>Ga0306920_100004147_pt1 | contig 18556 bp, 19 predicted proteins | sample flu12Cox44000170_FD_204666 | JGI IMG/M metagenome (GOLD analysis project Ga0306920, IMG submission 204666) | Lab enrichment of tropical soil microbial communities from Luquillo Experimental Forest, Puerto Rico - flux4day.12C.oxic.44.000.170 (v2)... | ecosystem: Environmental > Terrestrial >... | reverse complement strand
AGTGCGCTCATGCCGCGCATCGAAGAGGATGAGGAGCCGTGAACCGTTGGGCGCCAACACTTGCAGCCGTTCCGCGCTTGCTCACCTATCTTGGGAGCGTGGCATGAGCGCACTGCGCGTGCGCGGGCTTTCGGCCGGCTACGGCAAGGTCAAAGTGCTGCACGGGCTCGACCTCGATGTCGGCCCGGGCATGATCGTGACGGTCATCGGCCCGAACCGTGCCGGCAAGACGACATTGCTCTCAGCGCTGATGGGGCTCATTCCTGCGCAGGGCTGCGTCGACTATGACGGTGAGGACCTCTCCACGCTCCCGGCCGAAGGGCGTGTTCCGCGGCTTTGTCTCGTCCCCGAGCGGCGCGAGCTGTTTGGCGAGCTCTCGGTGGAAGACAATCTTCTGCTCGGCGCTTTCCCCCGCATTCGCCGTGGTGCACGTGATGCACAGCGCGACATGGCGGCGGTCTACCAGCGGTTTCCCCAACTCGAGGAACGCCGGCGCCAGCTCGCCGCCACGCTTTCCGGCGGCGAACGGCAGATGCTTGCGCTCGGCCGCGCTTTGATGGCCCGGCCCGCGCTGTTGATGCTTGATGAGCCAAGCCTCGGACTCGCGCCGAAGATTGTCCGCGACATCTTTCACGTGATTGCCGAGCTCAGATCGGCCGGGGGCTCGATCCTGCTGGTCGAGCAGAATGCCCGCGCCGCCTTGCAGATTGCCGATTACGGCTACGTGCTGGAGATGGGTGAGCTCGTGCTGCAAGGACCGGCCGCCGAGCTCGCGGCAAGCCCGCGCGTGGTTGAGACCTATCTCGGACTGACGGCGGCGGCGCGTTAAGAGGTTAACGTCAGCGCCTCACCGCAATCCCCCGGACGTGCAGACGTCGTCCGCATTCGTCATCGTTCCCGTCTGATCAACGAGGTCGCAGACAATGATGGTGGAAGGGGATCTCGATCTCGATGCGCTCGAGCTCGACGGCCTCGCGACGACGGATTGAGAGTTCGATCCCGCCGTTCCCGTCGGGTTGGATAATGTCGAGCCGATCGTTCCAAGCGTGTTTGATCCCGGCGCGCCGAGAAGTGTGCTGGTTGACGGTGAGGAGCTTGCTTGAGCTCCGAAGACGAGTGCAACCAACAGGAGGAAGATTGTTCTTGCCATTTCGGCCTCCGCTTCACGCCAACTCTAGCGCAGTCACGCGTCCATTCGCCAGAGCGGGAAGCTCCCGCGACAGCTAAAATTCCCGCAACAGACGCCCGTATCCCTCGATGCGATCGTTCACGCCCACGCGCCGCAGCGCGTCCCACACAATGGCCTGCAGCGCCGTAACCACGTTTACGCCAAATTCCTGCTCGAGCGACTCGATCGCATCGATCACCGGCCAGTGTGGAGAGGGAAACAGAATCGAATCGGCCGCGGGATGCTCGCGCATGAGCGCACGCGCCATTTCCAATGCCGCATGTACCGGAATGCGTCCGAGCTGGTTGAAGGCACTGCCCCACGCGGCGGTGCCCAGAATTTCGCATCCGAAATGGCGGCCATAGCCGGCAATTCGATCCGTCTCGGTCGCCGCATAGGGCTGGGCGAGCACGGCTTTCTTGCAGCCAAGCTTCGCTGCGGCGCTCGCCTGCGCGGACGCGCTGGTCGACACCTTGATCCCGAGCTCGGCTTCAAGCGCGCTGACCATTTTGTCGGCCTCTTGCGCGCCGCGCGCAAGATTGATCGGCACCCCGCCAAGCACGACGATGTCCACGCCGGCCGCGGCCATGGCGCGCGCGGCCTTCATGCTGATCTCGTAGGACTGCTCCACCTCGCTTTTGCTGCGCTCCACAATGGCAAGCGTCGTCAACACGAGTGTGACCCCGTCCGGAACGATCTTGTAGAATTCATAGGGAAAAATCTCCGTCGTGAGGGGCGGAGATGTGTAACCGATGCGCGCTCGGTGCCCGTAAATGCGGCGGTTCGGGCGAACCTCCTTCATGCAGTGTCTCCGCTGGGTGGAAACATTTCGGCCGTCCTACGGTTGTACAGGAGAGCCTCTTCAATATTCGTGGCTAGCATGTCCCGCAAAAGTGGGAACCGGTTTTGCGAAAAAGGACATGCTCAAACAAAGAGGTAGAGCAGGAGGACGATTCGAAGAAAAGTCATCCCGCTCTAACAAGAAGGAATCCGGCCATGCAACGGATGATACTCCTGGTCGCCTTGATCCTTATTGGCCCCGGCTTGTTCGATGCGCATGCACAATCGGCTGGCTCCTCCGGATTGGTCCCCTCCGCCACCTCTCCTCCTGCGGATCCCGCCACAACCGGTCAGGCGGGGGCGCAGGCGCCCATCGGGCATCGGCAACCACGGGCGGCCGACGTGCCCAACCCGCCGGGCGCCAGTCCAGCCGACGCTGAGATCGATCGCAAGCTCACGATCTGCCGCGACTGCCGGTAGTTACGTTACGCTGCGGTGCGCAGCCAGCCCAGCTTCTCCAGAAGATTCTCATCGGAGACGCGCAGCAGATAGCTTTCGCTGCCGATCTCCCAACGGGTCGCGCGCCACGACGGAATGACCAGGACATCGCCGCGCGCCCATTCGAACTCGTATTCGTCGCAGGTGACGCGGCCGTCACCGCTGTGAACGGCATAGACGCAGTTTGCCGTCGTCTGCGGCTCGTCCACTTTGGCATTCGCGGCGAAATGCCGCCACTTAATCCGCAGGCTGTCGAGATGAGGTGGACCAACAACGATTTCACGCAGGCCAGGACGGCTTTCCTTTTGCTGTGCTGCCTTGACGCCCCAGTTGGCAAATGGAAAACGGTACGGTGAATCCGCCGCCACTTCACCGGCAGTTTCAATGAACTTGCCCTCGAGTCCTTCGAAGAAGATCGGGCCGAGCAGCTGCGTGAGCGGAACGTCGAGCACGTCGATCCAGTACGCGTTGTCCGCCCCCTCATTGCAGTGCCCATGCCAGCACCAGTTCGGCGTGAGGACGACGTCGCCTTCCTCCATCGGCACCTTCTTGCCATCGACGATGGTGTAGGTGCTGCGACCGGACTCCAGAATGAAGCGCAGCGCGTTCGGCGTATGACGATGGCTGCGTGCGACCTCGGCCCCCTTGATCATCTGATAGGCCGCCACGATGGTCGCCGCGGTGCCATAGCCATGGCCGGCAACTGGATTATGCAGGATGAGATTGCGCCGCTCGGCATCTTCGGTACGCACGAGCCTGCCGGCGGCATCAAGCGCAGGCCGCGCGGTGCGGTACGGCCAATGCGCCGGCAGAAAAGTCTTTTTCGGCGTGGGATAAAGCGATGGTTCGGACTTGTTCCAGCCCGCGCCCATTCCCGCACGAACGAGCTTTGCGTAGTAATCGTCGAGATTCTGCACGGCCGAAAGCTCCTTGGCGACGATGTCCGGGGCAACGTTTACGTTCATGATCGACTCCTTTCGAGAAAGGCGCGAATTTTCTCGCCGGCCTGGGCAATCGCCAGGACCCCATTCCAATGCCCGTTGGGGCCCGTCACCTGCGTCGTTTCAACCGCAATTCCGTTAGCCGCGATCTTTTCCAAGGCCTGCGTGATCTGCGCGGGAGGGAAAAGCGCGTCGGTCGGCGTCGAGATCGCAAGAACCGGCGCCCGAATCCTGGAAATGTCTGCGGACGCCAGCTGATTGGCTTTGACGAGGTAAAGGAATTGGTTGGCATCGACCACTGCCGCACGTTGCGCGATGAACTCGTCGATCTCGGCCTCAACCTTGAACTTGTTGACCAAGGCTTCCCGCGGATCCTTCCCCTCGGCGGCGAGCCCCGCGTGAAACGTTTTGTCGACCCACTCGTAATGAAAGGCATGCAGCGTTGCGACCTTGACGGCCGTCTTTATTCCTTCGAGCGGCTCGTCACTGCCATAATAGTCTCCGCCGTTCCACTTTGGATCGAGCCGAACCGGCTGCGCCCACGCGCCGAGCCAAGCGATCAGATAGAGCTCGGCTGCCGGTGTGGAGATCGCCGCCACGATGCGCTCGACCATGTCGGGATAGCTCGCTGCCCATTCGTAAGCCTGCAATCCGCCCATGGAGGCGCCCACAATCTTGAGCCTGGTGATGCCGAGACTGTCGATCAGCGCCCTTTGCACGCGCACGAAATCCTTGATGCTTACAACCGGAAAAGTCATGCCATAGGGCTTGCCGGTGTCCGGATTGATTGTCGCGGGACCCGTGGTCACGACATTGGGCGCTTTGGCGTTGAAATTGACCAGCGTGTCAGACGAGATCACGTAATATTTGGCGGTGTCGATTGGCTTGCCGGGACCGATGATCGCGTCCCAATAGCCGGCGCTGGTATCGCTCGCGGAATACTTGCCGAAAGCATGCGAATTGCCGGAGAAAAAGTGCGTGATCAGGACGGCATTCGATTTCTCGGCATTGAGAGTGCCAGCCGCCTCCCACCCGATCCTCACATTTCTGATGGTGACGCCCGCGACGGTCTCGTAGCGTGGCAGCTCGAGGGTCTTCTTTTCGACGATGAGGTCTTGCGCAAAAGTCGGCGAGCCTAACGTCGCGGTCATGAGCGCCAACGCCGTCACCATCGAGCAGATGCAAACGAGCATTGGCGGCGTCTCCTCATTCCAGGTACCCGCCGCGAAAATGCACCAGTGGCCTGCCCTCGCCGATCAGCACATCGACGACGCGCCCGATGATGATCGAGATGCCGTGGCGCTGCAGGCTCTCCTCGAGCTTGCAATCCATGGCCCCAAGCGCATTCGTCAGCACCGGGGCCCCGGTCGCAAGCGCCGTCCAGGATGCGGTCTCGAACCGTGCGGCGCCTTTGACGGGCGTTTTGCCGGCGAACAAATCAACGATCGCGCTCGCCTCCCGCGGCAGAAAATTGATCGCGAAGTGACCTGCCGAAAGCACCACGGGCAGTGCCGACGTGCGTTGGTCGATCGACACCAGCATCAGCGGCGGCTGCGCACATACATGCGTTGCCGACAGACCGAGAAACCCGGCCGGTCCTTCGTTTGAGCGCGCGGTGACGATGGTGCTCCCGATCGCCCGCTGGCCAAGGGTGCGCCAGAACAGCTTGGTGTCGATCTGCCTGGTTTGCATAATCGCGAATAGCGAATAGTGAGTAGCGAATAGTAGACCGGCCGTTCGGCTGTTGCTACCACTTGCGGGCGCTAACTATTCGCCATTCGCTATTCGCCTAATCGCTTGGGTCCGCCCATGAGCACCCTCGAAACCAAGCTCCGCCAGATGGGATACACGATCCCGCCGCCGTTCAGGTTTCCCAATCCGAACCGAACGGGATGCGTGGTGGTCGGCTCCATCGTGTTCGTTTCGGGTCATGGGCGTGACTTGCCGTTGCTGCCCAACGTCAAGCACGCCGGCAAGGTCGGGCGTGATCTGACCATCGAGGAAGGCTACGCGACCGCGCGAGCCGTTGCGCTCTCCATGCTCGCGAGCCTCAAGCAGGAGCTTGGCGACCTCGATCGCATCAAGCGGATTGTGCGCCTGTTTGGAATGGTCAACGTGGCGCCCGGGTTTGATCGGATGCCGCAGGTGATAGACGGAGCGTCGGATTTCTTCTACGAGTTGCTGGGACCGCAGAACGGCCAGCACGCGCGTTCGGCGGTCGGCTTGGCCGAGCTTCCGCACGGTATTCCGGTCGAGATCAACGGAGAGTTCGAACTGCGATAGGAGGTGCTCATGGCTGCTCGCTTGCGACACATCGCGCTTTCAGTACCTGATCCGGAAAAGGCGGCCGTATTCTTCGAACAGGCGTTCGGCATGAAGCGCGCGGGAAAAGCCGGCATCGGGCTCTATATGAGCGACGGCACGGTGAATGTGGCGCTGCTGAAATTTGACGGCGACGTGCCGGGAATGCCGCCGGGCAAGCCGTATTACGGGATCATCCATTTCGGCATGTGGGTCGACGACCTCGAAAAGGCAACCGAGCAGGTGGAAAAGGCGGGTGGCACCTATTTCATGGGGCGGGAAGACCGCAACCCGAATACGTTTTACGAGGTCAAATACAAAGACCCGAACGGCATCGTCTTTGACATTACCCATTCCGGCTGGCGCGGCGCGGTGAAGGAAGTTGCGCCTGCTCCCGAAAAAGTCACGGCGTGACGTCGCGTAGGGTGTGCAACCGCGCGGTTCTCGACCGACGCGTGCGCAAAATCGCGGCGCGCGGTTGCGCACGCTGCCAGACCTCGCAGCGCGATTTTGCACACCCTACGAACTTGTGATGCAGTAGGCCTAATGTCCGCCGGCGAGCGCGGCAGCGCCTTCGCCCGCGCCTGAACCCCAGACGTAGATACAGGAGAACAGAAACAACCAGACAACGTCGACGAAGTGCCAGTACCAGGCGGCAAACTCAAAGCCCAGGTGCTGCGTCGGCGTGAAATGACCGAGATAGGCGCGGATCAGGCAGACGATCAGGAAGGTCGAGCCGATGATCACATGCGCGCCATGAAATCCGGTCGCCATGAAAAAAGTTGCGCCGTAGATGTTCCCTTTGAAATTGAATGCGGCGTGACTGTACTCGTAGGCCTGCACGCAAGTGAAAGCGAGCCCCAGTGCGATCGTTAGGATCAGGCCCCATTTGAGTCCATCGCGGTCATTCTCCAGGAGTGCGTGGTGCGCCCACGTAACCGTCGTGCCGGAGGTCAGCAGAATGAGCGTGTTGAGGAGCGGCAAGTGCCACGGGTCGAAGGTCGCAATGCCTTTTGGCGGCCACATGCCGCCGAACAACTGCTCGCGCGTGATCTGCTGCATATCGGCGGGAAACAGCGCGGCGTCGAAATAGGCCCAGAACCAGGCCACAAAAAACATCACCTCGGACGCGATGAACAGAATCATTCCGTAGCGGTGGGAGATCTGCACCACGCGGGTGTGGTAACCCCCATACGTCGCCTCGTGCGCCACATCGCGCCACCAGCCGAACATGGTGTAGAGCGTTCCGATCACGCCGACGCCGAAAATAATGGGCGCAATCGCCGTCATGTGGTGCATCCAGAGAATGCCGCCGACCGCGGTCACGAACAGCGAAACAGAGCCGACCGCCGGCCACGGGCTGGGCTCCACCAAGTGATAATCATGGTGGGGTTTGGCGTGGGCGTCGGCCATTTGGGCTCTCTCCGTCTGTTACGGTTCAGCTGCGTCCGGAAGCGTCCGCAGGGACTTTCTTGGGCGAGTTATCTGGTTCGCGCACGGGGTACATCGTGTAGGAGAGCGTGATGCTGTCGAGGTCATCCTGCTCCGAATCCTTTGTCAGCGCGGGATCGACAAAGAACACAACCGCAAGCTCGCGCTTCTCGCCCGCCTTGAGCTGCTGCTCGTTGAAGCAAAAACAGTTGATTTTGGAGAAATAGGCGCCCGCTGTCGGAGGCGACACATTATAGGATGCAATGGCCGTGGTGTCGCGCGCCGACTGGTTGGCGATGCGATAGTTGACCGTCACCACCTCTCCGATCCGCACTTCGATAAAATTGCGCTCGGGCTCGAACACCCAGGGCAGCCCGCCGGCCACATTGGAATCGAAACGCACCTTGACCGTGCGGCCGATTGCCTGAGTTGGCGCGAAGGTGGCGATCTGGGGAGTTCCGCCGAATCCGGTGGTGCGGCAGAACCAGTTGTAGAGCGGCACCGCCGCATAGGCTACTCCCACCATGATCCCGACGAACAGGGCGCAGGCCCCCGCAATGAGGGCATTTTTGCCGGTCTGCGACAGACGTTCCGGAGCGCTCATTCGCTCTTGCCCAATTTACAACGGCCGGTTCAGCACCGCCGGCCCTTTGACCAGGGTCACCACGTAGAACAGGATGACGAGCACGCCGAGCGCCAATGCAATCGCCACTGAGCGCGCGCGCCGTGCGCGTTTCTGCTCCTCGGTGAGAACGATTTTGTCGGGCTGCTGATCCATCCGTTCGCTTGGCGGTCACGCAAATCGGCCGGCAACCGCGTCCATCAGCAACACGGCAAACAGCACGAAAAGGTAGAGAATCGAGAACCCGAAAAGACGCAGCGCCGCGCGCTGGGCGCCCGGGCCCTCCTGCTCCCGCAACAGGCGTGCTGCCAGCAGGACCATCAGTGCGCCGGCGAGAATTGCGGTCACCCCATAAACGGCGCTGCAATACCCGAGCAGCCAGGGTGATGTTCCGGCCAACGCCAATACGGCGGAATAAAGCAGGATCTGCCGCTTGGTCTCCTCCCGCCCGGCCACGACCGGCAACATGGGGACGCAGGCGTGCGCGTAATCCTCGACGCGGGTCAGAGCGAGCGCCCAGAAATGCGGCGGCGTCCAGAGGAATACGATCACAAACAAAAGGACGGATTCGAAGCCGACGGTCCCGGTGCTTGCCGCCCAGCCGATGACGGGGGGAAGCGCCCCGGCGGCGCCGCCGATGACGATGTTTTGGGGCGTCGAACGCTTGAGCCAGATCGTATAAACGACGACATAGAAGAAAATGGTGAAGGCCAACAGCGCGGCCGCGAGCCAATTGACCAGCAACCCCAATACGGCCGCCGAAAAACAGGCAAGCGTTACGCCAAAGCCGAGCGCTTCTCCCGGCGCAATGCGCCGCCGCGGAATCGGACGGCGCGAAGTGCGCGTCATGACGGCGTCGATGTCGGCGTCGTACCACATGTTGAGCGCACCCGCCGCGCCTGCCCCCACCGCGATGCAAATGAGCGCGGTAAGAGCAATCACGGGGTGGACATGCCCGGGCGCGATCATCATTCCAACGAACGCAGTGAAGACCACGAGCAACATCACGCGCGGTTTCATCAGATCGAGATAGTCGCTGGCTGTTGCGACGCTTGGCTCGAATCGAGCGCGCGGCGCAGCGCGCACGGCCAATGACGTACCTTCGCTCAATACTGACATCGGCCTGCGCTAAAAAGGTTCATGCAAGCATGCGCCACTGCGGCTCACTCGATCCGCTCATCGGATAAGCGGAAGCTCATTGTACTGGTGAAACGGGGGTGGCGACGGCAAGGTCCATTCCAGCGTCGTCGCGCCGGGACCCCATGGATTCGCGCCCGCCGGTTTCTTGTGCAAAAACGCCTGGACCACGCCGTAAAAGAAGACCAGCGCTCCGAAGCCCGAGACATAGGAGCCGAGCGAAGAGACCATGTTCCATCCCGCGAACGCGTCGGGATAGTCGACGATGCGCCGCGGCATTCCCGCAAGCCCGAGGAAATGCTGGGGAAAAAACAGGATATTGACCCCGATAAACGTGATCCAGAAGTGCAGCTTGCCGATCGTTTCCGAGTACATGTAGCCCGTCATCTTGGGAAACCAGTAATACCAGCCCGCAAAGACGGCGAAGACGGCACCCAGCGAAAGCACGTAGTGAAAGTGGGCGACCACGTAATAAGTGTCCTGCAGCGAACGATCGATGCCGGCATTGGCGAGAACCACGCCGGTCACTCCGCCGATGGTGAACAGGAAGATGAAACCGATGGCCCAGAGCATCGGCGTCCGAAACTCGATCGACCCGCCCCACATCGTGGCGATCCAGGAGAATATCTTCACGCCGGTGGGAACCGCGATCACCATGGTCGCCACGACGAAATAGGCCTGTGCGCCGGTCGGCATCCCCACGGTATACATGTGATGTGCCCAGACGACGAAGCCGATGCCGCCGATGGCCACCATGGCGTAGGCCATGCCGAGATATCCGAAGACCGGCTTCCTGGCGAACGTAGCTACGATCTGGCTGATCATGCCGAACCCCGGGATGATCAGGATGTAAACCTCGGGATGCCCGAAGAACCAGAACAGGTGCTGAAACAGAACGGGGTCGCCGCCACCGGCCGGAGTAAAGAACGTGGTTCCGAAATTGCGGTCGGTAAGCAGCATGGTGATGGCGCCTGCAAGCACCGGCAAGGCCAACAGCAGCAGGAACACCGTGACGAGCTGCGACCATACGAACAGCGGCATTCGATGCATGGTCATCCCGGGCGCGCGCATGTTCAGGATCGTGGTGATGAAGTTGATGGCGCCGAGGATCGAGGACGCACCGGCGAGATGCAGTGAAAGAATCGCAAAGTCGACAGCAGGCCCGGGATGGCCCGTTGTCGACAGCGGCGCGTAGATCGTCCAGCCCGCGCCCACGCCCGGCGCCGAGGGCTCGCCCTCGACGAACATGGAGATGATCAGGAGCGAAAAAGACGCAGGCAACAGCCAGAACGAGATGTTGTTCATGCGCGGAAATGCCATGTCCGGCGCGCCGATCATCAACGGCACCATCCAGTTGCCGAAACCGCCGATCATTGCCGGCATGACCATGAAGAAGATCATGATCAGCCCGTGCGCGGTGGTGAATACGTTGAAGATGTGCGCTTCGGGGAAGAACTGAATGCCGGGCTGCATGAGCTCGAGCCGCATGCCGATCGACAAGATGCCGCCGACGAGGCCACCCATCAAGGCGAACACAAGATACATCGTCCCGATGTCCTTGTGATTGGTCGAATAGAGGAAGCGCCGCCAACCGTGTGGATAGTCGTGGTGCTCCTCGCCGTGGATAGGGGTCGCGGTCGCCATGATGTCCCTCGAGCTAGATTTCCGACGCCAAGCCGTGCTCGCGCATCAATGCCCGGCCGATTGCGCCAACGCCAGATTGACCGGCGAAGGCGCCGCGCGCACCGCGTATTTCTTCTTCGCGTCTTCCACCCAGTTGGCAAAGTCCTGCTCGCTCAGCACACGCACCGCGATCGGCATGAAGGCATGGTTCTTGCCGCACAGCTCCGAGCATTGGCCGTAATAGACCCCCTCGCGCGTGGCCTTGAACCAGGTCTCGTTGATCCGACCCGGAATGGCGTCGATCTTGATGCCAAACGAAGGCACCGCGAAGGAATGAATCACATCGGGTGCGGTCGTGAGCACGTGTACGGTCTTGTTGACCGGCACCACCATCTCGTTGTCGACCGCAAGCAGTCGCGGCTGATCGGGTTTGAGCTGCTCGGTCTTGAGGATCAGCGAGTCAAACTCGAAGTTGCCGTTATCGGGATAACTGTAGCTCCAATACCATTGTTTGCCGGTGGCTTTCACCGTGAGATCCGCGGGCGGCGGGATGAGCTGGAAGAACAGCAGCTTGAACGACGGCAGCGCGATCACCAGCAGGATGCCGACCGGAACCGTTGTCCATGCCAATTCGAGCAACGTGTTGTGCGTCGTGCGCGAAGGGGTCGGATTGCTCCGTGCGTTGAAGCGCACCATTACGGTGATCAGCAGCAGCAGAACGAAGCCGGCAATCCCGGCAATGATGTAGAGAAGGAAATCGTGAAACCGGATGATGGAGTCCATCACGGGGGTGGCGGACTCTTGCAGCCCGAATTGCCAATCCGAAGGGTGCCCGAGCCCGGCCAGAGCCGTACCGGCGCCCAACCCCACCCCACATGCTACGGTTGCCGAGGCAGCAAGCCGCTTGAACACCGTCATTCGGGTATCACTCCCTTCGATGGAACTCTTGTCCTTCGGCGGCAGGGTACCGAGCCACACGGCACTCCTCAGGCCTTAGCCTTGCGGACAACGCCGCCCGATACGGGCAGATCGCCAGCGGAATCCGGCCTCTAAAACCATAATTTGGGGTCAGTCGCAATGCAGCAATGGGTCCGCATGCGACCGGACGCCCCGCTCGCGGAGCGCTCCAGGTTTTGGGATGGGCCCGTTCGGTGACCCTTTCTCGGCCACAATGCGCTGTTTTACTGATCCTTCAACCTGAGGTTCGACCATAGCCCGATGCGGCCGATTCGGCTTGCGGCGGGTATCACGATCGTTTGAGGCACGGGATGAGGGCTGTATTGCTCCCAAGACGTCTTTGTCACGCCGGCAGGCCACTGCTCGCCGCGTTATTGTGCTGGACGGTGCTAGGTCTTGTCATGCCGGACAGTGCGCGTGCCCAGGGTGCAGTCAAATCAGTTCACAATGACTGGCAAGTCCGCTGTGATACGCCGCCGGGCGCCCAGAGCGAGCAATGCGCTCTCATTCAGAGCGTCACTGCCGAAGACCGCACCAATGTCGGACTGACCGTCATCGTCCTGAAAACCGCCGACCAGAAGAGCCGGCTCATGCGTGTGGTCGCCCCGGTGGGAGTGCTGCTTCCATCAGGGCTGGGGCTCAAGATCGATCAGGTCGATGTGGGGCGCGCGGGCTTTGTCCGCTGCCTGCCGAACGGTTGCGTGGCCGAGGTGGTCATGGACGACAACCTCGTCAAGCAGCTGCGCACCGGCCAGACAGCAACCTTCATTATCTTTCAGACCCCCGAAGAGGGGATCGGCTTCCCCATGAGCCTGAAGGGTTTCGGCGAAGGCTTCGACAAGCTGCCTTAAGCTGCATTCCTAATCGATCTGAAGCGTCAGTCCCGGTCCTAGAGCGGGATGATTTTTCTTCGAATCATCATCCCGCTCTAACGTTTTGTTTGAGCATGATCTTTTTCCGAAAACCGGTTCCCACTTTTCGGGATCATGCTCTAGTACCAGCGGGTACGGTATTGATCTCGCAACGCTGCGCGGGCGCGACTACCTTTGGTGTGACGACGCCGACCAGGAGCAGGCAATCATGAACTCGCCAAGCCTTTCGTTATTCGACCGTGCCGGGCTCGACCGCGGGGAGGCCCGTCGTCATATCGCGCATGGTCTCGAAGGGGCGGATGACGGTGAGCTTTATCTTGAATATGCCCAGTCCGAGGCTCTCCTGTTCGACAATGGCCGGCTCAAGCAGGCGACCTACAATACGGACCAGGGCTTTGGCCTGCGCGCCGTCAAGGACGAAGCCGTCGGTTATGCGCACTCATCGGATCTTTCCAGCTCCGCCCTTGCGCGCGCCGCAGACGCCGTGCGCGCCGTAAAGGGAGGCTACAGCGGACACTACGCGGCGCCGCCCGCGCACACGAATGTGCGGCTTTACGGCGACGAGAACCCGCTCGGAGATCCGGCCTTCGAGGCCAAGGTCCGCCTCCTGGAAACGATCAACGGCTATGTCCGCGGCAAAGATGCCCGGGTGCGCCAGGTTTCCATATCGCTCGGCGCCAGCTGGCAGGCGATCGAGATCCTGCGCGCCGACGGCGAGAGCTACCGCGACGTGCGGCCGTTGGTACGGGTGAACGTATCGGTGGTCGCCGGGCAAGGCGATCGTCAGGAGGCGGGCAGCCAGGGCTATGGCGGGCGGGAAGGCTTCGCGCGATTTCTGGCGAGCACAGCCTGGCAGAAGGTCGCGGACGAAGCGCTGCGTCAGGCGCTGACCAATCTTGAGGCGGTCCCCGCGCCCGCCGGCGAGATGGATGTTGTCCTGGCACCGGGCTGGCCGGGTGTCATGCTGCATGAAGCCGTCGGGCACGGACTCGAGGGCGACTTCAACCGCAAGGGATCGTCGGCATTCGCGGGCCTGATGGGTCAGCGGGTGGCGGCAAACGGCGTGACCGTGGTCGACGACGGCACCATTGCACAGCGACGCGGCTCGCTCTCCATTGACGACGAGGGCACGCCGACCAGCCGTACGGTGCTGATCGAGGACGGCATTCTCGTTGGCTACATGCAGGACCGGCAAAATGCGCGGCTCATGGCCATGCGGCCGACCGGCAATGGCCGCCGTCAGAGCTATGCGCATTCGCCCATGCCGCGCATGACCAACACCTACATGCTCGCGGGCGACCGGCATCCCGGCGAAATCATTGCCGCCGTCAAGAACGGCATCTATGCCGCGAATTTTGGCGGCGGCCAGGTCGACATCACGTCCGGCAAATACGTGTTCAGTGTCACCGAGGCCTACGAGATCAAGGATGGCAAGCTCGGCCGCCCGCTGCGCGGCGCCATGTTGATCGGCAATGGACCGACCGACCTCAAACGCATCAGCATGATCGGCAATGATCTTGAGCTCGATCCCGGCATTGGAACCTGCGGCAAGAACGGCCAGGGAGTGCCGGTCGGGGTCGGACAGCCGACCCTACGCATGGACCGCATCACCGTCGGGGGCACCGGTTAGAGCCAATTCAGAAATAGGCGATGCTGCGGCCGCAGGCTGCGACCGAGATCCAAATTGCCAGTGAGCACAGGCCGGTGACTTTGGCGATGGCCGGCATGGCCGCATCGCTCGAAAGAGTAGTGATTCTCTGCCACAGCCAGAATTCATAGACCGCCGCGTTAGCCAAGCCGGCTGCGATCAGGACGATTTTCAACTGAAACACCGGATTGGTGGCGAGATGTCCTGCCTCGGCCGCAAACAGCACGAAACCCGTGATCGCCATTCCCAGCAGAGCAGCCGCCGCGAATATGCGGGCGCGCGCGAGCACGGGCCTGGGATCAGTTACCGCAAATCCACCAAGCAGGCAGACATCCGTGATTACGACGGTGCCTGCGAAAACAAAGAGAAAGACGATATGCGCTATATTGGCGAGAGGATAAACCCAAAGCGATTGTCGAATGGCCGCGGAGAAGCCGGACTGTTCGAGCGCGACGAAAATGGCGGGCGCCATCCCCGCCATCACCGCATCTCATAGGTCTTGCCGTTCACCGTGATGCGCTCGGCGCGCATCTCGTCCTTCGCAACGGTCGAGGGATAACCATAGGCGGAGATATTGTTGCCCACTGCCACCACGTTCTGCGTCGCGCCGCGGCTGTGCATGCGTGAGGTCGGGGCGAGCGTCACCGTCCAGGTCTTGTCATTGTCTCGCACCGTAATAGTGGCGTGCGGATTCTCGAACTTCAAAGTGAGGATCGGCCCGCTGACCGTGACCGGCTTTGCGGCGTCGTAGCTCCCCCAACCGTGGTGTGCAGATGCTGCACCGGCGATGAACGCAAGCGCGCCGGCAATCACGATGATCTTCGGCATGATCGTCTCCACGCCTTATCTGATGACCCCGGAGATACAACAGGGCTTGCGCAACGGGCGCGTAATACGGTTCTTGAGATAGCACACTGCGGACGTCCCGACATAACCGGGCCGCACGTAGGTCCACGCGCGACAGGCTGCTTCGCCTTCACACGCCGCCTGACAACTTCCGCCGGTGGGCTCGCTTGCGACACCGAAATGCCGCAGGTCCCCGCCGTAGCGATCGAACCCGAACTCGATCACGCCGGTACGCGGCTCGATCACGCCCGTTCCGCGCACGCCCGATACACAGCAGGGCGCTGGGATCCGCTTGGGCACGCGGGATTTCAGCCAGCACACCGCGCTCGTGTTTTCCGTGAGTGGATAAGAGAAACCCCAGGCGCGGCAGCGGGGATCACGTTCGCACCGCGCAGCGCAAATGGCGGGATCGGCAGAACGCATGATAAAGCTCGTATAATCGCCGCCCGGCCGGTCGAAGCCTACCTGCGCTCGCGCAGACGAGGCCGCAGCCACAATGACGATCAGCAGGCTCAACCGCCGGCACCGCGGCATGCGCAGATTCTCGCTCGGCCCCCCTTCCAATGGTAGAGAACAAGTGTGGCTCACGCGAGTGCCGATGCGAACACGGCTCGGTCGCGCAAAATTCTCAGACGCCGGCGCGCGGCACTCCTTTGCGAACTGCGAATCATCATGGCTCAACAACTCGGCGAATTCGGCTTTCTCACGTTTGGCCTCGTGCTCCTGCTCACGGCCGTCCTGAGCGTGCCGATCGGCCGCAAGATCGGCCTGCCCTCCATCGTCGCCTATCTCCTCGGAGGCATCATTATCGGCCCTTCCGGGCTCGCTCTCTTCCCCACGCCCGAGAGCATCCTCCCGGTATCGGAGCTCGGCGTGGTGATGCTGCTCTTTCTCATCGGCCTCGAGCTCGAGCTCGGGCAATTGCTTGCGATGCGCCGCGCCATCTTCGGGCTCGGCGCCGCCCAATTGGCATCAACAGCGTTTGTAATCGTCTTGCTCGGTCATGGGCTCGGTCTCCTCGGCTGGCGCGGCGCCATTGTTGCGGGACTGGCGCTCGCCATGTCGGCGACTGCGATTGCACTGCAAATCCTGGAAGATCGCGGAGAGCTGCAGCACGGTTATGGCCAGCGCGCGTTTGCTATCCTGCTGTTCCAGGATATGGCCGTGGTGCCGCTGCTCGCGCTCTTGCCGTTGCTGGCACAGGGCGGCGCGCACGCCGACCTCGGCCAGGCCTCGCGGGCGGTCGCTCTCATTGCAGGCGCGATCGCAGCCATCGTGCTGGCGGGGCGATATCTGCTCAATCCATTCTTCCGGCTGCTCGCGCAGAGCGGGTCGCGCGAGGTCATGACGGCGGCGGCGCTGCTCGTAGTCCTGGGCGCGGCCCTGGTCATGCAGCTCGCCGGCATGTCGATGGCGCTTGGAGCTTTTCTTGCCGGCGTTCTTCTCGCCGAATCGAATTACCGGCACGAGCTCGAGGCCGATATCGAGCCGTTCCGCGGCCTGTTGCTCGCTCTGTTCTTCATGGGCATCGGTATGAGCATCGATGTCGGGCTCGTTCGCGCGAACCTTGTTCTGATCACGGTCGCCGCGGTGGCGATCACGGTTTTGAAGGCGGCTATCGTCTGGCTTCTGTTCCGCCCCGTCTGCGCGCGCGGCGATGCGCTCCGCGCCGGCTCGGTGCTCACCAGCGCGGGCGAGTTCGCCTTCGTGCTGATCCCGCTGGGAAGCTCATTGGCGATATTCGAAGAACGGCAGTCCGGCGTCCTCATCGCGATTGCCGCCGTGACCATGCTTTTGGGCCCGCTGGTCGCGAGCCTTTCCGACACGCTGCTCCAGCGCTTTGCCTCCTCCGAGGAGCGCGAGGCAGACGATTTTGCCGGCGCTCGCGGATCGGTGCTCGTAATCGGTTGGGGCCGTTTCGGCCAGATCGTCTCGCAATGCCTGCTTGCAGAGGGGATCGACGTCACGACCATCGACCGCGATCCCGAGATGATCCGCCAGGCGGGCCGGTTCGGCTTCAAGGTCTATTATGGCGACGGCACGCGACTCGATGTGTTGCGGGCCGCGGGCGCCGGCAAGGTGCGGCTTATAGCGGTGTGCGTCGATGACCGGGATGCCGCGAGCCGCATTGTCGATCTCTTGCAGTCGGAATTTCCCAGCAGCGAGCTTTACGTGCGCTCCTATGACCGGCGCCATTCGCTTGCGCTCATGTCCAAAGGCGTGCGCTTCGAGCTGCGCGAGACCTATGAGTCGGCGCTTGAATTCGGGCGCAAGGCGCTCGAGGCGCTCGGGCTCGATTCCGAGCGCGCCCTTGCGGTCGAAGAATTCGTGCGCCGCCGTGACCTCGACCGCCTGGTGCTGCAGCAGGCGGAGGGCATATCGGCAGGCCGCGACCTGCTGCATACGACCATGGTGCAGGAACCGCTGAGCAAACCGTCAGGAGAAGCGAGGCCGCTCAACCCGGAGGCGGAAGAGATCGTGGATCGCCCAGCCGCGCAGTGATTTTCAGAGTGCATATTCATTGAATACGGGAGCGACGCTTTGCTGCCACTCGCCGTAAAATTTCGCGAGCAGCTCCTGCGCGGGCGTGATGCCGCGCGCGACATAGTCCTGGATCGGTGCGAGATAGCGGCGCTCGTCCTGGCCGCCATGATCAAGGCGCGCACGGCGTGACAAGCCCTCTTCAGCAATCGCCATAGTGGTTTTTGCGATCTCGAGCACACGGCGTCCCGCAATGACTGCTTCGAATCCGAGCCTTGGCACCTCATCGCGCAATTTTTGGCGCTCTTGCGCGCTCCAGCCTTTCACCAGGTCCCAAGCCGCATCGAGTGCGGCGTCATCGTAAAGAATTCCCACCCAATAAGCAGGCAAGGCAGTGAGGCGCCGCCACTGCCCGCTATCGGCTCCACGCATTTCCAGGTAACGCTTGAGACGGACCTCCGGAAAAATCGTGGAGACATGATTTGCCCAATCGGAAATGGTTGCGCGCTCGCCGGGCATCCCCGGCAGACGTCCCCGCAGGAGATCGCGGAACGACCGGCCGGCAACATCGATGTATTCCTCCCCGCGCTTGACAAAGTACATCGGCACATCGAGGGCGTAATCGACGTAGCGCTCAAATCCCATTCCCGGCTCGAAAGCCCACGGCAACATTCCCGACCGGTCGGGATCGGTATCGCGCCAGATTTCCGAGCGAAAGGAGAGAAAGCCGTTCGGCTTGCCTTCGGTGAAGGGCGAATTGGCGAACATGGCGGTAGCGACCGGCTGCAGCGCAATCGAGACGCGCAGCTTTTTCACCATGTCAGCCTCGGAGGAGAAGTCGAGATTGGTCTGCACCGTGCAGGTCCGGTACATCATGTCGAGACCAAGTTTCCCGACCTTCGGCATGTAAGCCGTCATGATGCGATAACGGCCTTTCGGCATGGTCGGCATCTCGGCGCGGCTCCAGTTTGGCGTCATTCCCAAGCTGAGCAAGCCGATACCGAGCGGGCGCGCCACTTCCTTGACCTGCGCAAGATGAGCTATCAGCTCCGAGCATGTCTGGTGCACGGTCTCGAGCGGCGCTCCGGATAATTCGAACTGGCCCCCGGGCTCGAGCGAGATCGCCCCGCCGCCGGTGACGTCAAATAGCCCAATGATGTTGCCGTGCTCGATAATCGGCTCCCAACCGAGAAGGTGCTGCATGCCATGGAGCAGCGCGCGGATGCTGCGGCGCCCGTCGTAGGGAATCGG
>Ga0306920_100004146_pt1 | contig 18556 bp, 15 predicted proteins | sample flu12Cox44000170_FD_204666 | JGI IMG/M metagenome (GOLD analysis project Ga0306920, IMG submission 204666) | Lab enrichment of tropical soil microbial communities from Luquillo Experimental Forest, Puerto Rico - flux4day.12C.oxic.44.000.170 (v2)... | ecosystem: Environmental > Terrestrial >... | reverse complement strand
CCAGGGCGGGTGCGTCATTGACCCCGTCCCCGATCATCATGACCGGGCCATTCTTTCGCTCGGACAATACGACCAGGGTTTTTTGGTCCGGGCTTAGCTCGGATCTGACCGCATCGATCGGCAGACCTTTGGCCACCGTCTCGGCGACGTCGCGCCGGTCGCCAGTGGCGAGAACGATCCGCGCGACCCCAAGCGACTTGAGATCGCGGAGCAAGGCTTCCGTTCCCGCACGCAGCCGATCGGCGAGGATTAAAAGCCCGACAAGCCTTTTATCGACGCCCACTGCCACTGCGACACTTCCCGGAGGGCGCCGTGCGCGCAATTGGGAAAGGCGCGTTTCGGCGAGCTTCCCCGTAGCAAATCGAAGCCCGCCGACGATCACATGGTGGCTATCGACGCAGCCTTCGACCCCTTCACCCGGTGTTTCAACGATGTCGTGGGGGACTGCGAGCTCGAGTCCCTTGTCTCTCGCGGCCTCTACGATCGTCTGCGCCACGATGTGCTTCGAGGCTTGATCGAGCGAGGCTGCAAGTCTCAGCAACTCCTCGGCAGGCTGATTGGAAAGGGCATGGATGGAAACGATCCGTGCTTGGCCGTGGGTCAGAGTTCCGGTCTTGTCGATCACAAGCGAGCGCACGCCCGCCAAAGTCTCGAGCGCAAGGCCGCCCTTGATCAGAATGCCGTGCTTGGCTGCCTGCGAGACCCCCGCCATGATCGCGACCGGCACCGCGAGAATGAGGGGGCACGGCGTCGCCACAACGAGTACGGCGACGGCACGGATGGGATCGGCGCTTCCCGCCCACGCTGCTGCCGCGAGCGCGATGGTCGCTGCCAGGAATACCATCGCGTATCGGTCTGCCAGGCGCGACATCGGCGCGCGCGACCTCTGCGCGGCCTCGACCAGACGGACGATGCCCGCATAGGTGCTCTCGGCCGCCCGTCGCGTCGTCAGCAGGTGGAAAGCCTCGCCGACGTTGGTCGAGCCGCTCATGACGCTATCGCCGACCTTGAATTGGATCGGCATGGATTCGCCGGTCAGAGCCGACTGATCGAGAACGGCCACGCCTTCTATGACTGCGCCGTCGACGGGGACCACATCGCCCTTGCGAATGACGAGGCGATCGCCCGGGTCGATGGCGTCCAAGCTTATGTCTTCGAGCCGCCCGTTGCGGTATCGCACGGCGCTGCGGGGTACGCGCGCGAGAAGGGCGGTCATCTCCCGGCTTGCACGGCGCTCGGCAAAGCTCTCGAGGTACTGCCCGCCCGCGTACATCAAGGCGACTACGACGGCGGCGAGGTATTCGGCAAAAACGAGCGCCGCGAACATCGACAGCGCGGCTACTATATCCAGGCCGATATCGCCGCGGCGCAAACTGACAATAATCTCCGCCACGAGAGCGATCAGGACCGGGATCGTAGCTGCGGCCCATACGGGACCCGCCCAGTCGCTTTGTCCGAAAAACTGCGCCAACAGGCCGAGAGCAAGGCCCGTTGCAGGCAGTGCGACCATGATGGGTCGAAGATAGTTTCGAAGATTAGCTGCCGAACGAACTCTCTCCAGTTGTCCGGGTGCGTCGGCGCGCTTCAACATCGCTTATGGCACCTGGATCGACCTGAGGTACATGAGGAGCGCACGCGCATCTTCGCGCGTGAAGCGAAACGTCGGCATATCCGGGTGACCAGACGTCAGGCCTTCGCGCAACCGCTCTGTAAACGAATCAAGCTCCACCCGGCGATCGAGCGCGCGGAACGGAGGCGCGCCAACGTGCGGACTCTCGCCGCTCTTCCCGACCGCATGGCACGTCGAACACATTCTTTCTGCCAGGGCCCGACCATGCTCCTCCAACGAGCCGGTCTTGCGCTCTTGAGCCCATCCGCCCGATGTTGCGAGCAGCAGAAAGATGACGACGAGCTGCTGTATCACTTGGACGCTTGCTCTATTCGCGCTGCTGCTTCATCGGAGGCGTCAACTAGCGCGGCCGCGCGGAGTCGCTGCTCAATGCGCTTGATTTCCCGCTCAGCGTCTACGACATGGTGTCCGATCTCTGCGCAGACCTGGGCGCCCTTGCGCAGCAATGAACGAAGTTTGTCGACGTTCGTCCGGAGGTCACGAGTTGCGTTCATAAATATTAAGATAGAGGGCAGCGCTCATCGGAACTTGATCTGAATCAAGAAAGCACACTAATCGTCCCAAACCGTCGACAGGGACAGCGAGTGGCCGATTTGCCCCGTGTTTTCAATGCGACATCGCGCAAACCGCAGCTCTTTTGGATCAACTTGTCGGGACTTGATGTAGATCAAAGTTGCGCTCGCGCTTGGTTCTTAGGTTCACATCAAATGAGGCTAACAACGAAAAACGTGATTGCTCGAGACGTGGAGCAGGCCCGTCAAGATGTGGCCGGGGCTAATACTTACAGTAAAAAAGCTTCGGATCGATCTGATGCACTTTCGGCGATTGACAAAGATTTGCTTGGTCGCTCACGCAGACGGATCGCAAGCTTCCGCTTTCGTTTGCAGCAGAAACAAGGAAATGCGTTTCGTCCTTATCCGGTTGATTCGAAGATACTGGAGCGGCATCTGCAACGAGCAGAAAGGCATGTTGCGGTAGCTCAAGAACACGTAAGACGTCAGCGTGAGCGGGTAGCGAAACTCGAACGGGACGGTCACGACGCCTCTGCCGCCGGAACGCTGCTAGCGCAATTCGAAGAATTAGAGATCATGCACATTGCTCATAGGGATCGCCTGGCACGTCAGCTTGGCAAGGTGGCTTGACGGCTAGAGACCGGGTCTTGCTGACGTCGGCCGCTGCCGAATTCGATGTTCGGAAATCGGTCGCTGACGGCATCGCGCGCTCTTCTGGGTGAGTTGCATGGTCGCCTTTGCAATAAGGTTATCGGCGCCGGAAATGGATCATTGGATTTTGATGTAGATCAAAGTCGCGCTCGCACGTGGGACGCATTTTAGCCCATTGAAAATTTCGCCATGGGTTCAAAATCAATGACGCCAGCAATCAAAAACGCCGTCTTTGCGCTAGACTTAGAGCAAACTCGTCGACATGCGCACCGGACGCTCGTTTCCATCAAAAAAGCTTCCTCTCAATCTGAGGAACTCTTGAAGGTTGACATGGACTTGCTAGCCAGCTCAGACGGGCAGATCGCTAATGCGGGCGATCGTTCAAAGCGAAAGCAAGGAAATACGCCCTAAGCGGTATTGTGATTGCGCATAACTCTCTTCGGCATGCGATAAACGATCGGCTGGCATCTCGGCAGCCAGAGCCGTCCGCGGATATTGCGCGCGAACGGCGGTGGAGCATTGCTGCGGAAGTGATGCCGGCTCTAGGTATTCGACGGAGGAACCTGTGCGGCTGATTGGTTTTTCCTTTATTGTTGCCGCTAGCCTCGTGGTGTCAGCGGCGGCTGCGGCAGATGCCGATAACGGCAAACGTCTCGCGGAAGCCCGATGCATCAGCTGCCATATCGTGTCGCCCACGCAGCGCAGAGACATCGCTGATGCCCCGCCGTTTGACGTGATCGCGCGGAAATTCGCGACGAGTCCGGAAACGCTGGCATTTTCGCTGCTCGATCCGCACCCGCGCATGAACGTGCCGTTGACGCGCCGGGAGGCGCAAGACATCGCGGCCTATATCAACACGCTCGCAAAGTAGTCGATCTCGCACTAGGCCTTGAATTGAGCCCCAAGCCGCGCTCATTGCTGCGGCTTGGGACTCTTCGGCGGGGGAGTCAAAGAAATGACGGTGTTACAATTGAAGCACGCAAACGTATCGAAATTCGCGCTCTTTTCATCCGACTTGCTGCTGATCATTGCAAGCCCGCACAGCGGACAAGACCGAACCGGTGGCCGCGGCGAAACGGACATTTAGGCGGCTCTCAGATTGCGATACGGCCTACTTGCCTGGCTCTCGCGTCTGCATATCAGCCCAGCACAAAGTGACAGCAAAAATGCCGAAAGCAGCCGCCATGAGCAGAGCCACGATAATCTCTGTTGGCATCGGATATGCTCCCTTCGTGTTGGGAGCATGATGCCGAAAAATCAGGTATCGTTTTTGATCTCGATCAAATTTCGTCCGCCGGGCCCGTTTAATTCCTTGCTTTGCTTTCCAAAGGTGCTCTTCTAGCTCCGGCAATGCCGAACGGGCGGAAAACCCGATCCCCTTGAACGGCGAGAGAGAGGCGACGATGTGGGCGCGAATCCGCGAGACGCTGGCTGACTGGTCCATCCTTATCGTTGCAATCTGCCTCATTGCTGGAGGCCTGTTTGCCGCCGCGCATCAGGCGCCGGCGCCGACCACCATGGAGCAAAGCACAACGCAGCCGCCTCCGGGTCCAGCGCCGACAAACGTCGCGAAGTCGCAGCCGCCGCAACGGGCACCATCCGCAACACCGCCTGCACCATCCCAGCCTTCGGCACAACCACCGCCCGCGAGTCCGGCGCCCTCGCCCGCAGCTCCTGTTGCCGCCGCCAAGCAGCCTTCTGCGCCTGCGTCGCACGATCATGGCACGCAAACAACGGCTGCGACCGCGCCGCCGCCTGCCGCCGCGAGCGAAAAGGCCCCGGTCGCGACAGCCGCCGCCGCTACCCCTGGCGGCGGCGACGCCGCAGCCGGCCGCCTTGTCTACCGAAAATGCCAAGCATGCCATTCAATGGATGCCGGCAAGAACATGCTGGGTCCTTCGCTCGCGGGCATCAGAGGCCGTAAGGCGGGCGCCGAGCCGGGCTACAATTACTCTGCGGCGATGAAGCAGAGCGGCCTCGTCTGGGACGACAAGACTCTGGACGCGTATCTCGCCGATCCACAAAAGCTTGTTCCCGGCAACAAGATGCCGTTCCCCGGGCTGAAAACCGATCACGATCGCGCCGACATCATCGCTTACCTGGCCGCAAGCGCCCAACCGGCACCGGCGGCTCCCAGCTCAGCCGGTCAGCCGGCACCGGGCGCAACCGCGCAGACCACACCTGCGCCCGCGAGCCCAGGGCCGCAAAGCGCGCCCGGAGCGGACATCACCTACATACCGGACGCCAAATACACATTGCGGTCGGGGATCGCCGAAGGCCGCATGGTCTATATCGGCGTCGGCGGAGCGATCGACGGCAAGGTCAATCCGGTCCTGACCGCGTCCGAGGGCCAGGTCGTGCAAGTCACGCTGATCAATGGCGAAGGGGCAGAACACGACATCGTCTTTCCCGATCAGGATGCCAAATCGCCCCGTGTCACCGGCAAGGGAGCGAGCACGACGATCGCTTTCCGTGCGACGAAATCCGGCGACTTCATCTATCTCTGCAGCGTGCCGGGTCATCAGTTGGCGGGCATGCAAGGACAATTCCTGGTCACGCCGCGCCCGGCGCCGCAAACCGTCGTCGAAGCGGACATCTCCCGGGAGGCGACCGACCTACCGCCACCCATCGGCAAACGCGAGCCGCAAACCGTTCGCGTCGACCTGTTCAGCGTCGAGGTCGAAGGTCGCCTCGCGGAAGGCACCACGTTCGGATACTGGACTTTCAACGGCAAGGTGCCGGGACCGTTCATCCGGGTGCGTGTCGGCGACACCATCGACATCCACCTCAAGAATTCGGCCGACAGCTCGATGATCCATTCGGTCGATTTCCATGCGACCACCGGACCAGGCGGCGGCGCAGCGGCGCTCCAGGTCGATCCGGGAAAAGAAAAATCGATGACCTGGAAGGCATTGGTGCCGGGACTTTATGTCTACCACTGCGCCACGCCGATGGTCGCCGAACACATCGCCAACGGCATGTACGGGCTCATCCTCGTCGAGCCCGAAGGCGGTCTGCCGCCCGTCGATCACGAGTTTTATGTGATGCAGGGCGAGATCTACACCGACATCCCGCACGGGCAACACGGCAGCGCCGAGTTCAGCGTCGAGAAGCTTCTGAATGAGCAGCCGGAGTATTTCGTATTGAACGGCTCGGTCGGCGCGCTGACCAAGCTGCATCCGCTCCAGGCCAAGGTCGGCGAGACGGTGCGGATTTTCTTCGGCGTCGGTGGGCCGAACTTCACGTCATCCTTCCATGTCATCGGCGAAATCTTCGACAAGGTCTACACGTTTGGCGGCGTCCACACGGCGCCGCTTGAGGGCATCCAGACCGTCACGGTGCCGGCCGGCGGCGCCGTCATCGTGGATTTCAAGCTGGAGGTGCCCGGCAACTACACCTTGGTCGACCACGCGCTGTCACGGATGGAACGCGGGCTGGTCGGCATCCTCAGCGTCGAGGGTCCGCCCAATCCAGAGATTTTCAACGGCCAAGTCATGCCGGGCATGGGGCATTGAACCGCGCATAGGCATACCCTGCTCGGCCGAAATCTGCTCGGCCGGCAAATCGACGCTGGCAGCGCTTGACGTGACAGCTCCTGCAGCAAGCGAGTCTTGTCGGAGGTGCGCACGTCGACATGGATATCGGCCCGAGAGAGAAATTCTTTGATGTCCATTGCCGCTCCGGTGGCGCGCGTCTCCGATCATATTCACTGCAATTCAAGGTCCGGCGCGCGCAGACGGTAACCGATCCCGGTCTCCGTCAATACGTATTGCGGACGCTCGGGATCGGCTTCGATCTTCTGCCGCAGTTGCCGCACATAGACCCGCAGATATTGCGCGTCGGTCAGATCATCCCACAATTCGCCGAGCAGGAACTTGTGCGTCAGGACCTTGCCGGCGTGCTGCACCAGCACGCGCAAAAGCTCGTACTCCTTGGGGGAGAGCTTCACCTCCTTGTCACCCACCCTGACGATGCGCCGCACCAGATCGACCGAGAGATCGCCGGTGCGGAAAATCGGCCGCTCCCCGTGCACCTGCAGCTGGTGGCGGAGCGCCGCACGCATGCGGGCGAGAAGTTCGTCCATGCCGAACGGCTTGGTGACGTAATCGTCGGCGCCGAGATCGAGCGCTTGCACTTTCCCAGCTTCATCGCCACGGCTGGACAACACCACGACCGGCACGCCCTCGTTGCGCGCTCGGATCATGCGCAGCAATTCGAGTCCTTGAATGTCGGGGAGCCCGAGATCGAGAATGACCAAGTCGGGGTTTTGCGCCAACAGATCGAGTGAGGCCTTGCCGCTCGGCGCTTCCAGGATTTCATAGCCTTGCGTGCTCAGCCCCATTCGCAGGAGCTTGCGGATGGGCGGCTCGTCGTCGACCACCAGGATTTTGAGCGGGGCCGCACTCATGCCGCTGTGTCCAGCTGCGCGGCGCTCGGCGGGATCGGCAGCCTGATTGCAAAGATCGCGCCGCTGCGATCGGTACGGTTCGCCGCGGTGATGGTCCCGTGCATGGCTTCGACGAAGCCGCGGGAGATCGCCAGCCCAAGTCCGGTGCCGGCGCGCACCTGATCGCCCTTTTCCACGCGGTAGAACTTGTCGAAGATGTGCTCCAATTCCGCCGGCGGGATGCCATCGCCCTCGTCCAACACCTCCAGGCAGACGGACTCCCGATCGCGCCAGCTGCGGATACGGATCGTCGTGTCATTAGGAGAATATTTCGCGGCGTTATCCAGCAAGTTGAACAAGACTTGTTCGAAGAGGACTGCATCGACATCGAGCATGGGTAGGTCGGCGGCGAGGTCGAGCTCCACCCGGTGGTGCGCCAAAATCTTGCTGGCGCGGCGCAAGGCACTGCCGACGATCTCGCCGATATCGTGCGGCGCGGCGTTCGGCACGATCGCGCCGGATTCGAGCCTGGTCATGTCGAGCAGGTTGGCGATGAAGCGGTTGAGCCGTTCCGCCTCATCGACGACGGTCGCCAGAAGATCGGCCTTCTCGCCATCGCTGAGCGCACTCGACAGATCGCGCAGCGTGCCCGCCGCGCCGAGCACCGCCGCGAGCGGCGTCTTGAGATCGTGCGAGATCGAAGTGAGCAGCGCCGAGCGCAGCCGATCGGCCTCCGCGGTTCGCTTGGCTCGTTCCAAATCTTCGACCAGGCGGACGCGCTCGATGGCAAGCGCGCTCTGATCGATCAAGGCGTCGAGCAGGCGCCGCTGATCGGGCGTGAGCAGCGGCCCCGGCTTATCGCTGTCGATGCCGATGATGCCGATGGCGCCGCGGCCAGTCCGCATCGGCAGGAACAGGCGCTTGGCGCCGGGCAATGTGTCGGAGCCGCGCCCGGCGGAGCGGTTGTTCTGCCAGGCCCATTTCGCGGCAGCGACGTCGGCCTGATCGAGAATATCCTCGGGCGGATAACCGGCCTTCACCACGATCGACCCGTCTTCCGGCAACAGCAGCACGACCCGCACCTTGAGCATCAAAGCGGTCTGATACGCCGTCGCCCACAGGACATCGTCGAGCGTGCCGACGCCGGCGAGCTTGCGGCTGAACGCGTAAAGCAGCTCCACCGCGCGCACGCGCTCGTGCGCGGCCACGGTCTGGGTGCGTCCGCGCGCGGCAAAATGCGACACCGCCACGGCGACGATCGTAAAGAACACGAAGGCGCCGATATTGGTCGGATCGGTGATCGTGAAGGTATAGATCGGCGGCAGGAAGAAGAAATTGTAGCACAGCGACGAGAGCACGGTCGCAAACAGCGAGGGCCACAGCCCGTAACGCACTGCGACGCCAACGACCGCCGTGAGAAAGACGAGGTCGACGTTCTCGATCCCCAGGAAAGGCTCGATCAACTCGCCGACTCCCAGCGCGACAGCGACCGCTAACAACGCGGCGACATAGGGCCGCAAATCGAATGGCGTGGAATCTTCCGCGGCGCGCACCGTTTTTTTGGGGATTGGATCGCGCGCGAGGTCCTCGCCGGCGATGACGTGAACGCTGATGGTGCCGGATTTCCGCACCAGCTCGTGCACCACGGAGCCGTGCAGGATCTCGAACCATCGCGAGCGCGTCGACTTTCCGATGATGATCTGGGTGGCGTTGTTTGCCTGCGCGTAGGCGATCACGTCGTCGGCGATGCCGCGGTTGCCGCCGGGAATGGTGATCGCCTCGCCGCCCAGCGCCTCGGCGAGCCGCAAAGTGTCGGCGACGCGGTCGCGCTCCTCTTCGCTCCACTGCAGGCTGCGCCGGGTCTCCACGCACAGCGCCGTGAAGGGAGCATGCAGTCGATCCGCCAGGCGCTTGGCATAGCGGACGAGCCCGGCGGCGCGCGGGTCCTCGCTCACGCAGACCAGAATGCGCTCGCCCGCCGCCCAGGGTCCGCGGATCGCATGCGCGCGCATGTGGGTGAGCAGCTGCTCGTCCACGCGCTCGGCGGTGCGCCGCAGCGCAAGCTCGCGTAGCGCGGTCAAGTTGCCGGGAGAGAAGTAGTGCTCGAGCGCGCGCTCGGCCTGCTCGGGGATGTAGACTTTACCCTCCTTGAGCCGCTCGATCAGGTCATCGGGGGTGAGATCGACGAGCTCGATGGCATCGGCGCGGTCGAAGACCGAGTCCGGCACGGTCTCACGCACGCGCACATGCGTGATCTGCGCCACCACGTCGTTGAGGCTCTCGATGTGCTGGATATTGACCGTGGTGTAGACGTCGATGCCGTGATTGAGCAGCTCCTCGACGTCGAGGTGGCGCTTGGGATGACGGCTGCCTGGCGCGTTGGTGTGGGCGAGCTCGTCGACCAGCGCAATCTGGGGGCGGCGAGTGATCAGGGCATCGAGGTCCATCTCCTCGAGCCACTGGCCCCTATACTCCATGCGCTTGCGCGCAATGACCTCGAGCCCGTCGAGCAGCGCCTGCGTCTCTTTGCGCCCGTGCGTCTCGACAACGCCGACGACGACGTCATAGCCGTCCTGCTTGCGGGCGCGCGCCTGCTGCAGCATCTCGTAGGTCTTGCCGACGCCGGGAGCAGCACCCACGAAAATCTTGAGCCGGCCGGATCGGCGTTCTTCCCGCCGGGCCGCTTCGAGCAAGGCCTCCGGCGAGGGTCGCTGATCAGAGTGGCTGCGCTGCTCCGCCATCAGGGCTCAAGTTCGCTCCCCATGTGAGGGGAGCCATTTTACCCAAGGCGCGAGGCCTTAGGTAGAATCTCTTGCCTGTCATGCCCTGCGAAAGCGGGGCATCCAGTAGTCACGGACGCTCTTGTGGTTAATGGATCGCCCGCTTTCGCGGGCGATGACGAAGTCACCGATCCAAACAAAAATCATCACGCTCTATCGGGCCGCCGCGCGGTCGAGCGCCAAGTTGAGCGCCAACACATTGACCCGCGGCTCGCCGAGGAGGCCGAGGGTGCGCCCCTCGACATGCTCCTCGACCAACTGGCGCACGCGATCTTCCGGGATGTTGCGCGCCTTCGCGACGCGGGGCACCTGGAAAAGCGCGGCCGCCGGGGAAATGTGTGGATCGAGCCCGCCGCCCGAGGTCGTCACCAGATCGATGGGGACATCAGCCGAAGGATTTTCCTGCTTGAGCTTGTCGACGTCGCCCTGCACGCGCTCGATCAGCGCCTTGTTGGTCGGACCGAGATTCGAGCCGCCGGAGTTCGCCGCGTTGTAGGGGGCAGGCACGGTCTTGGTCGAGTCGTTGGGATCGGCAGTAACCGTCGCCGACGGCCGGCTGTGGAAATACTTGTCGCTGGTGAATTCCTGTCCGATCAGCGCCGAGCCGACGACCTTGCCGTCCTGCTCGATCATGCTCCCTTGCGACTGGTACGGAAAGATGACGCCGGCAATGCCCGTCATCACCAAGGGATAAATGAGGCCGGTGATGATGGTCAGCGCTACGACCAATACGATCGCCGGGCGGATTTCTTTCAACATGGTTGTTCTCCTCAGGCGAGGTGCAGGGCGGTGACCAAAAGATCGATCGCCTTGATGCCGATGAACGGAATGATGACGCCGCCGACGCCGTAGATGAGCAGGTTGCGCCGCAGCAGCGGGCCGGCGCCGATCGGACGATAGCGCACGCCTTTGAGCGCCAGCGGGATCAACGCGATGATGATCAGCGCGTTGAAGATGATGGCAGACAGAATCGCGCTCTGCGGCGTCGACAAGTTCATAATGTTGAGCGCCTGCAGCTGCGGATAGAACGCGACGAACATCGCGGGGATGATGGCGAAATACTTCGCCACGTCGTTGGCGATCGAGAAGGTGGTCAGCGAGCCGCGCGTCATGAGCAGCTGCTTGCCGATCTCCACCACCTCGATCAGCTTGGTCGGGTTGGAGTCGAGATCGACCATGTTGCCGGCCTCGCGGGCGGCCTGCGTTCCGGTATTCATGGCGACGCCGACGTCGGCCTGGGCAAGCGCGGGCGCGTCGTTGGTGCCGTCGCCGCACATGGCGACGAGCTTGCCCTTGGCCTGCTCGTCGCGGATGAGCTTGAGCTTATGCTCGGGCGTGGCCTGGGCGAGAAAATCGTCGACCCCGGCCTCGGCTGCGATCGCCGCCGCCGTCGTAGGGTTGTCGCCGGTGATCATGATGGTGCGGATGCCCATGCGGCGCAGCTCGGCGAAGCGCTCGCGGATGCCGCCTTTGACGATATCCTTGAGGTGAACGATGCCGAGCAGGTGGCCGTCTTTTGCAACGGCAAGCGGCGTGCCGCCGGACTTGGCGATTGCGTCGGCGATCGCTTGCAATTCGCGCACCGCATCGGCGCTGATCACCGGTTGCAGCGATCGCACGGTCCCGGCCGGGGTCACCGCAGCCGCCGGCGTCTGGACATACTTCAGGATCGCATCGACTGCGCCCTTGCGCACCCAGGAGCCGCCGACTTCCACGCCGCTCATGCGGCTCTGCGCGGTGAACGGGATGAAGTTGGCGTGCAGCTGGTTGAGGTCGCGACCACGGATGCCGCATTTCTCCTTGGCGAGAACGACGATGGAGCGGCCTTCCGGCGTCTCGTCCGCGAGCGATGCCAGCTGGGCGGCATCCGCCAGCTCCTGCTCGGTGACGCCGCGCAGCGGCTTGAACTCGGTGGCCTGCCGGTTGCCGAGCGTGATCGTGCCGGTCTTGTCGAGGAGGAGCGTATCGACGTCGCCCGCGGCCTCGACCGCGCGGCCCGACATCGCCAACACGTTGAAGCGCACCAGGCGATCCATGCCGGCGATGCCGATCGCCGACAACAACGCGCCGATGGTGGTGGGGATCAAGGTCACGAACAGCGCCACCAGGATCACTACCGAAATGGTGCCGCCGGCATACGTGGCAAAGCTCGGAATGGTGACCGTCGCGAACACGAAGATGATGGTCAGGCCGACGAGCAAAATATCGAGGGCGATCTCGTTCGGCGTCTTCTGCCGCTCGGCTCCTTCCACCAGCTTGATCATGCGATCGAGAAAGGTCGAGCCGGGCGCCGCGGTGATGCGCACCTTGATCCAGTCGGACAGCACCTGGGTGCCGCCGGTCACCGCGGAGCGGTCGCCGCCGGACTCGCGAATGACCGGCGCCGATTCACCGGTAATGGCCGCCTCGTTGACCGAAGCGATGCCCTCGACCACTTCGCCATCGGAGGGAATCGTATCACCGGCCTCGACCAGCACCACGTCGCCCACTTTGAGGCTGGTGCTGGGAACCAATTTATGCCCGCCGCGACCCTCGGGTCCCGTCAGCAGCTTGGCTTGCGTCTCGGTGCGCTGGCGCCGCAGCGCCGCCGCTTGTGCCTTGCCGCGCCCTTCAGCGATGGCCTCGGCGAAATTGGCGAACAGCACCGTGAACCACAGCCACAGCACGATCTGGAATTCGAAGCCGATGCTCTCGCCGCCGGTGACGATGTCGCGGATCAGAATCACGGTGGTCAGCGCCGTGACCATCTCGAGCACGAACATCACCGGATTCTTGATCAGTGTGCGCGGGTTGAGCTTGACGAAAGCCGAGCCGATCGCCGGCAGCACGATCTTGGGATCGAACAGCGCCGACACCGGCTTGCGCGAGCGAATGGTCGAGGTTTCCATGGCGGCTGCTCCGATCAATTCGATGCGAACAAGGTGCCCGACGTCATCGCGAGCTGCTCGACGATTGGACCGAGCGCGAGCGCGGGGAAGAAGGTGAGGCCGCCGATGATCACGATCACGCCAACCACCAGGCCGATGAACAGGCCGCCCGTAGTCGGGAACGTGCCGAGCGACGGCGGGATCGACTTCTTTTCCGCGAGCGAGCCGGCGATCGCCATCGCCGGGATGATCATCCAGAAGCGGCCCACCAGCATCGCGACGGCGCCGGTAAGATTGTAGAAGAGGTTATTGCCGCTCAGGCCGGCGAAAGCCGAGCCGTTGTTGCCGGTTTGCGACGTGTAGGCGTAGAGGATCTCGGTGAAGCCGTGTGGTCCCGGATTATTGGTCGCGGCAACCGCGACAGGAACAACCGTGGCGACCGCGGTCCAGCCGAGATACATCAGCGGCAGGATGAGAATGGCGAGCATCGCCATCTTCACCTCTTTGGCTTCGATCTTCTTGCCGACATATTCGGGCGTGCGGCCGACCATCAGGCCGGCGACGAAGATCGAGATGATGACGAACAGCAGCATGCCGTACATGCCGGCGCCGACGCCGCCGACGATGATCTCGCCGAGCTGGATGTTGATCAGCGGGATCATGCCGCCGAGCGCAGTGAAGGAATCATGCATGGCATTGACGGCGCCGCAGGACGCGGCGGTGGTGATGACCGCGAACAGCGCGGACGCTGGGATGCCGAAGCGGACCTCCTTGCCTTCCATGTTGCCGCCGGTAAGGCCCATCGCGGTGAAGGCATCGTTGCCGTGTCCTTCCGCCCAGTAGCAGACGGTGACGCCGGCGATGAACAGCACTGCCATGACCGCCAGGATGGCCCAGCCCTGGCGCTGGTTGCCGACCATGCGTCCGAACACATTGGTGAGAGATGCGCCGATCGCGAAGATCGAGATCATCTGCACGTAGTTCGACAGCGCCGTCGGGTTTTCGAACGGATGGGAGGCATTGGCGTTGAAGAAGCCGCCGCCATTGGTGCCGAGCATCTTGATCGCGATCTGCGAGGCCACCGGCCCGACCGCGATGGTCTGCTTGGCGCCTTCGAGCGTCGTCGCCTCGACGTAAGGTCCAAGCGTCTGCGGCATGCCCTGCCAAACCAGGAACAGCGCGTAGACGATGCAGATCGGGATGAGGATGTAGAGCGTGCAGCGCGTGATATCGACCCAGAAATTACCGATGGTGCGCATGGACGCGCGCGCGAAGCCGCGGATCAGCGCGATCGCCAGCACGATTCCGGTGGCCGCCGAGAGGAAGTTCTGGTGCGTCAAGCCGAGCATCTGCACCAGATAGGACAGCGTGCTTTCGCCGCCGTAGTTCTGCCAGTTGGTGTTGGTGATGAAGCTCACCGCCGTGTTGAACGAGAGATCTTGCGCCACCGCGGACTGCTCCGCGGGATTGAGGGGCAGCCCGGCCTGCAAGCGCATCAGCGCGTAAAGAATGAGGAAGCCGCCGATATGGAAGAACAGCATGGACACCGTATAGGTGACCCAGTGCTGCTCGCGCCGCTCATCGACGCCGCCGATCCAGTAAAGCGCCGATTCAACCGGCCGCAGGACCGGCGAGAGAAATGTGCGCTCGCCATTGAACACGCGCGTCATATATGCGCCAAGCGGCACCACCAGCGCGGCGACGATGGCGCCGTAAAGCAGGATTTGCATCCAACCGATGACGGTCATGGTCGCAACCCTTTCACAGCCGCTCTGGCTTGAGCAGCGCGTAGACGAGGTAGATCATCAGTCCCGCGGTCACGAGGCCTGCGAGCGAATAGTCGAAGATCATGACGGCCTCCTCACAGACGATCGCAGGCGATGGTGTAGCCGACCGACAGCGCGAAGAAGCCGACGGCGGCGGCCACCAAGATGACGTCCAGCATGGGGATACTCCCAGCGATGAAAAGTTCGGTATGCGAAGCGTATGGCCTTGGCCCGACACGTTTTCGACTTACGTCAAGAAGCAAGCCTGGGCTCCGCCCACGCACGATTACCTGTCACTGATGGGATAGGAATTCGAGAGGGATGCAGGAGCACCGTTATAGGAATCTCATAAAGATCGGGGATACAGCGCGGAGCGTCCGCGACAACCCTCATGAAGTGACTTCAAGTGAGGGGAACTTTCAGTTTCTTCTGATACTTCTCCAAGGTCTCCTCTTGTTAGGCACTTCATCGCGGAGGGCGTGAGGCAAAAATGGACTTTGAGGATATCTGCCAGATTGCCGACACCGTCATCGACCTTTCAGTCCCTAGCAAGAGAGCGTTGCTGCACGATCTTGCTCACCGGGCAGCCCTCGTGCTGAAAGTAGATGACGATATTATTTTCACTGCTCTGCTGAAGCGCGAGGAGCTCGGATCAACCGGGGTCGGCAACGGGGTGGCACTTCCGCACGTGCGCCTGGAGCAAGTGAAAAAGCCCTTCGGAATACTGGCGCGATTGAAAGACGCAATAGATTTCGACGCCATTGATGGGCAACCCGTTGACCTCGTCTGTCTGCTACTGCTGTCGAAAGAAAATGAGCAAGCCCAGCTGAACACGCTGGCTGCCGCCGCCAGAAGGCTTCGAAGGCCGGAAGTTCTCGAGGAGCTGCGCCGGGCGCCAAATCGCGTGATGCTTTATAACATCATGGTCGGAAGAATCGGCCCGTATCGATCGCTGTGAAGACTTTCAACGGCATAAGATTCGGCGCCGCTTCGCGAGTAGCTAGTGAGCGCATCCAATCCGAATACGCAAGCACATTGCCGTTTGGTCACATCGGCGACGCCGTATTCGAACGTTTATGCGGGCGAACGATTTCCTTATGAAATCCCTATAGCGCAGGCTCTTTCCTCGTCTCGCTTTTTTATGGCGGTTTGCCCACTTATTGGCCGTCGCCGCATCTTCAAAAACGAGTCACGCGGGACGTGCCATGTCATTCGATCTGAACCACGAAGAGCATCTGCGCGAGCTGCAAAAGCGGCTTCATCGTGCGCGGATGATCACGCCAGATCTAATAGCCAAAGTGATCGCGCAGGTGTGCCCGCGCCTGCAGGCGCAGCGGCGGGCCTCAAAGGCAAGAATCATTGATTTCGTTGAATCCGGCGCGTGCGCCGATGCGGCGCTCGCGCTGCTCGAATCGGAACTGCCGCAATGGAAGCTTCGCCGTCTGATTTATGAAGACGGCGAGTGGCATTGCGCGTTGTCAAAACATGTCGGCCTTCCCGCCGAGCTCGACGACATGGCTGAAGGCAACCATGAAAGCCTGCCGCTGGCGATCCTGAGCGCATTCCTCGCAGCACGGGATCAGAGTCTTACCGCGGCTGAAACGCGACGAAATCCCGTGCCGCTGGTTGGGCTCCCACACGGATACGCCGTTTGCTGCGACAATTTCGCTTGAGCTCGGAAATACGGGAAACAGTGCAATGACGAGCCCGATCGGTCTGCGGTCACGCCGCAGGAGCAGCCAGGCGCGGCAGCCGATCTTCATTTCTGTAGGAGTCATCATACTCGCCGCCATCGTCTTGGTGTGCGTGGCGCTGCTTGCGGTTCCGCTGTGGACGGCGCTCGTCCAAGATTGGGAAGTCGAAGCGGTCTCGGACCCGTGCGCGTTGAACGAGGCGAGCGCGCGGCAAGACTGTTTCGACCTCAGGCTTGGAGAATCACGACATCCTGCCAAGGGGGCTAACGCGCCGATTAGGATTCATCCGTCGGAACAGAGGGACTAAGACCCGCGGTCTTTATGTCTCTTGCCTTGCAACCTCGTGACCAAGCCAAGCGACCTTTATGCCGCCCTTATGACGACGGGCGGGCGTCCGTCTCGAATTCATATGCGCTAATCAACACATTGGGAGCCGCCGAAAACAATTCGGTGTTCGAGAAGGAGAAGTGTCATGGACGACAATGGTGAGCCTCCCTCTACGGGTCGTGCAAAGTCAGTATTTCGTATCGGCAGAAACAGCCGTGGCAATTGGGTCGTACAGGATCAAAGCGGGCTTTGCGGGGGCCTATTCGTCGACCGCGCCGAAGCGGTGAAATTCGCAATGTTCGAAAACGGGAATCAGCCACAGGCCGTGGTCATGGTTCCTGGCATCCTCGAGCTCGACATGAGTGGCAAGCCTCGTGCCGGTGACTCTCCATCCGACGCTTATGGCCGTCTCGCACGCGCCGCCTAGGCATTTTTCCGGTTCAGCAGCCAACGGTTCTCGAGATGAAGGTGCAGCCATGCTCCAGTCGCGTCTCACGCCCACACGCCGCATCATCGAACCGATGATCGAGCTTGCCCGTTGCTCGAAGCTCGATCGGATCATCGTGGCGGGGGCGAACAGCGCCGCGCTCATGTTCGAGCTGCACCGCCACGGCTACGTGCGGGTTGCAACGACGACAAATTGCGGCCTGCCGGCCGGACAATACGATGTGGCCCTCGTCGACTGGCGGGGACGCTCGATCAAAGCCCTCGACACGACGCTCGATTGGCTAGTAGATTTTTTGAGTCCCGCAGGTGGGCTGGTCGTCTGGACCGATCCCCAGGAGCCTGCCGGCAATCGAAAGCTCCGCTCGCTCCTGGAAAAGCACCGCCTCGTGGTCGAGGCGGGCACGGTGCGCGACCATGGCTGCGCCGTTTCGGCGCAACGATCGGACACGAAGGCGATCTCCAACGTGGCGTGACGTCAGATGCAGCGATTCGCTTCGCAGGATTGGCGCGCCGGCCGAATTCGCGAATGGCTGCTGCTCCTGCTGCGTTTCGCCATCACTCGCGATGGCAAGGATCAAGCGGCTGGATTGGCCATGGCGGACGAAATCGATGCGCTGGGGCAGCGGTGGCGGCCGTCAGCGCCGACTTTCTTTCGCCGTACCAGCGGTGAAGTGTGCGAAGCGATCGTCGCGCGCGATGATCCAACGCGAGCAGCCATTCTCAAGAAACATATCGCACGCATCGAGGATCCTCGATTGCGCCGAGCGTTTCAGGCCGCGGTCGAGCTCGACCGAGAATCGCGCACGGCGGCCGGCGCGAACAAAGGCCAATATCCTTGGACAAGCCTGCGAGCTGGCGGCGTGAAGGTGGCGTTATAGGAATCTTATAAACATCGAATCGCGTCGTGAAACGCTGATGCAGGCCCCCCACTTGGCTACCGGGCGCTTATCAGCGTTGCACTTTAATTCAAGCGATCTCGTAGACCGACACCTCGCCGGGGATGCCGCTCAGTGCTACGCGCCGGAGCGTCGGCTTTATCCCGCTGTTCTCCAGCAGGGCAGACGCTTGCGCGTTCTCGACCACCGGTTCCGTCACCACGATCGAGCGCGAGGCTGCGAGGCCCTGGACGCGCGAGGCGATATTGACGGTCTGGCCGAAATAGTCCTGCTGGTCGTTAAGCGTGACCGCGAGGCATGATCCTTCATGGATGCCCATCTTCAGGTGCAGGCTCTGGTGCTGGCGCTGGGCGCCGAGATCGCTCATCGCCTCGCGCATGCGGATCGCGGCGGCGATGGCGCGGTCAGGGGTCTCGAAGGTCGAGTTTACGGCGTCGCCGATGGTCTTCACCACGGCACCCCTTTCGGAGGCGATGATCTCCTGCAGCAGCCTGAAATGTTCGTTGACGAGATCGAAGGCGACGAGGTCGCCGACCCGGTCATAGAGCGCGGTCGAGCCTTTGAGATCGCTGAACAGAAAAGTCAGGCTCAAGATCTTG
>Ga0306920_100004145_pt1 | contig 18557 bp, 17 predicted proteins | sample flu12Cox44000170_FD_204666 | JGI IMG/M metagenome (GOLD analysis project Ga0306920, IMG submission 204666) | Lab enrichment of tropical soil microbial communities from Luquillo Experimental Forest, Puerto Rico - flux4day.12C.oxic.44.000.170 (v2)... | ecosystem: Environmental > Terrestrial >... | reverse complement strand
GCGCTTCCAGTGTTCGAGAAACAGATGATGCTGTTGAAAAAGTCGGGGCCGATTTTTCTGGATTGACTAGGCGCTGCTGTGCTAGGGAGCGGCAAGGAGGAAACGCCGCCAATGATGGGTCAGCAGCCACGCATGGAGTCACTCTTCTATTACTTCCGGTTGGAAGATCAGATCCCCGATGATCATCTCCTGAAGCGTCTCGACCGTTTCATCGATTTCGAATTCGTCCGGGAGCGGTTGCGAAATACCTACAGTGCGATTGGTCGTCCCTCGATTGACCCGGAAGTTCTCTTGCGCCTTTTGTTGGTGGGCTATCTGTATGGCATCACCAGCGAAAGACGCTTGATGGAGGAAGTGCGTATGCATTTGGCGTATCGCTGGTTCAGCCGGCTGGGATTCGAGCGAGAGATTCCCGACCACTCCACTTTCTCCAAGAATCGGCACGGGCGATTCCGCGGTGTGGGTGTCTTCCTGGAAGTTTTTGAAGAGATCGTGCGACGCTGCTTGGAGGCCGGACTGGTGGCAGGCAAGCGGCTGACCGTGGATGGGACCATGGTGACCGCTGATGCAAGCCCACTACGGGGAACGAAGCCCGAGCAATTGGGCGAGGTAGCCAAGGTTTCGCGCACGGTGCGCGAGTATCTGGCGGATCTGGCACGGGAGAATCCTGTGTCGGAGAACGAGGAGAAACCAGCTCCACGGTCGGTGGCAGCACACTATGTCTCCACGACTGATCCCGATGCGTGTTGGGCCACCAAATTGGGAGGACGGAGCGTTCCTTCTTATTTGAATCACTATCTGATCGACAATGCCAGTTGCATCATTTTGGGTGTGGAAGCGACGCAGGCACGGTTTCGGCAAGAGACTTTAGCGGCCCGACGCATGCTGGCAAAGGTGAAGGAGCGGTTCAGTGTCTGCCCCGAGGGTGTGGGAGCGGATAAGGCCTACGGGAGCGGAGAGTTTCTGGCGTGGTTGCTGGAGCGAAGCATCCAGCCCTACATTCCGGTGATTGATCGACGCCACCAAACGCATCAGCGCTTCACTCGTGACCAATTCCAATATGACCCGGTCGAAAATGTCTTTCGTTGTCCGCAGGGCCAAACGCTGCGTTACCGCGGAATGGACCATCAAGCACAGGGGCACTTCTATCAAACCACTGCATCGCAGTGCCGAGGCTGCCCAGTAAAGAAACGTTGCACGGGCGGAGCGACTCGGCGGCTCTTCGTTCACTGGCATGAAGCGGCGCGGCAGACGGCCCGAGAGTTGGCGCAGACCCCCGCGTATGCCTGCTCGAAACGTGAACGGAACAAGATCGAAGCTCTGTTCTCCGAACTCAAGTTGCGTATGGGATTGCGCCGCGTCCGTTTGCGACGGCTCTGGAATGTCTCCGAGCAGTTCTACTTGGCAGCCACGGCTCAAAATCTTAAGCGGCTAGTTCGGTTCCTGGCACAACGGGAGTCCGCGCCAGTTCCATGCTCCGCCTAACTAAACGGCAAAACGAAAATGGACAAGGGCAAAACCAAAACGGGACAGAAACATCAAGTGCCATCAGCTCTCTAACTCTTCTCTTTCGCACTTTTTCAACAGATTCACTTGTTTCTGGAGCGCCAGCATGAGCCGAGATGAGGCGCTCGCGAAGCTCATTTCGCTGCGCAATCACTGCTTTGTGCGAGGCGTAATCGGCAAGAATGCCGATCGCACCGGCTGGCGATGATGATTTCCGGCAAGCGTTCAGGATCGTGAACCGCTTGTACTTCGAGGTTCAGCGCGAGATCGCGCTACATGCCAGACGTGAAACGCAGAAACCGTCCACCACGCAACGCAGGAGGGCGGCATAGGAATGGCTGCCGCTCTCCAATTTGATCAGATGCCCGAGGCTGTTGGACCCGCGGTGCAACGCCACTACACGGTCAACGAAATCGCTGCCCTTTGGAGCCTTAGCGACGATGCCGTGCGGAAGATTTTCGAGCGGGAGCCTGGAGTGCTTGTCATCGGAGACCGCAACCCGCGCGGCCGGAAACGGCCCTACACGACGCTGCGCATACCTCAGTTCGTGCTTGATCGTGTTCACAAACGCCTGTCGAGAGTATAGACTCCGCGCCAATGCTCAACATCTATCGTCGTCACCAAAAGACCTGTAAGCATCGCAGCAAGGGCCGGAAGTATCGCGATTGTCTCTGTCCGATTTGGGCGCAAGGCACGCTCGCTGGTGAGATGGTTCGCAAGTCGCTCGACGTGCGCGGCTGGCAGAAGGCGCAGGAGATCGCTCGAAAGTGGGAAGCGGAAGGCGCAATGCGGCCCGAGCATCGCCCGGACGATCGCGTCACTATCGATCAGGCCCAAGCGAAGTTCATGGCCGACATTGAGGCACGCCAGCTGAACGCTTCAACGGCCTACAAGTACAAAATGCTCTTCCGTCAACTTGAATCATTCGCGCAGCGGTACAGCGTGCGTTTCCTGGCCGAGCTGGACGTAGACCTGCTTGGAACGTTTCGCGCCGAGTGGAAAGAGGGCCCGCTGTCCAGTCTCAAGAAGCTCGACCGGCTCCGAGCTTTCTTCAACTTTGCTGTTCGCCGGAAATGGGTGAGCGACAATCCGGCTAGTGAACTCAAGGCGCCAAAGGTCCCGATTCGCCCGACGATGCCATTTACCCGCGAGGAGGTAGTCCGAGCGCTATCGGCGCTCGAGCCCTATGGAAAGAGTGCGGGACTGCGAAACGCGCAACGACTTCGGGCGTTCGTATTGCTTCTGCGGTATAGCGGAATGCGAATCGGTGACGCGGTGAAATGCAGCACAGACCGAATCACCGACAACCGGCTTTTCCTCTACACGCAGAAAACTGGCGTTCCGGTCTGCTGCGTTCTTCCCGAATTTGTGACGAAGGCTCTGGAAGCTGCTCCACGTTCATCAGGGCAGTTTTTCTCTTGGACCGGCAAATCTACACTGCACAGCGCGATCGGCAAGTGGCAACGAAGGTTACAGCGGCTCTTTGCGCTCGCAAGAGTTCCCAAGGGCCATGCGCATCGATTCCGCGACACGTTCGCGGTTGAATTGCTTCTCGCCGGCGTTCCTCTTGAGCGCGTGTCGGTCCTGCTCGGCCATCAGAGCATTTGCGTGACAGAGCGTCACTATGCGCCTTGGACGCGATCTAGACAGGAGCAAATCGAATCGGATTTGCGGAAGGCGTGGAGCGAGGACCCGGTCGCATTGCTGGAGGAAGCACAAGGTACGCCACAGGTACACGGAAAAACGGAGCGCCCGAATTGATTTATTTTCATACGCTTGGATTGGTAGGGGCGGTGGGGATCGAACCCACGACCTTCGGCTTAAAAGGCCGCTGCTCTACCACTGAGCTACGCCCCTGGGATTGGCTGCAATCATCTTGCACGAACGAGACTTACTGAACAAGCGCCGATTGCGCCGAGACTGGCAAATTGGCTTCGATGGCAGTAGTGGTGGCAGTTGCCCCCACTGTGGCGGCCTCATTCTCGGCTGGTTTGGGCACGAGCTTTTCTACAACGTCCAGCAAGAAGTCCGGCGCAAGATGGGAATAGCGTACCGTCATGGCGATGCTCTTGTGGCCGAGCGCGTCCTGGATGGCTCGCAAGCCTACCCCGGACATCGCCAGCCGTGACGCAAACGTGTGCCGGAGATCGTGCCAGTGAAAGTCAGAGACTCCGGCTTTGCGAATAGCCTTCTCAACTCTGCGTATATTCGCGAGATTCAACCGAAACTCAAAGCTGTAACACTCTCTGTTTTGGCTTCCACGCTCGGTATTTCGATTGGGTACGCCGCGGACGTTCGCAAGGGGCGGCGCGTTCCACATCCAAGACACTGGAAAAAGCTCGCCGTACTTGCCAACGCCAAGCAGCGCGCCGCGGCTCAGAACACCGCTAGTTCCCCGAAGCCAAGTCTGCGGGTCCGAACCGCTCCGACTTCTAGGCTGCGCGGTAACTCGCCGGGCTAAGTGTCTTTGGTCAGAACTGGTTTCTTGTACGCGAGAGAAGAAAATGAAGAGTGTAGTTCGAAAGACGCGTCAATCGTCAGGTACACAAAAGCGAATTGCCACGCATTTCGAGATTTTGCGCTAGAATCTCGCACAAACCTTCGGTGAACTGGCACCCGGGGAAGCGGGTGAGAGGATGCCGTTGGAGAGCGAGCCCAATCTATCGGCGCTCATGGAGGCTGCCGAACGCGGGGACAGCTCGGCTGTCGATAGACTGTTCGCTGCGCTTTATTCCGAGCTGCGCCGACTGGCGAGGCGCGAGTTGGGGCGGCAAGGTCTTCCTATCACCTTGGGCGCCACTAGCCTCCTGCACCAAGCCTACCTGGAGATCGCCGGAAAAGATGGAACTTCCTTTCCTGATCGTGCCCGGTTCATGGCCTATGCGGCTGGCGTGATGCGTGGCTTGATTATCGACTATGCCCGGAGCCGCCACGCACAGAAACGCGGCGGCCTATTCGAGATTACGTCGCTCGAAGCAGATGCCGAGAACGCAGTTGATGATCGCAGTCTCGCTCAGGTGAGCGAGGCGTTAGACGAACTTGCCAAGGCCGAATCAGAACTCTGCGAAATTGTCGATTTGAAGTTCTTTTGCGGATTCACGTTTGCGGAAATTGCGGCGATGAGAACCGTTTCCGAAAGAACGGTGCAGCGACAATGGGAGAAAGCGCGGATCTATCTGCACCGCAAGATTCGGACGGATCTGGAAAGCTGAGAGAACATCATGTTCACGCTTAGTCCGGAGCGCTGGCAGGAAATCAGTCCATACCTGGATCAGGCATTGTCGCTACCGGAGGCCGAGCGCGCAGCTTGGCTCGAATCGTTTCGAGCTCAGAGGCCAGATCTAGTTGACGTGCTGCAGGAGCTGCTGAAGGAGCACGGCGCGCTAGCGCGCGAGCATTTCCTCGAACGAGGGCCCATGGAGCCCGCGAACGAGCTGTTCTTGCGTGGCCGGACGATCGGCGCTTACCGGTTGATCTCACCGATCGGCCAAGGTGGGATGGGGAGCGTGTGGCTGGCCGAGCGCAGCGACGGACGTTTCGATAGGCGAGTTGCGGTCAAGTTCCTGAATTTCGCCGTGGGTGCCCAAGGCGGTGCTGAACGATTCAAGCGCGAGGGCCGCATTCTGGGCCAGCTAGCTCATCCCCATGTCGCGGAACTGATCGATGCGGGCCTGACCCCGAACGATGAGCCTTACCTCGTTCTCGAGCACATCGATGGAGAGCCAATCGATCAATACTGCGATCAACACGCGCTCAATGTCGACGCGCGGATCACGCTTTTCCTCGATGTGCTCAGCGCCGTTACACACGCGCATGCCAATCTGATCGTCCACCGCGACATTAAGCCTTCAAACGTGCTGGTCAGGAACGATGGGCAAGTAAAACTACTGGACTTTGGGATTGCCAAGCTGCTACCGAGCGGGGAGGTGCCGTCCCCTGCGACGCAGGTCACTCTCGAAGGCGGAGGAGCACTCACTCCGTACTTCGCGGCACCCGAGCAAGTGACGGCAGGCGCGATCACTACCGCAACGGATGTTTATGCACTAGGGGTGCTCTTGTATCTGCTGCTCACCGGGCGGCATCCCGCTGGCCCCGGCCCACACTCGCCAGCGGATCTCGTGAAGGCAATCACGGAGACGGAGCCGCTGCGAGCCTCGGACACGGTGACATCAGCCGATGATGCCAAGAGCGTAGCCGAAAAGCGCGCTACTGCGACTGAAAAGCTTCGTCGACAGCTTCGTGGCGACTTAGACACGATCCTCGGCAAAGCACTGAAGAAAAATCCTCGGGAACGCTACGGCTCTGTCGTGACCCTAGCGGACGACCTGCAGCGCTATCTGAAGCAGCAGCCAATCAGCACACGACCAGACACCCTGCGGTACAGGACCGCCAAGTTCGTTCGCCGCAATAGAACGGCAGTCGCTTTCGCGGCGTTGGCGTTGGTCGCAGTAATTGCTGGCCTTGCTGGAACTCTAATTCAAGCGCGAACAGCGCGTCGCCAGCGCGATTCCGCGGTTCGCGAGCGCGACCGTGCTAACCGAGTAACGGAGTTCATCACCGACATGTTCAAAGTATCCGACCCGAGCGAAGCACGCGGCAACAGCATCACCGCCCGAGAAATTCTCGACAAGGCGTCGAAGGACATTGATACGGGGCTATCGAAAGATCCGGAAATTCAGGCACAGATGATGAGCGTTATGGCGGATGTGTACGACGGCCTTGGCCTTTATCCGCGTGCGGAATCTTTATTGACGCGCGCCGTTGAAATTCGTCGCGGTGTCCTCGGACCGCAGCATCCGGACACGTTGGAATCGAAGCGCTTACTAGGCTGGGTTCTCCAGGAGGAAGGCCGCTATGCCGAGGCGGAGAAGTTGCAGCGGGAGACACTGGAGGACGACCGCCGCGTGCTCGGGTCGGACCATCCGGATACCCTGTCATCGATCAACCGCCTCAGCGGAACTCTAATGTTGGAAGGTCGGTACGCGCAAGCCGAAACTTTGGCGCGCGAGGCGTTCGACGGTAAGCAACGGGTCCTCGGTCCAGACGATCCGAGTACGTTGTCATCGATGAACAACCTTGGAGGCATTATTCGTATGGAAGGCCGCTACGCCGAGGCGGAAAAGCTGCTACGCGAGACGCTCGACATTGAGCGCCGTGTCCTCGGGCCCGACCATCCAACCACTTTATCTTCAATGTACAATCTCGCGTACACACTCAAAGAGGAAGGTCACTACGCCGAGGCTGAAGAGTTGCAGCGCGAAACGCTCGATATTGAACGCCGGGTTTTCGGGCCTGAGCACTTGACTACTTTAACTTCGATGAATGTTCTTGCCCTGATTGTCAAAGGGCAGGGTCGTTATGCCGAGGCGGAGACATTACTGCGTCAGGCGCTGGATATTAGCCGCCGTGTCCTCGGCCCAGAGCACCCGCGGACGGCTGATTTGGTCTACAACCTCGGCTGCATCGCCGCCTTGAAGGGCGACCGTGAACAGGCTCTCGCGTTGATTCGCGAGGCCGTCGATCACGGTCTGATGGCCAGGCTCGGTGCCAGCGAAATCGAACAGGATCCCGATTTGAAGTCGCTTCACGGAGATCCCCGCTTCGCCGCCTTGATTGCCCACGCCAAGAAACAAGCTGCTTCCCAAAGTTCTCACTAAAACTCACGCCGTGCGACACGGTTCTCACAGCGCTCGAGAGGCCACGGTGTCTTGGCTAGATCGAGCGAGAAGTATTTTAGGCTTGCGTGTCGTGTTCTAGCCGCCATTTCCGATTACATAGATAGGAGCCCCGAGAATCGTATTTCAGTTCGGTTGCTCTTCGCGTTCGACGCGTCGCGGCGAAGAAATGTTTCGCAGCTAGCAGTACTGTCTTTTTGAAGGTGTTAAGCAAGCGGGAGGTTTGCCATGTCTCGGCCCATCAGAACTCATTGGCTTGCACTTTGGCTAGCAGCCTCATTGGCTACGTGTCACGCTAGTAGCAAGGCGTCAAGGATCAGGTTTCCGCATGGCCGCAACCTCCTTACCGCTCTTCTTCTAAGCCTCGCTACGCTAATGGTCATCGCCAAGGTTAAGGCGGGGCAAATCTCCTTCATTCCCAACGGAGTCCTGTTCCCGAATCCCAGTGGCGCTTCTCAAACGTACAGCGCCGATGGCCGAGGCATTGACCTCACGGGACCATTTTTCCAGAACCTGGGTTCCAATGGCCGTTCGTGCAGTACGTGCCATCAGCCCAGCGACGGCATGTCCGTTTCCGCCGCCCATGTCCAGCAGCGCTTCGTTGAATCCCACGGCGAAGACCCAATTTTCCGCACCGTCGATGGTTCCAATTGCAACCACACCATCAATGTTTCCACGCTGGACGGCAAGGCCGCTGCTTACAGCCTCTTGCGGACGCGAGGCCTGATTCGAATTGCGATTGGTGTTCCCGCAAACGCCGACTACCAGGTTGTCAGCGTAAACAATCCCTACGGCTGCAACGAATCTGACGTAATTTCCATGTATCGCCGGCCGCTGCCCGCTACCAACCTCCGCTTCTTGAGTGCTGTGATGTTTGACGGCCGAGAATCCTCGCCCGCTACAGGCACGAAGAAAATCGTGTACGAGAATTATCCAGGTTCCCTGCTCAGCGATCTGGCACATCAGTCGGTCGATGCCACAACTGGCCACGCGCAAGGTGACGGCACGCACCCAACTCCGGCAGAGCAGCAGCAGATTGTGAATTTTGAGATGGGCCTAACAACAGCCCAGGCAATCGGAAACGGCGTGGGAGCATTGGACGCGCAAGGCGCAAATGGCGGGCCGATCCCTCTGCTCACTCAGCCGTTTTTCATCAGCATTAACTCTAGTGTTCATCCACTGGTGCCACAGTTCGAGAAGCCGGGCGGTCTGGTTACGCCGGGCGACAATCAGTTCAGTTCCGCAATCTTTGATACGTTCAATGCGTGGGCATCACTTCCCCACGCCAGTCCACGAGCGGCAGTGGCGCGCGGTGAAGCTATTTTCAATTCGAAGTCTATCAATATCACGGGGGTGGCCGGTATCAACGACGACGTTTCGGAAGGAGGCCTAGTTGCCGGCGGCATTACTCCGTTCACCGGAACCTGCGGCACCTGCCACGACACGCCGAACGTCGGTAATCATTCCTTCCCGACGCCGCTGAACATCGGAACCGGCGACCCAGATCCCGACAACCCTTCCGTTAACCTGGGAGGCGTGGACATCACTTACTTGCCGAGCATCACGGTGTGCAAGACCGACCCGATTACCGGCTCACCCACCAACAACTGCAAGACAACAACCGATCTCGGACAAGCACTGATCGATGGCAAATTCGACCATGTCGGCAAGATCAAGGGACCGATCCTGCGCGGCCTTTCCGCCCGCGCCCCGTATTTTCATAACGGCTCAGCGCAGAGTCTGCTCGATGCTGTTCATTTCTACGAGAAGCGCTTCGGCCTTGTCCTAACACCTCAAGAGGAATCCGATCTGGTCGCTTTTCTGAGCAGCCTTTAGGGTCAGCACGGGCGCCGAGCAATGGGGGTGGTCCCTTTTTCACCTGCCTATCCGCATACCCGTCAGGGAGTGCCGGGGGATAGCGGATAGGCACCCGAAAAAGGGACACCCCTGGGCGTCTTTTTTTCCAGCCCACCCTCGGGGACTGCCAAGGACGAATCCTTGCCGCTAAGCCTTCTTTTGGTGAAAGTAGATGGATAGGGTCATTCCGATTCCATTCACATGCGGGGGAGCACCGCCTGTGGTGTTCTCGCGCTCGTAGTAGCCCTCCAGTTCAAAGCGTTTGCGAACCGGGAACGTCGCGCCAAATGAATAGGTGTTCTTGCTCCAGGTGCCGGACGTGCTGTGGTAGTAGATTTCTCCCCGTGCGTACGGCGAGAGCGTGAAAGATTTGATCGTAAAGGATCTTGCGAGCGTCAGGCGATTGCGGTACCGCCAGGAGAAGTGGTCGTTGATGACGCGTAGGTCGAACCGGTTTCGTTCCGCTAATTCTATCGACCATGGTAGATGAAACCGCGAGGTGAATCCGAGCTGGACGCGGTTTTCATTCGGTCTGCCGAAATTCCGAATGTACTGGTAGCCAATGCGCAAGGTAACGAAACGATTGCTCGCTGAGTCATTGGTGCGCAATTTCGGTCGCAATAGAGGGCGCAGATTGACGTCCAGGTTCGGACCGAATTGGGCCGAATTTATGGTGTTCGCATCGGTCGAACGAGAGGCCATGAACATCAAGCGATATCTGTCGGTCAGGTTTACGTACGTGTCGATTTCAGGAAGCCACTCCGTCTGAGTTTGTTGAGCGCTCACGCTCGAGCTGCAAACAGCTGCAATGCAAGAGACAAGGATAAGTTGAATCGTCCTTTTCAACGTTGACTGTCCTCGGCACCCTTGCCTTGGGCGGCAGGCCTAGCGCGAAAAGAGTGACCAAAGCGCTGCTGAGCCGAGGATGGCCAGCAACATAGCCACAGTAATACTTAGGGGCCACTGACTGATTACGACCGATTCGTCACGACGAAGGCGTCGCAGATTTCGCCAGTGAGAAACTCCGGAAAGAACGGTCGCAATTAAGCCAAAAATTACCAATGCGGTGCCAAATTTGATGGCGCCCTGATGGAGCAGCTCGGACTGCTGGGTCGGCGCCCTCTCCTCAAGCGCTCGAAAGAAGCCGATCATTCCGAATCCAAATGTTGCCATGGTGAGTGTTGTTCGGATCCATGCGAGTGTCGTTCGGTCCAATGCTATTGCGGTTCTGAATTTGGCCAGTCCGGTTCGATCAAGCACGATTGCGGAGTGCTGGTTGCCTTCGCGGTCTGATTCACGCGTGGTCATGTTGTATCCTCCCGACCGTTCTTGGATTTAGCCAGTCAACTTCCTGCTTGTCGTCAAAGCGACGTAAAACTTGATAAGGACCGCCGACTCGTATTGCGCGATAGAAACCCGTCGGCAGCCGATGATACTTCGCTTATCATTGGCGCATCACCGCGATGAGAAAGTCTGCGGACGTAGCGCACCTCGAACCACGCTGGCCCGTGGTGTTGGCAATCCTCGTGGTAATTCTCATCCTGACGTTGTTACCTAATCGCGTAAGAGCGCTCCCCATGTGGCTTCCGCCGCTTCTAGGGATTGCTATGATTGTGCCGATGGTGGCTCTCTCACTGACTAGCGCAAAGGCACCGTGGTTGCGTACCGAATGGATCGTGACCGTACTTTTTTTGGTGATTGCCGGACTGGGAGTGGTCGATGAACTGATATTTCTGCTTACCCCTATGCTGCGTCGTCCGAGCGAGGTCAACGGCCTCCAACTCCTCGCTTCAAGCATAGGGGTATGGGCCTCAAATGTGCTGATCTTCTCAGTTGCGTATTGGCGGACCGATCGGGGCGGCCCTGAAGATCGTGCGAACCACGCGAGCACAACGCCGGATTGGCTGTTTCCAGCAGATGGTGCGCCCGAAGATGCTCCAGTAAACTGGCGCCCAGCATTCATCGACTACCTATTCCTTTCCTCCTGTACGGCCACAGCTTTCAGCCCCGCCGAGGCTCAGCCGCTGACTTCTCGCGCCAAGTTGTTGTTGATGCTCGAAAGCATCATCTCACTCGTAACGATCATCGCGATCGTTTCCCGTGCGATCAACATACTCGGCAGTTAGGCCATCGTGGTCCTGGTTCATCGTAGAGCTGGGTCAAGAGGGAAGTGCGTAGTATTTCTTCCTGACACACCAGAAACCAACAAGGGACATGTCCTGCTTGCGGGACAGGAAATAAGAATCATGGCGTCCATAACAGCCAATCGACTCGACGCGTTCTTGAAGAAAGCGGGCAAGGGGTTGTTGAGTGAGCACGCTATCCATTCCCAATGAGCTTTCGGGCAATGGCGACCTGGATTTCGTCCGTCTGAGGACGCTCACTTGAGATTCATTGTTGCGCCGAAGACGACGCCCGATTGGATTACGTCAAACATGAATCCACCACTGCGATGGTCCACTCCCATATATCGATAACCCGCAGCCAACGTCCAGCGGGGCTTGATGCGGTATCCCAACAGGCCGGCCACCTGATAGTCAATTTGGGACGCGGCTCCCCACCCGCCCACGTCTCCTAGGATATCGACCGTGATCTTAGGGGTGAGAGCGAACTGACTGCGTCCTCCGACGAGCGGATCGACCCAGTTACCGGAACCCGAAAAACTCAAATCGGAAGGGCTAAATTTCAGCCTCTGCCCGACGTGCCAAAATCGAAAGCCTGTTAAAGCATCGACCTTAAACCTCTCCTGGTCGATCAAACGCAAGCCGACCTTGGGCGTTAAGAGGAAGAGCTGGGCCTTCATGTCGGCAGTGATCGTCCCCGCTTCGCCAATTGGTACCGACTTGTCGTCACCGAGTCGCACCCACATGGCGTCCACGGATGTGACCAACCGCTTGCGACGAAGTTCTATGGCACCCATGAGACCGAAACGGAAATGCGAAAGAAGGTCTGCAGCGCTTGCACTGACTTTCACTATTGCCACGTAATCCGACAGTGCCGTGCATTCCTGGGAACCACAGGTAGGGACTGGCAGAAACGTGCCAAGTACCGTCCTCACCGGGTGCTGAGGAATCCGACGAATTGGCCGGTTTCGATTGGGTGTCTGCGGAATCCTCGCGACTATCTAGGAGCGAAATCGACAAGGGTCTGGACTCGAAGGCCCCACTTGAATTGAACTGCTGCAAAACCGCCTGGGCGCGACAGCAATTGGCAGCAGCCATGAGGGTTAGAGCAAGACCGCCACCGACAGCAGCAAGGATGCTGCGAGTTCCCGATTCGAGGCCATAAGAAACGCCCTGACACTGCAAACTATTCTTCGACATTGGTCGGGACTAGGCGATGGCAGTGAGCCAGACTCGCCTTTTTCTTTTCCTATTGCCTCGGCAGCTTGTCCTGCGTGTCGGTGGCAGGGCCGGAATTCAGAGTACCGTCAGTTGCTGCTTCCGGCCGGGTCCTAGCCTCTTCATAGCCTCGTCGACAGCCTTCTTCATACTGAGTTCTGCATTCAGGTGGTACGTCGAAGGTGCGTTGTAGATCTTAAATCGAGGGCGGCAAGATTTTACGCGAGGTCGCATCAACGAGAGCACACTCATTGAACGCTCATCATAGCTTTCGCTAATTCTTCTCGAAGGCGCTTTTTTTCCTCCTCAGACAATTGCTCGGGCTGAAGAACCACAACAAACTTCTTCAGCGTGCCTGTAAATGCAAATGGCATTTTGTCTGCATAGTCTTCCAACACAGGTGTTCCCATGTCTTCGCCAACGTCGAAGGTTTCGTCCAGAGAGAACCGAACACCTATCGTTCGTGGAATCTTGCCTTGGGCGACTTGCTTTTCGTCCACGAGCAGAGCGGCGGTGGCACCTTTGCCGATCCCTCCTCCGTCATAGTCAAACTTGACGCGGATGATGTGATTGCCAGCCTCGATAGGTTGGTCAGAGATGATTCGGTACTTGTGATCTGGCTGATTTGACAGCGCGTAGGCAAATTCAGGTTTGTTGTCTCTCATTAGCAGAGCCCAACCGCCGAAGCGTCCTCCAATCGTTGCCAAGACGCCACTAGCGCCGCTGTCCGGAATCGTAACCTCAGCTGCAAGGGTCCACGACTTGTTCTTGAAGTCTGGCGCTGAACCTTCGGGGATACGCACCATTCCCGGATAGTAGGTAAATTCACTCCTCCCACGTGTGAGACTGGGCCGGATAGCAGGGTCCGCTCGCGATGCAAAACTTGAGTCGAGCGGGTACACGTTGTATTTCTTCGCTTCGACATCGAAGGCGCTCTGAAGTTCCTTGAGTTTACCGGGGTATTTTGTCGCTAGGTCATTCGCCTGGCTGAAATCCTCGTTGATGTTGTACAGCTCCCACTTAAAGTCATCCGGGTTTGGCTCTTGCCCGATGGTTACCCAGGGCAACCGGAGCGGCGTGGTGCTAGCCATCCAACCGTCCTTGTAGATAGCGCGGTTGCCAACCAATTCAAAATACTGCGTCGTGTGACGCGTTGGTGTTTTGGGGCTATCGAAGGTATAGACCAAGCTCACCCCTTCCAGCGGTTTCTGCTTCACTCCGTCCATCATAGTAGGTGGTGTGATGCCCGTCGCTTCGTACATGGTCGGAACGATGTCAATCACGTGACAGAATTGAGATCGAAGGCCCCCCTTGTCTTTGATCCGCGCAGGCCATGAGATCACCATACCGTTTCGTGTCCCCCCAAAATGGGAGGCGACTTGTTTTGTCCATTGCATTGGCGCGTCCATGGCGTGCGCCCAACCAACTGGATAGTGGTTATACGTCTTTGGACCGCCCAACTCATCTATCATTGAGAGCAGGTATGGCAGACTCTCTTGAACGCCATTGCCAGCGGTCCCAACCTCATTTGTCGTTCCCTGCAAAGAACCTTCCGCACTTGCCCCATTGTCACCCATTATGAAAATGACGAGCGTGTTGTCCAACTGGCCAGACTGTTCTACAGCATCGAGGAGCCGCCCGATCTGATTGTCAGCGTACGAGAGCGCCCCCGCGTAGACCTCCATCATGTGCGCATAGAGACGCTTTTGATCGTCCGACAAGGAATCCCACGCTGGGATCTGTTCGGGACGTTTTGTCAACTGTGTATTTGTCGGAACTACACCCAGCTTGATCTGTCTGGCGAGAGTCTCTTCCCGGACCTTGTCCCAGCCTTGATCGAATTGTCCCTTATACTTCGCGATCCACTCGTTTGGGGCGTGATGCGGCGCATGCGCAGTACCCGTGGCGTAGTACAGGAACCAAGGCTTGCTGGGGGCCAAAGCATGCTGCATTTGCATCCAAGCGATCGCTTTATCAGCAAGGTCGTGATCAAGTATGTAGTTGGGATTTCCGAGATAGGGCTCAATCGGTCTGGTGTTTTCGTATAGGGCAGGATGCCACTGGTCGCTATCCCCGCCGATGAATCCGTAAAAGTACTCGAAACCCAGTCCGCTTGGCCACAGATCAAATGGACCGGCCTGACTCGACATCCAGTCAGGCACGTTGTGCATCTTGCCAAACCAGGAAGTGTTGTAGCCATTCTCTTTTAGAACTTCGCCCACTGAACCCGAGCTCTTGGGTACCAGAGAGTTGTAGCCTGGGAAACCCGTCGCCATTTCCGTGATCACACCGCTTGCGTTGGTGTGGTGGTTGCGCCCCGTGATCAGTGCGGCGCGTGTTGGCGAACAGAGAGCTGTCGTGTGGAACATGTTGTAGCGCAGCCCACTGTCCGCTAGCCGCTGAAATGTCGGTGTCTGAATCGGACCACCGAAGGTGCTGCTAGCACCAAAACCGACGTCATCAGTCAGGATCAAAAGGATATTGGGAGCACCCTTGGGCGCCTCTACGCCCTTTGGAAAATCGGGAGTCGAATCCCTTACGGTGCGGCCGATCTTCCCGTGAAATGGAGGTTCCGGCTTGGGAAGAGTCTCCTGACCCGCGAGCAACGGTGGGATAGTCAAGGTCAGTAACAACGCTAGCGCTATCAGAGGGTATCGTGCAGACGGCAGGTCTCTCATCACAGCTGTCCTTTCGTCGGGGTGCGATTTTGTCGGCCATTGAGGGACCACAAACTAGGCGACAAGGATAAGGCACAGCTACTGTCAAAAGTGACATCTTGGTCGATTCTTCCATAGAACCTGCAGCCTAGACGGCCCGTGCAATATCATCATTGTTTCCGTTTCTCCGGCGCCTCTTTCACGCAACGAAAGCCCAAATGATTCGTTCCCGTGCTCACTTCGCCCTTGCCGCGAGTACCCACCATATAGCGGGAGCAGTATTGATCCGTGCAGAGAAACGAGCCGCCGCGCATCACGCGTTTCTTTTCGCCAGGTTCGCCCGGATCAAACGACGACGCTGGCCCCTGGGGGTTTCGCGCCACGCCGCCACCAAGAGCGAGGTGCACGTAGTAGTCGGGACGATACCAGTCGCTGACCCACTGCCAAACGTTTCCAGCCATGTCGTATAAGCCATAGCCATTCGGTGGATATATTCCCACCGGCGAAACTCCAACGTAGCCGTCCGTGCCCGTATCCTTTTGTGGAAAGCGGCCCTGGAATGTATTGGCCATCCATTTCCCATTAGGCCGAAAATCACTGCCCCAGACGAAAGGCTTTCCTGAAAGGCCGCCCCGTGCGGCGAATTCCCACTCCGCTTCGGTCGGCAGTCGCTTAGCTGCCCACTTGGCATAGGCCTCGGCGTCTTCATAGGCGACGTCGACGACCGGGTCCTTATCGCGTGCGCTACTTCTTGGGCCTGTAGGATGCCTCCAGTTGGCGCCCGCCACGTACGCCCACCACTGATAGTGATCGTTCAGCGATACCGGATGATCCGGTGGTGAGAACACAACTGCGCCAGGGACGAGATTTTCGGGGGGTGCTCCGGGAAAGTCTTCCAACCTGGGTTTGCGCTCCGCCACGGTGACATACTTAGTGGCGCGAACGAATCGCGCGAATTCCTCGTTCGTCACATCAGTCTTGTCCATCCAAAATCCGTCGACATAGACTCGGTGAATTGGGCGCGAATCCTCTGTTGCCTGCATTCCCACCTTGTCCATGCCCGGCGGGTCTTGAGCACCCATGGAGAACTCGCCGCCTGGAATCCAAACCATGCCCTGCCGCGGTTGGGTAGAGGCCGGAGAAGAATTGGGGGCCGTAGGGAGGAATTCTCCAACCGAGGCGGCGCTGACCGAGGTATGCGGTAAGGCGGCGACTTGGTGTTCTGAATGCCGCTGCGTAAGGACGGACACTCCCGTTAGAGCTGCTGTAATGATAATGGCGGCCACGACCCACCGGCCGAGCGGTCCAGATTGCGTAGACTCCTTGGTTCGCTTCGGTGGCGCGAGTCGGAGTGCTTTGGTCACACACTCTCCAGAAGAGCAGGGAGACAGAAGCTACCTAGCAGGGCGAGGCGCGGCTACTGTCAAAAATAACGGACGCCATCATTCATCGGGGCCGACATTGGTTAGCTCCGCCAAAGCCTCCCAGTGTCTCGGATGCGGAACGCGCTTACCATATTGCTCATTACTGGCACGATTAACCGTTCTGTCTCGGCTCTGCGTCGAATGAGTAGTGCGCGCAGCTGCATCATGTTGAAGAGTTTTCCGGCGGGAAAGATCAACTATCCTGGGACCGGAAGGGGCCTGCCGCCGCGTGAAAGATTGTCAATGAATCTCTTGGCAGCCATAGTCAGCGGAATCGCCAAAATGGTTCCTGCCGGTCCGAGGAGGAATCCCCAAAGCAGCAGCGAAAGCATGACCTGCAAGAAAGAAATGTGCAGCCCCCTCTTCATCAGGAGCGGCTGGATCACGTAGTCCCCGATCATCTGGGTAACAACGTAACCAACGACCACCAGAACTGCTCTCTTCCAGCCGAACGCCAAAAGCGCTACGAATGCCGGCGGAATGACAGAGATGATGAAGCCGACATTAGGAATGAAATGCAGCACGAAGAACAAGAAACACCACAGAATGGGGAAATCAATGCGGAGTGCAATGAGAAGCACCAGGTTCATGGCCGCGCCAATCGCTCCCGTCTGCGCCGTGATGCTAATGTAGCGCTGGATATCTTGGCCGTAGTGGGCCAGGTATTGGGCGAGAAGTCCGGCGCTGCGATCTTCGGATTCAGCCATCTCAACTAGGAAGATGACGGATAGCACAGCTACCAAGAGCCGGTCGGAGAACAAGCCGGTCAGGATCGGAATGAGCCTCTCGACGAGTTGGATCGTCCTTTCCGAGCTGGGCAGAGTCGTCAGCGAAAGGCTCGCGAATTGGACGCCCCGCGAACTTAAGTAGGTTGCGACGTTGGCATACAATGCGCTGAAATGCGCTTCGTACACCGGAAGCTTGGCGCGCATACGAAGCGCTGACCCGATCAAAGCGAGGTACACAAGTACGTGGATTGCAGCCAAGAGGGCGGCGGTCAGCGCGAGTGCAGGGCGCTTCTCATGCCGGAACCGGCGCATAAGCCACCGGGGAAATGGCAGGATGGCGTAGGCCCACAGAAGTGATAGGAGAACAATCGAGAGGATGTCGGATGCCGCCCGGATTCCCCAGGCGACGATCACGACATAGGCCGAGACCTGCAGGACCCGGCTTATCGAAATCTCATCTCCCGGCATCTCGATTTCCTCCACACTAATTGTGCCAGACAGCAGTCAGCTATTTCTTTTGGGTCTTGTACGTCCAGTTAAAGCCGAAAACGCTGGTCCGCCCTTCGCGCGCGCATCGCCTCCCAGTAGGGCATTCGATTAGCCCTTTTCTTGATGCGGCAAATTGTTTTTCAGCCTGCTGGGAGAGGTAACTGCTACTTCTGACAGTTCTCAAAAGGCGAGAGCAGGTTCCTAGGATTGGTTAAAGTAACTCACGCTGGCGTTCCTCATTCAGGCCGTAAGGGTGCAGGGTCTTCGAGTAGGGGCGCGTGGAGGAGGCACCTATAATGGCGTCACTTAAGGGTGCGACTCTGAGTCGAGCTGACCCGATTTCGGAATCTTTGTTGCAACTCCGCCGAGATGCTTCCTTCAGATTCGATAGTCTTTCTGGTTGGTCCGAACATGCCGTTCGGCCAGGCCAGTCGGACGACATAACCCTCATTATCCAAAACAGCGCTTAACAACGCCGACGACGTTATACACGGGAGTTAGTGCCTCATTTGAGTGAGAAACTTGACCCAATACTTGCCAAACTACGGTCTTGAGCTGACAGTCACCGACCGTCATTTCACAGAGTAATTGCGGGAGTCCATGCAGGCCTCGAAAGCGCGTTGGAAAGTGTCCAAGCCTTCCGCGTGAGCAAGTTTGGCTTGTTCTTCAGCAGCCTTCTTGCTGAGCGGTTGCTGCAGCAGCCTGGGAGATCAGGCCGCCGAGAAAAGAATCGTGACCGCTGGCCAAGAAGCACTTTTGTGGGTTCCGGAAATTCTGAGCCACTGGTTCCGGAAATTCTGAGCCGTTCTGGCTTTGGGAGCAAGGTCTCTTCCAGTTTGAGATGACGGGTTCTCCCCGAGGGTCCATCGAGGTGGATGAA
>Ga0306920_100004144_pt1 | contig 18559 bp, 17 predicted proteins | sample flu12Cox44000170_FD_204666 | JGI IMG/M metagenome (GOLD analysis project Ga0306920, IMG submission 204666) | Lab enrichment of tropical soil microbial communities from Luquillo Experimental Forest, Puerto Rico - flux4day.12C.oxic.44.000.170 (v2)... | ecosystem: Environmental > Terrestrial >... | reverse complement strand
TTCGGCCGTCGTTTCCAGCCCCGGAGTGCACGCATGACGAGTTCCTTCCGTACTGAGCGCGACAGCATGGGCGAGCTCAAAGTACCGTCCGAGGCGTTGTGGGGTGCACAGACGCAGCGTGCCGTGCAGAACTTTCGCATCAGCGGCGTCAGCATGCCGCGCGAGTTCGTCGCCGCGCTGGCACTGGTGAAGCAGGCCGCCGCCCGTGCCAACGGCGGCCTGAACCTGCTGGATGCGCGTGTGGCCCAGGCTATCGATGCGGCAGCGGCCGAAGTGGCCGCCGGCGCCCACGCGGCACACTTTCCGCTCGATGTGTATCAGACCGGTTCCGGCACCAGCACCAACATGAACGCCAACGAGGTCATCGCGGCGCTGGCGAGCCGGCGGCTCGGCAAGGCAGTGCATCCCAACGACGACGTGAACATGGGACAGAGCAGCAACGACTCGATCCCGACTGCCATTCACGTGAGCGCTGCGCTCGCGTTGCGGCGCGCGCTGCTGCCGGCGCTCGAGCATTTGCGCGATGTGCTCGAGGCAAAAGAGCGCGAGATTGGCGGCATCGTCAAGACCGGCCGCACGCACCTGATGGATGCGATGCCGGTGACCTTTGGACAGGAACTGTCCGGATGGCGCACGCAGGTCGAGCACGGCATGGCGCGGCTGCGGGCCGTCGAGCCACGGCTGCTGGCGCTCGCCCAGGGGGGGACGGCTGTCGGCACCGGCATCAACACCCATGCGGATTTCGGCCGACGCTTCTGCGAGGAGCTCTCGGCCCTCACCGGAATTTCGTTCGTACCGGCGGACAACTACTTCGAGGCGCTTTCGGCGCAGGACACGGCGGTTGAGCTCTCGGGGCAGCTCAAGGTGGTGGCGGTGAGCCTGGTCAAGATCGCCAACGACCTGCGCTGGATGAACAGCGGCCCGCTCGCCGGTCTGGGCGAGATTGCGCTGCCCGCGCTGCAGCCGGGGAGCAGCATCATGCCCGGCAAGGTCAATCCCGTCATACCCGAGGCCACGATGATGGTCGGTGCACAGGTGATCGGTAACGACACGACCATTACGATTGCCGGCCAGTCGGGCAATTTTCAGCTGAACGTCATGTTGCCGGTGATCGCACACAACCTGCTCGAGAGCATCCGCCTGCTGTCAAACGTGTCGCGCGCGCTGGCCGATAGCGCCATCGCGGGCCTCAGGGTGAACGCGGCGCGCATCGCCGAAGCGCTCGACCGGAACCCGATCCTGGTGACCGCGCTCAATCCGGTGATTGGCTACGAGAAGGGCGCCGCCATCGCCAAGAAGGCTTACGCCGAGGGACGGCCGATTCGAGAGGTGGCGGCGCAGATGACCAATCTTCCGCCGGCAGAGCTCGAGAAGCTGCTCGATCCCACTGAGCTCACCACCGGTGGCATCAAGGGAGGAGGCGGTGGAGGAGGCTGAAGCTCGGCAAGCCGCAAGCGTCATGCACAAGGCGTCCAAGGAGGGTGACCGGACAGCCGCAGACCCGGGGCACCGCGACTGGGCCGGCATCATCCGCGCACGCCTCGCGGGCACCGTGCCGCGACACGCCCATGAGGACTGGCTGATCCCCGGGCTGTTCGAGCCGGGCGACGCGCAGCGGCGGCGGCTCCTGCCGCGCGAGCCCGTTCCGGCAGCGGTGCTGATCCCGCTCGTCGAAAGACCCGATCTCACCGTGCTGTTCACCCAGCGCGCGACGCAGCTGCGCAATCACGCCGGGCAGATCAGCTTCCCCGGCGGGCGCATCGAGCCGAGTGACCGCGGCCCGGCCGCCGCGGCGTTACGCGAAGCGCGCGAGGAGATCGGCCTCGATGAGCGCTTCATCTCCGTCATCGGCTATCTCCCCGACCACGTCGTGATCACCGGCTTCCGCATCACGCCGGTGGTGGCGTTCGTGCAGCCCGGCTTCGAGTTGGCGCTCGCGAGCCAGGAGGTCGAGGACAGCTTCGAGGTGCCGCTCGGCTACCTGTTCGATCCGGGCAACCATCGCCTCAAGCGCCGCGCCAGCGTCGCCGGCGATGAGGTGGAGTTCCACGAGATACCCTTCGGTGAGCGCGTCATCTGGGGCGCGACCGCCGGGATGCTGCACACGCTCTATCGCGTGTGCACCGAGCCGCAGGCTCCATGAGCGAAGTCGAGCGCGCCATGGGGGCACTGCTCGCGCTGATGGCGCGGCTGCGCGATCCCGAGAGCGGCTGCCCGTGGGACCGCGAACAGACTTTCGCCACTATCGCCCCTTACACCATCGAGGAAGCGTACGAGGTCGCCGACGCAATCGAACATGGCGACCGCGAGCACCTGCGCGAGGAGCTCGGCGATCTGCTGTTCCAGGTGGTGTTTCACGCGCGCATGGCCGAGGAGCACGGCTGGTTTGACTTCAGCGAGGTCGCGAACGGCATTCGCGAGAAACTGGTGAGGCGACACCCGCACCTCTTCGCCGGGGCCACGCTCGCTGCGCAGGACCTGATGCGCGTTTGGGAGGAGCAGAAGGCTCACGAGCGCGCCGCAGCGCGGGCGCGCTCCTCGGCGACCGATACGGGCACGGTGCTCGCCGGCGTGCCGCGGGCGCTGCCGGCACTGACGCGCGCCGCGAAGCTCGGGCGACGTGCGGCGCGCGTCGGTTTCGACTGGCCGGATGCGCGTGCGGTGCGTGCCAAGGTGCTCGAGGAGCTTCACGAGGTCGATGACGCGCTCGCGAGGGCCGGTCAGCCGGCGCAGCGTGCCACAACCCCGCAGGAGCTTGCCGGCGAGTTGGGAGACCTGCTGTTCACCGTCGTCAACTGGAGCCGGCATCTGCACATCGACGCCGAGGCGGCGCTGCGCGCGGCTAACGACAAGTTCGAGCGTCGCTTCGCGCGCATGGAGTCGCTGGCACAGGCCCGCGGGCTCGAGCTTGCGCAATTGTCGGCTGAGGAATGGGATGCGCTGTGGAACGAGGCGAAACTGAACGCCAGCTGAAGATTACGCGCACCAAAACTGACAGTCGCGAGTCAACACGCGAATGCGCTAGGCTTGGCTGTTGTGATGAGTGCCAGATCGAGCGTGCTCCTCGCCTGCGGGCTCTGTGCGGCCGCCATCGCGACCGGCGCCGCGCTGGTGGCTGCGTCCGCGCCAACCACGCGCCCGAGTGCGACGGCGGTCGTGATGCCGCGCGCCGACCTGTCCATGGATCAGGCGGTGAGGATGGTCGAGGAGCGCTATCACGCCCGCGTGGTGAAGGCGGAGACCGAGCACGACGAGGGCCGTACGCTGTACGTGCTGCGGTTGTTGAACGACGCAGGCAAGGTCTGGACCGTGCGCGTCGACGCCGCGAGCGGCTCCGTCGAATAGCCGCGTTCTCACGGGGAGCCGCATGCGCGTACTGGTAGTCGAGGATGAGGCGACACTGCGCGAGAGCCTGCAGGCGCGCCTCGGCGAGGCCGGGTTCACGGTGGACGTGGCGCGCGATGGCGACGAGGGCCTGTTCGCCGGCCGCGAATACCCGCTCGATATCGCGGTCATCGATCTGGGCCTGCCGGGCCTTTCCGGGCTCGAGCTGATCCGCCGCCTGCGCACCGCGGGCAAGACATTTCCGATCCTGATCCTGACGGCACGCGATAACTGGCAGGACAAGGTCGAGGGGCTGCAGGCGGGCGCGGACGACTACGTGGTGAAGCCCTTTCACTACGAGGAAGTGCTGGCGCGGTTGCAGGCGCTGCTGCGCCGCGCGGGCGGCTGGGCGAGCCCGCAGCTCAAGTGCGGTCCGGTCGTGCTCGATACGCGTGCGCAGACGGTCACGGTGCATGGTGCACCGGTCGAGCTCACCACCTTCGAATACCGGATCCTCGAGCACCTGATGCTGCGTGCCGGGGAAGTCATCTCCAAGAGCGAGCTCACCGAACGTCTGTACGACCAGGATTTCGAGCGCGACAGCAATGTCATCGAGGTGCTGGTCGGGCGACTGCGCCGCAAGCTCGACCCCGAGGACCAGTTGCGTCCGATCGAGACGCTGCGCGGGCGCGGTTATCGGCTGGCGCTGCCGCGGGACGCGGCGACCTAGCGGGCGTCCGGGCCGAGGCCGCGTGCATTCGCTCAGCCGGCGACTGCTCATCTCGGTCTCCGTACCGCTCGCTCTGTTCTGCGGCGTCGTGATCCTGGTGCTCGACAGCGGCTTCCGCGAAGTCGCTCAGCGCACGTTGCAGGATGAGCTCGACCGCCAGATGGTGGCACTGATTGCGGCGGCCGAGCCGCAGCCCGATGGCAGTTATGAGCCGGCGCCGCATACGCTCGATCCGCGTCTCGAGACACCGCGCTCGGGCGTATACGCGCAGATCCGCTCCGCGGGCCATGAGTGGCGCTCACCGTCCACTGCGGGGCTCAACAGCGACTTCGGCCGGCTGCTGTCGGGTGGGCAACGCAACATCTCCTACGCCACCTTCGGTGACGACCGCGTCGCCATCGAGAGCCGCTCGATCGACTTCGAGGGTGATCCCAACGCCGCGCGCTCGCTGACCTTCAGCGTCGCCACCAGTCTCAGCCCCTACCAGCAGGAGCTGTGGCGATTCCGGCGCGAGCTGGGAAGCTGGTTCCTTACCTTGATGTTGCTCCTGCTCGTGACGATCGCGGTGCTCCTTCACTGGGTACTTGGCCCGGTGCGCCGCATGGAGCGTGAGATCCACGAGGTGGAGGAGGCGCGCCGCGAGAGTCTCGGCGGCGGCTACCCGCGCGAGCTCGCGGGCGTCGCGGGCAATCTCAATGCGCTGCTCATCGGCGAGCGCAAGCGCGTGGCGCGCTACCGCGACACCCTCGGCAACCTCGCTCACAGCCTGAAGACACCGCTCGCCGTCATGCGTGCCGAGGGCGCGAGCGCGACGGTGAGCACCGAGATCGACCGCATGAGCGGCATCATCGATCATCAGCTCAAGCGCGCCGCCGCTTCGGGCGGTGCGCTGCTCGGGCAGGCACCCGTGGAGGTGGCGCAGGTGGCCGCTGAGCTGCGTGCGACCCTCCTGCGCGTCTATGCCGGCAAGGACCTCGTGATCGAGCTCGCTGTCGCACCGGGGGCGCAGTTCATCGGCGATCGCGGCGATCTCACCGAGCTCCTCGGCAATCTGCTCGACAATGCCTGCAAGTGGTGCCGCACCCGCGTACGTTTCAGCGCCTCTATCGACGAGAGCGAGGGATCCCGCGAACGGCTGTGCCTCGTGGTGGAGGATGACGGGCCGGGCATCTCGGCGGAGAATCGCGCGCGAGTCCTGCGGCGCGGTGTGCGTGCCGACGAGAAGGTGCCGGGCCACGGTCTCGGGCTCGCCATGGTGCATGACACGGTGGATCTCTACGGCGGGCGACTGATGATCGATGCCTCACCCCTTGGGGGCGCGCGCTTCACGCTCCGGCTGCCGGGACGTTAGCTCGGGGCTGTGGCAGCGAGCTGGCGGAGGGAACCTGCGAGACATGCGGGTGCACCGACCTTTGGGCAATAGTTAGTTAGGTAAACGCTTAACTATCCCTTCAAACACCCTTCGATGCTCGACTTGCCGTCACTCGACCTTGAACTCGATCCCCTGCGCGAGCGGCAGCTCCCGGCTCCAGTTGACGGTGTTGGTCTGGCGGCGCATGTAGGCCTTCCAGGCATCGGAGCCTGACTCGCGCCCGCCACCGGTGTCCTTCTCTCCACCGAAGGCGCCACCGATCTCGGCGCCGGAGGTGCCGAGATTGACGTTGGCGATGCCGCAGTCGCTGCCGGCGGACGAAAGGAAGGCTTCTGCGCTCTGCAGACGATCGGTGAACAGCGCGGAGGACAGGCCGTGGGCCGACGCGTTCTGCTCCGCGATCGCTTCTTTGAGTGAGTCGACCGTGATGAGATACAGGATCGGCGCGAAGGTCTCCGTCTGCACGATCTGCCACTCATTGCGGACGCGGATGATGGCAGGCTCGACGAAGTTGCCGGCGTGCTCGAGCACCTTGCCGCCGTAGAGGAGCTCGCCGCCCGCGCTGCGCGCGGCGCTCACCGCCTCCTTGTAGCTCTCGACCGCCTGCGCATCGATGAGCGGACCCATCAGGGTGCCGCTCTCGAGCGGATCCCCGACGCGCACCTGGCGGTAGGCGTGCACCAGCCGTCTCTCGAGCTCCGCGGCGATCGCCTTGTGCGCAAACACGCGCCGGGTGGACGTGCAGCGCTGTCCGGCCGTGCCCACCGCGCCGAACACGATGGCCGGCACCGCCAGATCGAGATTCGCCGTCTCATCCACGATCACGGCGTTGTTGCCGCCGAGCTCGAGGAGGCTCTTGCCGAGTCGTGCCGCGACGCGCTCGCCGACCTTGCGGCCGACCTCGGTCGAGCCGGTGAAGGAAACGAGTGCGATGCGCCGGTCCTCGACCAGCCGGGTCGCGAGGCCGGTGCCGCCGTCGATGAACAGCTGGAAGACCGCCGGCAGGTGCGCGGCCTCGAGCACGCGGTTGCACAGGTGCTGTACCGCGAGCGCCGTGAGCGGAGTCTTGTGCGAAGGCTTCCACACGCAGGCGTTGCCGCAGACGGCACCGAGGCAAGCGTTCCACGACCACACAGCGACCGGGAAGTTGAACGCCGAGATGATGCCGATGACCCCGAGCGGGTGCCATTGCTCGAACATGCGGTGCTGGGGGCGTTCCGAGTGCATGCTGAGCCCGTAGAGCATGCGCGACTGGCCGACCGCGAATTCGGCGATGTCGATCATCTCCTGCACCTCGCCGACCCCCTCGGCGAGGATCTTGCCGTTCTCGAGCGAGACCAGCCTCCCGAGGTCATCCTTGTGGCGACGCAGCTCCTCGCCGAGCAGGCGCACGGCCTCACCGCGCTTGGGTGCCGGAACCTCACGCCAGCGCGCCGCGGCCTCGACCGCGGAGCTCACGACGTGCTCGTAGTCCTGGACGCTGGCAGGGCGCACCTGGGCGATGAGGGTGCCATTCGCCGGATTACGCACGTTGAGGAGCGCAGCGTCAGTGGTGCTCGACCAGCCGTGCGATCCTGACCAGGCGCCGGGGTTCAGCGGACCGAGCCCCAGATGCCGGAGTGTTGAGTCGATATCGGTGTTCATGCGTTGGCAGCCTTTGCGCGGCGTTGATAGCCCACCTTGCCCGCGGCGACCAGCTCTCCCGAGAGGTGCTTGGTGCCGCCGGGGGCGTAGTAGTGCCCGAAACGATTGGCGAGGATGTCCGTGAGGCGGAACTGCTCCTGCGCGACGAAGCCGCTGTAGCGGCCCTTGCTCTCCAGCACCAGGTCCACGACCGCGGTGATCCCCGCGGCGGTCGTCACCTGGATCGCCGACCACAGCCGGCCAGCGATCACCTGGGGGTAGACCTTGTTGACGTAGTTCTCTTCGCGCAGCTGACCGTCCTGTGCGCCGGTCACCGCCACGTAGACGATCACCACGTCCTGCAGGGTCTGCGGCACGGCGTTCTCGAGGATGCGCTTGAGTGTGGCGCGATCGTGATTGAGCTTCAGATCGTTCATCAGCAGCCGCATCTGCTCGCAATGACCCGGATAGCGGATGGTCTTGTAGTTCATCGACTCGACGTGCGCGCCGTGGGTTTCGGCGAGCGAGCCGAGGCCGCCCGAGGTGTTGAAGGCCTCGTAGCGCATCCCGTCGATCTCGATCTCTTCCAGTCCCTCGAGCGGCGCGACCTCGACGAGCCGTCCATCGCTCACCGCCTGGCAGGGATTGCCGTACTCGTTGATGAGCCCCTCGGTCGACCAGGTGAGGGAGTACTTCAGCACGTTGTTCGGGTGCTGCGGCAGCGCCCCGACGCGCAGCTTCACCGCCCGCAGCTCATCGAAGTGCGTGATGAGCTCGGCGGCCGCGATGCTGATGAATCCGGGGGCAAGCCCGCACTGTGGCACGAACGCCTGCGAGGCGCCCGCTGCGATGGCGCGCACCGCGCGCGTCACCTCGACATCCTCGGTGAGATCGAAGTAGTGGCTGCGCGCCCTGCGCGCTGCCTCCGCCACCGCAACGTTACAGTGATAGGGGAGGCTTGAGATCACTGCATCGACCGGATGGCCGGCAAGGTGGTTCGCCAGCGAGGGGGCGCTGCTCGCATCGAACGTGAAGGCGGTAAGGTGCGCACTGCCATGCGCACGGGCGACAGCCTGCGCCGCTGCGCCGTCGACATCCGCCAGCTGGACACGGTAACTACCGGATTCGGCTAGCAATCCAGAGATCAGTGCGCCGATCTTCCCGGCGCCGAGAATCAAGACACGGTGCATAGGGCCCTCTTGAAAAGGGGCGCATTCTGCCCTCGAAGCGACGCGGGCGCCAGCTACCCGGGAGCCACCGCGGAACGGTCGCGGGCGTGCCCTGATCCGCAACAATTAGCGTGCTAGCATCAATGACATGCGAGCGCCCGAAACCACCTCCTGGCACAGCGCCAGCTGGCAGACACGTCCTGCCCAGCAGCAACCGGTCTACGCCGACGCCAAGACGCTCGAGCGGGTCGTGGCGCAGATCTCGCGGCTGCCGCCGATCGTGGTGTCCTGGGAGGTCGAGGCGCTCCGCAGCCGGCTTGCCGCGGCGCAACGCGGCGAGGCGTTCCTCCTCCAGGGCGGCGACTGTGCGGAGGCATTCGCCGACTGCGAATCCGACATCATCGCCAAGAAGCTCAAGATCCTCCTGCAGATGAGCCTCGTGCTGCTGCATGGACTGAAAAAGCCCATCATCCGCGTTGGGCGCATGGCGGGTCAGTACGCCAAGCCGCGCTCGACCGATACCGAGACGCGCGGCGGCGTGACGCTGCCGAGCTATCGCGGCGATCTGGTGAATCGCCCCGAGTTCACCGCCGAGGCGCGCGCCGCGGACCCGGAGCTGCTGCTGCGCGGCTACGAGCGGGCGGCGCTCACCCTGAATTTCGTGCGCGCGCTGGTGGAGGGAGGCTTTGCCGACCTGCACCACCCGGAGTACTGGGACCTCGGCTTCGTTCACCAGGCGCCGCTCAAGGACGCCTATCAGCGCATCGTCAGATCGATCGGCGATGCACTGGATTTCTTCGAGGGCATGAGCGGACACCCGGTGCACGAGGCGACCCTCGTCGACTTCTACGCGAGTCACGAGGGACTGCACTTGCTGTACGAGCAGGCGCAGACCCGCTTCATTCCACGTCAGAATCGCTGGTACAACCTCTCGACCCACATGCCCTGGATCGGCATGCGCACCGCGGCGCTCGATGGCGCGCACGTCGAGTACTTTCGCGGTATCGCCAACCCGATCGGCGTCAAGGTGGGCTCAGGTGTGGACGCGGCTTGGCTCCAGGGGCTGGTGAGTACCCTCAATCCGCAGAGCCAGCCGGGGCGGCTCACTCTGATCCATCGCTTCGGGGCGAAAGATGTGGCGGTGGCGCTGCCGAAGGCCATCGAGGCCGTCCGCCGGACGGGGCAGACGGTGCTGTGGGTGTGCGACCCGATGCACGGCAATACCGAGACGACCACCGGGGGCCTCAAGACGCGCCGCTTCGAGAACATCCTCCATGAGCTCGATCTCGCGTTCCGTATCCACTCGGACTTGGGCTCGCACCTCGGCGGCGTGCATATCGAGCTCACGGGCGACGATGTCACCGAGTGCACCGGCGGGGCGCGTGGGCTCACCGATTCGGACCTGGCGCGCGCCTATCGCTCGAGCGTCGATCCGCGACTGAACCACGAGCAGGCGCTCGAGCTCGCTATGCTGATCGCCGAGCGCAGCCAGAGCCGTCGCGGTGAGGGGCGCAGCGGGGCTTCTCCAGCCTGAGCCGGCGCCGCGTATGGAGTTTCAGCACATCGCCGTGCCGGAAGCGGGACGCCGCATACGCGTCAACGCCGACTTCTCTCTCGATGTGCCGGATGAGCCGATCATTCCGTTCATCGAGGGCGATGGGATCGGAGTCGATGTCACGCCCGCGATGCGCCGCGTGGTCGACGCCGCCGTGGCACGGGCCCATGGCGCCCGCCGGCGTGTGCGCTGGATGGAGGTGTACGCGGGGGAGAAGGCGAACGCGCTCTACGGTCAATGGTTCCCGGCGGAGACGCTCGCGGCGCTGCGCGAATTCGTGGTGTCGATCAAGGGCCCGCTCGGCACACCCGTGGGCGCGGGCGTGCGGTCACTCAACGTCGCCATCCGCCAGGAGCTCGACCTGTACGCCAACGTGCGTCCGATCCGCTATTTTCCCGGCGTTGCGACCCCGATGGCGGATGCCAGCCTCACTGACATGGTGGTGTTCCGCGAGAACACCGAGGACATCTACGCCGGCATCGAATGGCCGGCCGGTTCCCCCGAGGTCCACAAGCTCATCGCCTTCCTGCAGGGCGACCTGCACGTCACCGCCATCCGCTTCCCGGCGAGCTCCGGCATCGGCATCAAGCCCGTCTCGAAGGAGGGGAGTCAACGCCTGGTGCGCAAGTCGCTGCAGTACACCATCGACCAGGATCGGGTCTCGGTGACGCTGGTGCACAAGGGCAACATCATGAAGTTCACCGAAGGTGCGTTCCGCAACTGGGGCTACGAGGTGGCGCGCGAGGAGTTCGGCGCGCGCCCCATCGGCTCCGGACCGTGGCTGTCCTTCACGAACCCCAAGAGTGGCCATGAAATCGTGGTGAAGGACGTGATCGCCGACAATTTTCTGCAGCAGGTGCTGCTCCGCCCCGAGGAGTACGACGTCATCGCGACGCTCAATCTGAATGGCGACTACGTCTCGGATGCGCTCGCTGCCCAGGTGGGCGGCATCGGTATCTCTCCGGGCGGCAACATCGGCGATGGGCCGGCGGTCTTCGAGGCAACCCACGGCACCGCTCCCGGCTTTGCCGGCAAGGACCGGGTCAACCCGAGCTCTCTCATCCTGTCTGCGGAGATGATGCTGCGTTATCTCAACTGGAGCGAGGCGGCCGATCTCATCATCAAAGGGGTCGCGCGCACCATCGCCAACAAGGAACTCACCTATGACCTCGCGCGGCTGCGCGAGGCGATCAAGCGCCCGAAGCGCGAGCTGGCGGCGCGGCGCAACGTCGAAGAGGACCTGCAGCGCCTCATTCCTGGCGCGAAGCTCATGAGCACCTCGGGTTTCGCGAGCGCCGTCATCCGACACATGGGTGAGTGAGCTGCGCGTCCCCGCACGCACCGCGGCCTACGACCCGCACTGCACCCGCTGTCCGCGCCTCGCTGCCTTCCTGGCGCGCACGCGGGAACACCATCCAGGGTACTGGGCACGCCCGGTGCCGTCCTTCGGCGCGGCGCGGCCACGCATCGTGATCGTCGGGCTCGCTCCGGGCCTGCATGGCGCCAATCGCACCGGGCGGCCCTTCACCGGCGACCATGCGGGGCTCCTCCTGTACCAAACGCTGCACGCGGCCGGGCTCGCAAACCGTCCGCAGTCCCGCTCGGCCGGCGACGGACTGCGCCTCTTCGACGTGCGCATCGTCAACTCCGTCAAATGCGTGCCGCCCAAGAACAAGCCCCTGCCGGCCGAAGTACGCTGCTGCAACGGCTACCTCAAAGCGGAGCTGAGCCGCCTGCGCTCGGCGCGCGTCTACATCGCGCTCGGGCGGGTGGGACATGACGCCCTGCTCATGGCGCTGGGACTCCCGCGCGCCGCGTACCCCTTCGGCCACGGTCGGGAGCACGCACTCGATGCGGCACGCTGGCTCATCGATTCGTATCATTGCAGCCGTTACAACACCGCCACGCGGCGCCTCACGGCGCCGATGTTCCAGGCGGTCGTGGCACGCGCCTGCGAGCGCGCGGCGCTCCCCTCGCGGTGATGACCGGGACCATGTTCGACCACAAGGAATACATCGCATCGCTGCCGCGCCGTCCCGGTGTGTATCGCATGTACGGCGCGGAGCAGGAGCTGCTGTACGTCGGCAAAGCGCGCAGTCTCAAGGACCGGGTCGCCACCTACTTTGCGCCGCGCAACGTCGATCCCAAGGTGCAGGCACTGGTGTCACAGATCAGCGCCATCGAAGTGACGGTGACCAACTCCGAGACCGAGGCGCTGCTGCTCGAATACAACCTGATCAAGGCTCACAAGCCGCGCTTCAACATCGTGCTGCGCGATGACAAGAGCTTTCCGTACATCCACCTGTACATCGAGCATGACTATCCGCGCCTCGAGTTCTACCGCGGCTCGCGCGCGGCGCCCGGGCGCTACTTCGGTCCGTTCCCCAACGCCGGCGCGGTGCGCGATACGCTCAATCAGCTGCAGAAGCTGTTCCGTATCCGCAACTGCCGTGACAGCTTCTTTGCGAACCGCAGTCGCCCGTGCCTGCAGCACCAGATCGGGCGCTGCTCGGCACCCTGCGTGGGGCTGATCACGCGCGAAGCCTACGCGCAGGACATCGCCGCCGCGGTGAAGGTGCTCGAGGGCCGAAGCGATGAGGTCAACGCGGAGCTGCAGGCGCGCATGGAAGAGGCGGGCACGCGGCTCGAGTTCGAGCGGGCGGCGGAGATCCGCGACCAGCTCGCCGCACTCAAGCGCATCCAGGCGCAGCAGGTGGTGAACGCCGAGGGCGCGCGCGATGCCGATGTGTTTGCGATTGCGGGTGATGCCGGCGAGTACGCGGTGAGTGTCATGCTGGTAAGGGGCGGTCGCAACCTCGGCACGAACAGCTACTTCCCGCGGGCCGTGCTCGCCGAGCCGCACGAGGCGCTGACATCGTTCGTGATGCAGTATTACGCGAATGCCGAAGCGCCGGCGGAGGTGCTGCTCGGCAGCCACGTCGAGGAAGCGTCGGCGCTCGAAGCGGCTCTGCGCGAGCGGCTTGGACGCAACCTCGAGGTGCGCTGCCCCGCGCGTGGGATCGGCGCGCGCTGGGTCGAGCTCACCCGCGAGAATGCCGCGCAGGCACTGCGCATGCACTTGGCACGACGTGCCGGCATGGACGAGATGCTCGCCGATCTGGCGCGGGAACTGGATCTGCCGGAGCCGCCGCAGCGCCTGGAGTGCTTCGACATCAGCCACACGGGCGGCGAGGGCACCGTCGCCTCCTGCGTCGTGTTCGGCCCCGAAGGACCGCTCAAGAAGGAATACCGCCGCTTCAACATCCGGGGCGTCACTCCCGGGGATGACTATGCCGCGCTGCGCCAGGCGCTGGAACGCCGCTATCGACACCTGCGCGATGGCGAGGTGCCGGCGCCCGACGTGCTGTTGATCGATGGCGGTCTCGGCCAGATCCGGGAGGTGCACGAGGTGTTGGAAGGACTCGGCTTCGCCGAGCTCGCGCTCGTCGGTGTCGCGAAGGGCCCGGATCGGCGCCCGGGCCAGGAGCGGCTGTTCATCTACGGTGCGCAAACGCCCGTCACGCCCGTGCCGCACGGCCCGGCCTCGCGGCTCATCCAGCGCATCCGTGACGAGGCGCATCGGTTCGCCATCACCGGACACCGCAAGAAGCGCGCACGACGCTACAACGAATCGGTGCTCGAGGTGGTCCCGGGGCTCGGACCCGCCAAGCGTCGCGCGCTGCTCAGACACTTCGGGGGCCTGCAGGGGGTGATGCGGGCGGGAGTCGCCGATCTGACAGAGGTGAGCGGAATCGGCGCGGCCCTGGCGCGAACTCTTTATGATCACCTGCACCCGGGCTCGTAGGCACAGCTGATGGACTGGAATCTTCCCAACACGCTCACCTGGACGCGCATTGCCGCGATCCCGCTCATCGTGTTGCTGTTCTACATGCCCTACCCGTGGGCGGATCCGGCCGCGGGACTGCTGTTCGCCGCGGCCGGAATCACCGATTCACTCGATGGCTACTTCGCGCGCCGGTGGGGCCAGATCTCGCGTCTCGGCGCGTTTCTCGATCCCGTAGCGGATAAGCTGATCGTGGCCGTCGCGCTGGTGTTGCTCGTCAGCAGGGACCCGCGCGCGCTCATCGTTCTGACGGCGATCGTCATCATCGGCCGCGAAATCACGATCTCGGCGCTGCGCGAGTGGATGGCCGAGATCGGCGCGCGGCGCAAGGTGGCGGTATCGCAGCTCGGCAAGTACAAGACCATCCTCCAGATCACCGGCCTCTCGATGATGCTCTACCGCTGGCCGATCCTCGGGCTGCCCACCTATCGGGTCGGCGTAGTGCTTACCGTCATCGCGGCGGCCGCGACCCTCGTCTCGATGCTCGTCTATCTCCGCGCCGCCTGGCCCGAGCTCAAGCGCTGATTTGCGTGAAGCTTATAGGTTTGTAAAACAAGTACTTATCTGCGTAATATCAGGTGGTTCATAGATGAAGGTCCCGCGAGACTCGCCTTGACTTCCCAAGGGGTGTACATAGAATTCCGCGCTCTCTCAAAGGAAGCGGGCTTAGCTCAGTTGGTAGAGCGGTACCTTGCCAAGGTACAGGTCGACGGTTCGAACCCGTTAGCCCGCTCCATTCCTTTCAATGACTTGTCCGCAACCTGTGGACTACCAGGCTCAACACTTGGCCCGTAGTTGGACCTGGCTCCGGCTGGTCCTCTAGCACTCTGTGGCCGGCTAACGGTACGACGCTAGGTTGTCGAAGAGAGTCACTCGTGGCTGGTGGCTTGCCGCGCAGACTGAGGACCGGGCCGTTGCTGTCTCCGCGCTTCCAGCTCTGTAGTTCTGCTGCGAGTGTCGGGCAGATCGGCACGACAGGGCGGCACTGCTTCGTTTGCTGCCGCCCTTCTGGAATGAGCGCAAGTTGTAACAGCGATCGTCTGTGCCATCGTCGCGTGGTACGCCCATCAAAGGCTGACCATGCGCCAGTGCGGGTGCTCACTCACAGCAAGCGGCTGGACGACTGCTTCGGCGATTTCCTCGTGCGCGTGGTGTGCGAATGTGGCGCCTGTCGTGAGATTCAGCCGCAGGCACTCGCGCGCCTGGTCGGCTGGAAAGTCAGGTTACGCGAGCTTGCGTTACAGATGCGCTGCTCGAGCCACGCCAACCCCTTCGCCACTCATAGAGAAGCGGCTGCTGCTGTGCAGCATAGAGCTCCCGAGCCCGCGATGGACAAGTCGCAGACTATGAGCGTTAAATGAACTGAGAACGCTCTAGCTTAGAAAAGGGCGAGGGGTTTCCCATGAAGGCGACACGCCCGGCACGCCGTCTTGTTGCGTGCACAAAGGTCATGCGGCAGCTGTTGTGCAACTGCATGTTGATAGCAAGCGGCCCAGCGCTCAACGCGTGCGGCGGTGGAGGTGGCGGGCCAGCGCGCGGCATTTGAGCGTGAACGGATTAGCGCTTTCGATGCAGCTTCTCTGACCATGATAGTGCCAGCACTCGCGGCCCTACTGCCAATCACCTTGTTGGTCGGCTTACTCGTGTGGAAAGGGATGCTGCGCTTAACGCAGTCCACGGGTCCGGACAGTAATCCACGCCTCGCTTTCCCTTTCTTTCTCGCGCTTACGGCGACGATCATCGTCGGTACAGTCGCGGCGCTTTTCTTTGAACTGCGACGGCTAATACAGCAGGTCTTGTTCCCGTAAGTCTCGCATTCCCAGAGACGGCCAAACGCCCTCCCGGCAGCCCAAGCCAGGCATGGAACGTTGACAAACGCGCCATGTATTGCGGCGGGCGCATCTGTATTGCATCGACGCGCCCGCCAGTGCTCCGCACCACGGTGGGCATGCAGGTGCTGCCTCACATCCAGTGGCTCGATGACTGTTTCGGGGGATTATCTAGTTCGCGTCGTGTGTGAGTGCGGCGCCTGCCGCGAGATTCATTCGCCAAGCCAGCAGCCCGCCGCAACCACGCCCTGCGCTCAGGCCCTGGCGGGAAACGCTCGAGGATTGACAAGGCCTCACTTATGTAAATGGGGTCGCGCGAGCGCGACGTGTCAATCTGATCTCAGCATGTCGGATTTGTAGAGTACGTCTCTAGCTTAGGCTATCGTTTCGATATGCGATTTCCCCCGGTCCTCGCCTTGTTGGTGTTACTAAACCCTGCCGCGCACGGTTCGGAGACACTAATCGCCGTCGGTCAGTCGATCTTTAATGGGCAGTCGAGCGTCACGCGTGGTCACGCCCGGTTGTTCAACGCCACTTCTTGCGACTCGTGCCATAACGGTGGCGCAGGCGGAAGTGGACCGACCGGCGATGGCCCGTTGCCTGTTGCATTGGTAATTCAGCTCAGGTGGCCGTCGAATGCTGATGCTACGGGTGGCGACCCAGTCTATGGACGGATCTTCAACACTGCGGCGGCGGACGGTGTGCAGGCCGAGGGTGTTGCAACGGTCCGGTACACCGAGATCGAGGGGCATTACTATCCCGAGGCATTCCGTTGGCATATGCGCGTGCCACACTACCGACTCAGTAACTTGAGCCGGGGTCCCTTGGCAGCCGCGACGGTAATCAAACCGCGACTCGCACCCTCTCTGTTCGGAGCTGCCCTCCTCGAAGCCGTCCCAGAGTCCGCTATCACGCACACAGGGACGGGGCCAAATGTATCCGCGAGCGTGGGGGAACCAGTGTGGCATCTCTACCGCGGCACGAGAGTCCTTGGACGCTTTGGGTGGCAAGGAGCGTCCGTATCGATTCGCGACCAAACGACGAAAGCGTTTGCACGCGAAATGGGTCTGACCTCGCCCGATCAGCCCTACGACGATTGCACTCCGGCTGAGGGGGACTGCCTGCGAACGCGCAACGGTGACTCGCCCGACATTTCAGCTGACTCGATCGGCGCAGTCTTGGCCTACGTAGTCGCATTAGCAGCCCCGGAATCACCGATGCGGTCCGAACAGTTCTCCTCAGGTCTCAGACTATTCACCGACCTTGGCTGCGCTGCTTGCCATAGGCCCGAACTACCCGTTGACCTCACCGAGAGCGGGAGTGGGGCTCAGACGCCGCGTGTCATTGCAGCCTACACCGACCTGCTGCTCCATGACCTCGGGATCGAACTGGCTGACGAAACCGCGGCTGGCACGAGGGTGCTAACTAAATGGCGCACCGCACCGCTCTGGGGTCTCGGCTATCAGATCAGGCATCAGCATTCCGCCACACTCCTGCACGACGGGCGTGCCAGGTCTGTTGAGGAGGCGATTCTGTGGCATTCGGGCGAAGCTGGGCGCGCGCGGCAGGGTTTCTTGAATCTCCCTCGGCGAACGCGCGAAGCACTCCTACGCTGGCTAGAAACGCTATGAAGACGCGCGTTGAGCGCCCGGTTACGATCCACGACCGCCGATCGCTTAAGGGGGCACCATGCGGGCATTTCTACTGACAGCGCGTTGCGCAGCGACGCTCGTCTCTAGTCCCTCGCAATTGCTCAGGTGATTGCCCCCTCAAAGCCCGTTCCCGAGCTAGGATCCCGGAGGCTTGCAGAGCGCTGTCGAAGTGTCGAGCGAACTCTTGACCGTTGTCCGAGAGTACCCGACGCAGTGTAGCGCGCGACCACAACATCCGGGGAGGCCTCACAATGTCTGACGCTCTGAGCTGGAATGGAAACTGGGCGTGGGCGCTGCCGCTGATCGTGCTGACGCTCCTTTTCCACGTCGTCGGACTCGCGCTCATCAACATGCGCATGGTGCGCATGCTGAACCACGTCCGACGTAGACGTGAGTTTTTTCCGATGTTTGTCTCCGTCATGGGGATCACTGCGCTGCTTGCGATCCTGTTGCTCGCATTCGAGGCGACGTTATGGGCGGCCGCCTATCGCAGCCTCGGTGCTCTGCCGGATGGCCGGACGGCCATGCTCTATTCATTGAATGCCTTCACCGCGTACGGACACACGGAGCTCGTGCTCGCACCACACTGGCGCCTGATGGGAGCTCTGGAAGCTCTCAACGGGGTGCTGCTGTTTGGGCTGACGACGGCGTTCCTCTACGGCCACTTCCGCCGGGTGTGGCCGGTTGAACTGACGCCAGCGCCGGTTCCCACTAAGGGCAATCCCTAGAGCGGCTCGACGGTTCGACGCGCGGCAAAGGCGACCGGGCTGCAACCCGGTCGCCCGTGCCGGCTCACTGTGCCTGAGGCTGCGGTACTACATCAGCGTAGCGATCCGTCGGCGGCCCACCGCTGGGCGCGAAGCTATGCAACGTGCATCGTCCGCCTCCCGGTACGACGACTGCGGTCGTTTGGTCGATGTTGCCGGTGGATCGAGTATCAAACACGAGCGAATTGGTGAAATTCAAACCGTGGCAGGCCTCGGAAAAACGCGCGTAGAACCAGGCGAGGTTGGCCGCCTGAATCCACAGCCCGCGCTCGCCGTCAGGCAGCCAGTCACGCATGTCGGCCTGATGGACGAAGGTCGCCGCCCCGGCCGCGCCTGGGGGATTCGACGCAGCGACGGTCACGTTCAAGGGTGCTGACACAAGGGCGGTAACGACGGCGGTGGTGCTGCAGGCGCTCGAGATGTTCATCGGATGTCCTCTCTGCTCGATGTGGTTGTACCGGCAGGCCAGCGCAATCGCACGGTTGGCGAGCCGGATTCTTAAGGGTCGTTTCGCGCGATGAAGACCAAGGCTCTGGAACGACCCCCGAATCTCGCGCGGTTACTACTTCGATTATCGAAGCGTCACATTCGGAGGACGGCCGCGACTCTATTCCGTGCCGGGCTCCGCGTCAACTCGAGCCCGAATCACGGAGAATGGATCGCCTACAGATCGCGCCGGGTCGAGCCCATACGG
>Ga0306920_100004143_pt1 | contig 18561 bp, 14 predicted proteins | sample flu12Cox44000170_FD_204666 | JGI IMG/M metagenome (GOLD analysis project Ga0306920, IMG submission 204666) | Lab enrichment of tropical soil microbial communities from Luquillo Experimental Forest, Puerto Rico - flux4day.12C.oxic.44.000.170 (v2)... | ecosystem: Environmental > Terrestrial >... | reverse complement strand
AAGGCACGGGCAAAGGGGGCGGAGGTGGAAAAGGCGGCGGGCAACAATACAAATACAGTGCATCGGTGATCATGGGGCTTTGTCAGGGGCCGATCGCCGGCATCGCAACAGTGTGGTGGGACAAGAACATCGGCACACTCTCATCGTTGCCGGCCGCGGTTTACCTCGGCAATGACGGTCAAGCTGCAGATCCTTATTGGCAGACCTATCACTCAGCCAAGGCTCTTGGGTATTCCGGGACCGCAGTAGTCGTCGCCAATAACTACGCGATGGGCAATACAGCCACCCTGTCAAATTTCTCCTTCGAGGTGCAGGGCCTGCTGTCGTTGAGCGGCATCAACAGCCAAGACGCAAACCCGGCTGCGATCGTTGCAGATTTCCTTACCAATGCGCGTTACGGAGCCGGTTTCCCTGTCGCCAACCTCGGTGACCTCAGCCTCTATTCGGCATACTGCCAAGCACTCGGTTTGTTGTTGTCCCCGGCTCTGGATACGCAGCAAGAAGCGCAACAGTGCCTCGCCGATATCGCCAAGCTCACCAATAGTGCAATTGTTTGGTCGGGCGGGTTGTTGAAGATCATTCCGTATGGCGATCAACCTGTCACGGGCAACGGCGCCGCCTATTCCCCCGACACGACGCCGATCTACAGTCTGGATGACGACGATTTTATCGTCCAGGAATCGAGCGTCGGGACCGGGTCAGGAGTGACGCCCGGCGGCACCGCGTTGCGGACCGGCTCGGGACCGGTCACCGGCGGGTTCAGCGACGACCCCGTCCGGGTACTGCGGTCCACACCCGCCGATGCCAATAACTCGATCCAATTGGAGTGTCTCGATCGTTCCAACAGCTACAACACAGCGATGGTCGAAGCGTTCGACCAGGCAGCGATAGACCTTTACGGGGTGCGGCGAGACAGCTCGATCAAAGCACATTCCATTGTCGATCCCGTCAATGTCGGGCCTCTTGTCGCGCAGCTTCTGCTCCAGCGCGCCCAGCTGTTCCGCAACACCTACCAGTTCAAGCTGGGCTGGAAATATTGCCTGCTCGAGCCGATGGACCTCGTCCAAATCGACGATCCCAGGCTCGGTGCTTCGGCGCTGACGGTTCGCATCACGTCTGTAGAAGAAGACGAGGAAGGTACGCTTTCGATCACGGCGGAGGATTTCTTCGGGGGCTATTCCACAGCGGTAGTATATCCAAAGCAGTCCGGCGCGGGTTATGTGCCGAATTGGAGTTCGTCTCCGGGTGACGTCAATCCGCCGATCATCTTCGAGCCTCCAACGGCGCTGCTGACCGGAGCCCTGGAAATTTGGGTTGCCCTTTCGGGTTCCCCGGGTTGGGGCGGAGCCCAGGTGTGGATCTCCACCGACGGCGACTCTTACGCCCTGATGGGAACAGTGAATTCGCCGGCGGTGCAAGGCGTATTGACAGCGGATCTGCTGCCGCATTCCTCTCCCGATACCACGAACACCCTTTCAGTTGACCTCACCGAAAGCCAGGGTCAGCTGGTCTCGGTCTCTGCGGCCGATGCCGCCAATCTCGTTACGCTCTGCTATGTTGATGGCGAGCTGCTAGCGTACCAAACTGCAATACTCACTGCGGCCGGCCATTACAGCCTGACAAACCTTTATCGCGGCGCTTATGGCACCACGATTGCCGATCATCCTTCCGGAACGCAGTTCGCCAGGCTCGATGGGTCCGTCGGCCGCTTTGCCTATCCGAATAGCCTGATCGGCCAAACGATCTATCTGAAATTTGCGTCGATGAATATCGTCGGCGGCGGCCTGCAGAGCTTAGCTTCGCTTCCTGCATATACATATGTGGTCAAAGGGACCGGCCAGACATCCTCGATTATCGTCACTGGCTCGTTTAGCGGAAAGCCCACGGCCAACCTTGTTCTCCAGAGCTATGTATTCACCGCTTCGGCGACTCTCCCCGCCGGGCTTGCTGGCAGTCGTGGAACTGCCGCAACGGCAGCGACCGCGACGACAACATTCATCATTCGGAAAAATAGCACGAATGTCGGAACCATGGTTTTCGCTCCGGCGGCTACCACCGCCACATTTACGATGAGCTCAGCAACCGCATTCAGTGCCGGCGACGTCCTGACTTTGGTCGCGCCAGCCGCGCCCGATGCCACCCTGGCAAATCTGGCATGGACTTTCATGGGAATCTCGCAATGAAACTCGAATCCTGGCACAGCACCGAAGACAAACGGCGCTGGAAGATCGTCCGCACGGACAATTACACCGACGTTCCTGGTGAGATCATCACGGCTGATGAAGCGACTGGGGAGTGCTGCATACAAGTTGGTGGCGAAACCAAAACACTGAGCTTCGGACCGCGCGGCATCCGGATCGTTGGACGGAGAAGATGACCCGCGCGCCGAGACATGGCCGTACTCCCGGCAGACAAGCCCCCGGAAGATCGCGGGAATGCGAGATGGGCGATGGCGCCGGCAAATAACCGTGAGGTGGCGTATCCGGTCGAGACGCAGCTCGCGCTGATCCGGCGTGACATCGAGGAGATCCATCATGCCCTTCACGGCGATGGCAAGGGCCGCAGAGGCCTGGTCGATCAAGTTGAAGACCTTGTGATGGTTGCGGATCGCGGTCGCTTCAGCCTGCGCGCGGCACTCTGGCTCGGAGGAGGCATCGTCGCGGCTGCTACCGCTTTGGCGCAGTTCAAACAGGCAATTTTGGGGCTTTTCCATCAATGAGCTGGTTGCGTGTCGATGGCGAGCGGCAAGCGGTGCCACCGCAGCCCGTCCCCTACAACCCGCCCGTCACCTCCGACGTGGTGATCGACCTCAGTCATTGGCAGGCACCGGTCGACCTCGCGCGAGCCAAATCAGCCGGAATCGCAGCGGTGATCCTGAAGGCAACGCAGGGCTCGGATTGGATCGACGTCGCCTTCGCTCAGCGGTTCGCAGCCGCCAATGCAGCCGGGCTTCTCGTGGGAGCGTATCACTTCCTTGATGATTCGCCACCCGGGTCTCAAGTCGAGAACTTTCTATCGGTGGCGGGGGGCTGCTCGGTGCTGGCACTCGATGCGGAGCCGAACGCCATCGGGGGCACCGTGACTGTCGCGCACGCGGCGGAAGCCGCAGGTCGTTTGAACATGGCGACCGGGTCGATGCCGCTGATCTACATTAACCGCTATGGTCCTGACCAACGAGGCACCGGGCTCCCGAATAGCGTCTTGGCACGCTGTCCGCTGTGGTTGCCCGCCTACAGCTCGAGGCCGGTTTGTCCACTCGGCTGGTCGAAATGGGCGCTGTGGCAGCACACCGACGGAACGGTCGGTTCCGATCCAGTGCCAGTCCCGGGGATCGGGCGATGCGATCGCAGCCGATTCGCCGGCACGACCGCCGAGTTAATTGCTTGGTGGAAGAAACCTCAGCTCTGATATCACGGCGGGTGCGCGGGATGTTGGTTGCGACACATACCGCGTGATTAGCAGGAGCAGGACATGTGGAGGCTATCGAGGGACGGGATCCGTGCCGTGGTGCTAGTTACAGCTTTCTCTTTGGTCGGCTGCAACACTCCACGCGATACCTCCTGTAAATGCCCCAAACCGGTTGCCTATGACGAGGCAACGCTGAAGCAAATCTCACAAGCGCTGCGCGCCTTGCCTTACGATAACGTGCTTCATCAGGCTATGGAGGATTACGAGAACGAGCGGGACGACCTCCGATTTTGTCAGTGAGTCCGCATTTCACTCGGACCGTGATGCGGCTCGACACCGCAAGTCCCACGGATCCGGCACTCCGCTCTCACCGCAAATCCTCGCGCTGCGCATAGCGCTCGCCAAATGCCGCTTGCGGGCCTAAAAAGGGCGTTCACGTGAGCCGAAAGCGTCATGCCCGAAGACTTCTATCGCATCAAGCGCCTTCCCCCTTATGTCTTCAGCGAGGTCAATGCGCTGAAGGCCCAGGCGCGGGCCGCCGGGCGCGACGTTATCGATCTCGGCATGGGCAATCCCGATGGTCCGACCCCGCCTCACATCGTCGCCAAACTCGTCGAAGCCGTGCAAAACCCGAGGACCCATGGATATTCGGTATCGCGTGGAATCCCGGGACTGCGGCGCGCCTGCGCCGCATATTACGGGCGCCGTTTCGACGTCGAACTCGACCCCGAGCGCGAAGTCATTGTCACGCTGGGATCGAAGGAGGGTCTCGCCAACCTCGCGCAGGCGATCACCGCGCCCGGCGACATCGTTCTCGTTCCAAACCCCTGCTATCCGATCCACGCCTTTGGCTTCATCATGGCTGGGGCCTCGATACGCCATGTTCCAGTAGGTCCCGAATTCGATTTTCTTGGCGAGTTAAAGAAGGCGGTGCGGCGTAGCGTGCCGGCGCCACTCGCTATCGTCCTCAATTTCCCCGCCAATCCGACGGCCCAAGCCGTCGATCTCGACTTTTATGGTGAGATTGTTTCCTTTTGCCGTCGGCACGAAATAATCGTGCTGTCGGATCTCGCCTATGCCGAGATCTATTTCGACGGCAAGCCCCCGCCCTCGATCCTCGAGGTGCCGGGGGCGCGCGATGTCGCCGTCGAGTTCTCATCACTCAGCAAAACCTATTCGATGGCCGGATGGCGTATCGGCTTCGCGGTCGGCAATGCGCGGCTGATCGCGGCGTTGGCGCGCGTCAAATCCTATCTCGATTACGGTGCGTTCACGCCGATACAGGTGGCGTCCACTGCAGCATTGAATGGTCCGCAAGACTGTATCGTCGAAATTCGTGAGCGTTATCGAGCCCGCCGCGATGTTTTGATCGACGGGCTGGGGCAAGCCGGATGGGATGTGCCGGTGCCCGACGCGACGATGTTCGCATGGGCCCCGATCCCGCCCGCCTTCGAGGCCATCGGCAGCCTCGCATTCTCCAAGCTGCTGCTCGAACAGGCAAACGTAGCGGTAGCGCCAGGCATCGGCTTTGGCGAATACGGCGAGGGGTTCGTCCGTATCGCGCTTGTCGAAAACCGCCAGCGCCTGCGTCAGGCGACGCGCAACATCAAATCCTTCCTCTCCGGCCGGAACGACGTCGCTGAACTGCGCCGCCGCGACCAAAACTTAGCCCTGACGGGGTCAGGCTGACCGGATCCGCGAGCCGGTCGAAGACGCGAAGCCCCGAGCCTCCGTCTCCTGGTTTGACTCTGCTCAGCCTGCTGCCTATGTTTCAGCCGTCGCCGAGGGCCACGGATATGAAGATCGTCAATTCTTTGAAGACATTGAAAAGGCGGGACAAGAGCTGCCGGATTGTCCGCCGCAAAGGGCGGGTGTACGTCATCAACAAGGCCAATCCCCGGTATAAGGCCCGCCAGGGCTAACTAGGCTCACGCCGCCGGGCGCCTCGGATGAGAATGCCGACGCCAGATGCGGCCGTAATGGACCGTCGTGCCGGTATCGTCGAGGAACTCCGCCGCATAGTTCCGGGCGACGGCGTTATCGCTTCTGAGGCCGAGCGGCGCGTCTACGAGAGCGACGGATTGACCGCCTACCGGCAGTTGCCGCTGGTGGTCGTGCTGCCTTCGACGGTCGACCAAGTCGCGGCGGTGCTTCGTTTTTGTAAGCAACTGGGCGTGAAGGTCGTCCCGCGCGGCGCCGGTACCTCGCTGTCCGGCGGCGCGTTGCCTCTGGCCGATGGCGTACTTCTCGGCATGGCCAAATTCAATCGCGTTCTCGAAATTGACTATGACAATCGTTGCGCCATTGTTCAGCCCGGCGTCACCAATTTGGCGATCAGCAAAGCCGTCGAGGGCGCCGGTTTCTATTACGCTCCCGATCCGTCGAGCCAGATCGCCTGCACGATCGGCGGCAATGTCGCGGAAAATTCAGGCGGTGTGCACTGCCTTAAATACGGGCTTACGACAAATAACATCCTCGGCATCGAAATGGTGCTGATGGATGGAGAGGTAATCCGGCTCGGCGGCAAACATCTGGACGCCGAGAATTATGACGTGCTAGGCGTCATGACCGGGTCCGAGGGTTTGCTCGGCGTCGTCACCGAGGTGACCGTGCGCATTCTCCGCAAGCCTACCACGGCGCGCGCGCTTTTGGTCGGCTTTCCGACAACAGAGAATGCCGCCGATTGCGTCGCAGCGGTGATCGCCGCCGGAATTATCCCGGCCGGCATGGAAATGATGGATCGGCCCGCGATCCATGCAGCTGAAGCCTTCGTCAAGGTCGGCTATCCCCTTGATGTCGAGGCCCTGCTGATAATTGAGCTGGACGGTCCGCCGCCGGAGGTTGATCACCTGATCGAAAGGGTCGAGCGGATCGCGCGTGATCACCATGCAACTGCGATCCGGGCCAGCCGCGACGAGGCCGAGCGGCTCGCCTTTTGGTCGGGCCGTAAGGCCGCCTTTCCGGCAGTTGGTCGGATATCGCCGGACTATTACTGTATGGATGGAACAATTCCCCGGTCGCGGTTGGCGGAAGTCCTCAGCCGCATGCGAGTGTTGTCGGACCGTTACCGCTTGGGGGTCGCCAATGTATTTCATGCAGGCGACGGCAATCTTCACCCGCTCATTCTTTATGACGCTAATAGTCCCGACCAGGTTGAACGAGCCGAGGCGTTTGGGGCCGACATCCTAAGGTTGTGCGTCGAGGTGGGCGGCGTCCTGACCGGTGAGCACGGCGTCGGCGTCGAAAAGCGGGACCTGATGGGAACGATGTTCGACGAATTCGATTTGGCGCATCAGCAGCGGCTCAAATGCGCCTTTGATCCAGGTGGCCTACTCAACCCCGGCAAGGTGTTCCCGCAGCTGCATCGCTGCGCCGAACTCGGTCGTCTTCATGTCCGTGGCGGCCGGCTGCCCTTCCCGGATCTGCCGCGGTTTTAAGCCGACAGGGGGGCTATGAGCCGCCTCGCCCCCACCGATCTTCGCGAACTCCGTGATGCCATCGGGGAATCGCTTGCGGCGGACGAGCCTCTCGAACTGATCGCAGGGGGCTCGAAACGGGTGCTTGGTCGTCCGCTCCAACTGCCCCACTCGCTTGACCTCTCCGGCATCACGGGAATCCGAGATTATCAGCCGAGCGAACTCGTACTGACCGCCGCCGCGGCGACCCCAATTGAAGAGATTGAGACGGCGCTCGCTGCGGCCGGGCAGATACTGGCCTTTGAGCCGCCGGATTGGGGGACCCTACTCGGCCTGCCGGCGACCGCAGCGCGTCAGCGGACCCTTGGCGGCGTGCTCGCCTGTAATCTATCAGGCCCACGCCGGATAAAGTCTGGGGCGGCGCGCGATCACTTTCTTGGCTTTAGGGGCGTGAGTGGACGCGGTGAAGTTTTCAAGGCGGGAGGCAAAGTCGTCAAAAACGTGACGGGCTACGACCTTTGCAAACTGATGGCCGGTTCCTATGGAACGCTTGCTGCCATCGAGGAAGTCACTATCAAGGTCCTGCCACAGCCGGAAACCGTGTCCACGATTCTACTGTGCGGACTCGATGCCGCTGCCGCGGTCCGGCGCCTTGGCCGAGCGCTTGCTTCACCACATGAGGTATCGGGCGCCGTCTACATTGAGGATTCCTCGACGCTCGGTTTGGCCTTTGTCTCTCCGCCAACCGGCGTCGCTGCGCTTCGTCTTGAAGGTCCCGACCCTTCGGTCAAATTCCGGCGCGAGCGGCTCTTGGCCGAACTGGCGTCGGATTGCGAACCGCATGTGCTCGACGAAAAAGCTTCCGCCGCGTTCTGGCAAGCTGCACGGGATGTTCGGCCGCTTGCCGACCTCGAGCACCGCGTCATCTGGCGGGTGTCCGTTGCGCCCAGTCGGGGGGCCGAACTTGGGGAGGTGATTGCGAGCAGTCTCGATACAAAATGGTATCTCGATTGGGCGGGCGGTCTCGTTTGGCTAGCAATTGCCGGAGCCGACGACGGTGGTGCAGCAGTGATCCGGGCGGCGATCCGTGGGGCTGACGGACTAGGCACTGGCCACGCTACTTTGATCAAAGGTTCGCCTGAGCTGCGCCGATCGGTCCCGGTATTCGAACCGCAGCCCGGCCCACTGGCGTCACTCGCTGTGCGGATCAAAGAGAGCTTCGATCCCCGACGGATTCTCAATCCCGGACGCATGGTCGAAGGAATTTGAACCGGTGCGGACCGATTTCACGCCCAAACAGCTTGCCGATCCCGACACCCAACAATCTGAAAAAGTGCTGCGGACCTGCACTCACTGCGGGTTCTGCACAGCGACCTGCCCGACATACGTCCTGCTTGGCGATGAGCTCGATAGTCCGCGCGGACGCATCTACCTCGTAAAGGAAATGCTCGCCAGCGGCAAAGTCAATGCCGATACGGTGAAGCATATAGACCGATGTCTCTCCTGCCTCGCCTGTATGACGACTTGCCCGTCGGGTGTGCATTACATGCACCTTGTCGACCACGCACGGCGATGGATCGAACGACATTACCGGCGACCATGGCGGGACCTGGAGCTGCGCAAGTTGCTCGGCACGGTCCTGTCACGACCCAAGCTCTTCCGGTTTGCTCTGCGTTGCGCAAGAATCGCCAAGCCTTTGGCGCGGTACCTGCCCGGGTGGCTTGCGCCTTTATTGGCGCTTGCGCCCAATGCAATTCCAGCCGCCACTGCTGTGGATCGGCCGCAGATATTCCCAGCTGAAGGCGAGCCCCGGCTACGGGTCGCGCTGCTGGTCGGTTGCGCGCAAACGGTTTTGGCGCCCGGGATCAACGAAGCGACGATCCGGCTCCTGACCCGCCATGGCTGTGAGGTGGTCGTTGCAAAGGGTAGTGGCTGCTGCGGGGCGCTCGTCCATCATCTTGGGCAGGAAAGCGCCGCGCTAAAGTTCGCTCGCGCCAACATTGACGCTTGGGAACGCGAGCGCTTGGCGTCCGGGCTCGACGCTGTGGTCATCAATGCCTCGGGGTGCGGCACGACGGTCAAGGATTACGGCTTTATGTTGCGCGAGCACCCGGCCTATGCTGAGAAAGCGGCGCGCATCGCTGGGCTTGCCAGGGATGTCACTGAGGTCATTGAGACGCTCGGCCTCAGCCGCACCTCGGGGGTCGTTACTTCAAAAAGCCGGCGGGTCGCCTATCATTCCGCTTGCTCAATGCAGCACGGCCAGACGCTCCACGCGGGACCAATGAGGCTCCTTGCGGCCGCAGGCTTCGAACCGCTGGAGGTGCCGGAAGGGCATCTCTGCTGCGGCTCTGCAGGGACTTATAACCTCTTGCAGCCACAGATTGCCGAGGCGCTGCGTGATCGCAAATTGGTCAACATTGCAACCACTGAACCCGACCTTGTGGCGACCGGTAATATTGGCTGCATAACTCAAATTGCTACTGCTTGTCCTGTGCCGATCGTGCACACGGTTGAGCTCCTCGACTGGGCTACTGGCGGTCCCCAGCCGAAAGCCTTGCTGACTGGTCAGCGGAAGCGGCGACTTAGATAGGCGGGAGACAAGAGCGACAACGAGAGGACCGCCAAGCCGATCAGGGTCGGCTGTATCCATCCTGGAGACCCGATTAGCAACCTCTCTCCTGCGGCACCGAGCTCGGCGTAGGCGATCGTCAAAGGCAACTGGCCGATCAACGATCCGAAGGCGTATACACCTAGCGGTAGGCGGGTCAGTCCCAGCACAAAATTGGCGAGACTGTGGGGTATGATCGGGATCAGCCGCAGTAACGCCACGGCCCGCCAGCCTCCCCGTTCAATTCGCTCCAGAAGCAGCGTGATTCGCGTCGTGCGCTGGAGTCGTATAAACCCCGAACCGAGATAGCGAGCGACGACAAAGCCGGCTGCCGCGCCGGCAACGCTGCCCAATGCGCCCCAAACGATCCCCCACCCGGCGCCGAAGAGCAGCCCGGCGACAATGGCTAACAATGTGCGCGGGACGAACACCAGGCTGGCCGCGATGTGGGCGGCAATAAACGCTAGGGGAGCCGCTGGATAACTGTGGATGGCAGTCGTGATGGCGATTGGGTTGAGGACCGCTCTCCAATGCCAGGCCGCGATGGCGCCGACTGCCAAAAGGCAGAGGACGAGAAAGCGAGCTGAACGCTGCCACACGCCAAGCGGGAGAGCAATTACTGCCCCGCCGCTCTTTGGCATCACCGTACCATCGAGACTGTGGACGAGGTCGAGCCTGTTTTCGCCTCGGGGCACGCTTCCTCGATGAGCGGAGATCGAGGGGCCCGGCGCTGGAGCCAGATCACGCCAAAAAGGTCAACGATGCTCACCCCGAGCCGATCGAAAATGCCGTATTTCGAAACTCCGCGGCGGCGCGGACGGTGGTTGACGCGCACCGATCTGACCGTGCCGCCCTCGCGTAACACCAGGGCCGGAAGAAATCGGTGCATGTGGTCGAAATAGGGCAGGTCAAGAAATAACGAGCGGGGGAACAGCTTTAAGCCGCAGCCGGTGTCGGGCGTGTCATCGCCGAGCATGCGACGCCGAAAGAAGTTTGCGACATGCGACGCGGATCGCTTCGTCCAGCTGTCCTGGCGTTCTTCGCGATAGCCGGTCATCAACAGCGGCGGCGTCGGTGATGCGGTAACACCTATACGCCACAATCTCGAGATGTCGGCGGGATCGTTCTGGCCATCGCCGTCGAGCGTTGCGATCCATGGAGCCCGCGCCGCCCTCACCCCGGTCCGGATCGCGGCGCTTTGGCCGCAATTGCGGGCATGCCGCAGCAAACGCAAATGCGGTGTCTGCCTTTGGAGCCGAACGACTTCAGCTGCGGTGGCATCTCTGCTGCCATCGTCGACATAAACGATCTCGTACTTCAACAAGCCGTCAAGGGCGGCGCGAATCTCGGCGATCAGAGGCGCGACATTGTCCCCCTCGTCCTTCGCCGGGATGACGACTGAGAGATCCATCAAACCCCGCGCTTAATCGCCAAATTCCGGGAACGCATCCGTCCCACTGCCCCTCGCCGCTGCAAAGCTGCGCTCGGTCCTAAAACAAATCTAGCGCACGATCAAAGGCGAATCAGACGACGACGGAGGGATTACGCTCGGCGCATTCTCAAATCGACCTTGCTCGGGCAGGCGCTCGGCACAGCCCTCGTCCTTCGAGGCCTCCTCCTCGATTTGGGAAAGCCGATCGGCTTCAGCGATCGATCCAGGCGATTCTGAGGACGTTCGTTGCGCCGGGTGTGCCGAATGGCACACCAGCGGTGATGACCACGCGCTGGCCCGGCTCAGCGATCTTCTCACGATGGGCGATCCGCACCGCTTGCTGCACCATATCGCCAAAGCTTTTTACGTCTCGGGTGTGCACGCAGTGGGCACCCCACAAAACCGCAAGCCGTCGAGCGGTTCCAAGCTTCGAGGTGAGCACCAGGATTGGGGCCTCGGGGCGTTCACGCGCCGCGCGCAACGCCGTCGCGCCGGAGGTCGTGTAAGAAACGATCGCCGACGCGCCGACCAGGGCGGCAACTTGGCAGGCCGCGGCGCTGATAGCGTCGGGCGCGGTATGCTCGTGCTCGATCCGTGTGCCTTCCAGCACCGAGTGATAAAGCGGGTCTTTTTGCACTCTGCAGGCGATGCGGTCCATCATCGCGACCGACTCGACCGGGTAGCGGCCGGCCGCCGTTTCCGCCGACAGCATCACCGCGTCCGCCCCTTCGTAAACGGCGGTCGCCACGTCGGAGGCCTCGGCACGAGTCGGCGCCGGGGAACCGATCATAGACTCCAGCATCTGTGTTGCCACAATCACCGGCTTCCCGGCCAATCGGCAGGCATGGATGACCTGCTTCTGTACGCTCGGGACATCCTCGGGCGGCATCTCGACACCCAAATCACCGCGCGCCACCATCAAACCATCGGCAATCTCGATGATCTCGGGCAGGTGCTGAATGGCCGACGGCTTTTCGAGTTTGACCATCACGCCGGCGCGCCCGGCTACCAGCTTCCGGCCCTCGGCCACATCATCGGGACGCTGGACAAAGGAGAAAGCGATCCAATCGGCACCATGCTCAAGGGCAAAAGCGAGATCGGCACGATCCTTTTCGGTGACCGCGGATAGCGGCAACACGGCATTTGGCACATTCACGCCTTTGCGGTCGGAGAGCGTTCCTCCCACAAGGCATTGAGTTTCGGCGAACCCAGCGCCGCATGTCTCGACGCGAAGCCGGACCTTGCCGTCATCGACGAGCAGATCGGTCCCCGGACTCAGCGCCTCAAAGATTTCGGGATGCGGCAGCGGCGCGCGGCGTCGGTCCCCGGGCTGCTGGTCGAGATCAACGCGGAAGGGTTCGCCGGCCTCAAGCCCGATCGGGCCCTCGGCGAAAGTGCCCAGCCGCAGCTTTGGGCCCTGCAAATCGGCAAGGATACCTATCGGGCGTCCCGTGGCGCTCTCGACTTCGCGGATCACGGTGAAGCGGTCTTTGTGATCCTCATGGGTCCCGTGGCTGAAGTTTAGCCGGAATACGTCGACCCCGGCTTCGAACAGATTGCGGATCCGCTGAGGCGTCGTACTCGATGGGCCAAGTGTTGCGACAATCTTGGCGCTGCGCAGGCGCCTGGTGGTCATCTCCACATCGACCGCTTCAGTTAGGAGCAGACATCGCGCCGGAGGTTCTCGCAGGGGGATCTAAGCGTATTCGCTTTCTCAAGGAGTGCGGCTTTTCGGCGCGATCCTCCCGGGCGCGGCGTCTCTGGATGCACGTGAAATCATAGAAGATTGCGCGGTTGCTGTCTTTGCCGATGTTGCCTTCGCCATTGGTCGGTTTGCGTAGTCTTGGCTCAGGCGGCGGTTCCGACTTGCCAAGCAGCGCGGGGGCATTTCATATCCCGCCGGGAAGGCTTATCCCAGAACCCCCGCGCCTGAAGCTCGGACGCGGCTTTGTCACGAGGAGATGCTTATTGCGTTTCTTCGGCGCCTGGGGCGCCATTTCGGCGGCACTACTGATGCTGCTGCTGAGTGCGAGCCCACCGGGCCGGGCCGAGGCGCCAGAGACGCCTTTCGCCGAGGTCTTTGCGCAGCTTGCAGTGCGGCTCGTCGGAGTGGTCGTGAACGTTTCGACGACTCAGGCGGCGGCAACGCCGCCGGCAAAGGGGGCCCCCGACGCGCAATTGCCGCCGGGATCGCCGCTCGACGAGTTCTTTCGAGATTTCTTTGGCGAGAAGGGGGCGCCCGGTGGACCAAACCCGCCAGCGCCGCGGGCTGCATCACTCGGCTCCGGCTTCATCATCGACCCGTCAGGAATCGTCGTCACCAACAACCACGTGATCGCCAATGCCGAGCAGATCACCGTGACATTCGCCGACGACACGACCCTACAGGCCGAGGTCATCGGACGGGACGCCGTGACCGATCTCGCTCTGCTCAAGGTAGAGCCGAAGACACCGCTGCCGGCCGCCGCATGGGGAGATTCGACAAAGACCAAAGTTGGTGACTGGGTGCTGGCAATCGGCAATCCGTTCGGACTGGGTGGCACGGTAACCGCCGGGATTATTTCTGCCACGGCGCGGGATATCCACTCAGGACCCTATGATGATTTTCTGCAGACCGACGCCTCGATCAACCGAGGCAATTCCGGCGGGCCGATGTTCAATCTGGCCGGCGAGGTGATCGGCATCAACGCGGCGATCTTCTCTCCCTCGGGCGGTTCGATCGGTATTGGTTTTGCAATCCCCTCGGCGCTGGCCCGGCCGATTGTCGAGCAGCTGAAGGCGACCGGCAAGGTAGAGCGCGGCTGGATCGGCGCGCGAATCCAGCCCGTGACCGATGAAATCGCCGAAGCCGTAGGGCTCGACAAAGGCCGCGGCGCGATGATCGCGGCAGTCGATCCTGGAAGTCCGGCGGTGCAGGCCAAGCTCCAGCCGGGAGATGTTATTTTGACTTATGACGGCAAGCAGATCGATCGAAGCCGACAGTTGCCCCGGCTGGTCGCAGACACCCCGCCCGAGACACCGATAAAGCTGACGATGTGGCGGGACGGCAAAGAGCAGGAAGTCGACCTCAAGGTCGCGGCATTGAGCCTCAACCGCCCGGCGCCGCCGCAGTCGGAACCGGAAAAGCCGAAACCGCCACCGAGCGTCGACGCGCTCGGCCTCAAGCTCAGCAAGCTGTCTCCCGATCTGCGCAAGCAGTTTTCGTTGCCGGACGCGGCTAAAGGCGTCGTCATCACCGAGGTCCCGCAGAACAGTCCGGCCGCCGCGCAAGCATTGCGTCCGGGAGACCTCGTGATCGCCGTCGGACATGAGGCAGTATCTGCCCCCGAGGAGGTGCAGCAGAAGGCCGCCGTTGCCAAAAAGAATGGACGCAAAAACGTGCTCGTGCGCGTCGAACGTGAGGGCAACTCCCGCTTTGTCGCACTTCCGCTGGAAACTAGCTGAGGGAAACCCGATCCCTGCTGATTATTCCGCCGCGAGAGCGTGAGCGGGGGAGGCAGACCGGAACTGAGCCAGGAGTACCGCCTCCCTTGCTTTCGCACGCGCCAGATTGGCCTGTTTAATATGGCCGAATCCGCGGATTTCGAGGGGCAAGGCGGCGAGTTCGACTGCCGTCGGATGATTGGCGGGGGATAGGCGGCTGGTTATTTCCTCGATCACAGCCTCGTACTCGCCGATCAGTCGCCGCTCGGTTCGCCGGTCCTCGGTGCGGCCGAAGATGTCAAGTCGGGTGCCCCGCCAGCGACGGAGCTTCGCAAGAACCCGGAACGCGGCGAGGATCCACGGCCCGTAGGTCTCTTTGCGCAAATGACCGCTCTCGGGCTCGCGCTTGGCGAGCAGCGGCGGAGCCAGATGGAAATGCAGCTCGTAGGGTCCCTCAAACCGATCGGCGACGCGCTGCAGGAAATCGGTTTCGGTGTATAGGCGAGCGACCTCGTACTCGTCTTTGTACGCCATCAGCTTGAACAAAGCGTGCGCAACCGTATCCGTCAGAGCCGTCTCGCCCGAGCAATTCGCGACTTCTGCCCGACGGATGCGCCGGACCGTGGCCGCATAGCGGCCTGCGTACGCAGCGTCCTGATACTCGGTCAAGAATGCCGTCCGGCGGCCGATCACCTCGTCGAGGTTCTTGGAAAGGCGATGCGACGGCGGCACCGCCGCAGGTGGGGTCGCGCGCTCTTCGACCAGCGGCGGATCGACAGTGGCGCGCCTTCCCCAACGGAAAGCCCGCCGGTTGAACTCGACCGCGACGCCATTCAGCGCGATCGCCCGCTCGATTGCTTCGGCCGAGAGCGGAACCATGCCGCGCTGATACGCGTAGCCGAGCATAAACAGATTGCTCGCGATCGCGTCTCCGAGAAGACCGGTTGCGAGGCGGGTCGCGTCCAAAAACTCGGAATGATCCGGCCCCGTCGCATTGACGATACTTCGCTGCAACTCGCCGCCGGGGAAGACGAGATCGGGGTTGCGGGTGAACTCGCCGGTAATGGTTTCGTGCGCGTTCACGATCGCGCGGCTGTAACCGGGCTGCAGTTTCGACAGCGCGTCTGCGCTTGCCGACACGACGAGATCGCATCCGAGCAGTAGGTGGGCGCCCCCGGCAGCGATCCGCACTGCATGTATTTGGTCGGGGCGCTCGGCGATTCGGACATGGCTGTAAACGGCGCCGCCCTTTTGCGCGAGACCGGTCATGTCGAGAACTGTGCAACCCTTGCCCTCTAGGTGAGCCGCCATTCCGAGCAGCGCCCCGATGGTCACGACACCGGTTCCGCCGACGCCCGTTACAAGAATGCCATAGGGCTCATCGAGGCTCGGGCGAACCGGCTCGGGCAGCGGCGCCAATTTCTCCTCGCCCAGATCGCCGGCCTTGCGCTGCTTCAGCGCGCCGCCGTGTACCGTGACGAAACTCGGGCAAAACCCCTGGATGCAGGAATAGTCCTTGTTGCAGCTCGACTGGTCGATCTCCCGTTTGCGGCCGAATTCGGTCTCGACCGGCACCACCGACAGGCAGTTCGAGGTGTTCGAGCAATCGCCGCAGCCCTCACAGACCAGATCGTTGATAAAGACCCGCTTGGGCGGATCCGGGAACCGACCGCGCTTACGGCGGCGGCGCTTCTCGGCGGCGCAGGTCTGATCGTAAACGATCGCCGTGACGCCCTCGATGTCGCGCAACTCACGCTGAACCGCGTCGAGGTCGTCACGATCGCGCACCGTCGTGCCCTGTGCGAAATCGACACCAGGTGAATACTTGTCGGGTTCGTCGGTCACGACGACGATCCGGCGCACACCCTCGGCGGCGAGTTGCCGGGTTAGCGCCGGCACAGTCAAGCCGCCGTCGATCGGCTGACCGCCGGTCATCGCAACGGCGTCGTTGAACAGCAGCTTGTAGGTAATATTGACGTTGGCGGCGACCGCTGCGCGTATCGCCAACACGCCCGAATGCGTGTAGGTGCCGTCACCGAGGTTGGCGAAGACGTGCGGGGTTGTCGTGAACGGCGCTTGGCCAATCCACGGAGCGCCTTCGCCACCCATCTGCGTGAAGGTCGCGGTAGACCGGTCCATGAATTGCGAGAGGTAGTGGCACCCTATGCCGGCGAGAGCGCGGCTTCCCTCCGGTACTTTGGTCGAGGTGTTGTGCGGACAGCCCGAGCAAAAATAAGGGGTGCGGCTAAACGGCACCACATTGCCGCCGAGCTGGCGTTCCTTCGCTTCGAGAAAGGCGAGGCGCTCGGCGATCCGCGGAGAGGTATGAAAGCGGGCTATCCGCTGGGCGATGACACCGGCGATCTGGGCTGGGGTTAGCTCGCCATTCGACGCTAATATCCAGTTGCCGTTTTGGTCGAATTTGCCGATAACCCGCGGGCGGACATCTTCTCGCCAGTTATAAAGTTGCTCCTTGAATTGATTCTCGATCACCGCGCGCTTTTCCTCAACGACAAGGATTTCCTCGAGCCCCTCGGCGAAGTGGCGGATGCCTTCGCGCTCCAGCGGCCAGGACATCGCAACTTTGTAAAGCCGAAAGCCGATCTCGGCGGCGTGAGCATCATCTATTCCGAGATCGTCGAGCGCCTGGCGCACGTCGAGGTAGGATTTTCCCGTAGTGACGATCCCGAACCGCGGCCGCGGACTGTCGATGACGATGCGGTCCAGCCGGTTGGCGCGTGCGAAGGCCAACGCTGCGTAGAGCTTGTACTTGTGGAGGCGAAATTCCTGATCGAGAGGCTGATCGGGCCAGCGGATATTCAATCCGCCCGGCGGCATTTCGAAATCGTCGGGGAGCGTAATTTCAACGCGGTCCGGACCGATATCGGCGGAAGCCGAACTGTCGACCGTCTCTGCAATCGTCTTGAAGGCGATCCAACACCCGGAATAGCGCGACATCGCCCAGCCATAGAGGCCCAGATCGAGGATCTCCTGCACCCCGGACGGGTTCAGCACCGGAATGCAGGCATCCATAAAGGCATATTCGGACTGATGCGGCAGGGTGGACGATTTGCAGGTGTGATCGTCGCCGGCGAGGAGGAGAACTCCCCCGTGCGGCGCCGAGCCCGCCGCATTGCCGTGCTTTAAGACGTCGCCGCTGCGGTCGACACCGGGCCCTTTGCCGTACCACAGGGCAAAAACACCGTCATATTTGGCCCCAGGGAACAACCCGATCTGCTGGCTGCCCCACACCGCCGTCGCGCCGAGCTCTTCGTTGATCGCGGGCTGAAAGCGTATGTGGTTGCGCTCGACGAAACGTCGCGCGCTCCATAGGCCTTGGTCAAGGCCGCCCAAAGGGGAACCGCGATAGCCCGAAATGAAGCAGGCGGTGTTGAGACCGGCCGCGGCGTCGCGCTGGCGCTGCATCATCGGCAGACGCACCAGGGCTTGGGTACCGGTCAGATAGACCCGTCCGCTCTCCAGTGTGTATTTGTCGTCGAGGGTGACCGCCGCCAGCGCCATCACGACCTCCGCCTCGCGCTTTGTGAGTCCCGGAAAACTTAGTGCCTCCCCGCGGGTTGCTCAATGAGCGCCGCGTCCGGCTAGGGAGAAGGAAATAAACGGCCCCAATTGCGCGATTGTACATGTCGAGAACGATCGCGAGCCGGGCAGCGACGAAATCAGTGATCCCCTGCCTTGCCTGGCCGTCGCGGCTGCTCTCGCGCCGCCGGCAGCCCAATAATGCTCGTTGCGGCCTACCCCGCCCGGGAGTAATTGAGCACCTTGAACCCAACTAATCGAGATCGGTCGCTGCCATGGCCGCATCCGCCGCGCTTCGCCGCTCTTCCGCCGACGCATTGCTGCTCGCATCGTTGCGCGAATTGCTCGGTGACCGTCTTTCCACTGCTGCTGCGATCCGCGAACAACATGGCAAAGACGAATCATACCATGCCCCTCATTCGCCAGATGCGGTCGCATTTGCGCGAACCACGGATGAGGTTTCGGCGATCGTCAAGCTCTGCGCCGAACACAAAGCGCCGGTTATCGCGTTCGGCGCGGGGACGTCCCTGGAGGGCCATGTAGCGGCGTTGGCGGGCGGCATTTGCGTCGATCTGTCCCAGATGAACAGGATCTTGCGGGTCAACGCGGAAGATCTGGACGCCACTGTCGAAGCCGGTGTGACGCGCAAACAGCTGAACGAGCATCTTCACGATACCGGGCTGTTCTTCCCAATAGACCCCGGTGCTGACGCCTCACTTGGCGGGATGGCG
>Ga0306920_100004142_pt1 | contig 18561 bp, 15 predicted proteins | sample flu12Cox44000170_FD_204666 | JGI IMG/M metagenome (GOLD analysis project Ga0306920, IMG submission 204666) | Lab enrichment of tropical soil microbial communities from Luquillo Experimental Forest, Puerto Rico - flux4day.12C.oxic.44.000.170 (v2)... | ecosystem: Environmental > Terrestrial >... | reverse complement strand
CGCGCGCCAGGAGTTCGGGCTGCACCTGCAGGTGCTGTCGATCCGGCGGGCGCCGGGCAAGCTCAAGTACCTCGCGGGCAGCGAATCGGGCATGGGAGTCTGGATCAACGACGTGCTGCCGGAGGATGCCGCACGCAGGCTGCGGGAGGCCGGATGAGGCTGCTGGTGACCGGTGGCGCGGGCTACATCGGCAGCGCGGTCGCCGCGATGGCGCTGCGTGAGGGACACCAGGTGGCCGTGCTTGACGACCTGTCGACCGGGCACGCCGACGCGGTACCCGGGGGCGCGGCCTTCACCCAGGGCTCGGTCCGCGACCACGCGCAGGCCTTGCTCACCGGCGGCGTGGACGCCGTGCTGCACTTCGCCGCGAAGTCACTGGTCAGCGAGTCGGTGGCCAAGCCGGCACTGTACTGGAGCCAGAACCTGGGCGGCTCGCTGGCGCTGCTGGAGGCGATGCGGCAGACCGGGGTCGCGCGGATCGTGTTCTCCTCGACCGCGGCGGTCTACGGCGAGCCCGAGCGCACGCCCATCGAGGAGGACGCCCCGGCCCGGCCGACCAGCCCGTACGGCGCCTCCAAGATGGCCGTGGACACGGCGCTGGCCGAGCACGCCAGGATGCACAAGATCGGCGCGGTGAGCCTGCGCTACTTCAACGTCGCGGGCGCCGCGGCCGGGCCTGACGGGCGGTGGCTGGGCGAGCGGCACAATCCGGAGACGCACCTGATCCCCACCATCCTGCGGGTTGCGCTGGGTGGCGGCGCGGCGAACGGGGATGGGGGCGGGGTGCGGCTGTTCGGCGACGACTACCCCACCCCGGACGGCACCTGTGTCCGTGACTATATCCACGTGACCGACCTGGCCCGGGCCCACATGCTCGCCCTGGAGGGGTGTGTGCCCGGCGAGCACCGGGTCTACAACCTGGGCAGCGGCGCCGGGTTCTCCAATCTGGAGGTGCTCAGCGCCTGCCGCGAGGTGACCGGCAGGGACATCCCGTCCGAGTTCGCCCCGCGCCGGGCCGGTGACCCGGCGGTGCTCGTCGCCTCCTCTGACCGGATCCACGCCGATCTCGGCTGGCGCGCTACACGTGGACTCACCGCGATGGTCGCCGACGCCTGGCAGTTCATCCTGGAGCGGTCCGCTCCCGGCCTGCCCGCTCGGCGCGGCGAGCCGTGAGCCTTAGCGCAGACCGGGCCGCTGGCCTGTTCCGCGCCGGGAACGGCGCGGAACCCGAGGGCGTCTGGCACGCGCCCGGCCGGGTGAACCTGATGGGCGAGCACACCGACTACAACTCCGGCTGGGTGCTGCCGTTCGCGCTGGACCGGGGCGTGGTGGTGGCCGCCGCCCGGCGCGGCGACGACGTGCTCGACATCCGTTCCCTGCAGGCCGAGGGCGAGGCCGTGGTGCCGCTGCCGGGGCTGCGCCCCGGCGGCGTGACCGGCTGGGCCGCCTACCCGGCCGGCGTCGCCTGGGCCATGCGGGAGGCGGGGCTGCCCGTGGGCGGGGCCAGCCTGGTCATCGACTCCGACCTGCCGCAGGGCGCTGGCCTATCGTCCTCGGCCGCGATCGAGTGCGCCGTGGCGATCGCCCTCGCCGGCCTGTACGCGGCGGACGTGCCGCGGACTGAACTCGCCCGGCTGGCCAGGCGCGCGGAGAACGAGATGGTCGGCGTGCCCAGCGGGATCATGGATCAGTCCGCGTCGCTGCTGTGCGAGGCGGGGCACGCGCTGCTGCTCGACTGCCGGAGCGGGCAGACCACCCCGGTGCCGTTCGACCCGGCGGCGGCCGGGCTCGCGCTGATCGTGGTGGACACCGGTGCCCGGCACGCGCTGACCGACGGCAGGTACGCCGAGCGCCGGGCCGAATGCGAGCGGGCGGCGCGGGCGCTCGGCGTCGCCAGCCTGCGCGACGTGGCCGACCCCGCACGGACGGCGGCGATCGCGGACCCGGTGCTGGCCCGCCGGGCCCACCACGTGGTCTCGGACAACTGCCGGGTGCGCGCGGCGGTGAACCTCTTGGCTGCCGACGACGTAGCCGGGCTCGGCCGGCTGTTGCACGACTCGCACGCCTCGCTGCGCGACGACTTCGAGGTCTCCTGGCCGCAGGCCGACGTGGCCGCCGAGGCGGCCGAGCGGGCCGGGGCCCTGGGCGCGCGGATGGTCGGCGGCGGTTTCGGCGGTTCGGTGATCGCCCTTGTGCCCGCGGACGCCGCGGCGGTGCGCGGCGCGCTGCGGGCCGCGTACGCGGCACAGGGGTGGGCGCCGCCCACCTTCCTGGACGCGCCGCCCTCCGCGGGAGCACGCCGCATACTGTTAGTTCTGACCCACCGCCCCACCCAATAGTTCTGACCCACCGCCCCACCCAATAGTTCTGACCCACCGCCCCACCCAATAGTTCTGACCCACCGCCCCACCCAATATTTCTGACCCCCGCCGCCCCGCCCAAGACATTCTGGCAGCGCAGCGGCCCGGACACGAGCGAGGAGCGGGACATGGCAGTCACCGAGGACGCGACGGCGATCGCTGGCGAACTCACCCATCTGCGGCGCGCCATCCACGCCGAGCCCGAGGTCGGGCTGAACCTTCCGCTGACCCAGCAGAAGATCGTCGCCGCGCTGGACGGCCTGCCGCTCGAGGTCACGCTCGGCTCGGCGCTGAGTTCGGTCACCGCGGTGCTGCATGGGGAGGCGGGCGGGGGGCCGGCCGTGCTGCTGCGGGCCGACATGGACGCGCTGCCGGTCGCCGAGCGGACCGGGCTCGGCTTCGCGTCCCGCATCGACGGCACCATGCACGCCTGCGGGCACGACCTGCATTCGGCGATGCTCGTGGGGGCGGCGCGGCTGCTGTCCGCGCGGCGGGCGGAGCTACCCGGCAGCGTGGTGTTCATGTTCCAGCCGGGCGAGGAGGGGCATGGCGGCGCCAGGTTCATGATCGAGGAAGGCGTGCTCGACGCGGCCGGCAAGCGGGCGATCGCCGCGTACGCGCTGCACGTCGCGTCCGCGGAACTGCCCTTCGGGGTGTTCAGCACCCGGGAGGGGCCGATGATGGCCGCGGCCGAGGCACTGGACATCACCGTCACCGGCCGCGGCGGTCACGGCTCCCAGCCGCATCACGCGGCCGACCCCATTCCCGCGGCCTGCGAGATCGTGACGGCGCTGCAGGTGATGGTGACCCGTCGCTTCGACATCTTCGACCCGGTGGTCGTCACCGTGGGCAGCTTCCACGCGGGTACCACGAACAACGTCATCCCCGACGAGGCCAAGCTGGAGGTGACCATCCGCTCGTTCTCGCCGGAGTCCAGGGCCCTGGTGCGGGACTCGGTGGTCCGCGTGGTGCACCAGATCGCCGCGGCGCATGGGCTCACCGCGACGACGGAGTTCACCGGCTCCTACCCGGTGACGATCAACGACGACGGGGAGGCGCAGTTCGCGGCCGGCGTGGTGATGGACTTCCTCGGCGAGGACCGGTACCACCCGCAGGGCAACCCGATGGCGGGGGCCGAGGACTTCTCCTACGTCCTTGAGGACGTTCCCGGCGCCTTCATCATGCTGGGCGCGTGCCCGCCCGGCGTGGACCCGGCCACGGCGCCGTTCAACCACTCGGCGCTCGCCGTGTTCGACGACATGGTGCTGGCCGACGGCGCGGCCCTGTTCGCCGAGCTGGCCGTGCGCCGCCTCACCAGCTGAACGGGGCCGCCCGGGGCCAGGTATAGCCGCCCCGGGGCGGGAGGCGAGGAGCGCGGCGCCGGCCGTTCGGCGGCCCTGCAGGTTACGTTCAGCAGCCACTCGGCGGGCGCTCGGGTTCGCCGGTGATGCTTGGGCGACTCCCCCGGGCTGCAGTCACCCAGTCACGCCAGGGGGAGCCCTCAATCGCGCCCCGCCAGCCCTTGCGCAGGCGGGGCGCCGACACGCCGCCCTTCACCCCTACATGGCGGCGCGGTGAAGGACCGCCCAGGACGTGACGACCGTGGAGACGACGACCAAGCCCATCGAAGTTTTGCTCAGCCGGCCGCATCTGGAGGTCAACTGCCGGATCGCCTTCCCCGACGGGACAGCCATCGCGGTCGGGGTGGACGCGCTTTCCCTGCGGGGCGCCCAGCGTGAAATGACGGCGTGGCTGACCGAGCAGGGCTATGAGCCGACCGGTGAGTGGAGCACCCGGAGCGAGAACGGCCGCCGGGTGGCACGGACGTTCCGCCGCCAGGACTCCGGCCCCGCGGCGGACCTCAGGCCGGTGCAAGACCTCAGCCCGGCGCAGGACTTCAGCACGGCGCAAGACCTCAGCCCGGCGCGGGACCCCAGCGTCGCGCTGCCGACCCAGGGCGCACCCTGGCAGCCGCCGCTTGCCGGGCATGGGCCCGGCCTTGAGCCAGCCGCCGGCCCTGCCCGGCGCGCCGTACCGCGCACCCGCCGCGCGGCGGACGGCAGGGCCGATCGCGGGCGCGCGAGTTCTCCGCAGGCCGCCGAGACCGAGCTGCGCGCCTGGGCGCTGGCCAACGCCCAGCGCGACGACGCGATCCGGGCGGCGGCCGCGGCCGGGGTCAGCCTGCCGCGCATCCAGGAGATCACCGGCATAGCCAGGACCACCATCATGCGGATCCTCGGGGCACCGCCCCGCCCGGCGCCCCGCAAGACCTAGTAACCCGCGTGCCTATTGCGGCTGGGGGGTGAGGAGCTGGACCGGGCCGCTGTAGGGGACCGCGCCGTTGAGTACGAGGAAGGACGTGAGGCCGGAATGGTTGTAGTCGATGGGGTAGGCGGCTTCGCCTGAGCCTTCGGTTGCCTGCGGGATTGCCTGCGAGGTGAAGCCGCCGGTGGCGTCGCCGATCAGCAGGAAGTCCTGCGCGTTGGCCGTTCCGGTCCGGCCGCAGACGACGTAGATGTCCGGATTGTTGTCACCGTTGACGTCGCCGGCTGCCAGCGCCACTCCGTCTGTCACGTTGAGGATGGTTTTGGGCTTGGCGAACGTCCCGTCAGCGTTCTGCAGGCGGAGGGTGACCGCGGTCTTGGTGAGGACGATGAGGTCTGGGCGGTTGTCGTGGTTGACGTCGACCAGGAGGGCGTCCACGGCGTTCACCGAGGGGCCGAGGATCGAGGACACGTCGCTGAACCCGTGCCCCTGGTTGTTCTTGAACAGGCGAAGGCCACCGGTATACCCGCAGATCAGCAGATCCGGCCAGCCATCACAGTCATAGTCGACGGTCCGCGCGGATAGTGCCCCGATGTTGAGGTTCAGCCCCATCGCGGGAGAATCGATGAACGAGCCCTGCCCGGTGTTGCGGTAGAACCGGTTGATCGAGGGCAGCCCGTCCGCGCGCACCGGGTCGGTGCCGTAGAACACGTCCGGGAAGCCATCATTGTTCGCGTCCAGGACGGCACAAAAACGGCCGCGCCCGGTCGCGTCGCCGATGTTCCACTGGTAGGCCACGTCGGTGAAGCTGCCATCGGGCTGCTGGATGAACAGCCCGTTGCACTTCAGCGCGGTGCCGCGATCGGCCCCGACGCTGGAAAATATGTCCATCGAACCGTCCTGATTGAAATCAGCGGCCTGGCAGTCGTGCCTGTCGAGGATGGTGCTGAAGAAGCTCACATCGGCCGCGCTGAACGTGCCGTCCTGGTTGTTGGTCCACAGGTTCGCCGGGTGCCAATGGTGGGAGACAAACAGGTCCGGCCAGCCATCACCGGTCAGATCGGCGACGGCCGCGCTGAACGACCAGTCCTGCTGACCGCCGATGCCCGCCGCCGCGGCCTGGTCGGTGATCGTCACCGGGATAGGCGCCTGCGCCGGGGGCGTGTTCGGCGGCGGGCTCGGCGCCGGGCCGACGCCCGGAGCGGGCGGCAACGGCGGCAGCGGTGCCGGCGCCCGGGTGGGCAGCGAGACCGGCCCGCTGGGGCAGCTTGCTTGTTCGATGAGTGCGTTGGATCCTGCCCGGCCGACCAGCGTGAGCGCCGACCCCGCCGGGTCGAGCGCAAGCCCGATCACCTCGTAGTCGGCCGTCTTGGAATCGGCCGACACCACCGTCGTCCATGCCGTCCCGTCGAACTGCACCACCAGCGTCTGGTACTGCTGCAGGCTCGCGTTGTAGTAGCTGCCAGCCGCCCACACGTTCCCCGACGCGACAGCTCTGACCTGGCGCAGCAACCCGGCGCCGGGAACCGTGGAACTGGACCAGCTACTGCCATCCCAGTGCAGTGCCACCGGCCGGTCCGCGCCGCCGTCGTTGCAGTAACCCACCGCCCATACGTCGCTGGCCGACAGCACATCCACCCCGGCCAGCACCGTGTCGACCTGTCCCGGCGCTGGCACGCCACCGACGAGTACCCACGACGGCGACGGCTTGGTCGTGTCATAGCGCAGCACCAGCGGCTGCAACCCCATCGGGCTCAGCCAGTAACCGACCGCCCACAACCCGGTCGCCGCCGTCCCCGCGACAGCTACCAGCGAGCTATCGCTGCCCGCGACGTTGGGGCTGGCCACCGGCGTCCACGTCCCGCCCGACGCGTGCTCGATCAGCGTGCTCCTCGCCCCGGCCTTCGTGGTCTGGAACCCAACCGCCCACGCGGTCCCATCCGCCAGCGTGTCCACATCGGTGAACACCGAGTCGCTGGGGAACGCCGCCGGCGAATTCAGCGACCACGCCGTCCCATCCCACTGCAGCGCCAGCGGCTGATACCCAGCGGCCTGGTAAAAGCCGACCGCCCACCCCCCGCCACCGGTCATGGAAACCCCGTTCAGGCCGTTGTTCAGCGTGCCCTGATTCGGGGAGGCGACGGCCGACCACGCCGACCCGTCAAATCGCATGATCCGCGTACGGTTCGCGTGCAGCGCCGCCCCCACGTTGCCCACCGCCCACCACTCATCGGCGGACACAAACGCGGCATCGGTCAGCTCACCACCCGGGATCGACGCCTTCGCCCGGCTCAGCGAACCGCACATCGAGACAGCGGCGCGGCCGGTCCCCGACCCCGGCACCGCCGCCCGGCCGGGCAGCGCCCTGGCGGCCGTTGCGGCAGCGCCCGCCGCGGCCACCCCCACGACAAAGCTCCGTCGCGATACCGGAGCCTGGCTGTAGCCATCCTGCCCGCGGTCCCGCTCATGGCCGCTGTCCTCCACCGCACCTCCCCAAAACGCTCACGACGCAATCTCCGAATATCCCGTGGTCCCACCAGGCGCCAGGCTCGGCAGCCAAGCCACAAATACGGCGCGCACACTGACCCTGATTCGGGGAAAGGACCACCGGCCATTCCGGCTCGTCGAACCGCTCGATCAGCGTCTTATTCAGATACTCCACTAGCCAATGTCTCCCATGGCCAGAGACGCGCTGGCGAATGCCCGAGTTCCCCCAACCTGCTACCCCTGACGGATTACCGTCACCTCGCCACAATAGCAGGATAAATTATCCAGCCTGCCGCCCAATAGCGCTAGAAGCGCACCGTAACCAATGAGTAAAAACACGCGAACCAGGCGGTGGGCCGCCGGAGGCCGCGAACGTGTCCGCTGTGCGCCGGCCTGGGGTCCGGGGAACAGTAACGGCACCACGCCCGCCCGTCTCCGGCAGCTCATCGCGTCGCCCCACCAGCGGGAGCAGGGTCGTAGTAGTGGGCGTATTGCCACAGCCCGCGGGTGATCAGGGCGTCGTCGGGCAGCGTGCCAAACCTGGCCGGTGACAGCGCCTCCACGCCTGGCGGCGGCGCGCCGGTGGTGATCCAGGTGGCGAGCGCCTCACCGAGCGCGGGCGAGGAGGAGAACCCCGAGCCGTTGCAGCCACTGGCCACCCACAGGCCAGGCAGGTCAGGCACGGGCCCGGCGACGAACCGGCCATCAGGGCTCATCGTGAACAGCCCGCCGCGATGCTCGGCGACCGGGGCGGTGCCCGCGGCCGGGACCTCGGCACTGACCTGCGCAGCCAGCTTGCGCAGCACGGCCAGATCCAGCGGCATGTCATCGGTGGTGAACGAGGGTGGCTGCTGGCGTGGGTCGAACGGCAGCGGGTCGGTCTCGAAACCGCCGAACATCAGCCCGCCGCGCGATGGGCGCAGGTACACCGCGGCATCCACCACCCGGACGATCGGATCGGCCGGGTCAATCCCCCGGCCCGGGCCGGTGATGAGCAACTGGTGGCGCACCGGGGCGAGCGGCACCGGCGCGCCGGCCAGTTCGGCGACCTGCCGCACCCAGCCACCGGCCGCGTCCACCACCACCGGGGCCGAGATCGCCCGGTCGGTAGTGTGCACTCCGGTCACCCGGCCGCCGGTGACGGGGATGCCGGTCACCGGCTCGTGCTCGGCCACGACCACCCCGAGCAGCCGGCAGGCCGCCAGGTATGCCTCGATCAGCGCGGTGGGCTCGGCGATATAAATGTCCTCCGGGCACCACAGCGCGAACTCCTCCCCCGCCGCCCGGTAGAAGCTGACCCGCCCGGCGACCAGCGCCGGGTCCGCCTCACGGACATCGGCGCCCCAGCCCCGCGACTGAGCCAGCTCGCGGGCCAGGTACTCGCGGTGCTGGGCGGTGCGGGCGATCAGGAAGCCGCCCGAGCGGGCCACCTCCAGCGGCACCCCCGCCCAGTCGCCAAAGCTCGCCGCCCGGGCGATGCTGCGCCGGGCCAGCCGCGTGCGCAGCTCATCGGCCTGCACGGACTTGAACAGGCCCGCGGCCCGCCCCGAGGCCTGCGAGCCGGCGGTGCCGCGTTCCGCCACCACGACCGACCGCCCCGCCAGCGCACAGTGCAGCGCGGTGCTCAGCCCGAGGGCACCGGCCCCGATCACCACCACATCGGTGTCCATGACGCCAGTGTGCCCAACGTGGTGGCTCTCGCCCAGTGCCAGTCCTTCATGGGCCGCGGGGGCGGACGGGGTCAGCGGCTTCGGAAGATCGTGAACAGCACCCGGAGCACGAGGACGCCAGAGACGATGAGCAGGTTGTAGCCGATCAGCTGGTAGAGGCTGACGGACTGGGTAACCTTGGGCCCGCCCGGCGCGGCGAGCAGCTGCGCGGCGACGATGCCGGACGCCGCGCCAAGCAGCGCCAGCAGGAACTGGTTGGCCAGGCCGGTGACCACCCGGCGATCGCGCTCGTCCGCGAGCAGCCGCACGTTGATGCCGAGCCTGCCCTGTTCCAGCGAGCTGGTGACCCGGTCGAACCGGCGCGGCAGCCGGCGCAGCACGGGAAGCAGCGCGATCAGCTCGTCGGCGGCCGACCGTCCCACCGCCTGGGGCGACAGCTTCACGGCCATGTGGTCAGAGGCGTACTCGCGCGCCTCCTCGGCGATGTCGAACGAGGGCGTGAGCAGGGCGAGCGTGCCGTCCAAGGTGCCGAGGGTACGCAGCACCGTGCCGATCTCGGCCGGGATCGCCAGCTCAAACCGGGTGGCCAGGCGGAACAGGTCGGTGAACATCTGGGCGGACGCCCCGGCGCCGCCGGTGAGATGGCGCGCCACGAACTGCCCGAGGGCCCGTTCCAGCTGGTATTCGTCAAGCTCATCGGTGCGGTCCACCAGATCGAGCAGGGCATCGCGAAGCGCCGCGGAGTCGCCGCGCCCGACGGCGAGCAGCAGGTTCTGCAGCGCGATCCGCTGTTGGGTGTCGAGGTGGCCCACCGAACCGAAGTCGAGCAGGGCGAGCCGGTCATCGGCGAGCAGCAGGATGTTGCCTGGATGCGGGTCGGCGTGGAACACACCGCCCTCGGTGATCTGGTACACCATGCTGCGCAACACCGCGCGCGCCATCTGGGCCCGGTCAAGCCCGCGGTCGTCGATCTGCTGCCCGGCCGCCCGCAGGTTGACCCCGTCCAGCCATTCGATGACGAGCACGTGCTCGGTGCACAGTTGCTCGTGCATGGCCGGCATGACCACCGACGCCCCGCGCCCGACCGCCCGCTGCTGGTCCGGCCAGGTGGCGGCGACGGCCGCCATGTTGCGTGCCTCGACACGGAAGTCCAGTTCCTCGCGCATGGCCGCGGCGAACCCGCGGGCAACACCGGCCGTGCCGACCGCACGCGCCCAGCGGGCACGATCTTCGAGCCGGTCGGCCAGGCGGATCAGGATGTCCAGGTCCTGTTCCACGCTGGCGCGGATCCCCGGGCGCTGGACCTTCACGGCCACCTCCGCGTCCGGGCCGGTCCCGCAGCGCAGCCGTGCCTTGTGGACCTGGGCAATCGATGCGGCCGCAGCAGGTTCGGTCTGCAGTTCCGCAAAGACCTCCTCGGGCGGCGATCCCAGCGACTGGGCAATGACCTCCGCCACCTGTTCCCACGGCGCCGGTTCGGCCCGATCCTGCAGCTTGGCGAGTTCGGTGGTGAACTCCTCCGGGAGCAGGTCGCTGCGCGTGGACAGAAGCTGGCCCAGTTTGGTGAAGGTGACGCCGCCCTCCTCCAGTGCCTGGCGCAGCGACTGCGCCAGCGCCGCCCGCCCGCCGACCGCGTCCGCGCCGCGGCCCCGCCGGCCACGCAGGTAGGGACCCAGGCCATGGCGCACCGCGATCCGGCTGATCTGTGCGTACCGTCGCGAGCGTGCAAGCGCCTTCCGTGTGCCGAGGACTATCTCCAGTGGCTGCGGCAGCGTCCCGCTCGGCACCAGCACCTCGGCCAGCACGATGAAGAGCATCGCGACGATCAGCGGGACACCAAGCACCACGGTGATGAATGCGGCCACGTGCCCGGGCTGGGCCGCCTGCAGCGACCTGCCCAGAAGGTACGCGGCGGCAAAGCCGAGCAGCCCGGCGATCAGCGCGCGCAGCGCACCGACCGGCAATCCCAGCAGCCGCCGCGACGCCCACGCCAGGCCCGCCACCAGTACCGCGCTGGTGACCAGCACAATCGCCGCAAAGGCGAGCCCGCTCAGTTGCGACGATGCCCCGGCCAGCATCGCTCCGCTTGCCGCTCAGGTTCCGGAGGGGCAGTCGTTGCCCACGGCGGCAAACAGATTCCCCGTTGCCGTGGTGACCTGGCCGAGCGCGGTGACAACGCTCGAAACGGCGGCGCTGCTGGGGTTCGCGGCCAGTTTCTGCACCGCGGTCCCGAGACTGGACAGCGCGGACTTGAGCGCGCTGGTATGGGGCTGCCACTTGCCCTTCGCGTCGGTCGCGAAGTTCGCCGTCGCCGTCTTGACGCTCGCGAGGTCGGCTTTGACCTCGTTCAGCGCGCCTTGCCCCGCCGAGGCCTGGATATGCGACAGCTTGCCCAGGGAGGCGCGCAGCGCAGCGGCGTCGGCGCACAGGGCAGAACTCGCACCCAACGGGGAAGCGGGTGCCGACGAGGACCCGCCGGATGCCGTGCTGCTACTCGATCCGCACGCGACCGTCAGGAACGCAATGCCGCACCCGATCGCGGCCAGCCACCACCGCGCGGGCCCGGTCACGCTTCCCCGGCGTTTCATGGCACCGAGCCTCCCGGCCGGCCCGACGCCCACACATCACCCGTGGCGGGGCATTCGCCGGGACGGGTCAGGTAGCTGCGTCCGCCGCGCCCGGCGTGACCGAAAGGCCGCGCCATGGTGGGTCAGGCGTGCAGGCCGGTCACGCATGCAGGCCGGGTGCCGAGCGCTCAGGCCGACGTCAGCCACGCGGGGTGAGCAGGCCCAGCGGGCTGGGCGCGGTGAACTCGATGCGAAGCACGGCCGCGCCGTCGGGCAGGTGCACCGACTGCACCCGTGCGGGCCGGAACGGGCCGTGCTGCGCGCGGAGGAACGCGAGCATGGCCCGCACGTACCAGGCGCTGATCGCATGGCCTGCCCGGTGGCGCGCGTGTGCGTCCTCGGCGAGGTCCGCCTGGCGCAGCGGAATCCCCGGGGCCGCTCCCGGCGCCGGGCTGCCGAAATCCACGATGAACATCGGGTGTGCGGCGGCCATCTGCGCGATCGTGACCAGCAGCCGCCCGTCCACCTCTCCTTCGGCCAGTTCATGCCGGGCGAGGACTGGCGCCGCGATCCGTCCGCTGTGCAGCAACTGCGCTCCGGAAGCTTTCCTGTTCGCCAGGTCCGAGCCGAGCCTGGTCCGGTAGGCGGCTGCACCGTGCTGCGCGGTCGCGCGGATGTCGATCCGGTCCGCGCCGGCGCCGAAGCTCGCCAGCACCGCGGGCGCGTACACCGAGCCGAGCGCGTTGCCGAACTGGGCCCGCACCGCGGCCGTCGCGACGATGATCTGCGAGTGGAGCGGGCTGGTCTGCGGGCCGAGCCGGTCCAGGCGGCTTTCCGCTACCCCGCGTGCCATGAGCGCCTGGCACATGACCGGGTCGCAGGCCACTACGGTGGCCCGGCTGACCTGTCCGGCAACCCAGGCAGCCACCCGCTTGCGCACCAGTGCGCCGGCACCGCTCGAGGGCGGGCCCAGGCCGGTGTGGTGTCCCGATGATTTCCCGCCCGACAGCACGAGCGCGATCAGGCCCGCCACGACCAGGGCCACGATGGCGAGTATCACGCCAGCGATGCGGTAGGGCCTGCCGGACCGCTCTAGCCGCTTGCCAGCCGGCAGCGCCGCGGGCAGCGGAGGCCTGGCACCCCGGCTGTTGCGCGGGTGCGGGCCCGGATCGGCGGTCCGGCCGTAACCGGACGGCGCAGGAAGGGACGCGGCGGGCGGGCGCGATTGCGCGGACGTGGCCGGGGCGGGCAATGGCGGGGGCGGCGCGTGCGAGGTCACGAGGGGCGGGACGGCCTGGTCCGCCGGGGCGGCCACGTCCGCTGCGGATGCCGCCGCCGCTGCAAGATCTGCCGGTGGCGGCAGGTCCGACCTGGTCTGATCCGTTTCGGCCGGCGGTGCGAACCCAGCCGCGGCCGCCATCGCCGCGCTGCCCACCGGCATCGTGGGCGCCGACGCAGCCGCGATTGCCGCGCTGCCCACCGGCATGGTCAGTGCCGATGCGGCGGCAATCGCCTCAGCCGATGCCACGGACCTCGGAGGGACAGGGTCCGGCGGCACCGTCCCAGTCGGCACGGCTTGCGCCGAAGAGGCCTCAGTGTCTGACGGCGCTTCCGCCGAACCGGCGGTGGACGGCACGGGCGCCGGTGGCCCGGCCTCCGCTGGCGAGCCGGCCGGGGCCGGGGGGGCGGGTGATGCCGCCGCGCGCCGGATGGGCGTGAAAACCGATGGCGCGGACTGGCCGCTGCCCGTATCCGCCGGGCCGCCGGGGCCGCCAGGGCCAGATCCCGGCCAGGCCGCGGAGATCTTGGGGAGTGGCTCGGTGTGTGCCTCCGGGTTCAGCCTGCGGCCGAGCACGGACGGCGGCAGGTACTCGCGCCGCAGTTCGGGGGGTGGCGGCGGCGCACCGTGCGTACCAGGCGCGCGCTGCGGCAGCGGTACCTCTGGCCCGAGGTCCGCTTCGTCCTGGCCGCCCGCGGCATCCGCAGCGCCGGTCGCCTCTTCGCGCTCGGCCGTGACCCAAGGTTCCGGTGGCGCCGCGGTCTCTTCCGCGGCACCGTGGCCCAGGTCCGCGGCCCCGCTATGCCAGATGTCCCCCGGCTGGGCCGGGGTGCCCGGCCGCGGCGCGTTCGGCTCCCATGGAGAGACGTACACCGAGTCGGCGCTCGGGGCGTAGTCCAGGGCACCGCCAGCGTGGTCACCCGGGTCCGCACCGCTGCCGATGTCCAGGCTGCTGCCGCTGCCGTTCTCGGTGGTTGCACTGCCGCCGTTGGCGGGGCTCACCCCATACCCGGCGGCCAGGCCTGCGTCGCTGCTCTCGGAGAACGGGCCACTCCCGCCCGCGAGGCTCGCACCATTCCCGCTCGCGAAGCCCGCTTCGCCCGCCGGGCTCGCACCGGTTCCAATCGCCGGGCCTGCACCGGTGCGCTGCCGCTCGGCTTCGTCCAGCTCGAGTTCATGTGCGATCGCGGTGAGCACACGCTGCCGCAGGTCTTCGGAAATTGTTCCAAGGTCGACCCGCACCGTGGGCCTGGGTGAGTCGGATGCCCCAGGAACGCGGCGCGGAAGCGGCGGGATGCCGCCGTCATCTACCATGCGGCCACCCCCCGGAGGCTCGCGCACGAGCGGGACGTGTGCCTGGATAGCGGAACATACATGGCCCGGTTAATTCAACCGGAATCGCATATTGTCGCAATGAAACTACCTAAAGTGCACACGCCCCCCTTGGGGGTTTTGGAAGACCGGCCGTGTAGCAGCGTAGCCACATTTGACTACCCCGCGGTAGGTGTCCTTGCCACCCTGTTGGTGCTTCTCCCCGCTTCCGGCGCCCGCCAGCGCTCCAAGGGAAGGGCTGACCTGCAAGCCAGGCCGATCGGTTCACCGATGGCCACGTTCGGTGATATTTGGCCGGTTGGCCCCGGGCCGGGCAGTTCACCAAGATCAGCGATCCGCCCAGCGGGATGGGGCGGTACCAGGCGCTGGGCCTGGCCTGGTTCGGCAAGGTACGGAACGACGGCACCTATCATCGGGACTGGCGGATTGAAAACGACCCGCAGGCGGTCGCCGCGTTCCGGCTCGGACTGTCCGAGCTGAACCTGGCACAGCCCTGACGGCGTCCGCCGGGATCGCCTCGCGGCGGGCCCGGGCCGGTGCCACCGGTGCCAGGGCCTGCGCGCTCAGCCTTCGCGACGGAGCACTCGTGACAGTCAACACAGAAACGATTCTCGCCAGCCTGAACACCCACGGCGGCCGCGGTGCGGACGGCCGGCCCTACGACCTCGAGGCCGCCTGCCGCCAGTTCAAGGCGGACATCATCGTCCTGCAGGAGGTGTGGCGCCCGCACAGCGGGCCAGATCCGGTCGCCGATATCGCCGCGGCGCTCGGCGCCGAAATGCTCAGAGAAAATCTGGTGGACGACACAAGCCTGCGCAGCTTCGGTATCGCCGACGAGCCGGGACGCGGCCAGTGGGGCCTGGCAACGCTCACGACGGTACCGGTCACCGGGTACGAGGTGGTGGACCTCGGCCGCATCGCCGGCGACGCCACGCCCCGTGCGGCTCAGCTCGTCACGGTGGAACTGCCGGGCCGTGGCCCGTTGCGCATCGCGAACACGCACCTGACCTACCGGCTGCTCAGCCCGGTCCAGCTGCTGCGCCTGGTCCGGCGCTTGGATGCCGGCGACATCCCGACCGTGATCGCCGGAGACCTCAACATGCCGGCGCCGCTCACCGGGCTCGCGGCCGGCTACGCCCAGGCGGTGAGCGGGCGCACGTTCCCCGCGCACCGGCCGCTGCTGCAGCTCGACCACATTCTCGCCAGCCGCCAGGTCGCCCGCTGCGGCGGCGAGGTCCTCCCGCCGGCCGGCTCGGATCACCTGCCGGTCAGGGCCAGGCTTCGACTGCGGTAAAGAAACGAACATGCAATACGCAACGCCCAACCAGCCCGTCTTCCCGGCCGTCTACGGGGCATGGGGAAAGTAAGCACGTCTTTCGTTTTACTCGCATCCGCAATTGCCGCGAGCGCCGGGTGTTCCGCACAGCACCCGGCGCCAATACACGGGGCAGCCAGCATTACCCGTTCCCCCGCGGCGGCCGCCACGACCGCACCCGCCACGGCGCCAAGCACCCCGGCCGCGCCACACAGGCACCACCACACGCTGGCGGCGCCAAAGCCGGTGCCGTACGGCGTCGAATGCCAGCCCGCCGCGCTCCGGCTGGCCCAGGGGCAGCGGATGTCCGAGGCGACACAGCAGGAGACGCTGATCCTGACCCTCACCAACAGTTCGAGGGCTGGCTGTGACCTGCAGGGCTACCCTGGCCTGTCGCTGCTGACGGTGGCCGGGCGCCCGCTGCCGTTCCACATCCGGTGGGGCGGCGACGAGATGCTCACCACGGCGGCGCCGGTCCTGGTGCCGCTGCCGCCCGGTGGGACCGCCTACATCGGGATCAACAAGGACGCCTGCGTCGGGCACTACTACCGCGCCGCGCACATCGTCCGGGTGATACCGCCCAACGGCTACCAGCCGCTGTCCTACGACAAGCCCCACTACCCGATAATCGGCTACTGCCGGGCTGGCGACCCAGGCCACACCGTAGACGTCAGCCCGGTCGAGCCCACCCTGCGCGGCGTGCTCAGCCTGAACCTGACAGGCGCGTCGCGGTAGCCGCTAGCTGACGATCCCGTGCGCACGGTTCCACCGCTGCGCGGACCGGTGGGCGTCCACCAGGCCCCAGATCCAGGAGCCGAGCGCCAGCGGGATCCCGATCAGCACGATGGCCAGCATCCAGCCGATGATATTGAGAATGAGAATGGTGACGCCGACGCGCGCATTGCCGTTCACCATTGATCCAAGGCCCGGAACAAAGATCGACAGGAGCACGCTGACCGCCGGGCTCTTCGGCGCGACCATCACGGGCTGCACTTCATAGCTCTGCAAGGGCAGCGGCGTCCATTCCTGGGCCTGGTGCCCGGGCGCGTGCCGCTGGCCGTACTGCTCCGGGGGCGGCCGTATCGCATAACGCTCCCGCCCCGGCGCGCCCCGGCCGTACGAACCCCGCGTCCGCGGCCCCCTGGGCTGCCGGGACCGGGCCGGGGGCGGCTGCGGCCACGGCGGCGACTTCTCGGGCCATGCGGAGGGTTCCAGGGACACGTGCATACCCGGCACCGTGGGCGGCTCCGGCCACATTTGCGGCACGGTGGGGTCGCTCCCGCCGGGCGGTTGCGAGGCGGCGCTCATCCAGGCTTCCCTCCCCCGGTCGCGGATGTGGTCTTCGGGACGTTCACGGCCGGGCTCGGGAGGGCCGCGACCGGGCTAGGTGCGCAGGTAGGAGGCACCGTTGAGGTCGAGGATAGCGCCGCTGGCCCACTCCGCCTCCGGTGAGGCCAGATAGACCACTGCCGCGGCGATCTCGGCCGGCTGGGCCACCCGCCCGAACGGGCTCTGCGCCCGGATCGCGTCCCCTTCCGGGCCCGCGAGATACGTGGCGGCCATGTCGGTCTCCACGTACCCGGGCGCGACCATGGCCACCGCGATGCCGTACGGGGCCAGGTCCCTGGCCAGCGACTGGCCGAGGGCGTTCAGGCCCGCCTTGCTCGCCCCGTAGGCAGGGTGCCGGGGCTCGCCGCGGAACGCGCCGCGGGAAGACACGTTGATGACCCGGCCGCCGCCCCCGGCGATCATGTGCTGGACGGCGCACCAGGTGGCGTTGGCCGCGCCGGTGAGGTTGACCCCGACGATGTCCCGCCAGGCCGCCTGCCACTGCTCGTAGGACACCTCGGCGATCTGGTGCCTGAAGTAGATCCCGGCGTTGTTGACCAGCACGTCAAGGCCGCCGAGCGCGGCGGCTGCCTGGTCCACGGCCCGGCGCACCGCCTCGGGGTCGGCCAGGTCCGCCTGCACCGCGGTGTGCCCGGCGCCGGGAAGCCCGGCCACGATCTCGGCGGCGCGCTCCGCCGAGTCACGATGGTGGACCGCGACCCGGTCGCCGAGGTCCGCGAACGCCCGGACGATCGCGGAACCGATGCCCCGCGACCCCCCGGTTACCAGCACCGCCCGGTCGGCCATGGGACCTGACCATAGGGCATCGCCAGGGGGGCCAGCCAGCCGGGACCCGGGCAGCGAGCGCCCGGCACGGCACGCCCCGGCCGCACGGGTGAACAGTGCGTGAAGAACGAGCGTCCGGCGTTGTCACGGCCTCGGCGGGCGGCATTGAATGAGATTGCGGCCATGGTGCGCATGTCGTCCGTAACCCTCGAACGCTGATCTCGCGTATCTGGAGGGCCGCATGGGCACCACGGCAATGGTCGCCAACTCCACCATCCGGCTGTCCCCCGGCTGGAACGCCTTCTACTACTGGGGCGTCTGGGCGATCTGCATCATCGGGCTCGGCATCATCTTGTGGGCCGCGCTGAAGTCCAAGCGCTGGGCCCGCTGGACGACCCAGGACATCCTCATCGTCGCGGCACTCGGCGTGCTGCTCGAGGTCTACGACAACATCATCGGCGACCAGCTCATCGGGCCCCTGATCAACCCGATCCCCGGGGCCGATTTCTCGCAGATCCATGACCTGCCGTACATGTTCCTGCTGATGGTCGGCGTGGCGCTGGTGCGAAAGCCCGGCTGCGTGACGGCCATGGTGTTCGTCAACTTCCTGCTCTCCCAGCTGCTGTTCGGCAGCGGGCACGGGGCGCTGGACTGGACCGACGGCCTCACCCAGGGCATCTTCTGCGACCTGTACATCGTGGCCCGCCGTGGCGGGGTGTACGCACCGGGGTCAAGCGTGTTCTCCATGGTCGCGGACGGCTTCATGATCGGCGTGCTGCGCGGCGCGCCGAACGCGTTCCTCACCGACTGGACCTTCGACCCCTACCTGAACGCGACGTACTACACCTGGCTGCAGATGTGGAACGACACCTGGTCAAACGGCCTGTTCAACGGCATTGAGGCGGCCGTGAGCGCCCCCCTGGCCTACCGCGTCGCGGTGTCTGTGGTGCCATCGCTTGGCGCCAGGCGGGTCAGAACGGCGGCCGCCGATCCGTTCGCAGAACCAGCCGACGGTCAGGCGGCGGCCCCCGGCGGGGCGGGCGCATCCGCGCACGACGGCAGCGCGGCCACAGAGTCCGCCGTGGGACCAGCCGGTGGGCAGGCAACCGCACTCCTTGATCCGGAGTCACGTTCCACCAAGGGAGGGCCGTCATGAGCGGCATGAAACGGG
>Ga0306920_100004141_pt1 | contig 18565 bp, 14 predicted proteins | sample flu12Cox44000170_FD_204666 | JGI IMG/M metagenome (GOLD analysis project Ga0306920, IMG submission 204666) | Lab enrichment of tropical soil microbial communities from Luquillo Experimental Forest, Puerto Rico - flux4day.12C.oxic.44.000.170 (v2)... | ecosystem: Environmental > Terrestrial >... | reverse complement strand
GCCGGTGCTGCTGTTCTCCGGCGGCAAGGACTCGATCGTCATGCTCGCGCTGGCGGAACGGGCGTTCTGGCCGGCCAAGGTCCCTTTCCCGGTCATGCACGTGGACACCGGGCACAACTTCCCCGAAGTGATCGAGTTCCGGGACCGCCGGGTGGCCGATACCGGGGTGCGGCTGGTGGTCGCCTCGGTGCAGGAGTCCATCGATGCGGGGCGGGTTACGGAGGAGACCGGCCGCTGGGCCAGCCGGAACCGGCTGCAGACCGTCAGCCTGCTGGACGCGATCGCCGACCACCGGTTCGACGCGGTGTTCGGCGGCGCCCGGCGGGACGAGGAGAAGGCCAGGGCCAAGGAGCGGGTGTTCTCGTTCCGGGACGAGTTCGGCCAGTGGGACCCGAAGAACCAGCGGCCAGAGCTGTGGAACATCTACAACACGCGCATCCGGATGGGTGAGCACATCCGGGTCTTCCCGCTGTCCAACTGGACCGAGCTGGATATATGGCAGTACATCGCCCGGGAGGAACTGGAGATCCCCTCCATCTACTTCGCGCACCCGCGGAACGTGTTCGAGCGGGACGGCATGCTGCTGGCGGACAACCCCTACATCCCGCGTGGCGAGGACGAGCCGGTCTTCCGGGCCACCGTCCGCTACCGCACCGTCGGTGACATGACCTGCACCGGGGCCGTCGAGTCGGCGGCGGCGCGGATCGATGACGTCATCGCCGAGATCGCGGCCACCCGGATCACCGAACGTGGCCAGACCCGGGCCGACGACCGCACCAGCGAGGCGGCCATGGAGGACCGCAAGCGGGAGGGGTACTTCTGATGCCGGACGCAGCGGGCACGGGCAGCCCGGTGGCAGCGCATGGGCCGGCCGGGCGGCACACCGGCATCCTCCGGCTGGCCACGGCAGGCTCGGTGGACGACGGCAAGAGCACCCTGATCGGGCGGCTGCTGTACGACTCCAAGGCGATCTTCGAGGACCAGCTGGCGGCCGTGGAGCGGACCAGCCGGGCCCGCGGCGAGGACTACACCAACCTTGCCCTGCTCACCGACGGGCTGCGGGCCGAGCGTGAGCAGGGCATCACGATCGACGTGGCCTACCGGTATTTCGCCACCCCCCGGCGCAAGTTCATCATCGCTGACACCCCCGGGCACATCCAGTACACCCGGAACATGGTGACCGGGGCGTCCACCGCCGACCTGGCGATCATCCTGGTGGACGCCAGGAACGGGCTCACCGAGCAGAGCCGCCGGCACGCCTTCCTGGCTACCCTGCTGCGGGTGCCGCACCTGGTGCTGGCCGTGAACAAGATGGATCTGGTCGGCTACGACCAGGCGGTCTTCGAAGACATCTGCGACGAGTTCAGCGCGTTCGCCACCAAGCTGGACATCGGCGATCTCACCTTCGTGCCGATCTCCGCGCTGCACGGCGACAACGTGGTCCAGCGGTCGGAGAACATGACCTGGCACGACGGGCCGCCGCTGCTGCGGCACCTGGAGCACGTGCACATCGCGTCCGACCGCAACCTGATCGACGTCCGCTTCCCGGTGCAGTACGTCATCCGCCCGCACCAGGCCACCGACCCTGAGCTGCACGACTACCGGGGTTATGCCGGCCAGGTGGCCGGGGGCGTGCTCAAGCCGGGGGACGAGGTGATGCACCTGCCGTCCGGGATGAGCACTCAGATCAGCCGGATCGACACCGCCGGCGGCCCGGTCGAGGAGGCGTTCCCGCCGATGTCGGTGACCCTGGTGCTGGCCGACGACGTGGACATCTCCCGCGGCGACATGGTCTGCCGGCCGCACAATCAGCCGATGGTCACCCAGGACGTGGAGGCGATGGTCTGCTGGATGTCCGACTCGGCCACGCTGACGCCGCGCAGCCGGGTCATCGTCAAGCACACCACCCGGACCGTGAAGGCGCTGGTGCGGGATCTGCACTACCGGCTCGACGTGAACACCTTGCACCGGGAGGAAGGCATCGACCGGCTCGGCCTGAACGAGATCGGCCGGGTGACCCTGCGGCTGACGCAGCCGCTGTTCTGCGACCCGTACAGCCGGAACCGGCAGACCGGCGGCCTGATCCTCATCGACGAGGCCACCAACGGCACCGTCGGCGCCGCCATGATCACCGAGGGGCACTGAGCCGGCCGTAGCAACGCCTCCTGACGTTCCGTTACCGGACGACTGCCAGTCAACGCTGGTTCAGTTGCCGCCGTGAGCCCTCTCGCCAAGCAGCTGACGCCCCGGCCAAGATCGGCTCCGGTTAGCCGATCTGCCTATGCGTCATTAAGAGTGACCATATTTGCTTGGTTCTTAGCAACTAAGCATATTACCTGGATATTTTGCAATTTCATTGCTGCTGTATTGCCTAATTCATCCCAGTAAAGCAATCGACAAAGTCGCGCTCTTTACTAGATATTAGGATTTTGCAGAATACGGGCGGTTACCGTAGGCTCCAGCGGTGGGTTAGGGGCCGGGACCTGGCAAGATGCGCAATCTCGCGCTGACTGCCTCTTCGGCGTGGGGGAGGGAACATGGCGGGACTGCTGCATTCCAGCACTGAGCATGCTGTCCGGGGATGGCCCGAATCTGCGATCGCGTCCAAGTGCCGGGCGATACACTGGACAGGTGCAGGTCCGTTAGCGGCCCAGAGTCCCAAGATTGCGTAATCGCCTGAAAAGTGGTCCCCGTCCCGGCGGCAACCAGAACGGGGACCCGGAGCAGCCTGCCTCGAACTGGGAAGCGATTTGCTCACAATACACAACGTTACCGAACGCGTACCTGTTCCGGCCGTACGGCATGCCGGTACCCGTGCCCTCACTGCAATCTCATGGGCGCCGGGGTCGATCGGCTGGATGCGACGCTCAGATAGCCCACGTCCTGCTGTCTCCTTCATCGGCGTCTCTCACGCCCCGACTGCTCATCTAGGACCAGCGGGAACGTCCGGCAAAAAGCGGCCCCAGAGTTCCCCTAGCTCCGGCTCCAGGCGCGGCATCGCCTCGGCACCGGCCTGGCACCCTCACCCCGCACAGCCATCCGCGTGTTGCAGGTTCTAGGGCCCGGACCTGCAGGGGGGCCAGACTCATGACGACATACCGTGATCCGGTACGCCCTGCGGTGGAACCGGACACGGCCAGGCAACTTGACGGGCTGGCCGCCCTGGCCGCACTCGCGCAGCCGGGCATGACCGTAGTGCGGGCTGCTCCGGCGCCGACCCGTGAGATAGCTCCACGCCGGCAGCCGACCCGTGAGATAGCTCCACGCCGGCAGCCGACCCGTGAGATAGCTCCTCGAGGGCAGCCGACCCGTGAGATAGCTCCACGCCGGCAGCCGACCCGTGAGATAGCTCCACGACAGCAAGAGCGACGGCGCCGCCAGCACCGCCGGATGACAGCGTTCTTCGGCGCGATGATCGTTCTTCTGCTGGCAGCCGCGGCCGTCCTCAGCGTCACCTGGCCGCCAGCCCGGTACCTGATCTCCGTCGCCTGGATGATGCCGATCGTCGAGCTGACCCTGCTCGGTATCGGCCAGCTGCACTACCGGCTCCGCGGCCGCGTCGCCCCCGGCAAGTACCACCACCTGATCATCCAGATCACCACCACGGGCCGCGAGCACGGCCGGGTCTCCGAAATTATCCGGCAGATCCGGGGCTACCACCTGACGATGGCCCATCAGATCTGGGTTGTCCTGGAGCCGGGCCACAACACCCAGTACCCGGACGCGGACCGGGTCGTCGTCGTCCCCCGGGACTTTACGTCTCAAGGCGCCGCGAAGGCTCGAGCCCTGGAGTGGTCCCGGCTCGTACGGCACACCATGGGCCTGGAACGCGGCGACGTGAAGATCCTCTTCTGCGACGACGACGTCTCCCTGACCCGGCAGTACATCGAGCGGGCCTTCATCGCCGACTACGACATCTGTGAAGGCGTCGTCACCCCGCGGACCGCCTACGCGATCCGGCCCTTCTGGCACTTTGCGGTCAGTCACGCCGATGACATCCGCACCCACGCCTGCTTGGTCTACTGCTCGGTATTTCAGGGCATCCTCAACCGGCCGCTGCATGTGCACGGCGAAGGTCTCACGGTCACCGGCGAGGCAGAAGGACTGCTGACCTGGGACATGCCGCTCGTAGCCTCCGAAGACCTCGCGTTCGGGCAGCGGGCAGCCGCCCGGCGGCATGGGTTCCGCTGGGGCTGGTTCCACGAGTACGCCGAGGTCACCTCCCCCTGGACGTTCCACGACTACCTGCAGCAGCGGTCCCGCTGGCTCTGGGGTGACATTCACGCGGTCCTGCACCGCGACGTGATGCCGCTGGGGGCAGCTGCCCGGGTCAGCATCAAGTATGTCGCGGGGGCACTGGGCCTGATCTGCTCCGTCGCGGGCCTGTACCTGCGGCTCAGCGGGCGCATCCCGGCCGACGCGGCGATCCTCAACTACGCGAAATTGTCGATCCTGGCCTGGATCGCGGTGATCTTCGCATGCGGGTGGGTTGGCGCCGGGTCGGCGACCTCGGCGCGGAATGACGAGTCGCGGCTGCTCGCCGGCGTCACCGCCGTCCTGATGATGCCTATCAGCGTCCTGCTGACCTTTACCGCGATCGTGCTGCCCCTGCTCGGCGGCAACCCGGGGGTGTTCATCACCATCAGGAAGACGAGGTAGCCGACGATGCAGTCCTACCAGCGGCTCCTGCTCGGCGGTCTCGGCCTAGCCGTGCTGATCGGCGGCTGTACCGCCGCCGCACACCTGCCAGCCCTCCAGCCACCCACCCTCTCGGTAAAGCCGACCCCGTCGCCCCGGGCCGCAGCCGCCCCTGGTGCCGCTATCCCGCGGGCCCGCGCCTTCCAGCGAGGAATCGACATCGACGCGTACACCTACCCTGGGCAGGACGTGGCGGCAGCCGCAGCGGCCGATGTGGCGTTCGTCAAGGGCCTGCACGGAAACGCGGTGTCCATCTCGTTCCCGTTCTTCATGGCGGGCCCGCTGTCGTCCCAGGTGTCCCGCCGCCGCACGACACCCAGCCCACAGCAGCTTGCCATGATCATCTCCGCTGCCCGCCGCGCTGGCCTGTATGTGTCGGTGCGCCCACTGCTGGACGAGGGCAGCCTGGGCCGGTCCCGCACTGGCTGGATGCCCGCCCGGCCGCATCTGTGGTTTCGCTCGTACACCGGCTTCCTGCGCCCCTACGCCCGAGCTGCTGCCCGTGCCGGTGCCAATGAGTTCATCGTGGGTTCTGAGTTCGTCAAGTTCGGCTCTGCACCAGAGTGGGCCGGGCTGGACACCGCGATCCACCACCTGTTCCCCGGCACCCTGGCCTGTGCGAACAACTGGTCCCGCGTGCCGGTCACGCTCACCGGTAACTGCGGCCCTGTCACCGAGAGCGTGGACGCCTACCCACCCGGCCATCGCCCGTTGCTGGCATCGTGGATGACGTATGATGCCACGCTGGCACCAGGCACGGTGCTGACTGAGGTCGACATCGCTGCCGCTCCCGGCGCCTTTGCGGCGCCCTATCAGTACTCCTGGCCAGGGCAGCCGCTGACTTCCTCCGTGCAGGCCCGGTGGTTTACCGCTGCTTGCCGTGCTGCCGTTGCCTCGCACCTCGGCGGTATCTATTTCTGGTCAATCGGCCTGTCCGCCCACCCCGCTGTCGGGCCAACCCCTGTCAACCCGCTTAGCTGGGCTGGTGCTGCTGGTGCCCCGGCCATTGCCCGCTGCTTTAAGGCGGCCCAGTGACTGCTGTTCTCACGCGGCCCGCTGAGCACTCAGCACCGGCGCGGCGTATTCCCTGGGAGCGCCTGTGGTGGCTGCCACTGCCAGTGATCCTGGCTGCCCAGGCCGTGCTCTCGGCACGTATCATGCTGAGTTTCAGCCAGGCTGGCCCTGATGAAGCCCGGTATATCTGGGCTGGCCACCAGCTGTTCTATGAGCTTTGGCACGGCGGCGGCAGCCCTTACTTTGAGACGTACTTCTCAGGTGCTCCCGTGGTCTACTCGCCTGTCGCCGCGGTTGCTGATCACTTTGGCGGGATCGCCGCTGTCCGGTTGGCGAATCTCTGCTTCATGCTGGGCGCGACGCTGCTGCTGTTCATTGTCACCCGCAGGCTGTTCGGCTATGTGGCAGCCCTGGCTGCTATGACCCTGTTCGCTGGCCTGGGACTGGCTCATGATATTGGCGTCTACGGCAATTACGACAGCCTCGCCCTGCTCCTCATGGCCTGTGCCGTCTACTGCGCCGTCCGATCCAGCGAGAACAGGTGGCTGCTGCTGGTCCCGCTGGCGCTGCTGGCCGCCAATGCGGCCAAGTACATGACTCTGCTTTTTGACCCCGTGATCATCGGGATGGCCGCGCTCCAGGCGGCGGGCTGGCGGAACGCCGTGCGGCGGGCCATCGCCTTGGCGGCCAGCACGGTAGCGCTGCTGGGCGTCGTGGCAGCTCTGGGCGGCGGTGCGTACGTGCAGGGCATTCTCTACACGACGGTGAACCGGCATAGCCGTGATGTGGCGTTCACGGGCAGATTCCCGACGAGCCACATCATCCTGCACGAGTCTTGGGCGTGGATCGGCATCATTCTCGCCCTAGCCCTGCTGGCAGTCGTGCTGGCGCTGATCCAGCGTGTCCCGGCTCAGCGGGTGGCCCTGCTCGGGCTCCTGTTTCTAGCAGGAGTGCTGGTCACCCTGGAAGCCCTGCACCTGCATTCGGATGAGTCCATGCACCAGCACGACACGTTCAGCGCGTGGCTTGCTGCCATACCTGCTGGCTATGCAGTCGCGGCAGCGATCAGCTATCTGAAGTTCAGCCGGGTACTGGCGGCGGTGGCAGTGCTCGCCTGCCTGGCTGCCGCTGTGCCGTACTGGTCTGCCAACATCGTGATCGCCCAGAACAACTATGAGGGGTGCGGCGGGTGCCATCCCGGGGCTGTCGTCATCTCGCCTGGCTATGCCAGGATGGTGCTTCCGTACCTGCACGCGGGACGGCTGCTGGTGGGATTTGAGTCGTTCGCTCTCACCTACGACTCAGGGCTCAACGTCCCCTGGTTCCGGCTGTTTGACGACATCTACCTGAAGTACCCGATCCCTGGGCGGGGCGGCGACTCGCATGGGCAGCGCCGTGGCCCCGTCTGTTTCCGCATCCAACCGCACTGCATGTACCTGGAAGGGCCAGCCGCGTACCGTGCCGCGATCCGTGCTCACTGGTTCTCCTTTGTCTCCCTCTATAAGGGGCACATTGACGCGTCGGTGGATCGCGTGATCACCCAGACAGTTGAGCACACTCCCGGCTATGTTGTGCTCACGCGCAGCGGGGAAGCTCCTACCTGGATCTATGCCACTGCCTACCCACGGAGCCTTCGGTGATTGTCGCAGAGACCTTCGCTCCCTCAGTGGCGTACCTTATGGCCGCCGTAGGCACTATTGCCACGGTGCGGTGGACGTGGCACCGCAAGGCCAAGCCTGGCTACGTGCCACTGTGGGCACGTGCCTACGTGCTGGCCATCCTCGCCGTGGTGACCTGCTGCGGGCTGGTGCTCATGGCCACTGGCCGGTTCCGCTACCGGGGCAAGCACGAATGACCGGGGTATAAGGCGCGGCGTCAACCAGATCACTGGGCGGATATGGCCCCCTTACGTCAGCGGCATCGTGATCATGCGTACGTTCACAGGGGATAAGCAGAACCTGACCGCGGCGACGGGCCTGCCATGGCCCGGTCTTACCCGCGGTGCTTGCCTGTTCCCACCAGGCCGTAGGCGACCATGCCGCGCACGGTGGCGGCGGCCGCCAGGAGCATGACATATGCCAGCGCCCACAGGGGGGCATAACCTGGCTGCCGCCGGCGTCTCCTGGTCCAGCTCACACAGACAACCAGGACCGCCGCAGCCAGGACGAAGACCACTGAGGGCAGGAACGTCAGGCCAGCGAGCCGCAGTTCAGCGGGCAGCAGAACCGGGGCGCTGGGCGGGGTGCTGGCCTCGCCGGCGACAGGCCGGGCGATATAGGCCGTAGCGCGTGCCTTGCCGGCGACAGGCCGGGCGATATAGGCCGTCGTGCGGGCCAGCGCCACCGGGCGCGGCTGGGCGGTGCGCTTGTAGAGGCGGTAGGAGAATGTGTCCAGGCCGGGGCGCCTTGGCGAGCGCTGGCTGAAAATGAGCCGGAAATGGTGCGTGAAATAGGCATGCAGCAGGGGTGTCCATGGGATTCGTTTCCCCTGCTGGTGGCTGAGCAGGACAAACTGCGCGTGCCTGATCGCCCGCCACCACATCTGCTCGACGGCGCTGACCTGCGCGGCGCCACTGTACGGTTTCAGCCCGTTGGAGAGGAACAGGTCGGCGCCGGTGCTGTCCAGCAGGATCACGCACCCCGGGTGGGCTGGCACGACCCGGCTGGCCATGACGAGGGGCGGAGATGTATCAGCGAGGACACAGGAGCCGGGCGGTATGAGCCGCTGAACCCGGGCCGACAGGACCGGCGCGGGTGGTTCATGGCTCAGCGCGTCGACCTGGAGCACCGCGAAGATGGCGAGGACTGGCACGGCTACGGCGAGAAGCAGCACCCGCGCCAAGTTCAGCCGGTGGACCGGGGCGAGTCCCCACAGGGCGTCAGCGGCCGCGGTCAGGGTCAGGGCAATCGACATGGCAAGCCAGAGTGCCCAGTAGCCCATGAAGTGGTAGAGGAACTGGCTGGGGCCGAGGAACATCAGCAGCGTGCCCGCGGTCACGACCAGCACGAACACGTCCAGCCTGGGTGGCGGCCGCATGGTGACGACGGCGGTGAACGCCGCCGCGACCACGATCACGCCACCGATCAGGGCAATCACCAGCACCGTATCCCAGCCGGACCAGGGCCGCAGCCAGTGAAGCCCAGCCATCAGCTTGAAGCGGTACAGCAGCGGAATCCGCAGCGAGTGCGCCCGGGGCCCGATCTGGGCGCTGATCACTCCCCGGTAGAACCCGCGCGGTGACATCAGCACGAACGGCAGGACCGGGACCAAGAAGCCCGCGGCGACACCACCGGCGAAGCGCTTGAGCCGCTGCCAGTCCGGCAGGAGCATGATGGCGAGGACGGCGACGGGGACAATGGCCCACCCCTCAACCGCGCCGGCAAAGCCGAACACAACCCCGCCCCAGAGCAAGCGCTTGTTGCTGCCGACCAGCTGATTACGGTCAAAAACAACGAGCATGCCGACCGCGCACAGCAGTCCCAGCCACGGCTCCAGCAGCACAGTGTGAGCCGCCTCGATGCTGCCAGTGAACACAGCTAGCAGGCCGCACCCCAGCACCACCGTGGCCACTCCCCGGTGACGCAGCACCAGCCCAACGACAAGTACCCCGGCTGTGCTCACCAAGGCGGTCAGGATGCGCCCGATAGTCATGACCGCCGCGATGCTGATCAGGCCCACCCTTGCCAGCAGTGCAACCGGCATCAGCAGCAGCGTGATCCCCGGTGGCTGGACGAAGATGTAATCCCGGTAGGGCGTGATCCCGTGGGTGAGCAGGACGGAACTGGCCACGTAGGGGCCGTCGTCGTACTCCACAATCCCGGTCAGGCTGTGCCCCCGGATGAACACGCACAGCCGGAGGACCAGCGCAAGCAGGACGGTGGCGGCAATCGCCATGCCCACGGGCGAAACCCGTGCATGAAACCGGTTCACGATGGGCTGGGCACTGGCTGGACGTGGACGAACTTTCCATGTGCGCACCTGCCGGCGTGCACAGGTGTCCAGATTCGCCCGGTGCGGCCCACACAGATGCCAAGCGCGGACACTGGGCTGGTGGGGGAGACCCGGGCGGGCCTGGCAGCGTGGGCCCGGGGAACCCTGGCGGGGGCGTTGTTCGTGCCCTGGTTGTAGCGCGAGTACTGCGGCAGGATCACGCCCGCATTCATGACCGCGATCAGCGTGATCGTGGCGATCACCGACAGCACCACGGAGATGACCACGGTCCCGAGCAGGAAGATGACTCCCCTGATGGCCGGGACGCTTACCTCAACGGTGCGGCCGCCAGCACGCTGGTCTCCGGTGCTCCGGTAGCCGTTGTCGTAGCTGCTGCGGTAGAGGTTGTCGTACGCGCTGACGTCGGTGCCCGGGTGCTTGCTGTCATAGGTGCTGACGTAGCCGCTCTGGTAGACGGCACTGTGCGCGCCCCGTGGCCGGCGGGCCGGTGCGGCCCCTCTGGGTGATGGCCTGGTGTTGGATGATGTCCCGGCTTGGGCGGGCCGGGCTTCGTATGGCGGCCTGACTTCGGGCAACGGCCTGGCATCGGAGGGTGGCCGGGTGTCGGAAGCTGGCTTGGCGTCGGAGGGTGGCCTGGCGTCGGAGGGTGGCCTGGCGTCGTAGGGTGGCCTGGCTTCGTAGGGTGGCCTGGCTTCGTAGGGTGGCCTGGCTTCGTAGGGTGGCCTGGCTTCGTAGGGTGGCCTGGCTTCGGGCGAAGTCCTGGTCTCGGGCGTCGGCCTGGTCTCGGGCGTCGGCTTGGTCTCCGGCGAGGGCCGGGCTTCAGATGGTGGCCTGCCTACAGATGGCGTCCTGCCTGCCGACGACGGCCTGGCTTCCCGCTCGGGAGGGCTGGGTACGCGGGATCGCTGGGAAAGCGGTGCCGTGATGGGTGGCAGCGGGCGCAGGGTATCAAGATCACTATTACCCTGTTGTCTGCCCGTGTCGCCGTTAACCATGCATTCTCCCGGGTGCGAGCCACCTCAAGTCAGACGCGCCACGGAGGCCCGACGATGACTGTGGCCGAAAGACACGGGTTTGCGCACAGGGCCCGCGTCCCGCCCAGCAGCCTGGAAGGTGATGATGCTGGCACCACACTACTGTCAGGGTGCCCCGTCAGACCCGGGTACTTTGCGTTTGCCTTACTACTGCATTACTAATGGATGACCCGATCGCCAGCTCCTGTTCCGTCGCCAGGCCGCCAGTGGCCACGGTGATGGTAGTGCTGACCGCCAATCAGGTACAGGCGGAGATAGACCCCGCCGACATGCCAGGCGCGAAGCAGCCGGATGCGGAGATTGCCCGAGATGGGGACGGGCCCAGGCTTCCAGGAGGCGATCCACAACCTGGTCACGGTCGCCAGCCGCTGCCTTTCAACCCCGGTAGCCGCGTACGTGCCACCGAGAGTCGCGGACTGCCCTGGGCTCTCACCCTGGCTGATGTCGCGCAGCCGTCTCAGGCCGAAGGGGTAGATGCCGGCGACCGCAGATGGCAACCGGACGGCTAGCTCGCTGGTGCCGCCAGTCTGCATGATCACCCACATGAGCGAGTAGTAGCCGCCATGCACGACATCGATGATGCCCAGCATTCGCACTAGCTGGGGATACGTCCGGCTAACCGCGAGTACAGTGGCGCCCTCGTCACGGCTGAACGGGTGACTCCCAAGGCCCCAGAGCGCGAAGCCCAAGGCAAGCATCGCGGGGATCAGGACAACCCACGGAGAGGCTTCCCATGCCGGTGGCTCCTGCCAGACCTCCGCCAGGGCCGGGTCCCCGGCCACGGCCGGCCGGCCATGCGCTGTCCCTGACTGCGACTCCCCGGCTGATGAGAGTCCTCCCCGCCTTCGCCCAGGGCCGGCCGCCGGTCGCCACCCCCGTTATGATGGGGTCAAGTCCCGGCACGTTCATCTATTTGGCAACTCTTTATCCTGACGAGTCCCGGTGACACACTTCCACGACCTGGCCAGATACGTCGCGATTCCCCGCCTGACCGGCCTGCGGCTGGCGCCGGACGGGACCTGGCTGGCTGCCAGCGTCCAGCAGCCTGACCCCGAGGGCAAGAAGTTCAGCTCCGCTATCTGGCGGATCCCGGCCGACCCAGGCCCGGACGCCGCCGCGCCCGTCCGGCTCACCCAGTCGGCGCCAGGCGAGGAAAGCCCGGTGTTCCTGCCCGACGGGTCGCTGCTGTTCGTCTCCCGGCGGCCAGACCCGGCTGCCGGGACGGCCGGCAAAAACGGGGACGACCCGAAACCGGCCCTGTGGCTGCTGCCCGCCGGTGGCGGCGAGGCCCGCCGGATCGCGGCCCCGCCGGGCGGGGTCAGCCAGGTCGCCACCGCCCATGGCGCCCCCGGCCTGGTGTTCATGGCGCCGACACTGGCCGGGGCCACCGGGCCGGAGGAGGACGCCAGCCGCCGCCAGCAGCGCAAGGACGCCGGCGTGACCGCGATTCTGCATGAGGCCGCGCCGGTCCGGTTCTGGGATCACGACCTGGGACCTGACGAGCCACGGCTGATGGCCGCCACCGCCGCGGACGGCGGGCTTGCGGGGCCGCCCCGGGATCTGACCCCGCAGCCGGGCCGGGCGCTGGACGAGCAGTCCGCCGACCTGGCACCGGACGGCTCGGCTGCGGTGACCGGCTGGGTTGTCTGCGACAGCCCCGGGCACATGCGGGAGGAACTCGCGGTCATTGACACCGCCACCGGCGGCCGCCGGGTGCTGCTCGCCACGCCCGATCGTGATTTCGCCGAGCCGCACATCTCGCCGGACGGCCGGCTCGTGGTCTGCACCGCGGTGACCCATGACAGCTATGACCGGCCCGGAGAGGCGACCCTGCTGGTGGTTCCGCTGGCAGGTGGCGAAGCGATCGACCTGATGGCCGGGATGGACCGGCGGCCGTCCGAGGCCGCGTGGGCGGCGGACTCCGCGGCCGTCTACTTCACCGCCGACGACCGCGGCCGCTGCCCGGTTTTCCGGGCCGGGCTGGCCGGGCAGCCGGTGACGCAGGTCACCTCGGACGATGCCGCGTACAGCAACTTGTGCCTGTCACCAGATGGGCGCTACCTGTACGCGCTCCGCTCGGCGGTGGACAGCCCACCGGCCCCGGTCCGGCTCGATCTCAGTCTGGCCGGCCCCCCGCAATTCCTGCCGAGCCCGGCCGGGACGAGCGACCTGCCAGGCCACCTGACCGAGGTGATGGCCACCGCGGACGACGGCGTGCTGATCCGGGGCTGGCTGGCGCTGCCGGCCGGCGCCTCCGGCGAGCGCCCCGCGCCGCTGCTGCTGTGGGTGCATGGTGGGCCCCGGATGAGCTGGAACGCCTGGTCATGGCGCTGGAACCCGTGGCTGATGGTGGCCCAGGGCTATGCCGTGCTGCTGCCCGATCCCGGCCTGTCCAGCGGCTACGGGCAGGACTTTGTCGCCCGCGGGCATGCCGACTGGGGTGAGCGCCCGTTTGCCGACCTGATGGCCATCACCGACGCTGCCGTTGCCCGGCCGGACATCGACGCGGAGCGGACCGCGGCGATGGGCGGCTCCTACGGCGGCTACATGGCCAACTGGATCGCTGGCCACACCGACCGGTTCCGGGCGATCGTGAGCCACGCCGGCCTGTGGGCGCTGGACCAGATGTTCGGCACCACCGACATGCCCGCCTACTGGCGGCGCCACTTCGGTGACCCGATCACCCACCCAGACCGCTACCGGGCCACCTCGCCGCACTACCACCTGGCCGCGATCCGCACGCCTATGCTGATCATCCACGGGGATAAGGACTACCGGGTCCCGGTTGGCGAGGCGCTGCGGCTGTGGGCCGAGCTGACCGGCCGCCCGGACGGGTCGCCGGACGTGAAATTCCTGTACTTCCCGACCGAGAACCACTGGATCCTCGCCCCCGGCCACACCGTCGTCTGGTATCAGGCGGTCCTCGCCTTCCTCGCCACCCACCTGCTGGGCGAGCCCTGGCAGCGCCCCGACCTCCTCTAGCCGCGGCTGACGGCCGGGCCGCAGCCGCCCGCCCGGCCACTGCTCAGCCGGGCGAGCTGATATGCCAGGCTGGGTTCATGACCCGTGCCCAGCTGGACAAGCGGCCGGCCGACGTCGCCGCCATGTTCGACCAGGTCGCCGGCCGATATGACCTGCTCAACGACGTGCTCTCGCTGGGCCAGGACCGCTGGTGGCGCAAGGTGGTGGCGGGGGCCGTGGCCGCCCAGCCAGGGGAGCGAATCCTGGACCTCGCGGCCGGCACCGGCACCTCCGCTGTCACCTTCACCGCCACCGGGGCCGCCTGTGTGGCGTGTGATTTCTCGCTGGGCATGCTCAGTGAGGGCGCGGCCCGGCTTGGCCGCCAGCCGTCGCGGCCAGGCGGCCCGGTCCGGTTTGTGGCTGGTGACGCGCTCCGGCTGCCGTTCGCGGACCAGGCCTTCGATGCGGTCAGCATCTCGTTCGGCCTGCGCAACGTGGCCGACCCGGATGCCGCCCTGGCCGAGATGCTGCGCGTGACCCGGCCGGACGGGCGGCTGGTTATCTGCGAGTTCGGGCACCTGCCCTCGCCCCGGCTGGACGCGATCTATGACCGCTATCTGATGGCTGCGCTGCCGGCGGTGGCGCGCCGCCTGTCACCGGCCGGTGATGCCTATGAATACCTGGCCGAGTCAATCCGGGAATGGCCGGACCGGGCCGAACTGGCCCGGTGGATACGGGCTGCCGGATGGACGGCAGTACGCTGGCGGGATCTGACCCTTGGCGTGGTGACGGTGCATGCCGCCCGCCGTCCGGCTAACGGCGGCCGTCCGGGCACGGCCTGACCGCACGCCCCTGGCCACGAGGGGATCCCCGCAGCACCGCGTGGCATCAGGGGCGGATCGGGGCTGGCAGAAGGAGAGGTCTACACTCCGGAGAGAAAGCACTTGTGAACGGCTTCACAAGACACTGCTGCATGCGACAGTGCCTCGCGACACAGTCAGGACAGATTCGGTGACGCAGCCTGCATCCCGCGCCGGGTTGGCACCTGCCCGCGCGCCGGGTGACGACGCCGACGTCATTGTGGTCGGGGCCGGGCCGGGCGGGTCGGCGGCCGCCTACCATCTCGCCCGGGCCGGGCTGGACGTGCTGGTGCTGGAGAAGAGCAGCTTCCCCCGGGAAAAGGTGTGCGGCGACGGCCTGACGCCACGGGCCGTCAAGCAGCTCACTGGCATGGGCATTCCGCTCCGGCCCGAGGACGGCTGGTTCCCGAACAAGGGGATCCGGATCATCGGGGGCGGGGTCAGGATCGAGCTGGACTGGCCGGAGCTGACCAGCTACCCGGGCTATGGGCTGGTCCGCAGCCGGCTCGGCTTCGATGAGACGGTGGCGCGCGCCGCCCAGCGGGCGGGTGCCCGGCTGCAGGAGATGGTCACCGTGACCGGCCCGATCCTGGACAGCGACGGCCGGATCACCGGCGTCACCGCCCGTCAGACGGCGCCCGGCCAGGCCGGCGAAGGGGCCGGGGGGAATGCGGGCAGCGCCGGACCGGGGCCCGAACGCAGCTACCGGGCCCGGCTGGTGGTGGCGGCAGACGGCAACTCCTCCCGGCTGTCGCTGGCGATGGGCCTGCGCAAGCGGGACGACCGGCCGCTCGGGGTCGCCATCCGCACCTACTACCGCAGCCCCCGGCACGACGACGACTACCTGGAGACCTGGCTCGACCTGCGGGACTCAGATGCGCTGCTGCCCGGTTACGGCTGGATCTTCGGGCTCGGTGACGGCACCAGCAACGTCGGCCTGGGCCTGCTGAACACCAGCGCTTCCTTCGGCCATGTGGATTACCGGGCAATGCTGCGCCGCTGGCTGGCGAACATGCCGGCCGAGTGGGGCTACACCGAGGAGAACCGGACCACCCCCATCCGCGGGGCCGCGCTGCCGATGGGCTTTAACCGCACCCCGCACTACACCCGGGGCCTGCTGCTGGTCGGGGACGCGGGCGGCATGGTCAACCCGTTCAACGGCGAGGGCATCGCCTATGCGATGGAATCCGGCGAGATAGCCGCGCGGGTGATCGCGAAGGCGCTCGCCCGGCCCGGCCGGGCGGGCGCGGACCTGGTGTTGCAGAGTTACCCAAGGGCGCTGAAAGATGCCTACGGTGGCTACTACACCCTCGGGCGCAAGTTCGTCGGTGCGATCGGCCACCCGCGCCTGATGGAGTTCGCCACCCGGCACGGCCTGCCCCGGCCCACGATCATGCGGTTCACCATGAAACTCCTGGCTAACCTGACCGAGCCGCGCGGCGGTGACACGGCCGACCGGGTGATCAACGCGCTATCCAGGATCACGCCCGCGGCTTAGGCCGGCCCTGGCGGCGCACGAGACGAGAAGGGAGGCGCGGCGTGCTGAGCCTGTATGTGCCGATCCTGGTGCTCGCGGCGCTGGCGGCGGTGTTCGCCGTCTTCTCACTGGTCATGGGCTCGCTGGCCGGCCCGAAGCGGTGGAACCGGGCCAAGCTGGAGGCCTACGAGTGCGGGATCGAGCCGACCCCCCAGCCGGTCGGCGGCGGCCGGTTCCCGGTCAAGTACTACCTGACCGCGATGCTGTTCATCCTGTTCGACATCGAGATCATCTTCCTGTATCCGTGGGCGGTCACCTTTACCGGCCTCGGCGTATTCGGGCTGGTGGAAATGGTGTTGTTCATTGCTACCGTGCTGGTCGCCTATGCCTACGTGTGGCGGCGCGGCGGGCTGGAGTGGGACTAGGCAGATGGGGCTGGAAGAGAAGCTGCCGAGCGGCATTCTGCTGACCACGGTCGAGAAGCTGGCCGGCTATGCGCGCAAGAGCTCGGTGTGGCCGGCCACCTTCGGCCTCGCCTGCTGTGCCATAGAGCTGATGTCCACCGGCGGGCCCCGGCACGACCTGGCCAGGTTCGGCATGGAACGGGCGTCGAACACACCCCGCCAGGCCGACCTGATGATCGTGGCCGGCCGGGTCAGCCAGAAGATGGCGCCGGTGCTGCGGCAGATCTACGACCAGATGGGTGACCCCAAGTGGGTCATCTCGATGGGGGTCTGCGCGTCCAGCGGCGGAATGTTCAACAACTACGCGATCGTGCAGGGCGTGGACCACATCGTCCCGGTCGACATCTACCTTCCCGGCTGCCCGCCCCGGCCGGAGATGCTGATCGACGCGATCGTCAAACTGCACGACAAGATCCAGAACACCAAGCTGGGCGCGAACCGGCAGGCCGAGATCACCGAACTGGAGCAGGCCAGCCTGCGCCGGCTGCCGCTGGCGTCTGGCATCGGCCGCCCCGAGCCGGGGAGCCCGGAGTGACCGGCGAGAACCTGCCCGAGCAGGGCAGCCAGCCGGCGGCCGCCGGGCAGGAGCGGCTGGCCGAGCCGGTCGCCCGGACCGGCATGTTCGGCACTCACACCACCGGCGACACTTCTGGGTATGGCGGCCTGCGGGTACGCCGGGCGGCGGTGCCCGCCAGCCCGCGGCCCTACGGGTCCTATTTCGACGACCTCGCCGACCAGCTGGCCGGCGGGCTGAAGCAGCCCGGTGCCGGATTCGACGACGCGATCGAGAAGGTGGTCGTCGACCGTGGCGAGCTGACCCTGCACGTGCGGGCCGAGCATCTGGTCACGGTGGCCAAGGTGCTCCGGGACGAGCCGTCGCTGGCGTTCCAGCTGTGCCTGGGCACCAGCGGGGTCCACTATCCCTGGGAGACCGGCCGTGAGCTGCACGCCGTTTACCCGCTGCTATCCATCACCCACAACCGGCGGGTCCGGCTGGAGGTGAGCGTTCCCGACGCCGATCCCCGCATCCCCTCACTGACCGGCGTGTACCCGACCTGTGACTGGCACGAGCGTGAGACCTGGGATTTCTTCGGGATCATCTTCGACGGCCACCCGGCACTGACCCGGATCGAGATGCCAGACGACTGGAAAGGCCACCCGCAGCGGAAGGACTACCCGCTGGGCGGCATCCCGGTGGAGTACCGCGGCGCCCACGTGCCGCCCCCGGACGAGCGGAGGTCGTACTCGTGACCGAGACCGAGGGCCGGGTCTACAACGTCGCCGGGCAGGACTGGGACGAGGTTGTCGCCGCCGCCGATCAGGCCGGGGACCGGCCGGGCGAGGAGCGGCTGGTCGTCAACATGGGGCCGCAGCACCCGTCTACCCACGGCGTGCTCCGGCTGATCCTCACCCTGGACGGCGAGACCGTCACCGAGCTGCGGCCGGTGATCGGCTATCTGCACACCGGTATCGAGAAGAACATGGAGTTCCGCACCTGGACGCAGGGCGTGACGTTCTGCACCCGGATGGACTACCTGTCGCCGATCTTCAACGAGACCGCTTTCTGCCTGGCCACCGAGCGGCTGCTGGGCATCGAAGCGGAGGTGCCGCCCCGGGCCAACGTGCTGCGGGTGCTGATGATGGAGCTCAACCGGATCTCCTCGCACCTGACCGGGATCGGCACGTTCGGCATGGAGCTGGGCGCGACCACCGTCTTCCTGTACGGCATGCGGGAGCGGGAGAAGGTGCTCGACCTGTTCGAGCTGATCTCCGGGCTGCGGATGAACCACGCCTACATCCGGCCTGGCGGTGTGTCACAGGATCTCCCGCCCGGCGCGCTGGAGCGGCTGCGTGAGTTCCTCGGGGTAATGCCCGGGCTGCTCGGCGAGCTGCGGGCGCTGCTGGACGCCAACCTGATTTTCGCTGGGCGCACGAAGAACGTCGCCTATCTCGACCTGGCCGGTTGCCTGGCGCTCGGTGTCACCGGCCCGGTGCTGCGGGCCACCGGCCTGCCCTGGGATCTGCGCAAGAGCCAGCCCTGCTGCGGCTACGAGACGTACGAGTTCGCCGTCCCGGTCACCGACACCTGCGACGCCTACGGCCGGT
>Ga0306920_100004140_pt1 | contig 18574 bp, 14 predicted proteins | sample flu12Cox44000170_FD_204666 | JGI IMG/M metagenome (GOLD analysis project Ga0306920, IMG submission 204666) | Lab enrichment of tropical soil microbial communities from Luquillo Experimental Forest, Puerto Rico - flux4day.12C.oxic.44.000.170 (v2)... | ecosystem: Environmental > Terrestrial >... | reverse complement strand
GGAACGACACGGTGCGCATGGCACACCCCTACGTGAGCGTCATGGAAGAACTGCGGGTTCCGGCCGCAGCCACGCTGATGAGCATCGTGGTGCTGACTGCGGTACTGTCGGCACTCAACTCGGGTCTGTTCGCCTCCTCGCGCATGCTCATGGCGCTCGCGCGGCGCGGCGATGCACCCGCCGCGTTCTCCCGGCTCGATACCCGCGGTGTGCCGGTCGCCGCGATCTTAGCGAGCACCGCGTTCGGCTATGTCACGGTCGTCATGAGTTATCTCTCTCCCGACCGGATCTTTGCGTTCCTGGTCAATTCCTACGGCACCGTCGCGATATTCGTCTACGTCCTGATCGCGGTGGCGGAACTGCGGCTGCGCCGGCAGCTCGAGCGCGATGCGCCCGCGCGGCTCCTCGTGCGCATGTGGGGCTATCCCTGGCTCACGCGATTCACGATCATCGCCATGCTCGCCATCGTGGCCGCCATGGCGGTCATCCCCGAGCAGCGCGTCGCGCTCATCTTCGGCCTCGTGAGCGTTGCGGTAATGCTCATCGCCTACGCTTTGCGCTTGAGATTCCCCGTCCATCGCCAGGGTGCACTCCCATGACCACCGAACCCTATCTCCTCACCCCGGGACCCCTCACGACTTCGCTCCGCACCCGCCAGGCGATGCTGCACGACTGGGGCTCGTGGGACGTCGATTTCAACAGCATCACGGGGCGCATCCGCGAGCGCCTGTTGCAGATCGTCTCCGGTGCCGACACGCACGAGTGTGTCCCGCTCCAGGGCAGCGGCACCTTCTCGGTCGAGGCGGCGATCGGCACCCTCGTACCACGCAGCGGCCACGTACTCGTGCCGCAGAATGGCGCCTACTGTCAGCGCATCGCGAGAATCTGCCGCGTGCTCGGCCGCAAGCTGACGACGATCGATTACGCGGAGGACACCCAGGTGGCGGTCGCCGACATCGAACGCGCACTCGCCGCGGACGCCTCGATCAGCCACGTCGCGCTCGTGCACTGCGAGACCAGCACCGGCATCCTCAATCCGCTCCACGAGGTGGCCGAGGTCGTCGCCCGCCACGGCCGGGGCCTCATCGTCGACGCGATGAGCTCCTTCGGCGCGCTCGAGATCGATGCGCGACGCACACCGTTCGATGCGGTCGTGGCCGCCTCGGGGAAATGCCTCGAGGGACCGCCCGGCATGGGTTTCGCCATCGTGCGCCGCGCGGTGCTCGAGCGTTGCGAGGGAACGTCCCACTCGCTCGCGATGGATCTCTACGACCAGTGGGTGTACATGCAGAAGACCACGCAGTGGCGCTACACCCCGCCGACGCACGTCGTCGCGGCGTTCGACTCGGCCATCGCGCAGTATCTCGAGGAAGGCGGACGCGTCGCGCGCCACGCGCGCTACCGGCAGAACTGCAGCACTCTGATCGACGGCATGGCAAAGCTCGGGCTCCGCAGCTTCCTGCCCGCCGCGATCCAGGCGCCGATCATCGTGACGTTCTACGCGCCGGATAGCCCTCGCTATACCTTCAAGAGCTTCTACAACGCCGTCAAGACACGGGGCTACATCCTCTATCCCGGGAAGCTCACCACGCTCGAAACCTTCCGTGTCGGCTGCATGGGGCAGCTCGGCGAGCGCGGCATTGGCGGCGCCGTCCATGCCGTCGGCCAGGTGCTCGCCGAGATGCGGGCCGCCGCCTGATTGAGAGGATGAGACCGTGATGCGTCGTATCGAAGTCAACGGCCGCAGCTACCGCCTGCCGGAGCGGCCGTCGGTCGTGGTGTGCGTCGATGGCTGCGAGCCGGATTACATCGCCCAGGCGGTCGCCGGCGGCCACATGCCGTGGATGGAGCGGGTGCTGGCTGAGGGCGCGTCCGTGATCGCCGACTGCGTCATTCCGAGCTTCACCAACCCTAACAATCTCTCGATCGTCACGGGAGCATCACCCGCCGTTCACGGTATCTGCGGCAACTACCTCTACGACACCGAAAGCGGTGTCGAGGTCATGATGAACGATCCGAAGTGGCTGCGCGCCCCCACCCTCCTCGCCGCGCTCGCCGACGCCGGCTGCAAGGTGGCGGTGGTAACGGCGAAGGACAAACTGCGCAAGCTCCTGGGTCACAGGCTGCGCGGGGTGTGCTTCTCCGCGGAGAAGGCTGACCAGGCGACGCTCGATGAGCACGGTATCGACGGGGTACTCGAGCTCGTGCGTCTGCCGGTGCCGAGTGTCTACAGCGCCGAGCTCTCGGAGTTCGTGTTCGTCGCCGGGGTCGAGCTGATGCGCGCGCGCACTCCCGATGTCATGTACCTCTCCACCACCGACTACGTGCAGCACAAACACGCACCGGGCTCGGCCGAGGCGAATGCGTTCTACCGCATGATGGACCGCTACCTCGCGGAGCTGGAGGATGAGGGCTGCGCCATCGCCGTCACTGCCGATCACGGCATGAACGCCAAGACGCGCCTCGATGCGAGCCCCAACGTCATCTACCTCCAGGACATACTCGATGACGGGCTCGGCGCCGGTCGCACGCGTGTGATCCTGCCGATCACCGACCCGTACGTCGTTCATCACGGGGCGCTGGGCGCGTACGCGACCGTGTATTTGCCCGCCGACCTCGCGCCCACCGCTGTCGCGGAGCGCATCGCGGCGCTCCGCGGCATCGAGCTCGTCCTGACCCGCGCCGACGCCGCCCGCCGCTTCGAGCTGCCCGCCGATCGCATCGGCGACCTGGTGGTCATTGCCGAGCGGCCGGTGGTGATCGGTGGCGCCGCGGCGAAGCACGATCTTTCGGGTCTCGATGCGCCGTTGCGCTCGCACGGCGGCCTCTCGGAGCAGCGGGTACCGCTCATCATGAATCGCCGCTTTGCAGGGCTCGATGTCGACCGCCGCTGGCGCAACTTCGATGCCTTCGACTGGGTGCTGAACCATGCCGACTAGCACCGAGCGCTCGAGTGAGGTCTTCAACCCCTATACGGGAGCACTCGTGGGCACCGTCGCACGGGCGTCCGTCGCCGACGTCCACCGCGCGATCGCGCTCGGCAAGGCGTTTCGCCCGCGCCTCACCCGTTATGAGCGCTACCGCATCTGCTATCAGACTGCGGAGGCGCTCCGCGCGCGCACCGAGGAGATCGCGAACCTCATCACCGCCGAGAGCGGCCTGTGCAAGAAGGATTCGGTCTACGAGGTGGGCCGTGCCTGCGATGTGTTCCTGTTCGCCGGCAACGCCGCGCTGCAGGACGACGGGCAGATCTTCTCCTGCGACCTCACGGCGCACGGCAAACGGCGCAAGGTCTACACCCTGCGCGAGCCCTTGCTCGGGGTGATCTGTGCGATCACGCCCTTCAACCATCCGCTGAACCAGGTCGCTCACAAGGTGGCACCCAGCATCGCCAGCAACAACCGCATGGTGCTGAAGCCCTCGGAGAAGACGCCGCTCAGTGCGCTGTTGCTGGCGGACATTCTTTACGAGGCGGGACTGCCGCCGGAGATGTTGAGCGTCCTCACCGGTGACCCGCGCGAGATCGCCGACGAGCTGCTGACGCACCCAGACATCGACCTGATCACCTTCACCGGCGGCGTCGCGGTCGGCAGATACATCGCCGCCAAGGCCGTCTACAAGCGCCAGGTGCTCGAGCTCGGCGGCAACGATCCGATCATCGTCATGGAGGATGCGGATCTCGAGGAGGCGGCCACGCTCGCGGCCGTCGGCTCCTACAAGAATTCCGGCCAGCGCTGCACCGCCATCAAGCGCATGCTGGTCCAGGAGTCGGTCGCCGAGCGCTTCGTGGCGCTGCTGCTCGAGAAGACCCGCGCCGTCAAGTACGGCGATCCCATGGATCCCTCGACCGATATGGGCACGGTGATCGATGAGGCGGCGGCGCGCACGTTCGAGGAGCGGGTTAACGATGCCATCGCGCAGGGGGCACGGCTCCTCTATGGCAACGTCCGCGCCGGCGCCCTCTACTCGCCGACGCTCCTCGACCGCGTGCAGCCTGAGATGGCGCTCGTGAAACAGGAGACCTTCGGACCGGTCTCACCGGTCATGACCTTCGGTACGGCCGATGAGGCGATCCGCATCGCCAATTCCACCGCCTATGGCCTCTCCTCCGCGGTGTGCACCAACCGCCTCGACTACATCACGCGCTTCGTCGCGGAGCTCAACGTCGGCAGCGTCAACGTGCGCGAGGTCCCCGGCTATCGACTGGAGCTGACGCCGTTCGGCGGCATCAAGGACTCGGGCCTCGGCTACAAGGAAGGTGTCCAGGAGGCGATCAGGAGCTTCACCAACACCAAGACGTATTCGCTGCCGTGGCCAGCGTAGCGCCGCTCGCTGCCGGCGGCGCCACGCCCGGCCTGCGCGCACTGCGCATCGCGCAATGCCGCACACTGCTGCTCCTTTTCCTCGGCTATGCGTCCTGCTATTTCTGCCGCTCCGACCTGTCGGTGGCAACACCGCTGCTGGTCGATGAGCTCGGGCGACGGGGGATCAGTCACGGCGATGCCATCGTCGCCATCGGCACCATGGCGTCGCTGGGCGTGTTCGCGTACGCCATGGGCAAGTGGTTCCTCACCAGCCTGGGCGATTACTGGGGCGGCAAGCGCAATCTCCTGATTGCCACCGGCGGCGCGACGGTCTTTACGCTCCTGTTCGCCTCGAGCTCGCTGCTGCCGGTCTTCACGCTCGCCTGGATCGGCAACCGCGTGTCGCAGTCGATCGGCTGGTCGGCGCTCGTGAAGGTGTCCTCCCGGTGGTTCAGCTATTCGCGCTACGGCACCATCGCTGCCATTCTCACCTGCAGCTACCTCATCGGGGATGCGGCCGCCCGCCAGTCCATGAGCTGGCTCCTGGACCTGGGGGTCGGCTGGCGCGGCTTGTTCGTGTTCGGTGCCGCCGTCGCCGGCTTCATGTTCCTGTGCAACCTCCTGTTGCTGCGCGAGTCGCGTACCGAAGAGGGCCATCCGGAACCCGCGGTGAATCCGCGCAACGTGTTCTCCGGCGCGCCGGCCGCGCCGCACAGTTTCCTCGAGCGTGTGCTGCCCTTGTTGCGCAGCCGTGCCTTCCTCACGGTGTGCCTGCTGGGCTTCGCGACGACCATGGTGCGTGAGACCTTCAATACCTGGACGCCGCAGTACCTGCACGATTTCGGCGATTTCAGCGTCAGCCGCGCGGCTGCCCTGTCCGCAGCCTTCCCGGCAGCCGGTGCGATCTCGGTGCTGCTCGCCGGCTGGTTGAGCGATCGCCTGGGTTCGAATGCCCGCGCGCTGCTGCTCATCGTGGGTCTCTCCGCCACTACGCTCGCGATGTTCGTGCTCAATTCCGTGCCGCAAGGCGCGGCGGGAGGACTGCTGCCCGTCGCGATGATCGGGGTCGCGGGCTTCTGCCTGCTCGGCCCCTACTCCTTTCTCCCGGGGGCGTTCGCACTCGACTTTGGTGGCAGGGAGGCTGCCGCTGCCGCGTCCGGCATGGTGGATGGCACCGGCTACCTGGGCGGAGTCGCAGCCGGCACGGTCATGGCCTGGCTCTCCGTGCGCTTCGGCTGGGGTGGTATGTTCCTGGCGCTCGCGGTAGTCAGCACACTCGCCGCGCTTGGCGCCGCCTATCTCTACCTGCTCAACGCGCGTGCCGCCCGGACTCAGGTGTCGACCGCATAGCGCTCCTTCTTTCGGCCGGGGTCGGTTATCTCAATACCTCGAGCGCCTGTTGCCACAACGCCTCGGTGGAGGCCAACACCATACGGCCATCGGAAGCCGCGCCGAGTGGTGCGCCCTGCCAGTCACTGATTCTGCCACCGGCGCCGGTCACGATCGGGATGACCGCCAGAAAATCGTGCGGTTTCAATTTCGCCTCGATGACGAGATCACAGTAGCCGCTGGCAAGCAGGCCATAGAGATAACAGTCGCCACCAAAGCGGCGCAGCGCGGTGCGTGCGCTGAGGGCTTCAAAGCGCGGGCGGTCCGGCCCCTCGAAGGTTTCCGGGGTCGTGGTACAGAGTATCGCCTCGCCGAGCGAGCGACAGTCGCGGGTCTTCGCGGGCTTGCCGTTGAAAAGCGTCGTGCGCCCGTCAGCGCCGACCCAGCGCTCCCCGACCACCGGCGCCTCGAGCACACCGAGCACCGCGCGGTCCGCCTGCTGGAGCGCGATCAATGAGCCGAACAGCGGATAGCCGCTGATGAAGCTCTTCGTGCCATCGATCGGATCCAGCACCCAGGTGAACTCGCCGCTGCCTTCGGCAGCGAACTCCTCACCGCGGATAGCGTGCCCGGGAAAGGCGGCGCGAATCATGCGCCGCATGTGAGTCTCGATGTCGCGATCCGCGACCGTCACCGGGGTGTCGTCGAGCTTGCGCTCGATGGCAATGGGCGCGCGGAAGTGCTCGCGGACGATGCGGCGCGCCACATCGGCCAGCTGTTCGGCGAGTGCGAGCGCGCGAGGGAAGTCCGGATGCTCGGTGAAGCTCATCGTTGCTCCGATCAGCTCGGATTATCGTATCACTGCCCGGCCACGTGACGTCATGGGGCGCATGTGCGATAACAAGCCGCTTCCGATCCAGGAGACGCACGAGTGCATCGATCTGCTATCAATTCGGCGTGGCTCGTCCTGAGCCTCTTCATCTCGAGCGCCTACGCCGCCGATCCAGGCGTCTCCGCACACGCGGCGCGGCTCGGCCCGTTCGATCTCGAGGCGCACCGCGGTGGACGCGCGCTGCGGCCGGAAAACACCTTGCAATCCTTTGCCAACGCCTTGTCGATGGGAGTGGATACGCTCGAGCTCGACATGGGCGTTACCCAGGACGGCGTCATTGTCGTGTCGCACGAGCGCGGACTCAATCCGGATCTCGCCCGCGGTCCGGACGGAAAATACATCAGCACCGGCGTCCCCTACGTGAAACTCACCCTGGCCGAGGTCAAGACGTACGATGTCGGCCAGATCCGCCCGGGGAGCGAGTACGCGGCCCGATTTCCCGATCAGCTCGCCATCCCCGGAACGCGCATCCCGACGCTGGCTGAAGTTTTCGACCTGGTGCGCCGCTCGGGCGACCGACACGTGCGGCTGAACATCGAGACCAAGATCGACCCGACGCATCCGGAGGAGTCCCTCGATCCGCAGCGTTTCGTCACCACCGTGCTCGATCTTCTGCGCCGTGAGCACTTCACCGACCGCGTCATGATCGAATCCTTCGATTGGCGCACGTTGCTCCTGGTGCAGAAGCAGGCACCGGAAATCCCGACCGTCTATCTCACGCAGGTGCAGCAACCCGAGGAGAACATCTACCTCGACAAGAGCTCGCCCTGGACTGCGGGGTTCGATCCCATGAAGTACGGTGGGTCGGTACCGCGCGCCGTCAGGGCCGCGGGCGGGAAGATCTGGTCGCCGCTGTATGAGGATGTGACCGTGAGCTCCATCGCCGAAGCTCATGGCCTCGGCCTGCCGGTCATCGTCTGGACCGTCAACGATCCGAAAGACATGAGCCGTCTCATCGACATGGGAGTCGACGGCATCATCTCGGATCGACCGGATCTATTGCGCACGGTCGCTGCCAGCAAAGGGATTCCCCTTCCCCGAGCGGCTCCGGTCACGCCGTGATTCGGCGCAAGAGACGCGCATGAGCGAGCCGCAGCACGTTCTCGCCATCGACCAGGGCACCACGTCGACGCGCGCCATCGCCTTCGACCTTTCCGCGCGCGCGGTCGCCATCGCGCGCCGTGCGCTCCATCAGCACTACGGGGATGCGGGCCGCGTCGAGCACGATCCGGAGGAGATCTGGCGCGACACGCAGGCGACGGTGCGCGAGGTGATCGGGCGCTGCCCCGGAGGCGCCGCCTCCGTCGCGGCGCTCGGTATCACGAATCAGCGCGAGACGGTCGTCGTCTGGGAGCGTGCGGGCGGGGCGCCGATCCATCGCGCCATCGTCTGGCAGGACCGTCGTACGGCGGAGGAGTGTGCGCGCCTCAAGGCACAAGGCGCAGAGGAGCTCGTGCGCCGCAGGACCGGACTCCTGCTCGATCCCTACTTCTCCGCCACCAAGGTCGCGTGGATACTCGATCACGTGCCCGGCGCCCGAGCGCGCGCGGAGCGCGGCGAGCTCGCCTTCGGAACGATCGACACGTTCCTCCTGTGGCGGCTGACCGGCGGGCGGGTGCACGCGACCGATGTGACCAATGCCTCGCGGACGCTGCTGTATGACATCCATGCGCAGTGTTGGGATGAAGAGCTGCTGCGCCTGCTGCGCGTTCCGCGTGCGCTGCTCCCGGAGGTGCGCGACAGCAGCGAGGTCTACGGCACGACCGAGCCGGCGCTCTTTGGCCGCGAGCTTCCGATCGCGGGTATAGCCGGCGATCAGCAGGCGGCGCTCATCGGCCAGGTGTGTTTTCGGCCCGGCACGGCGAAATCCACCTATGGAACGGGGTGTTTCCTGCTCCTCAACACCGGCGACGCCGCGATCACCTCCGCCAACCGCTTGCTCACGACGCCTGCCTACCGCATCGGCGGTCGCATCGCGTACGCGCTCGAGGGCTCGATCTTCATCGCCGGCGCTGCCATCAAGTGGCTGCGCGATGACCTGCGGATCATCGAGAGTGCCTCGGAGACCGCGACGCTCGCCGCGCGGCTCGCGGAAGATCACGGTGTGTATCTCGTGCCGGCGTTCGTCGGACTCGGTGCGCCACACTGGGACCCGAGCGCCCGCGGACTCCTGTGTGGACTCACGCTCGATACCTCCGCCGCACACCTCGCCCGCGCGGCGCTCGAAGCGGTCGCTTATCAAACACTCGATCTCACCGAAGCGATGCAACGCGATGGTGCGCAACCTCCCGCCGCGATCCGTATCGATGGCGGGATGGCCGCGAACGACTGGCTCTGTCAGTTTCTCGCCGACATCCTGCAGGCGCGCATCGAGCGGCCGGCCGAGCTCGAGACCACAGCGCTCGGTGCTGCTTTCCTCGCCGGGCTCGCCACCGGCGTGTGGCGTGACCTCGAGGCGCTGTCCGCACAGTCCCGCACCGCCGCGGTGTTCGAGCCCCGCATGGACGGCGCCCGTCGCGCCATGTTGCTTAACGGCTGGCGCCAGGCGCTCGCCCGCGCGCTGCTCCCGACCCGCTGAGCGCGCGGTCAACCGCGGCGGGGAAGACCGCACGACATCAGCTCGCCTCGAAATCGAGCAGCGTCTCACGTATCCACGCGAGCAGGTGTGGCAGATAGACGCGGTCGACGACGAGCAGCGTCTCGCCGGCGCGCACCGAAATAGCGAGCACCGCGAGATCAGCCATGCGGCTGCGCCGCGCTTCCCCCACGGCGGGCACGGACGCGGCGCCGCCGAGTCGGGAAAGCAGATCCGCGATCCGCTGCCCCGTCAGGCGCACGATGCGCAGCCCGCCGGTGAGCTCCACCATGCAGCCCGCCGCGCACGCGGCGAGGCGCGCGCCGAGCTCCGCGAGCCGCGTCGTGCTCCGCGTGACGCACAGCGTCTCGGTGGGACTACGCCAGGCGAAGATCAGCTGCGCCTCCTCACGCGCCTCGAGCACCGCAGGGAGCGGTATGCCGGCCTCCCTGAGTACGGCGTCCGCAAAGGCGCCCTCGCGCTTGAAATAACGGAGCGTCGCGACGTGCATCGTCTCTTCGACGCAGGCGATGAGATCGGCACTCGCGATGCGGGAGGTGGCGGAATACTCAGCCATGTACGCGCCGGCCTTCCGGGTCGAAGAACGGGGTCCGCACCACCTGCGCAGGGATTGCGGCGCCGAGTTGGTAGACCATCACGCGCTCGCCGATCCGCTGTGAGCCACGCCTCAGGAGTGCGAGTGCGATCGGGTGTCCGAGAGCCGGACTCAGGCAACTGGAGGTGACCCGCCCGTCGATCGGCGCCGGCGGCGCGTGCGGGGCGATGTGCGCACCGATCGGAAGCGGAGTTCGGCCATCGAGCGGCTCGAGTCCCACGAGCTGCAACCGTTCCGGATCGCGCGCCGCCGGGCGCGACAGGGAGCGCCGGCCGACGAAGGCGGCAGTCTTGCGATCGATGCCGCGCGCGAGCCCGACGTCCGCGGGAAGCGTCGTGCCATCGGTGTCGCTGCCGATGTGCAGGTAGCCCTTCTCCAGGCGCAGTGTCTGCAGCGCCTCGATGCCGTAGAGCACCGCGCCGATCTCGGCCGAGCGCTCCCACAGCCGCGCGAACAGCCAACCGGCATCATCGGCCGGGAGGTTGACTTCATAGCCGAGCTCGCCGCTGAAGCTCGCCCGCAGCACCCGCAGCGGCACCCGATCGAGCACGCCCGCGCGCATCGTCATGTGCTTCATGTTGGAAGGCGCGAGCGTCGCGTCGAAGCCGACACTTTCCAGCCACTGCCAGGCGCGCGGACCTGCCACCGTGACGTTGGCCCACCTCGATGTGACCGGCGTTACGAGGACCCGCAGCTTGATGAACTCACACTGCAGCCACTCCTCGAACGTCGCGGCGGTACGCTCGGCGCCCGCCGTGCTGGTGTTGACCCAGTAGTGCTGCTCACCGAGGCGCGCCACGATGCCGTCATCGACCAGCGTGCCGTGCTCGTTCAGCAGCACTCCGTAGCGGGCCTGGCCGATGGCGAGTGTCGACATGGTGCCGACGTACATCAGATCGAGGAACTGCGCGGCATCGGGACCGTAGACCTCGAGCTTGCCGAGGGGCGAGCCGTCATAGAGCCCAGCGCGCTCACGGACCAGGCCCGCCTCGCGATGCGCTGCGGCTTCGACCGATTCACCCGTCTGCGGGTACGCCGCCGGACGCCGCCAGTCGCCGTAGGTCTCGAACAGCGCCCCGCGCTCGGCATGCCAGCTGCGCGCGGGCAGCTCCTTGAACGGCCGGTACAGGCTCGCGGCGCGCCGCCCGGCGATCGCTCCGAGCGTGACGGGCGCGAACGGCGGCCGGAAGCGCGTCGTGCCCACCTCGGCGGGCCCGCGATCGGTGCAGGCCCCCATCAGCAGCAGCGCGTTGATGTTGCTCGTCTTGCCCTGATCGGTCCCCATGCCCGTCGTGGTGTAGCGCTTCAGGTGCTCGACCGAGCGGTAGTTCTCCCGCGCTGCGAGCTCCACGTCCTGCACCGAGACATCATTCTGCAGGTCGACGAACGGCTTGCCGGGCACGCTTGCGAGCGGTGCGAACACCTCCACCCTGCCCGCGCCCCCGATTGGCGCCGCGGGCGGCGGCTGGCCGCGCGCAACCGCCTCCCCCACCGCCGCCGCATGCGCGCGCGCAGCCTCCTGATCGAAAACTCCGGCGCACGCCCCGACGCTCACGAGCCCGCGCGCTGCGCCGTCCGGGACGAACATTGCCTCCGCGGCCACCCAGCGCAAGCGGCCGCCGGCCTGCGAATGCAGGTGCACCGCCGGTGCGAAACCGCCGGCTGTCAGGATGAGGTCGCAGTCGAGTCGCTGGCGTGCAGCGCCTGCGCGATCGCCCGCCGTGACCTCTATCTCGCAGCCGCGCACCGCCCGGCGGCCGATCACCCCGCTGATGGCAGCGCTCGTCACGATGCGAATCCCGCGCGTCTCGGCAACCGCAGGCGCCTGCGCGCGCCGTTCGATGATGGCGACGATGTCCACACCGGCCGCCTGCAGCGCTGCAGCCACCGTATAGGCCGAATCGCTTGCGGCGGCGATCACCGCGCGGCGCCCGCACGCGACGCCGTAGGCGAGTGCGTACTCGAGCGCGGCGCCGGCCAGCATGACGCCGGGACGATCGTTATCGGGAAAGACCAGCGGCCGCTCGAAGGCGCCGGTCGCGGCGATGATGCTGCGGGCGCGGATCCTCCACAGCCGCTCGCGCAGCACGCATGCGGGCAGGTTCGGATCCGCCTCACGGCTCACGCTCTCCACGGCGCAGACGAGGTTGTGGTCGTACACGCCGAAGCCGAGTGTGCGCGTGAGCACCCTCACCCCCGCCTCCTGGACGCCCGCAGCGAGCTTGCCGGCATCGGGGTCGGCGCGCAGCGAGCGCGCACCACCCACCTGCACGGCGCCCTCGAGCAACAGCGTTCGCGCACCGGCGCGCGCCGCCGCCGCGGCCGCGGCGAGCCCCGCCGCACCCCCACCGATGATGAGCACGTCAGCTTCGGCGGCGACTTCCTCATAATGATCGGAATCGGGATCGGTCGGGGCGACTCCCAGACCCGCCATGCGCCGGATCGCGGGCTCGAACAACCGCCAGCTCGGCCACTTGAAGGTCTTGTAATAGAAGCCCGCGGGGAGCAACGCGGCGAATGCTCCGTTCAACGCGCCGACGTCGAAGCCGACGCTCGGCCAGCAGTTGACGCTCGTCGCGGTGAGTCCCTCGACAAGAGGAAGGAGTGTCGCGCGCACGTTCGGCGTTCGACGAGTGCCCGCTCCCACATCGACGATGGCGTTCGGCTCCTCCACTCCGCAGGTAAAGACCCCGCGCGGACGGTGGAGCTTGAAGCTGCGGGCGACGAGTCGGACATCGTTCGCGAGCAGCGCCGAGGCCAGCGTGTCGCCGCTGAAGCCACCGAAGGTCCGCCCGTTGAACGTGAAGCTGAGCGGGCGCGTGCGATCGATCCGGGCACCCGCGGGCGCCTCCAGACGATGGCTCACGGAGCTTCGCTCAGCGCCGGCGGCGGCTCGCTGATGCCGTACACCGCCAGCACCTCATGGGTGACCGTGTGGCGGGCGATGTTGAACCAGCAGCCGCAGCCATACACGTGGCGCCAGCGCTCGAGATGTACGCCCCTGGGGTTGTCGCGGAAGAAAAGGTACTCGCCCCAGGCAGCATCGCTCGCCGAGAGCTCCGGACGGCTGATGTGCGTCGTGCCTCCGCAGACGAACTCGCTCTCGTCGCGCGCGCCGCACCAGGGGCAACGAAGCTGCATCACGGGCGACGCGCTCCCGCCTCAGTGGGTGATGCCGGAGGCCGCCGCCTCATCGATCAGGCGGCCGGTGATGAAGCGCTCGAGCTGGAAAGGCTCGGCGAGCTCGTGATTACGGCCCGTCGCGAGCACGTGGGCGAGCGTCCAGCCGCCTGCGGGAATGGCCTTGAAGCCACCCGTACCCCAGCCGCAGTTGATGTAGAGCCCGGGCATCGGTGTCGGACCGATGATCGGACTCGAGTCGTGGACCACATCGACGATGCCCGCCCACTGGCGTAGCAGGCGCAACCGGCTGAAGGACGGAAAGAGCGCGAGTGTCGCCGCGACGACGCTCTGCAGCACCGCAAAGCTGCCGCGCTGCGCATAGGAGGGGAAGAGATCCAGGCTTCCGCCGATCACCATCTCGCCCTTGTCCGACTGACTGACGTAGGCGCCGGTGCCGGGCGAGATCACCACTTTGTCGAGCCGCGGCTTCAGGGGCTCGGTGACCATCGCCTGCAGCGCATAGCTCGTCACCGGGAGCCGGAAGCCAGCGAGCTGCGCCAGTACCGAGCTGTGACCGGCGGCGGCAATGCCGATACGCTCGGCCCTGATCGGCCCGCGACGGGTCTCGACGCCGGTGACGCGGCCGCCCGTCCCGCGCGTGAAGCCGGTCACCTCACACTCCTGCAGGATATCCACCCCGAGGGCATCCGCGGCCCGCGCATAGCCCCAGGCGACGGCATCGTGGCGCGCGGTGCCACCGCGACGCTGCATGAAGCCGCCGAGTACCGGATAGCGCGCCTCGGGCGAGAGATCGAGCGCCGGAATGAGCTCGCCCACCTGATCACGTGTCAGGAGCTCGGCCTCGATGCCGTTCATATGCATCGCATTCGCCCAGCGGGCGATCGATTCCAGATCGTGACGAGTGTGCGCGAGCATCACGTGCCCGCGCTGGCTCAGCATGACGTTGTAGTTCAGCTCGCGCGCGAGGCCTTCGTAGAGCTTCAGCGAGAAGTCGTAGAGCCGCGCGCTCTCGGGATAGAGATAGTTCGAGCGTACGACGGTCGTGTTACGACCGGTGTTGCCGCCACCCAGCCAGCCGCGCTCCACCACCGCAACGTTCGTGATGCCGTGATTCTTCGCCAGGTAATAGGCGGCGGCGAGCCCGTGTCCGCCCCCGCCCACGATGACGATGTCGTAGGCGGCCTTCGGTTGCGGCGAGCGCCACGCCTGCGGCCAGTTGCGGTGCCGGGTGAGTGCACCGCGCAGGAGTGCCAGGCCCGAATATCGCACGCCGTACTCAGGCCTTGTCGCGATAGTCCGTCTGGATCTTGCGGATCATCTTGTTGGTGCCGAAGAAGGCGTGATTCGACATGTCCTTGCTGTAGCGGCTCGCCGGTGGATGGCGACCGAGACTCTCGGCGAGCGCGCGAATGTGATGAGGACCCGCGCCGCAGCACACCCCGAGATAGCGGATGTTGGCCGCGAACGCGTCGCGTCCAAAATCGAAGATCTCCGAGCGCGTCGCCATGAAGGGGTCGAGCCCGTCGGGAAACGCCATCCGGTCGCCGCAGCAGGGATCCCTGAGCGACATGAAAGAGGGTTGCGCCGGGTGGGTGCGGTAAGGCACCGGGAGCCCGGCCACGTGGCACTTCACCGCCGCACGGATCTCCTTCAGCAGTGGCAACATGGTGCTCGGGCCGCGGTGGCAGTTGAGACCCACCACATCGGCGCCGGCGGCCTCGAGACGCTGGCAGGCCTCAGCCGGCGTGTGTCCATCACGCGTCAGCTCCTCCTGATGCATGGCGAACGTAACGACCGCGGGCACCTTCGACTGGCGGCGGATGGCCTTGAGCGCGATCAGCGCCTCGCCCGTCCAGCCGAGGGTCTCGGCCACGAAGTAATCGACACCTGCCTCCGCCGCCCAGCCAACCTGCTCGTCGAAAATCCGCTCGACTTCCTTGACGGCCTTGGCGTCGGACGGGTCGTAGATGTTGGTGTTGCAGAGGTCCCCGGCGAAGAGCGTCCCGGTGCGCCGCGCCACGCGCTTGGCGATGCCGAGCGCGGCACGATTCATCGGTGCCAGGTCCTTCTCGCGCCCGATGACCCGCAGCTTCTCGCGGTGGACGTAATACGTGAGCGCCTGCGTGACATCAGACCCGGCGTGCACGAAGTCCATGTGCAGCTGCTCGACCACCTCCGGGTGCTCGAACAGCACCTCGGGAACGAAGGCGCCGGCCTGGAGGTAGCCCCGGCGCTCGAGCTCGAACACGTAACCCTCGGCGCAGACGACTGCCCCGTCCTTCAAGCGCGCCAGGAGGTCCCGCGATGCGCCGTTGCCGCGCGCGGCAGGCGCGCCGCGCTGGCTCGCCCGGGTGCTGCGCACCGTCTTCTTCGTGCTCTTTTTGGCTTTGGATTTCGTTTTGGCTGCCATTGGGGTCTCCGTGGGCGTGAAAATGCTGTGCGCTTGCCGGCGGCGCGCTACATTCTAATCAGCGCCCCCGACAGGCCGATGCCTCTTTTCGATGGGGCTATTCAATTTCTAGACTGCCAGGGCCACCGCAACCGTGGAAGCTTCAATCTCATGAGCACCCCTGCCGTTCGGCGCGACCGCAGCGCCTGGGAGCGTCTGTCTGCGGCCCTGAAGCCCGAGGGCCGGGCCATCATCGGCGGCCGCGCGGTGGAGGCTGCCGATGGGCGGGTGTTCGAGGACGTGAGCCCGATCGATGGCCGCCCGATAGCGCCCGTGGCGCGTGGCGGGGCGGCCGACATCGATGCCGCGGTGGCCCACGCCCGGGCCAGCTTCGAGAACGGTCCCTGGCGGCGACTCGAACCGCGGGAGCGCAAGCGCATCCTGCGGCGCTTCGCGGAGGCCATCCGCGCAGACGTCGAGCACCTGGCGCTCCTCGAGACGCGCGATGTCGGCAAGCCGATCGCAAACTCGGTCAGTGTGGATGTCGCCAACAGCGCCGACTGCATCGAGTACTACGCCGAGTTCGCCGACAAGCTCTATGACGAGGTGGCCCCGACAGGTCCCAACGACCTGGCGTTGATCCGCCGCGAGCCGCTCGGGGTGGTCGGCGCGATCGTGCCCTGGAACTACCCGCTGATCATCAGCTGCTGGAAGGTGGGGCCGGCGCTCCTCACCGGCAACTCGGTGGTGCTGAAGCCCGCGGAACAATCGCCGCTCTCGGGCATCCGCCTGGCGCAGCTTGCCCTCGAGGCCGGTGTCCCGCCGGGGACCTTCAACGTCGTGCCGGGCTACGGCGAGGAAGCCGGCAAGGCACTCGCGCTGCACCGGGATGTCGATCTCATCACCTTCACGGGCTCGACCGAGGTCGGGCGGCTGATGCTGCGTTATGCGGCCGATTCCAATCTCAAGCGCGTCGCGCTCGAATTGGGCGGCAAGACCCCGCAAGTGGTGTTCGCGGATGCGAATCTCGAGGCGGCCGCCGCCGGCATCGCCTGGGGCGTCTACTACAACAGCGGCCAGACCTGTCACGCCGGCTCGCGGCTGATCGTGCACCGCTCGGTGCGCGAACCGCTGCTGGACGCCATTCGCCGCGTCACCGCGACCATCACCCTCGGACACCCGCTGGAATCCGACACGCAGATGGGTGCCCTCATCGATCAGGGGCACATGAAGCGCGTGCTCGGTTACATCGAGGGCGGCGTGGCGGATGGCGCGCGTGTGGCGCTCGGCGGACGCCAGGTGCTCCAGGACACCGGCGGCTTCTACGTCGAGGCGACCGTGCTCGATGACGTACGGCCGGAAATGAAAGTGGCCCGCGAAGAGATCTTCGGCCCCGTGCTCGCCCTCATGAGCTTCGATGACGAGGCTGAGGCGCTGCGGCTTGCGAACGATACGCCCTATGGACTCGCCGCTGCAGTGTGGACGCAGGACATGAACGTCGCGCACCGGGTGTCGGCGGTGCTGCGCGGCGGCACCGTGTGGGTCAATGCCTTCGACCGCTCCACGATGGCAACCCCCTTCGGCGGGTTCAAGCTCTCGGGGTTCGGGCGCGACCGCTCCCCGCATGCCATCGACAAGTACTGCGACCTAAAGACGATCTGGACCGCGTACTCGTGAGACTCCTAGCTGACGGGCTTTCCGGCCATCTCGAGGTGCAGCCGGTCGCCGTGGTACGGGTGCTGCGCGATGACCGCCTCGTTGAGCTCGACGCCGAGTCCGGGCTCGCTCGGCGGAATGACATAGCCGGCTTCCCAGCGCATGGGCTTCATCAGCACCTGCGCATGAAAGCCCTGCCAGCGCTCGATGCCCTCGAGGATGAGGAAGTTCGGGCTGCAGGTCGCGAGCTGGATGTTGGCCGCACCCACCACCGGGCCGCAGTAGAGGTGTGGCGCGAGTTGCACGTGATCGACCTCCGCGAGAGCGGCGATCTTCTTCGCTTCGAGAAGGCCGCCGACCCTCCCCAGGTTCATCTGCAGGATCGCGGCGGCGCCGGCGCGCAGCAGGCGGGCGAAGTCGTACTTGGTGGCGAGCCGCTCGCCGGTCGCGATCGGGATGGAGGTCGCCCGCGCGACCCTGGCCATCTCCTCGGGCGCATCGGGCGGTACCGGTTCCTCGAACCAGAGCGGATCATAGGGCTCGAGGCGCCGCGCGAGACGGATCGCCCCTGCAGCGGTCATTTGCCCGTGCGTACCGAAGAGCAGATCCGCCTTGCTGCCGACCGCGGCGCGCAGCTGTCGCATGAAGCGCTCGGAGAGATCCAGCGCCTCGAGCGAGAGCTGCCGGCCGTCGAACGCGGAGTAAGGACCTGTGGGATCGAATTTCAGCGCCGTGAAGCCCTGGGCGACATACTCCACGGCGCGCTCGGCGGCGAGATCCGGGTCCTGGTAGACATCGGTCTTATCCCCGGGACGGGCATAGATATAGGTGTAGGAGCGCAGCCGCTCGTGCACGCGGCCCCCGAGAAGCTTGTACACCGGCTGCCCGGCTTCCTTGCCGATGATGTCCCAGCAGGCCATCTCGAGCGCCGAGAGCACCGCCATGAGCGAGAGGTCCGGGTGCTGCGTGTAGCCGGCAGAGTAGACGCGCCGCCACAGCGCCTCGATGTCGTGCGGGTCCTGCTCGCGGAAATAGCGCTCGAACACGTCCTCGAGCATGCGCGTCACCACCCGCGGGTGGAACGGCAGGCAATACGCCTCGCCCACCCCATGCACGTTGTGATCGGTGGTGAGCTTGACGAATACGAAGTAACGCCCACCGACGCCCGGCTGCGGGTTGCCGGCGACGAAGGTACGAATGTCAGTCAGTTTCATTGAGCCGCTCCATACAACAGATGAACGAGTATGACTACATCATCGTCGGTGGAGGCACCGCAGGCTGCGTGCTGGCCAACCGCCTGACGGCGGACCGCAGGCAACGGGTGCTGCTGCTCGAAGCCGGCGGGTCCGACCGCTCGATGTGGATCTCCGTGCCCGTAGGCTACGCCCGCACGTTTCACGATCCGCGTTTCAACTGGATGTACGAGGCGGAACCGGACCCGGCGCTCGACAACCGCCGCCAGTTCTGGCCGCGCGGCAAGGTGCTCGGGGGCTCGGGCTCGATCAACGCGATGATCTATGTGCGGGGACAGCCGGGCGATTTCGATGACTGGCGTGATGCCGGCAACCCCGGCTGGTCGTGGGCGGAGGTACTGCCGTGGTTCCGGAAGCTCGAGGACCACTGCTGGGGTGCTTCCGAGTTTCACGGCGCAGGTGGCCCCATCCACGTG
>Ga0306920_100004137_pt1 | contig 18577 bp, 10 predicted proteins | sample flu12Cox44000170_FD_204666 | JGI IMG/M metagenome (GOLD analysis project Ga0306920, IMG submission 204666) | Lab enrichment of tropical soil microbial communities from Luquillo Experimental Forest, Puerto Rico - flux4day.12C.oxic.44.000.170 (v2)... | ecosystem: Environmental > Terrestrial >... | reverse complement strand
CGGCGAGCACGAACGCGGTGCGCGGCACGCCGCCGCTCATCCCGGGCTCGGCTCGCCTCCGCCGCCGCCGTCGACCGCGACCCCCATCGCGTGGTAGCCCTTGTCGACGTAGACCGTGGTGCCGGTCACTCCGCTCGCCAGCGGGCTACACAGAAATGCGGCGGTCGTGCCGACTTCGTCGGCGTCGATCGGCTCGGGCAGCGGCGAGTTGCGCTTGGTGAAGTCGATCATCTTCTCGATGAAGCCGATCGCCGAGGCCGCGCGCGACGCCCACGGCCCGGCCGAGATCGCGTTCACCCGCGCGCCGAAACGCCGACCCGCCTCGAACGCGAGCGTGCGCGTGTCGCTCTCGAGCGCCGCCTTCGCCGACGACATGCCGCCGCCGTAGCCCGGCACCACCCGCTCGCCGGCCATGTACGACAGGCACAGGAACGCGCCCTGCGGGCGCAGGATCGGCCCGAAGCGCTGCACCAGCGCCACGAACGAGTAGGCGCTCGCCGACAGCGCCGAGAGGTAGCCACGGCGGCTGGTGTCGAGCAGCGCGTTCTTCACCTCGGAGCCGTTCGCGATCGAGTGCACCACGATGTCGATCGGCTTCGGCCCGAACTCGGCGACCAGCCGGTCTGCCGCGCCCTGGATGGTGAAGTCGTCGTGCTCCTTGTAGCGTCGGTTCTCGCGCAGCTCGGTGGGCACGTCCGCGAGCTGGTCCCACTCGGCGTCGAGCGGCAGGATGCGCTCGAACGCGAGCGTGCCGCCCGAGGGCAGCCGCAGCGAATCGCCGATCTTCCCGCGCTCCAGCATCTTGGTGAAGATCCCGAACGCGGGCGGCCAGGTGCCCGCGACCACCGAGGCGCCGGCCTCGGCCAGGCGCCGGGCGATCGCGAAGCCGAAGCCCCAGTCGTCTGCGATCCCGGCCACGAATGCGCGCTTCCCGGTGAGGTCGATCGACAGCATCGGCCACAGGAGAGCACCGCCGCGCAGACGCCGCAAGCGACACGGTAAGATGGCGCCATGTCGCGGCGCAGCCAAATCACCATGAGCGAAGACGAGATCCGCCGGTTCATCGAGTCGAAGAAGACGATGACCATCGTCTCCAACGGCCCCGGCGGCTTTCCCCATCCGATGCCGATGTGGTTCGCGCGCGACCCCGACGGCTCGATCCGCATGGCCACCTACCGCACCAGCCAGAAGATCAAGAACATCCAGCGCGACCCGCGCGTGTCGCTGCTCGCCGAGAGCGGCACCGACTACGCGGAGCTGAAGGGCGTGGTGATCTACGGCACCGCCGAGCTCGTCGACGACTTCGCGCTGGTCTGCGACACGCTGATCCGCGCGGGCGGCCGCGGCGAGGGACTGCCCAAGGATCCCGCCGCCGCGAAGACGATCCAGGAGGCCATGCGCAAGAACGCGGAGAAGCGCTTCGTGATCCGCGTGAAGCCCGAGCGCGTGATCTCCTGGGACCACGCCAAGCTGGGCGGAGCCTACTGAGCGGCGCCGGGCCGGAGCGCGAGCATCAGGTTCCCGTCGGCGCGCGTGCCGTTCGGCAGCGAATAGAGCGCCTTGATCGTGCGCAGGTCGACGTCGGTGATGAGCGTGCGCTTCTGCGTCTCCCACGAGTAGTTCATCGCCGAGTTGCAATCGAGACAGTGCCGCAGCCCCAGGGTGTGGCCGAACTCGTGGGTCACCACCAGCTTGAGCTCGTCGATGTCGAGCTGGCAGTAGAGCTCCTGGCACGGGCTCGTCGCGTACTCGAACCAGCCGCGCGCGCGCAGCCGACCGCCTTGCACCTGCCAGGCGATGCCCCCGCGCCCCGACGCATCGCCGGTGATGCGCGTCTTCCACTCGACGTGGATCTGCGCGTCGCGCTGGCCGCGCACGATCTCGAGCTTGAACCAGGGCAGCACCGTCTGGATCGCGGTCTCCCAGCCGCGGATCGCCGCGACCACCGCTGCGTCGGTCGCCTCGCGGCTCGAGTAGCGCGCCGCCAGCTTCGGGAGCTGCACGTCCACGCGCAGCGGCATGTCCTCGGGCGTGTAGTGCACGTAGGCGGGCGCTCCGTCGAGGTCCTCGGCGTTCGGCGCAAGGAATCCGTTCGCGTCATTCGCGATCTTCGCGTCGGCGGGGATCTGCGCGGTGGCGGACGGCAGCGCGTCGCCGCGCTGGCCGGGCTGCGGCGCGGGCGAGGCGCAGGCGAGCGCGAGCGCCGCCGCGGCGAATCCCAGCCCCCAGTGCCCTGCCATGGCGCCCTGACAGATATCACGCGTCCGCTCACGCTGATAGACTCGCTCGATGGGGAGGTTCCGGGCGGCGCTCTGCCTGGCGTTCCTCGCGCGCGCCGCGAGCGCCGAGCTTCCCGCCGACCCGTGGCGGATCCCGGCGCCGGGCGCGTGCGCGAGCGAGCCGCCGCTGCTCTTCCACCCGCCCACGGGGACCGACGTCGTGCCGATCGCAACGCCGAAGCCCGGCGAGGTGATCGACGTCGAGCACGCGGAGCGCCTGCACTACCTCGTGCCGCCCGAGATCTGGGACAAGCGCGAGCGCTTCTTCTTCGACGGCATGCAGCTCGAGATCGGACCGTGCTATCGCGACTACGGACCGCCGCAGTTCTTCGTCGACGCCACGCGCAAGCTACACGACTCCGTGTCACTCGACGACGAGGGCGAGCTCTACGGTCACCGAGCCGGTCTGCCGTTCCCACCCGAGCTGATCCTGCGGGACGACCCACGCGCAGCGTTGAAGTGGGCCTGGAACTTCATGAACCGCTGGGCCGGCGCCGGCAGCTTCGGGCGGCACCAGGTCAGCATCGTCAACGACCACGGGGTGCTCGCGCAGTGGCAGGGCGATCACTTCTTCGTCCTGCTGCGGGGCCGCCTGGACCACGCGTCAGACGGCTACCAGGTCACGGGCGGCGGCGACGCGGGCTGGGCGGCAGGCGGACTCACCAAGAGCGTGCAGACGGGGGCCGAGTGCGTGTTCCGTCAATACCAGAACGGCGGCCGCCGGCCCGACCTGTACGAGGGCACCAGCTACTCGCGAAACGTACAGCGGGTCCCGCAGCCGCCCGACTCCGACAGCTCGCTCCAGGCCTGTCTCGTGGACGCGACGATCGGCGCCGGTCTCTTCACGCACGGCGAGGAACCCGCCCTCCACGAGTGGACGCTGCGCGGAGTCGCCGACGTGCTCGCGCCGATCAACGCCAAGCACGACACCTGGCCGCGCGACAAGCTGCGCGGCTACGGCCCGTGGGGCATCTCGTTTGCCGACGACCGCTGGGAGCTACGCCGCGTCCTCGTGCTCGAGGGCAAGCTGCGCAAGGGCGCGTTCGAAGACGGGACGACTCACTTCGTCTGGTATCTCGATCTGCAGACGCTCGCGCCGCTGTACTACGCGGCCTACCGTGCGAACGGCAATGCCTCCGGCATCGGCTACTTCGTCTCGCGCTGGAGCGACGACCGGCCGGACTATCCACATTGGGAAGACGACCCAGCGCGGCCCGTGCGCGTGCTCGATAACATCGGCTCGGCGTTGGTCGACTGGAATGACCAGCACGCGGTGCGACACGAAGAGGGCGACGAAGTGTCGATTCCGCCTTCCGAAGCGAAGCTCCGGCGAGAGCTCTCCGTCGGCAGCGCGCGCATCCACTGAGCTCGGCTGGAACGTATTTTGCTCCGCATCCGAGGCGGAGGAAAATCGATGCGTCGCGTCTTCGCCTTCGCGGTCCTGCTGCTTTCGCTCTCCGGAACTGCGCTCGCCTCCTCGTTCGACTCGCTGATCTCGTTCGGCGACAGCCTCTCGGACACCGGGAGCGGACCTCCGACGCCGCCCACCTTCGGCGGACGTTTCACGAATGGCCCCGTGTGGGAGGAGTACCTGGCGAACGACCTCGGGATCAATGCATCGCACACGAAGGATTTCGCGGTCGGCGGAGCCGAGACCGGCACCGGGAACCTGGACGGCTCGATGACGGGCCTGCTCTCGCAGGTGCAGAGCTTCGTCTCGGCGCCCGTGTCGCTCGGCTCGAAGACGCTCTTCACCGTCTGGGCCGGCGGCAACGACGCGATCGCGCTCGGGCTGTCGGGCGGAGCCGATCCCACCACGGCCATCAACACCGCCGTCTCGAACATCACGACGGCCATCATGGATTTGCACAGCGCGGGGGCGCAGTTCTTCGTGGTGCCGAACCTGCCCGACGGCGCGCTGTTCCCGATCGCAAAGCTCCTGGGCAATCCCTCGGGCGGCACCGCGTTCTCGAACGCGCTCAACGCGGGGCTCGACTCCTCACTCGCGTCGCTCGAGGCGTCGACTCACATCACCGTCTTCCGGCTCGACACCTTCGGGCTGTTCAACCAGATCGTCGCCCACCCCGGCGACTTCGGGCTGACCGACGTGACCGACCCCTGCCGCATCGGCAGCGGCTCCGCCAGCCTGACGTGCCCGAATCCCGATCAGTTCCTGTTCTGGGACACCGTCCACCCGACCACGCGCGTGCACGGCTTCATCGGCGCGGACGCGGCGCGGCTCGTGCCCGAGCCCGAGGTCGCGGTGCTCGTGGCCCTGGCGGCGTTCGCGGCATTCCTGCGCAGGTCGAACATGCGGTAGGCTCGCGCCGACGACACCGTCGGAGGAGCCCATGCCGCTGCGTTCCCGCCTGTTCCGCGGAGACCCCGCGCTCGAAGCCTGCGCCATCCAGGATCCCGCCCACATCCTCTCCGGCGCGCTCGGCGACCACGTGCGCAAGATCCAGATCGCGCTGCAGGAGCTCGACGACGCCAAGATCGACGACGGCGAGCTCTCCACCAAGAGCTACGGTCGCTCCACCGCCAGCGCCGTGCTCGCCTACAAGACCGCGCGCCAGATCATCAACCCCGCCTACCAGACGAAGCCCGACGACATCGTGGGCAAGATGACCATCGCCCGGCTCGACTCCGAGATGGCCGACCGCGAGAACCGCAGCCTGCGCCGCGTGAGCTGCGGCGACCCGCTCGGCGGAAGAGGGGGCGGCGGTGTCACGCCCGGCATCGTCACCGTCTCGGCGACCCAGACCCAGTCGTTTGCCGAGGGCGATGCCGCGCCCGCGCAGTTCCCCGCCGACCTGCACATCGTCTGGCACGTCACCGCCGAAGCCAAGAAGCGCGCCGGCTTCAAGCACGCGGCCCTCATCAGCAAGGCGACCTCGATCGTGCGCGGCCTCGGCATGGACATCGGCAGCCTCACGCAGTTCGACGAGACCATCCCGAGCCTCGACGTCGTCGACCCGCGCTTCCAGACCGACACCTTCCGCGTGCGCCGCGCCTCGGAGAAGGCGCGCGGCGGCTTCCCGGGTCACCTGCGCGTGATCGTGACCCCGTTCGACTCGAGCTCCCCCGCCTTCGGAGTCACCGACGGCGGCACGCTTGACGGCGAGACCTTCCCGTTCTTCGTCCTGATCAACGCCAACAAGATGCGCGACGACGCCTGCACCATGCTGCACGAGATGGTCCACGCCGCGACGGGCCTGGGCGAGGCGGATCACGACGCGGACGAGAGCAGTGTGTTCTCGGTCAGCTCGCACCGCAGCGTGCTGCGGCCGCCGCACGCCCAGGCGCTCTCGAAGTCGTTCTTCGCGACGAAGAAGTGATCGGGCGCTGGTTCACCATCCGTGCGTGTGTGCGCGACCTGTCGCAGCGGCTCGCACGCGAATACGGGCTGCGCTGGCCCTATACACGCGAGGAGGTCGATGCGGTTCTTCGCGCCTGGGACATGCGGCTCGCCGTTCCAGCCTACGCCTACGCGATCTACTGCACGCGGGGCGAATTCGAGCGACTCGAGACGCGAGTTCGATCGGGACGCGATTACGATGAGTACCGCAGAGACGTCGAACGCCAGTACCCGCGGCTCGATGGGCTCGAACCTGCTTAGATCGCGTTCTTCCCGTTCGGAACTACTGGAGCCGTGAGGGGCAGCTCCACTCCAACGTGCAGCCGCCCGACAGCTTTCAGGTCGAGCGACTCGAGCAGTCCAACGACGAGCGGTCGCGGGTCTTCACGGAGCCGGAATTCGGGTTCCCTGGTATGGTCGCGATCCTCGTCGGGACGTTGGCGTTCGTGCTGCTGGTGGCGTTTCTTCTCACTCGTCTGCTCGCGCGATAGCCTCGCGGCCCGCGCCCTCTCTTAGATCTTTCTCACGAGCAGGATCGCGGACTCGCTGCGTCATTCGATCCGACCTCGCCATACGGTTCGGAACGACATTCAAACGAGAGAAGATCGAGAGAGCCGACCCCCCTCTTGGAAGCGGCAGCGGCTTGTCCAACTACGCGTACCGGCACGAAATCTGATGTGGCGACGGACCCTGAAGTGTCCTTCGGGGTGCATCGCGAAATTCTGCACGAACTACGCCCCGCCTGAAATGACGCAGCACAGCCCTACTTGCGAGGATCTGGGGAAGTCACTCTCGTCGCAAAAAATTCGAGTGACTCAGCGACCAGAGACCGTGTATCGGTAGCGCGGAGGAGTAGGGAATGGTCGTCCGGAGGGTGGCCTCGCGCTCGGTGTTTGCGGCGTCATGGGCTCTGCTGATCCTCTTCGCCGCATCCGGCAGCGCCCGCGCGGAAGGCGGCACGGTGATCGAAGCTCGCGGTGAGGCGAGCTACACGGTGCCGATCGTCGTTCCGCCAGGCCCGGCGGGACATCAGCCCGATCTCGCGCTCGTCTACGACAGCGGCGACGGAAGGGGGGCTGCGGGATGGCTCGGCTTCGGCTGGTCGCTTCGCGGAGAAAGCCGCATCGAACGCGATACGCGCTCGGGCACGCCATACGACCCGGACAACGCCACCTGCGGCACCGACGGGATGCACCCCTGCTATCGGAGCGCATTTCTTCTGGACGGGCAGGACCTGATCTGTGCAGGTGGGACCTGCACGCCGTGTTCGAGCACCCGTTCCGAAAGCTGTCGCTATCGCACCCAACAGGACGATGGCCGCCTGATTTACTACTTCGGCGAGACGGGCGGCTGGCAAATCTATGACCGGGACGGGCGGACCCTGGTCTACGGATCACAGGACCCGGGGCGCCTCAGGAACCCGGCTGCCACAACGGCGTGGCCGGACGGCATCGGTCAGGTCTTCAGCTGGCAACTCGAGAGCTCGACGGACGTGAACGGAAACGTGATCGCCTACCAATACGACACGATCTCCACTCCGAATGTCGTGTACCTGAAGAAGATCCAGTATGGCGCGGGCACGACGGCGGACCGGTCGATCCAATTCAACCTGGACACTCGACCCGATCAACCGATCAACGTTCGCCCTGGGTTTCTTCAGCAAATGAATCGTCGAGTCTCTTCGATCGTGGTCGAGGGCTCAGGCGGAGCCTTGGTCACTCGCTACGACCTGCAGTACACCCAGGACCCCGACTCCACGCGCAGCCGGCTCTACAGCATTCAGCGGACAGGAAGTGACAACCAGTCGACACTTCCAATGCCCTACAAGTTCGTCTATTCGGAGCGAGCCACCGGCTCAGGCCTCTCCACCCAAGCGACCAGCAACGGAATTGGCTCATTCACCTCATCGATTGCAGACTTCAACGCAGATGGGCTCATGGATGCATTTTCGAACTCCCCCACGTTAGCTCCAGTCGGTTCTTTCGTGCAGCTAGGAAACGGCACGACTTTCAATCCGAGATCGCTCTGGTCCACGCAAGCATTGCCGTTTTCGAGCACCGACGGTTCGAGTGGCGTGATCGATGCCGACGGAGACGGATACCTCGATGATCTCACCACTGTCCCTCCCCCTGCGACAGGACTTCGCCTCGGGAGCGCGGCAGGGTTTGTCGAGCCGCCCCTGTCTGCTTCGTTCTCTCCGGTGGTCCAAAACGTCAATGCGAGCGGCGAAGTTGGCCCGATCTTCTCTCCGTGGCAGCAGGTCGCGACAACGTGTGCGGGCTCAGGTACGGTCACAATAACTTTCCAAAAGCTCATCGATATGACAGGAGACGGTCGACCTGATCTCGTCATGAGCTGGGATGACAGTCCAAATACGTGCACGCCCGGGCCGAACTATGGATATGACGGCGCAACGTACCAAGGCTACTCCGGTTGGGTCGTATATCCGAACCGAGGATTGAAGACAAGTCAGCAGGGACAGTATGTCGATTTCGGAAGTCCGATTCATTGGCCGACCCAGTCACAGAGCATTGGCAGGATTGAGGAGGCGCACTCTGGGACGGTGCTCTACACACTGGTCGACGTCAACGGAGACGGACTGGCGGATCGGATCTACGCCAACATTTCCCAAGCCTACGTACAGTACGGCACGGGTGCAGGCTTCGTCGGTAACGCGGGTTCAGCTGGCACGTTCGTACTGCCGACACTTTCGCAGCAGCCCTTTGTAGTTGGCGCGCAATCGGCTGGAACGGGAGTCTCATGCAGCGGGAATACCCTAGCCGACATCAACGGTGATGGATTCCTCGACCGTGTTCGGGCGGTAGCCTTTTCGAATACATGGTGGGTCGCGTTCGGAAATGGCTCAGGATTCTCGGCTAACGAAGTGGCCTTTGCCGGCAGCCAGCCTAGCTGTGTGACCGGCACCAACATCTCCCTACTTGTGGACGTTGACGGAGACGGCCTACCGGACTCTGTTACGAACGGCGCCACGTATCACAATTTGGGCGCCGTGCAGAGCACCGGCCCGGATGCTCCAAGCGCTGTGATTCCGGGACTGTTGCTCAGCGCGACAGACCCGATGGGTGGCGTAACGGAGTTTACCTATCAGACCGCGCCCCAAATGACAGACGCAGGCGGAAATCCAGCCAACCCTGGATTCCAGTTCCCCCGCCCGGTGGTGGTTCGCATCCGGCACCTCGACGCCGGCGGGACTGTTCTGCCTATCGTGACGGACTACAGCTACCTGAGGGCGAAGTACGACTATGCGGAACGAAAGTTTCTTGGCTTCGGCGAGGTCATTGCAGCGCTTCCACGCAACGGACAGCCATCTACCACAATCGACTCCACCTATGCGACGAGCGAGATCTGCGCGGGGTCGCTGACATCACGGACGGTGCAGTACGGACTCACAACTTTGACGTACGAGAGGGATACCTACGACGAAGAGCCAAAACTTTCGCCGTGGGGTGCGTGCCTGCTGACAGAGCGCATTTCCAAAGATGTGGAGGGTGACTCCGCAGGCGGAAAGGCGAGCCGGACTACCTGGAATTACGGGAGTCCGGTGAATACCAACAACTACAATGTCCTGACCCGAACAGATTGGGGCGAATGGGACGAGGCAAACAACGTCGATGTGGGAACCGACGGGCGCCTTATCACATACAAGTACGCACTTCCGAACATACAGCCTGACATTGTGGGACGAGTCCGACTTGTGCAGGTGACGGATCTGTTCGGAACCACCATCTACTCGAAGCGGGGAACATGTTACAGCTCTACCACTTGTAGCCCGACAGTAAACGTTCCCGCTGCCAACGGAGTCCCGCAAAGTTCAATCGACTACCTCACAGATCCGAACGGCGCCGACCGCAAGGTAGTCACAAAGTTTACGTATGACACCGCCGGCAATCCGCTCCTGACTACCGGTCCTCCAACAACGGATGACCCGAACGGCGGCTTCCAACACTTGATTGGCTATTCTGGTGATACCTACCAAACGTTCCCGACCTCGATCTTTGATGGCTCGGGAGCATCCACCCTGACGACCTACGTCAGCTATTCCGGTTGCTCGGCACCCCCGGCTTTGGGACTCCCATGCAGCATCAAGAACCCTGAAGGGATCGTCACTTACATTCAATATGATGCGTTTGGGCGGGTTACGCAGATTTCCAAGCCTACTTCGGGCTACCTCGAGACGCGAACCTACCACCTGCCAACGGGTATCTCACCACCGGTTCAGACGGTCGTCGAATCCCACCTAGAACTCAGCGACGGCCCCGATCTTGTATACAACACCTACCTGGACGGGCTTGGTCGCGTCTTTAGGCAGGAGTCGCCTGGAAAAGTTGGCGAGACAGTGATCGTCAAGCGGGCGTTCGATGAACGTGGACTGATCAGCTCGGAGAACGACTTCTCATTTGCCGAAACCGGACACACTCGGACATTTTCCTATGATGGACTCGGGCGACTGACCGAGGCCAACGATCCTGGGACTGGCGCGAGCAACTCCGCGACGATTCGGACGCTCACCTATACCCCTTGGACGGTGACCGATCAGACCTATTTCGGGGTGCTTGCGGATCCAAATCGTCAGGAGCGCCGTGAGTCCACGGTCGACGGTCTAGGGCGCCTCGTTCGGGTCGCGAACTATGCCGACGCCGTCAATGTGTCGACCCCACTGGTTGTAACGGCTCAGTATGATCCGATGAATCGCCTGCTCAATGTTTACGATCCCATCGTCAACAATTTGAATCTGTGTGATTCTGATCCTTGCAGAGCGCAGTCACATGTTACGAGCCTGACATGGGACACTTTGGGTCGACGCTATCAGATCATCGATCCCGACTCCGGAACCTGGGGATTCCAGTACGACGATGCAGGATTGCTGAAGCAGCGCACGCAGACGTCTGGAACAAGCTCTCGCACCCAGAAATTCTTCTATGACCCGCTTCAGCGTTTGACCACGAAGACCGTGAGCTCGAGCGGAAACGGATCAACTTCGACGACCAGCCTCATCTACGAGCAGCCCAACTATCCCGGCGCCGGCAAGCCATTCTCAATCTCCACGACCGATACCGGCGGCGGCCCGACCACGAGCTACTCCTTCGGCTACGATTTCGCAGGACGAGTCGAACTCATCGAGCAGGTAACGGCGGGGAGGGTGTTCGACTCGACCTGGCAATACGACGAGCTCGATCGCGTGATCGACCACGACTTCCCTGACGACGAAGGCTTCCGGTACCAGTACAGCGGAGCACGGCTGGACCAGATCAACGCCGACAATGGCAGCGCAGGCGTCGTGCTCCAATCCGCGGAGTACGATGCATTCGGGCGGATCATGGAGCTCCAGCTCGGTCAGGTCGCCACAGGTTCGGCACCGGTCGCGATCACTGACTACCACTATGGAGCAGACAACAGGCTCAACGAGATCACTGGGGCCTCGAGTGCCGGCCCCGTCGCGGACTTCAAGATTACGCTTGACGGGATGGGCAGGCTGACGACTTTCAATCTCAACCATGAAAGCGCCGACCGCACTTTTGCGTATGATGGCCTTTCCCGTCTCCATAGCGCCACCGGCCCATGGGAGAAGGGTGCAGGTGCGCCGGCTTCCGTCACGTGGATCTATGGCTACGACGCACTCGGCGACCTTCGCACGCAGTCAAGCAGCTCCGGGCAGACGTCTTACGCCGACAACCGAACTTGGACGTATAGCGACCCGGCTCGGCCGCACATGCTGACAGCGTTTGCGTCGACTTCATTGGTGCAGGCAATCACGCCCACGCCCTTTGGCGAGCCTGGAGTCATCACACCGAGTAATGGGTCGTCCCAGCAGCTCACTTGGAACGCTCAGGGCAAGCTGACCCAGGTCCAGAACTCGACCTACAGCTACGACGGTTTCGAGCGGAACACGTTGATCCAGACCACTAACGGATCGAGCTCTACCTCAATCGTCCGCGTCGGAGATGACTTCGAATACGACATCAGTGCTGGCCGCGCGAACAAGTACTTTTCTGTGAACGGCGTTCGCGTGGCGGAACTCGCCACGATCTACACCGCGAGGTCTGCGTCGCTCCCACCGTTCGTTCGCTGGCTTTCCCGGCGAGCCCCACCCCTCGTCCCACCTGGCGCGGCGCTGCTTGTCGTGGTCGGCCTTGTCAGCGTCGCGGGCATTGCTTCGGCGCGCAAACGCCCACCGGCGTGGATCTCGGTCCCAGGAGTCGGCCTCCTCACAGTTGTCCTCGTCGTGCTTCCCTACCAAGCAGTCGCGTGGACACTGGGCCCGGGCGGCCCCGGCATCTTCGGCAGACCCGCGGAGCCATTCCTCGCGTACCTGACAGACCACCTCGGCTCTGTGCGGACGGTTCTCAACCAGAGCGGGGCAGTCGTAGAGACCCGCGACTACGATCCATTCGGCGGCGGCATCGCCCATTCCCCGGGCAGCTTCTCAGACCAGCACCGCTTCACGGGGCAACCCGCAGATGACCAAGGGCTCGGCCTCTACAACTATGGCGCGCGTTTCTACAACTCGACTTGGGGAAGGTTCATCTCGCCGGACGACGTGACGCAAGGGTTCGACTCACAGGGGCTCAACCCGTATGCCTACGTCCTCAACAATCCTACATCGCTCGTCGACCCGGATGGACACGATTTCGGTAGCGGTGCCGGAGGCGATCTCTCCATCGGGGGAGCGATCAGTCTTGGAGGAGGGTTCGCGACACCTGCGGGAGGTAGCTCCGGAACCTCAGCAAGCGCAGCATCGCTAGTTGGTTTCGGAAGCGCGGTAACTCTTGGAACGGTGCTAGGCGCTCGAGATCCGTCAGGTACGCTGCCGCCCGACTTCAAGTGGTACTTGCTCTTTGGTCCCTTCTACGGACTCTACAAATGGGTTACGCGACCCTCGGATTATCGCTCGGGAGGCGGTGGTAGAGGGAAGAGCAGCGAGCCACCGACGTCTCCACCAGGTGAGCCACCGACCCCAACCCCAACTACCGCGATTTCGGTCCTGTTCGACGCACTCCAGATTCAAGGTATCGATCTATTCGCGTTTACTTTTGCGAATACAATCGGAAAGGGATGGACTCTAGTCGATGATATTATCGATGTGTTTGAGTCGAAGACCCCAACGGACTTCCTGACTAATCTAGTCTTCATTCCAATAGATCTTGCATTTCCGGCCTATGGATTTTATGGGGGCCACGGCTACGGAATCAAGCAATTCCCTACTGGGAACCCTGCTCCCCTGAACAAAGTAGACGTAGGTAGCTTCGGGCATGATAAGTCAGGAAATGACATCGACTGGATTGTGACTGCGAGCTCCCAAGACACACCTGGTTTACCTGCGGGCATATTTGGGTGGGGATACGTGCTAATCGGAACTCCATTCTTCTACCTCCACGGCAAGATCACTGGGCAGAGCTGTACTGTCTGCGGAAGATGAAGCCCCATTCCAAGACCGGTCTAGCGATTGCAGTTCTTTTGCTGAGCTGTTCGAAGACATATTTTGCGGTCTATGAAGCGGGTCCAAGCTTGCCCACAAACATCTCTGCAGATCGCATAAGCACCGAGGTAGATGCGGTGGTTACGGATTTCGGATTCAGATCCTATCCAGATGTGACCGGCGCCTACTTTTGGTCTAGTCTCAGTGGCCCGATCGCGACTCAGTTCGCCAGTCTCGACGGGGCAGATGCCCACATCACCATTTCTCTAAGCAAAGACGGTTCCAACATCGCGCTGCGAGACCTCAACAACATCCATGAAACGAACTTTGTGCGCATTCTCAAGCAGCATATCGAATCCGACCTCGCCCAGAGTCTGTCTCTAAGAGACATACACTTTGAGACAAGATCCATCATGGACTGGTGAGCCCCACTTGGCTCACCACGCCGTCCAGCCCCCATCCACCATCACCACCGACCCCGTGACGTAGCTCGATGCCGGCGACGCCAAGAACAGCACCGCAGTGTCGATCTCCTCGAGCTGGCCGAGGCGCTGCATCGGCGTGAACTGGTGCATGATCGCGCGGTGCTCGGGGGGGACGTCGCCGATGCGCGGGTCGGTGGTCATCTCGGTGGGGAAGTAGGCTGGGGCGAGGGCGTTCACGTAGATGCCGTGCTTCGCCCACTCGATGGCGAGGTGGCGGGTCAGGTTGTTGAGCGCGCCTTTGCTGGCGGCGTAGCCGATGGAGCGGTGCACCGGATTCGCGCCGAAGCCCATCACCGACGAGAGCTGGATGATCCGGCCGCCGCGGCCGCGCTCGATCCAGCGCTGGCCGACCAGCTGCGAGGCCTCCCAGACGGCGGTCACGTTGAGCGCGATGGCGTTGTCCCACTTCGCGCGCGTGTGCTTCTCGGCGCGGCCGAGGGGGGCGACGCCGGCGCCGTTCACCAGGATGTCGAGCGGGCCGAGCTCGGATTCGACGCGGTCGATCGCGCCGCGCAGCTGCTCGGTGTCGGTGACGTCGGCGGGTGCGACGCAGGTGCGCACGCCCTTTGCGCCGAGCTCCGCCGCGAGCGCGTCGAGGCGGTCCTTGCGCCGCGCGACGAGGCCGACGCTCGCGTCGGCTTTGGCGAGCGCGCGTGCGACCTGGGCCGAAAGGCCGCTCGAGGCGCCAGTCACGAGCGCGACTTGACCGCGGAGTGAGAAGAGCGCCTCGAGCTCCCTCGCGCTCATGGCTTCAGGATCACTTTCAGCGCGTTCTCCTTGTGACCCGCGAAGATCTCGTAGCCGTGCGGTCCCTCGGAGAGCGGGAGCCGGTGGCTGATGATCACGGTCGGATCGAGCCGGCCACTCTCGATCAGCGGCATCAACCTGGAGATGAAGATCTGCGGGTTCACCAGGCCGGTGCGCAGGGTGATGTTCTTCAGGAAGATCAGGAACCAGGGCAGGGTGGCGACCGCCGCGCCGAGCACGCCGATCACCGCGACCCGGCCGCCGGGGCGCGTGACCATGGCGGCCTGCGTGATCAGGTCCTCGCGGCCCACGGCCTCGATCGCCGCGTCCGCGCCCAGCCCGTCGGTCCAGTCGAGCACCTTCTGGCCCAGGTTCTCGCGGCTCGGGTTCACGGCGTCGCAGCCGAGCTGGCGCGCGCGCTCGAGCCGGCCGTCGTCGAGGTCCACCGCCACCACCCGCGCCGCGCCACGCAGGAGCGCGCTCATCTGCGCGAAGGTGCCGACCGGGCCGCAGCCGAACACCACGACGGTGTCGCCGGGGCCGACCTCGGCCATCTCGGCGCCCATGTAGCCCGTCGGCAGGATGTCGGTGAGGAAGAGCGCCTGCTCGTCGGACAGCTCCCCGGGCACCTGAAACAGATTGGTGTCGCCGAACGGCACGCGCACGGCCTCGGCCTGGCCGCCGGGAAGCCCGGTCGAGAAGCCGAACACGTTGCTGGCGCCCGCGCCGCCCGCGGTCATCACCTTGCAGCCGCTGAACACGCCGCGCCGGCACATGGCGCAGGTGCCGCAGCCGACGGTGCACGAGGTGAGCACGCGGTCGCCCTTCTTCACGCCGCGAAGCCCCCGTCCGGCCTCCTCGACGATGCCCACGAACTCGTGCCCGACGGCGAAGCCGCCTGCACCGGCCACGCCCTCGGGCAGGCCGCCGTGCCAGAGATGCAGGTCCGAGCCGCAAATGGCCGTCCGCGAAACCCGGACGATCGCATCGGTATCGCTCTCGAGGCGCGGATCGCGCGTCTCTTCGTAGCGGAAATCTTCCTTGCCGTGGTAGACGATCGCCTTCATTGGAGCTCCCCAACTTGCACCCGAGCTGCGCGCCGAGGGTGCAACAAAACTTGCGGGGGCATTGTCTCCGGAACGTCCCGGAGATTCCACTCGGGGGCACCCCGGCGACGTGCTAGGCTACGCGCGTCGCTGGAGGGAAGCGCCCCGATGCTCCGCGTCTGTCTCGCCGTCGCTGCTGCTGCGCTCGCACTCACTCTCGGCTCACCCGCGCGCGCCCAGGTCGTCGACATCTCGAAGCTCGCTGCCGGGACGGCGGGCTGCCCGCAGCTCGAGGCCGACCCGACCCTCGGGAAGCTCGCCACATTTCTGTGTCATCCGGTGGATGGCACGACGCTCGACGCGCCGATCAACGTCTCGCTGCCGGCGTACGTCGCGGTGCGCGCGGGATCGTTCTCTCCGGTCGAGCGCCAAACCCTGCTGAACGCGGCGCGAGGGGCGATCGGCGACACGGAGTTCAATCGGCTACTGGGCCTGCTTGCGAACGCCTCCGTTCTCTCGGTCAGCCAGGCGGCGCTGCAGCACGCACTCCTCGCAGAGGCGGCCGAGGCGCAAGCCGAGGGGAACCCGGCACTCGCAGCGTCGCTGACCGCTCAAGCGAATACGCTCGTCGCAGGGACCTTCGATGCCTCGATTCCGGAGCTGCTGCAGGCGCGCATCGACCGCGATCGACTTGCCGATTTCAGGGCGGGCCTTTTCGCGAAGTTCAGTGGAGCGGATACGGTCCCAAGCTACGGCGAAGGGGTTGCGCAGACCATCTCCGCCAACCTGAACGGCGCGCCGAGCGCTACGGACGTGGACGGCCTCCCGCTGGTCAATCCCGCGATTTCGGTCATCGATGCCCTTCCGTTCTTCGTCGGGCCCGACGGCATTCCGAACACGCTCGACGATCTGCCGTACGTCACGAACAACCCGCGCGCCCTGTCCGCTGGCTATTCGCTGAACGCTCCACTCCCGGGCGCGGACAACCCCTTGAACGCGGTCCAGGGCCCGACCAATCCTATTCCGATCCCGTTGTTCACGGAGGCGGCGCAGATCACCGTGCCGAGCGCCGCCGACCCGAACGTCCCCAGGACGGTCGATGTCTACGGCGTCTTCTCGAACAAGTACCGGGTGCAGCAAGCCTGCCAGATGAACAGCTTCGATGGGCTCGGCCTGGGCGGCACGTTCGATCGCGCCAGCGGTAGCTGCACCGACTCGGGCGGCCACGACATCACCGCGCAAGCGCTGGCGCTCTCGTGCAGGATCATCCAGATCCGGACGATGAGCGCCCAGAGCCCCCCGATCGGGACCAACGCCGACGGCGACTGCATCCAGGTCAATGCCTTCAGCACCGCGACCCAGACGATTCCGTACGAGGTCCTCGGTCTGCTCGCCGATGCACGGCTGCGGCCGCTGCAGGCAGGCATCGAGCCCACCGATCTGACGGACCTGAGGCTGCGTGGTCAAGCAGCGCGAATCGCCGCACGTCCCTTCAATCCGAATACCAGCGCCGTCTTCGGCCCGGTGGTCGGCGGCTTTCGCAGGAGCGCCGATCTTGCGACCGGCGGGCCGATCGCGTCCTCCGGCGGTGCTTGTCAGATCCGGCTCAACGGCTCCAGCGTTCCGGTGGGTCCGGACAACGTGGCTGGAAACGGCGACGACGTCTTCCCCAGCTCGGGGAATTGCCTGCTCTGGGGTGCGCCGGATCCGAACGGCGTGCAGCACCTGAACTCTTCATCGGTCGTCGCGGCGAACCACACCGCGAACCAGACTCTGTTCCACGAGCTCTGTTCCGCCACGTTCGACGATGACACTGGCTTTTGCCCGCTCGACGCGTTCAACGACCCGAACGTGTTCGGTCCTCTGGGCGGCACTCTCGGGGGCTACGGCCTCTTCACGGCAAGCTTGTTCGACGGCGTCGACCAGATCCGGTCCGTAAGCCAGCCCTTTGACACGTTCGGGGCGCTCGAAGGATCGAACTTCCTGCCCACTCAGCTCCTGTTCGTCAATCCGCGAGCATCGATCCCGAACACTCAGGGCAACCAGGACATGGGCCTGAACCTGCAGCCGGCGCAGGGCGGCCTACTGGGCTGTGGAGTGGACTTCGCCTCGCCCTGCAGCACGACCCAGGCGCAAATCTGGAACAACGATTCCTCGATCCGTGGCGCGCTCGGCCCGGTCTTCCAGCTCGGCGGCATCGATCTGCAGAACGCCGTCGCCACCGTTCTGGTCCAGGAGTTCGCGACAGAGAAGGTGTTCCACAGCGGCGCGCTGGTCGGCGTGGTCGCGACCGGCGATCCCAATTCGCCGTTCGCCTATCTGCCGGGCATGAACTACAGCCGCGACGGCACCTTCGTCAGCGTACAGAACCCGATCGACATCTCGAATCCTGCGTCGATCGAGACGGGTCACTACCTTTCACTGACTGCGTCCGATGTTCAGAACATGAGCACCGCAGCGCGAGCGAGCTTTCAGCAGATCGGGCCGCCGCACGTCGAAGCCGACGGCTGGGTGGAGCCGATGCCTTGGGCGATCGATACCCAGGTGCTCGCCAAGTTCGGCGCGATCGTGTTCAAGTCCGATCCGAACGATCCCATCAACGGAACGGGAAACGTGTTCAACCGCGTCGGCGGGCAGATCTACGGCGAGTACTGCGGCCGGTTCATGAACACGGCGAGTCAAGACAACTCTGCGACGCCGTTCAATCAGACCTGCACGGCGCTCGAGACGATCTCCGCGAACCTCGAGCGCTTGTACATCTCAGGCGAGATCGTCGGGCAGGACCGGCACTTCTCGCCGGCGCGTTCGCTCGCGGAGCTGACCGCGATGCTCGACGACGACCCCAACGACGATGCGACCGGGAATCCGATCGCCGGCGCCGACGGGATCTTCGCGCGCAACGCGTTCGTCTTCGACAAGGCGCAGATGGACTTCGACGTCGTCCGCGGGCGAGCGATCGCCGGGGGCGTTGTCGTGGAGCCGTATCAGGATCCTGTCACGGGTGCGCAGTTCCTCGATGCCTACGATCCCAACTCGTGCGCGGCGACCTACTGCTATCTCGACGTGACGAAGCTCATCGATCCGAGCCTGGTGGGATCGAGCGGATTCCCGCTGCTGATCGACATGCCGATCAGCTACACGGTCAACGACAACACGGCAGGCAGCACGACCCGCATCAATCTGGCCGCACTCGAGAAGAACGATCTGAAGGACCTGCGGCGGCT
>Ga0306920_100004136_pt1 | contig 18577 bp, 21 predicted proteins | sample flu12Cox44000170_FD_204666 | JGI IMG/M metagenome (GOLD analysis project Ga0306920, IMG submission 204666) | Lab enrichment of tropical soil microbial communities from Luquillo Experimental Forest, Puerto Rico - flux4day.12C.oxic.44.000.170 (v2)... | ecosystem: Environmental > Terrestrial >... | reverse complement strand
CCACTCCGCCGAAGCCAAACTCAACATCCTTCGCAGGCGGGGGCCGTCCACATATGAATTATGCACTCGCCCTTCATGATTGCCGCTGGTTGAGCAAGCCGAGCGCGCGCCGCCTTCCTGTGGTCGAAGCGGAAACCCTCGGCTTCGAGTGCTCGTGATCAACTTTTCCGCCCGAATTACCAAGTTGAGAGCAGGCGACTTAACGATCAAAATTGCAAAGAACAATCTCGCCAGTACAATCCTTTCACACGGAAGGAATCCCACAATGGCCTATAAACCACAATCGCCATATGTCCCACTGAATAGCGAACAGAAAGCTGAGGTGCTCAGGCGCATAGACAGCGGCTTGTCGACAAACGAGATCGCTGAACTGATGGACATCTACCCAATGCAAGTTGCTGGCGTGAAAGCAGCTCGCGCTCGCGGCAGCTATCAGCCCGCTACCGACACTGAGGAAATCACCGTCGATGATGCGATAGAGACCACCTTCGGCCTCGAGCGTGATCTACAGGTTGCCATACGCCATAACATCCACCAGCTCGACGCCAACCTGACCATCATCGATGGCGGCAAGGAGCGGACGGTTGCTTCCGGCCGAACGGATATTCTGGCTCGCGACCGGTTCGGCCGCGTCGTGATCGAACTCAAGGCCGGGATGGGCGATATCAGTGTAATCGGTCAAGTGCTCGCCTATGTCGGCGATCTTCAAGCTGAAGATCCGGCAGAGCCGGTCCGCGGCGGTCATTGCCCACGATTTCACCCCGCGTGCGGTCTCGGCCGCCCGCGCCGGCAATATTCAACTGATGCGCTGCGGGCACTCTTTCACTTTTCAGAGCGCGTAAATTAAAGACCTGCAACGAGACTCACCGGGAGCCGCCCGCTTACCTGAGTGCGCAACCATCAGCTGAGCGCCATACTTCCTCATTCTGGAGTCCGGCACGTTCCAGAACATCCCTTATGCGGCTTTCTAGATGTTGCGTCCGTGTGCCTGTCTCGCGCGGCTGCCAGTTGCCTATATCGTTTTATGTACCGGCCGGGCACGAGGAGCCGCTTCAATCGCGTCAAAGATCGAGCGCAATGTCACCTTGGGGCTGGCTGCAGCAGATCAACAGATTGCCGGCGGCCGGCGGCTCGACCGGGTCCGGCCCGTACATAACGGAGCCGGAAATCAGCCCCGTCTCGCAGTTATGACAAACTCCGGTGCGGCACGACCAGCGCACCGGCACATCGCACGCCTCGGCTAGTTCGAGCAGGCTATGAAATGCGGAACCCCAGTGGACGGCGAGATTGCTGCGCGCGAAAGACACCAGCGGGCCGACCTCCGCGGCTTCCGCCGGCGGGTGCGGTGGCGGTCGCGGGACCGCGGCGATGCCCGGCGTCATCGACGGGCCCGACCCGAAATTCTCGGTGTGCAGGCGGTCACGAGCGACCCCCCAGCCTGCAAGGCCGTCGACGAGACCGCTCATAAACGCAGCCGGACCGCAGATGTAGAAGTCCGCATCAGGCCGGACGCCTATTTCCTCAAACATCTGCACGCCGACGCGCCCCACCCTGTCAAAATCGACAGTCGGCCGATCGGTTGGCTTGGGCGCACTGTAACAAATGTGGCTGTGGCTTCCGGGCAAGGTCTTGAGGAGCTCGCGCACCTCCGCCGCAAAAGGATGCTCGCTGCTGTTGCGGGCGCCGTGAATCCACCAAATCTCTCTCCGAGTTTGCTCGGCGGCCAGTGCGTACAGCATAGCGAGGACCGGGGTGGCGCCAATGCCAGCGCTGACAAGGACCACGGGACGCTCCCCCGGCCGCAACGTAAAGCTGCCGCGCGGGGCGCTCACGTCGAGAATATCGCCTGCTTGAACCCGCATATCGATGTAAGCCCCAGCAGCGCCATGCGGCTCGCGCTTGACGCTGATGCGATAGCGATCCGCGCTCGGCGCGCCCGACAGCGAATAGCTGCGCAGAAGAGCGCTCTCGTCGGGCGGCGGCCTCAGCCGCAATACGATATACTGCCCCGCCAGGGCAGCGGTCAGCGGCGCACTGTCGGCCGGCTCCAGCACGAGCGAGGTAACATTGCTGCTTTCCTGCAACTTCTGCGATACCCGCAAGGGGCGGAAGCCCGGCCACGCGGGGGGCGGGCCCATCGGTGGGCCGAGGCCGGGGTTACCCGTGGTTCCGCGGCCTTTCCGTTCCCGGTCGAGCAGCGCCTCCAACGAGGTTCTCCAGCCGGCGCTCAATGCCGGGATGCGCAACGCTCGTTCGAGCCCGCTCGCCGGGTGGCCCGGCAAATATAACAGCGCATTGATCTCGGTGACGGTCACCCGCTCGGGACCTTCCTCGACCTTCACGATTTCGTCGCCGGCGCCGACTTCGCCTTCCTCCAGGACGCGGAAATAGAACCCGGGCCTGCCGTGGGAGACAAGCAGTGCTGCCATCTGCGGCTCGTTCATGCGGATGCCGACCCGATAGCAGGTGACGCGCGGCTGCGTCACTTCGAACAGGGCGTCGCCGATCCGGTAATGATCGCCAATGCAAACTTCAGTATCCGCCAGTCCCTCGACTGTAAAATTCTCTCCGAACTGGCCGTAGGTAAAGTCGTTGCGGCCAAGCTGGTTTTGCCAATAACGATAAGAGTCGATCTGGTAGACAAAGACTGCCCGGTGTTCGCCGCCATGCCCCGCCAAATCTCCTTGGCCGTCACCATCGATGTTGAGCCGGCGCACCATCCGCCGGCCTTCAACGGGCGCCTTCCAGACAGCGGTATGGACAATTTTGCCTTGCCACTCGATGTCGCGTGGCAGGCCCACGTTCACTGAAAGCAGGCGAGGCATCGTGCGCTTCTCCTGGTTTTCTATTGAGGCTATCCTCTTACTTGAACAGTTTTTGCAGTTTTATGCATCCAGATTGAGCTACTGTAGTGATGGATTGCTGGCGGTATGGCAGGGCCAGTTTCCGCCCAGATTGGACCTTCACGGACCGCGACGTATCCAAGGCCGACCGGATCGCGGCCGAAGCGCGCCGTGCCGCCCTGTTGAGAGAAGAAAACCACTTCGCCGCCGGGAGGCTGCCGTCGGGCACGACCGCCGAACAGGAGCGATTGGTCCTTGCCGCAATCGCCGGCGAAATCGTCGCCACCGATCCGCCCGCGTAGCCGCTGCAGTCGCGATCGCAATTTAGAACGACCGCAAAATTGCCGCAATACTGTTGCATGCTTCTGGGCTTTGATAGTCCAGTCGAACTCATTGGGCGTGCGGATAAATGCAACTAAAAAGCGATTTTGCTGCAGATTCGCTGCAGATAAGCAAATGTGTAATAAGCAACTCAATTTCTGATTGCCTCTCGCGGCCGCCGGCGGAAGCGCAGAAAGACAGGGGCGCGTCTGGCGGTGCGCGCCTTTTCCTCGTACCGGGTCGGCGGCCAGTCGGCGGGGCGCTCGCGCCAGTCGCCCGGGCGCCGCGCCAGCCATTCCAAGGCGGGATGACCAGTGAGGCGTTCGAGGATCCAGCAAAGGTAATCGCTATCGTCCGTGGCGACCCGAAGTTCTGCATCGTCGGCCATGATTTCCGCCAACCGGTCGAGCATCTCGCGCGCGAGGAGGCGGCGCTTATGGTGGCGCCGTTTCGGCCAGGGATCCGGAAACAGGATGAACACGCGATCGATCGAGGCCGGCAGCAGCGCCGCGATCAGCAAGCGCGCGTCGTCGGCAAAGATCCGAATGTTGCCGAGGCGCCGCTGCTCGATTTGCGCGAGAAGCTTGACGATCCCGTTCTCGAAAACCTCGCAGCCGATGAACCCGGCTGTCGGATGCCGTTCGGCTTGCTGCGCCAGATGCTCGCCGCCGCCGAAGCCGATCTCCAACCATATCGATCGCCGCGCGGCGCCGAACAGAGTGCCGGGATCGAGGCGGACCGGCGTCGGAATTCGCACAGCAAGCCGCGGCAGCAACCTATTGATGAGGGTCTTTTGCCCGGGACGAAGCGCCCGGCCCCGGCGGCGGCCGAAAACGAGCAGAGAGGGCTGCGGGCGAAGAACCGTCAGAAGATGCGCCGAAGCTCGTCGACCAGATCCAGCTTCTCCCAAGAGAAACCGCCATCGGGTTCGGCTTGCCGGCCGAAGTGACCGTAAGCGGAAGTGCGCGTGTAAATCGGCTTGTTGAGGTCGAGATGGGTGCGAATACCGCGCGGCGACAGATCCATCAGCTCTTGCAGCGCCGTTTCGAGTTTTCTGTCGTCAGCCGCGCCCGCGGTGTCGACATAGAACGACAGCGGCTTGGCGACGCCGATCGCGTAAGCGACTTGGATCGTGCACCGTTCCGCAAGCCCGGCAGCTACGACGTTCTTTGCCAGATAACGCGCAGCATAAGCCCCCGAGCGATCGACCTTGGTCGGGTCCTTGCCGGAGAAGGCGCCGCCGCCGTGCGGCGCCGCGCCACCATAGGTGTCGACGATGATTTTGCGGCCCGTGACGCCGGCATCGCCGTCCGGACCGCCGATCACGAAGCGGCCGGTCGGATTGACAAGAAAATGCCCCTCTTCGCACATCCAACCCTGCGGCAGCGTTTCAAGGACGAAGGGCCGTACGATTTCGCGCACCTCCTCTGTCTCGATCCGATCGGAATGCTGGACCGAGACGACGACCTTCGTCGCCCCCACCGGCTTGCCGCCGGCGTATTGCAGCGTGACCTGACTTTTTGCGTCAGGGCCCAGCAATGGCGTCCTCCCCGCGTGCCGCGCCTCGGCGAGCGCGCGCAGGATCGCATGCGCGTAGAAGATCGGCGCCGGCATCAGCGCGGGCGTCTCGCTGCAGGCGTAGCCGAACATCATGCCCTGATCGCCGGCACCCTCGTCCTTGTTGCCCGAGGCGTCGACACCCTGCGCGATGTCGGTCGACTGACCGTGGATCAGACATTTGATCGCCGCCGTCCGCCAATGAAAATTTTCCTGTTCGTAGCCGATCTCGCGAATGGCGGTGCGCGCCACGTCGATCAGCCTTTCGCCGGTAATCGATGCGGGGCCGCGCACTTCGCCGGCGAGCACGACGCAATTGGTCGTGACCAAGGTCTCGACGCCGCAGCGGGCCTGCGGTTCGACCGCGAGAAATGTGTCGACGATCGCGTCGGAAATGCGGTCGCAAATTTTGTCGGGGTGACCCTCCGACACAGATTCGCTGGTAAATACGAAATCAAGGTTGGCCAAGCGATTGCCCTTCTCGAAAGCGTCAAGAGGCGCTACGATAGCACGTCGGTGTTGATGCAATCTTGCGTTGTAAACGTCAAGACCAATTTTCCGCGTCTCAATCGCCCCCTTTTATGGTGCGTTACTGTCCCGAGAGCCGTTCGCCGCCTGCCGCCAGCGCCCTCGCCAGGTCGAACAGGCGGCGGCGTAATGCGGTATCTTCGATTTTGTAGTAGGCGCTGACCAGCTCCACCGTCTCGCGCCGGCGCAGCGGATCGGAGTCGAAGGCCTCGGCCGGCGGTTCGGCAAATCCCGCAGGAATTGCCGGAGCGCGCACCGGGTCCATATCGTCAAAGAAGAATGACACCGGAACGTCAAGAACCCGGCTCAGATCATGCAATCGGCTGGCGCCGATGCGATTGGCGCCCCGCTCGTATTTCTGGACCTGCTGAAACGTCAACCCGATCGCCTCACCCAGCCTTTCCTGGCTTAGCCCGAGCATGTTCCGGCGGAGCCGGACACGCGAGCCGACGTGGATATCAATCGGGTTCGGTTTGTCGCCCTTTCGGCGGCCCGGGCGTCGGGTCTGTTGTTGCATCGCCATCGGTCGATCGCCCTAACGGAAGCACGGAACCGGTTTGATAAGGCACGCCAACGATCGCGGTCAACAACGAGTGTTAACGCGGCGCCCCTCGGACGATCAGCGCAGGCGGAAAGCGACCGGCAGAGCACCGGCGAGAAGGAGCGCAAGGAACATCCAATCGCCCGCTCGGGCATAGAGCGTCGCGCGAGCCGCAGCCGGTAGCGGGAGATCGGCGTAGCCGACGGTATCGAGGTTTATGCGGGCGACGACGCGCCCTACGGGATCAACCACTCCGCTGATGCCGTTGTTCGCGACCCTCACGAGAGGCAATCCTTCTTCGACGGCACGCGTCCGCGCGATCGCAAAATGCTGATACGGGCCGGAGGTCCGGCCATACCACGCGTCGTTGGTGACGTTCAGCATCCAAGCCGGCCGGTGATCCTGATCGACAACCGCACCCGGGAATATGACCTCGTAACAAATCAGCGGAGCGAATGGCGGAAGGCCCGGCAATTCGATCGTCCGGGGGCCGGGACCGGCGGTGTAATCGAGATTTCCGGGTGTGATCTTTTGCAGAGGCAACACGTCGCGGAACGGCATGTATTCGCCGAACGGGACAAGGTGCGCCTTGTCGTAGCGGGCGACAATTTCACCATCGCTGTCCACCGCTTCGAGGCTGTTCCACACCCGCACGATCGGTTCCGGGGGCGGGTTAGCCCGTACCGCGCCGGTGATGACATACCCCCGCTCCGAGGCAATCGCGCCCAGTTCGCGACGGAGGGGTGCGTCGCGACCGAGGAGAAACGGGGTGGCCGCCTCCGGCCAAAGTACCGCTGCAATTCTTCGGGTTGTCGGGGCGCTGCTGAGATCCAGAAGGACCCGCAGGTTGCGCTGCGCCGCGGCCGGCTCCCATTTCATCGTCTGCGGGATCGACGGCTGCACGATACGCAGCCAGACCCCGCTGCCGGTGGTGGGCGTGGCCTCGAGGCGGATCGCGCCCGCCAGGCTCGGCGCTACGACCAACAGTCCGGCGGCGATCGCCGGCGCCAGACGCCGCGCCGGAGAAATGCGCAACAGCGACGGTGTCGCCAGAAGTATGGGCAGCGAGGCGGCAAGAACGGTCAGGAAGCTCAGCCCATAAATGCCTATCCAGGCGACGCTTTGCAGCATCAGAAGCGCCCCCGGGAAGCCCCCGGACCAAGCGTAACCGATCAAATTCCACGGAAGGCCGGTAAACGCATGTCCGCGCAACCACTCGGCTCCTGCCCAGGCGATGGCAAACGCGAACACTCGCGCCGCAGCCGGGAGTCGTAAGTGTCTGACGGCGAGGTGACTAGCCGCCAACGCCAAGGCGATGTAAAGCGCAAAGGCTGCCGGAAGGCCGGCGGCAGCGACCGGAACTAGCCACCAGAAGTGGGCGATATCGACAAAAAGCGCTGCGGCGATCCAATAAAGGCCGCTCAAAAAAAAGCCGAGGCCGAAGGCGTAACCCAGGCGGAAGGACGCCCACGGGCCATTGCTGCCGACATCCAACCAGAGCAGGCCCGGGAACGCGATAAACAGCAGCGGTGTCAAATCCACCGGTGGAAGCGTGGCGGTCGCGCAGCCTCCCAGTAAAAAAGCGAGCCCATAGCGCCGCCAGCCCGACAAGTCGGCGAGGCGATCGGCGAAGCGACACAGAGGGGTCTCGACCCGAGAGCCGGGGGTGATGCGGAGCAGCGATGACGGCTCAGGCACTCGCCGCACTACCGCCGACAGTCGTAACCGGCAGGCCACGCACCCGCAAGCGCTTGATTCTGCGCGGATCGGCATCCAACACTTCGAATTCGATGCCCGACGGGTGCACGATCACCTCACCGCGTTTGGGCACACGCCCGGCAAGGCCGGAGACCAGCCCGCCCAACGTGTCGACCTCTTCCTGGTCCGCCCCCTGGCGCAACCGGGCGCCCCGGTACGCCTCGAGCGTCTCGATCGGCGTGCGTGCATCTGCAATCAGGCTCCCATCAGCACGTTCGACCAGGCTCGGCCGATCCGCTACATCGTGCTCATCCTCGATTTCACCGACAATCTCTTCAATGAGATCTTCGATCGTCACCAATCCGTCGATGCCGCCGAATTCGTCGACCACCATCGCGATGTGGGTTCGCGCCTGGCGCATCTGAACAAGGAGATCAAGTATCGGCACCGATGGCGCGACGAACAGCACCTTGCGCACCAGGAGCCGCAGCTTTGTCTCGTGTCGCTCGGCCACCGGGCCGAGCACATCCTTGACATGGATGAAACCGATGACGTCGTCGAGCGTCTCGCGATAGACGGGAACCCGCGAATGACCCTGCTCGACCATACATTTAACGACCGCGGGGAAAGGAGTTTCGACGTCGAGCGCGACGATGTCGACGCGCGGCACCATCACATCGGCGGCAGTCTGATCATGGATTTTCAGAACATTGCCGATCAACAGCCGCTCTTGCCCGCTCAGCGATCCGCGATCGTCGGCGGCCGGCTCTTCAATCATCTCGTCGATGGTCTCGCGCAGGCTTTCGCCATTACGCGGCCGCCGGATCAGTCGAAGGAAATCTCGCAGTCGCGCGAAGGACCGCGCGTGCTCGGAATGGGCGCTGGTCCCTGGCGGCTCCGGGTCACTCATCGTGAGCGGGCGTCGGTTCGAGTAAACACGGGGGGTCGCGATAGGGATCGCGAATTCCGAACTCCGCCAATATCGACCTTTCCAACGACTCCATCGCCTCTGCCTCGCCCGGCGTCAGGTGATCGAAGCCGAGCAGATGGAGAACGCCGTGTACGACGAGATGGCGCAAGTGATCTGTGATTGGCTTGTCCTGCTCGGATGCCTCGCGACCGACGACCTCGAAGGCCAGCACGACGTCGCCGAGCAGAACCGGTGCCCCCGCCGGAACTCGCGCCCCCTGCTCCCAGGCCGGAAACGCGAGAACGTTTGTCGGAGCGTCGTCGCCGCGATGGTCGCGGTTCAGGCGCTGTTGCTCGACAGCGTCGGCCAGTACGATGCCAAGCTCCACCCGTCGCTGCCACGATAGCTTCAAGACCGCCGAGCCGCGCACCAGTGCCAGTTGCGCCGCGTCGCGGGCGAGCTCTTCGGCACTGGGGCAAAGCTGGCTCCAGCCTGCACAGGTCGACGCGATTTCGATCGTCGGGGCTGAATTCATTACCGCTCGATAGGGCGCCCTTCGTTCTCACGGCTCTCGTACGCGCGCACGATTCGCGCGACCAGCTCGTGCCGGACGACATCCTTATCGGTGAGCCGCACTGTGGCAATCCCCTCGACTCTTCCCAGAGTCTCAAGTGCTTCGGCCAGACCTGAGCGCGCGCCTACCGGCAGATCGACCTGGGTAGGATCGCCGGTGACAACCATACGCGAGGCTTCTCCGAGCCGGGTCAGAAACATCTTCATCTGCACAGGTGTTGTATTCTGTGCCTCGTCGAGGACGACAAAGGCGTGGGACAGCGTACGACCGCGCATAAAGGCGATCGGCGCCACCTCGATTTCCCCAGTCCCAAGACGTCTGGCGAGTTGATCCGCCGGCAGCATGTCATTCAGGGCATCGAAAATCGGGCGCAGAAACGGATCAACCTTGTCGCGCAAGTCGCCCGGCAGGAAGCCCAGCCGCTCGCCCGCCTCGACGGCGGGCCTCGATAAGATGATCCGTTCGACGCGCCCATTCATCAGGAGGTCGACAGCGGCAGCAACCGCAAGGTATGTTTTACCAGTTCCAGCGGGCCCCAGAGCGAAGACTAGCTCGTTCTCTCGGAGCGCTTTTATGTATGCGGACTGACCGGGAGACCGCGCCATGATACGACGTTTCCGGGTGCGGAACGCGGACTCTTCTCGGCTTAGACTCAGACCTTCGTCGAGTTCGGCCTCCGCGAGCCGGATGGCACCCTCGACTGCCGGCAGATCGACTTCCTGTCCCCGTTTTAGGCGCTCGTACAGGTGTGAAAGCGCAAGATAGGCAGCCTCACTCGCGGATGCGGGGCCGGAGATCGTGAGGCGGTTGCCACGCGTGACCACCGAAACGCCAAGCTGTCGCTCGATCCGGTCGAGGTGCTGATCGCGCGCACCATAAAGGAGGGGGAGCAGCAAGTTGTCATCGAATTCCAGCTGCGCACGACCCGCGGCAAGCTCGGTGGCCGTAACTGGCGCGATCATATCGCAAAGGCCTCGGCAATGGCGCCCGACAAGCTGTTGGTGCTCGCGGCCGTTATCCGCACGGGAGCAATCTCTCCGATGCGATAGCGGGGTGCAGCGATATGTACGCTCTGCAAATAGGGGCTCCGCCCGACGATCTGCCCCTCATGTTTCCCTGCCTTCGCGAAAAGTACAGGGAGAACCCGACCAATGCATGACAGGTTAAATTCTCTTTGTTGAGTCACAATTAAAGTCTGCAGTGCAGCAAGCCGTTCCGATTTAGCCTGTTCCGGAACCTGATTGGCCGCCGACGCCGCAGGTGTCCCCGGCCGCGGCGAGTATTTGAAGGAGAACGCCTGAGCAAATTGGATCTCGCCGACCAAATCAAGCGTGTCCCGGAAGTCTTCGTCTTTTTCACCCGGATGACCGACGATCAGATCAGTAGACAGAGCGAGATCACTTCGGGCTGACCGCAAGCGCTCGACAGTCCGTCGATATTCGTAGGTAGTGTAACGCCGGTTCATGATCGCGAGAACCCGGTCCGAACCGCTCTGAACCGGGAGATGAAGAAACGGCATCAATTGAGGCACCTCACGATGTGCCGCCACCAGATCGTCATCGACGTCTCGTGGGTGCGAAGTCGTGTAGCGAATCCGCGCGAGCCCCGGTAATTCGGCGAGCCGACGTATCAACTCACCCAGCGTCCAAACTCTGCCGTCAGGGCCCTCCCCATGATAGGCATTCACGTTCTGCCCGAGCAGCGTAATCTCCCGCGCGCCGCCGCGAACGAGCTGACGCGCTTCGCCCAGAATCTGCATCGCCGGACGCGAGTATTCTGCGCCGCGTGTGTACGGTACGACGCAGAAACTGCAAAACTTGTCACAGCCCTCTTGTATCGTCAGGAAAGCTGTCACTCCTTCTGGCGCAACGGCCTTTGGCAGGAAGTCGAACTTCGGCTCCGTAGGAAAATTCGTCTCGATCATCCCATCACCGCCAGCTCGTAGCGCTTTCGCGACCAACTCGGGCAAGCGATGGTAATTTTGCGGACCTACTACGAGATCGACGCATCGAGCGCGATGGATGATCTCTGCGCCTTCGGCCTGCGCGACGCATCCGGTAACGGCAACAATCATTCGGGCACCGCGCTCTGCTTTCGCCGTCTTGAGACGTCGCATCACGCCGAGCTCCGAATATACCTTTTCCGATGCCTTTTCTCGGATATGACAAGTGTTGAGGATTACCAGATCCGCATCCTGAGGCCTCTCCGCCTTAGAAAAGCCGAGCGGCGCCAGAAGATCTGCCATACGCATCGAATCGTAGACATTCATCTGGCAGCCATAGGTCTTGACATAAACGCGCCTCGTGACGCCGTTTTCCGTGCTTGTGATCGTGGATCTTGTCATCGCCCCACCGCTACGCGACCGCAGGCAACTCGCCGGGGAGGGCATGGGGCGGCGGTTCCGGCATCGGCTGCGGCCGCCCAAACAGTGCTCCGGCAAGTCCGCCAGCGATGCGGGCGTAGCAATAACTCGCAAGCGCCTTTCGCGACCCACAGTCGGAAAGAAAGGTCGGCGGGTGGAATTCTAGCACCACTTCGACGGTCCCGAGGCCGATCATGCTCCAGATATGAGGCGCCAGATCAACGTCGCCATACCATGCGAACAGCGGCCGATAGAGGCGTCCAATGGGCATGCCGTCGAGCCGGGTATACGCGATCGAGACCGGCTGAACGACAACGGGGGAAAGGCCTCTTGCGTGTTCAGCAGCAGCGAACAATGCGCTTTTGAACGGAAGTACGCGATTGCCATCGCTGCTGGTTCCCTCCGGAAATAGGATCAGCGCATCGCCGACCGCCAGTCTCTTGCTTATCGCGTCGCGTTGGGTGACGGTGCTGCGTACTCGCCGATCCACGAAGACACTGCGTTGTAGTTTGGCGAGCCAACCGAAAAATGGCCAATCCGCGACTTCGGCCTTGGCGACAAAAGAGCCGGCTATTACCGAGCCGAGGACCGTAATATCGGCGTATGAAACATGATTAGCCACGAAGAGTACCGGGCGCCAGCTAGTGGGCGTACCGACTACGCGGATCTTAAATCCAAGAATTCGGCAACATCGAGCGTGGTAGAATACCGGCAGCGTCCTTGTCCATCGACAACACAAAGCCAATCCTATCACCTGCGCGGGCATTAGAACCACGGTCCACGCGAAATAGAGCGAGAGCCGCGCGAATCTCAATGTCGTCGAGCCCATGTCCTTAAGTGGTCCATGTCTCTTTCGCCTGCCTTCCGTAATGGCGCGAGTATTTTTCTGCGACAAGATCGGTTTTGACCAAAATACACACGTCGACGGTATTAAACTGCTCGTCGACGACAGCGCCGTCGCCGACAAAACCGCCGAGCCGCAGATATCCTTTTATCAGGGGCGGTAACGCCGCGACCGCCCGCGTCGCATCAACCGCGCAACGGTCGAGGCGACACATGTCCACGTAGCGCTCAGCACGCGCGCGCGGTCGCAGGGCGGGGGGCGCCCGATAATGGTGATGCAAATAGGAAAGCGGCATGGCGAGAGCATCTGGATCAGTGCCGGGCAGGCTGGCGCAGCCGAACATCAGGGCGATATTGTAATGAAATACATAGGCAGCGATACCGCTCCATAGAAGCTGCATTGCCGCTCGCTGTCGGTACGCCGGATCGACGCACGAGCGGCCCAGCTCGAGGATCTCCCCAGGATGGACCACGAGGGGAGAAATGTCGAATTCGTTCGCAGAGTAAAATCCGCCCAAATGAGCTGCCACGTCTCGCCGGATCAGGCGGTAGGTGCCGACGACGATGTCCGCATCTACGCCGCGGCTGTGGTCGAGGACGAGCAGGTGATCGCAGCCGTCATCAAAATGGTCGGCATCGCGCCGGCGGCGGGCCAGTTCAGGGAGCGGCTGGGCGCCGAGCTTTTCGTAAAATATCTTGTACCGCAGCGCCTGCGCCGCATCTATGTCGGCGTCCGACTCCGCCAGCCGCACCTGAAGCGGGCCGGACCGAATGTCGATGATTCGGTCCGACATGCGGAAAGCGGGAACTTGAACCAATGGCAATGTCGCGTTCGGCAATTTTGCCTTCGGCTCAGCCGAACGTGGCCGGGTGCGACGGGTAAACCACCGCGACCCCACCCCGGTGTGGGGGACGCGAGGCGCGACCTCCGTCGACTTCGTCATGGCCCGCGCGGAGGTCCGCTGTTCAGACGATCGCGAGCTGGTCATCCCTTCTCGGGACAAGGTTTGCCAATCCGCGGCACCGCGTACAGCTCAAGTCGATGCCCGACCAGTTCATAACCAAGTTCATCGGCAACCAGCTTCTGCAGGCGTTCGATCTCTTCATTACGGAACTCGACTACACGGCCTGATTGCAAATCGATCAAATGGTCGTGATGCGCACTCGGCATCTCTTCGTAGCGGGCGCGGCCATCGCCGAAATCATGCCTAGCAAGGATATTAGCCTCCTCGAAGAGACGGACTGTGCGGTATACAGTTGCAATGCTGATACGAGCGTCAATCGCAGTTGCGCGGCGGTAGACCTGCTCGACGTCAGGATGATCGACGGCTTCCGAGAGCACACGCGCGATGACCCGCCGCTGCTCGGTCATCTTTAGGCCCTTGTCGAGACAGAGCTGTTCCAACCGCGAGGTCATCGCCCCTCCGTGATGGCCAGCCTCATCTGTTCATAATATACGTGCACGCATCAAACCCGCCTATCGCTCGGAAAGCGTGCGTTCCACCCGTGAGCGGCGACCAGTCACGATAAAATGCGTACGGAAAGGCGGCCTGAGTGGTCAGGCGCGAGGCCGCCGCGCTCGGGTGCCAAGCCCGATCTCTTTCGCAAGGCGACTGCGCTGGCGGGCGTAATTGGGAGCCACCATCGGATAATCGACGGTTAGTCCCCAGCGCTCACGATAGGCCTCTGGGCTCATGTTGTAGGCGGTTTTCAAGTGCCGCTTCAACATCTTGAGTTTCTTACCGTCCTCAAGGCAAATGATGAAATCTGGATGGACCGATTTCTTGATCGGAACGGCGGGCTGTGGGCGTTCCGCTGGTGCCGTCGGAACGTCCCCGATATTAGCCAGGGAATTGTACACCTGATTGATCAGCTGCGGCAAATCTCCTACTGCCACCGTATTGTTCGAAACATGGGCCGCGACGATTTCCGTCGTCAACGCCAGCAAGTCGCTGTTTTGGTCCGGGTTGTTCATCTCGGTGATCCCGCCATTAGCCTCATCTCGGAATATAATTAACATTGGGCTACAAAGCAATCGGCTCAATGATCGATCTCTTAAATCTCATCAATCCCAAAGAAAATCCATCGTTGAGCGCAAGAAGCCGACAGGAAAGCTGGAATCGCGCACTCAATTTGCCAGGGAGGGTATCATCAGCGAGACACGCAATATGAGCGCATCAACGAAACACCCGGCTCGATGGTAGTAATTCCGACGCCGTCCGACCTCGGTAAAGCCGCATGCGGCATACAGCGCGCGGGCGGCTGTATTATCGACCGCCACTTCGAGGACGACGCGTTCGATGCCTCGCCGCTGGGCCTCTAAGCGTATCGACGCAAGCAGCGCCCTACCCGCTCCAGCTCGCCGGTAACCTGGCAGAACACCCACCGAAAGGATCTCGGCCTCTTCACCGAGAGCAAGAGCCAAGGCGAATCCGACAGGGCGGTCTTGAATCCACCCAATCCTGCCGAAGAATCCCGGAATTCTCATGATCTGCCCGATCGAGCCGAGATCCCAGGAATCTTCGGGAAAGCAAACTCGGTGAAGCGTTGATACCGTGCCAGCGACCGCCCGCAGCATCGGCTCCACGACCAGGCTCATGCCGGTCCGAGACCCGGGTTTCGATGTTTGGGCGCTAGCGTTACACCGGGCGAACGAAGATAAACCGGTCGTGGGGCGATGTGCTCTTCGCGGGGGTGGAGGCGGCGCAGAGCGGCCCTCAGGGCGCCAATCGCATCGGGGGTCGACTCATTGAGAACGGTGACGGCCGCGCGACTCGAAAGCGCGGCCGCCGCACGCTGAGCCGCATCCCCGGCAACTAGCAACGGCACTGCGCCGATCACTGTATTCACAACATCGTCCAGCCCCGCAGGCATAATCGCCGCCGGCTCGCCGATCGGGTCGCACTGAGGATCGAAAAGCTGGACGAATAGATCCTCGCGACGGCTTTCGAGAGCGACGAGCAGGAACCGGCCGTGCTTTGCACGGGTGGCGGCCACGGCTTCAAAGCTGGTCACGCCAATCAGCCGCGCGTTGGTCGCGAGCGCTATGCCCCTCGCCGCTGCGAGCCCAATGCGAATACCGGTGAAACTCCCTGGCCCGACGGTCACGGCGACAAAATCAAGCGCTCCCGGCGGCAGTCCCGCCCGGCTCAGTGCGCGGTCCACCATCGGCAGCAACCTCTCGGCCTGCCCGCGCGTGCTCTCGAAGCGCTCGGTATAGGCTAGTTCGCCGGCCACTGTAACTGCCACGGAGCAAGCCAAACCCGCGGTGTCAAGCGCCAAGACGACCGCATGCGACCCTTCGGTCGTTACACAGCTGGGTTCGCCCCCTGCGGCCCCGGAAGCGGGAGAGGAAGAATTCGCGATCGTTTGCCGTGGCTCCTCGATCGCGAAATCTGCTAGACCGCCCGTACTTCGATCACCTCGGGTATATAATACCTGAGCATATTCTCGATTCCGGCCTTCAACGTGGCAGTCGAGCTCGGACAGCCGGAGCAGGAACCCTGCATGTGCAGATAGACAATGCCATCTTCGAAATCGTGAAATATGATATCGCCGCCATCTTGCGCCACCGCGGGGCGCACGCGCGTTTCCAACAGCTCCTTGATCTGGGCCACAAGCTCGTCTTCATCCCCGTCGCTCACCCCGGCCGCGGCCCCAGACACCTCATCGGCGAGCAATACCGGCCGGCCCGCGGTAAAATGCTCCATAATGATGGCAAGAATCGCCGGTTTCAGCCGGTACCAATCACCATCCTCAACCTTTGTTACGGTGATGAAGTCCGTACCGAGGAACACCCCTTTCACCTCTGGCAGCGAAAGGAGCCGGTCCGCCAGGGGAGAGACGCGGGCCGCCTCGGGTGTCGTGAAGTTTGCGGTGCCCGAGGTCATGACCGGCTGTCCGGGGAGAAATTTCAGAGTCGCCGGGTTCGGCGTCTCCTCGGTCTGAATGAACATTGCGGGCTCCGATGGCGAAAGAAAGGCCAATCCTTAGCATGGGGCGGCGACGCGGCGATTCAACCCTCCGCTTCGACTTGAGAGGAGTCTCTCAGCTGACCGCATCGAGCTCCTCCACAGTGAGGCGGCCTGGAACGATGGTGATGGGAATGCGCAAACGGGCGGCAGGCTTGCCGGTCAAATAGGAAATTAGCGGCCCCGGCCCTTCGGGGCCAGTGCCGGCTGCCAGCACCAGGATCGAGATGCTTGGCTCCTCCTCGATCAACGCCAGCAGCTCGTCGCGGCGCGAACCCTCCCGGATATAGACTATCGGGACAGAGCCGGCGACCGGTGAGATCTCCTCACAAAGTCGCTGCATAAGATGCTCGGCTTCTTCTCGCCGCTCTTCACGCGCCAAATCCTCGATCGCTCGCCAAGCCTGCAGCTCCGAGGGCTCAATCACGTAGAGCAACGCGACGCGGCCACCGGTATGGGCAGCACGCCGTGCCGCGTAATGCACTGCGATCCGTAGCTCCTCACTCTCGTCGACCACGACGAGGAAAACACGTGGATGCAGAATTTCCGGCATTCGGTCGCGATCCTGCTCCCGATATTTTTTTCGAGGGATTAAGCGCCCCTGAGCGGCAAGCTCGCCAACCATCCTGCCACCATGGCGGTCAACACCGCAATCGCCCCGTAAAAGCCGGGCTGACGAACCGAGAATTCGGACACCGCGGCATCCACTCCGACCTTCGAAACCACGAGCGGGGTCGTTTGGCCGCTGACAACGTCCTTATCCCGCACCAGGAGCACTTCGACGAGATAGGTCCCGGTAGGCACATTGGCGGGAAATGAGATCGTCGCGCGAAACAGCCTCTCCCCGAGAAAATCGACCTTGCCCAATCGGCTGACGAAGAGTCCCGCCTGTCGCTGCTTGCGCTCGAGCGCGTCGCGAAAGGCGCCGACTGCTGCCGGCGGCGCAGACATGTCGGTTTCGAGCTTAAGGTTCTCGACACCGAGACGGTAAAAAGCCGCCGTTGCAGGCGGAAGGATCTCGCCGATGGGTCGGCTCCCCGCAACCGCATAAAAGCTCGGTACGCGGACGAAGGTCATCTCTTTGGTGTTCACCCAGATCCCGGCGACCCGGCTTTTGCGGCGGACCGTGAACTCCCGGTCGGGGCCGCGAACCGCGACGACGACATCTCCCGGACCATCCGTCGCGCCGAAGAGCACAACCGCGGCACCGGTGAAGCCGGTCGTGATCGCGATCAGATGGCTGGTAAGGTCCGCCACGAGCCCCTCGGCCCGCACCGGCGGCCCCCAGGCTAACATCAACAAGAGCAGGAAAAGGACCCGGGTCATCCCTTCTCCCGCGCGATCGAATAGAGGTCGTCCGGTGGCACCGTCATGTCGAATGCCAGCTTCGCCGCAACCGCGAGGACCATCAGCGCCAACAGGAAACGCAACTGTTCGCCGCGGAGGTGAGTACCGAACCGGCTGCCGATCTGCGCGCCGATCACCCCGCCGGCCAGCAGAACGAGCGCGAGAACAGCATCGACGGTGTGGTTGGTAAAGGCCTGTAGCAACGTGACGTTTGCGGCGACAAAGATGATCTGCAGCAGCGAAGTCCCAGGTACGACGCCGGTCGGCATTCCCAGCATGTAGATCATCGCCGGCACCATTACGAAACCACCACCGATGCCTAGGATGGCGCTGAATATGCCGACGACAAAGCCGATGCCGATCGGCAGCAGGGCGCTAATGTAAAGCCTGGAGCGGCGAAAGCGGGCTTTGAGCGGTAAACCGTGCATCCACGTATGCTGATGTAATCGGCGCCGCGCAGCGCCGGGCCGATGCGTTCGCAGCAGCGCACGCACACTTTCAATCATCATCAGGAAGCCGAGCGCACCGAGCAGAAGCACGTAGCCGATCGAAATCGTCAGCTCGACCTGACCCAGTCGTTTGAGCAGCGTGAAGATCCACACCCCGAGAAGCGAGCCGGCGAGGCCGCCGACGAGCAAAACGTAGCCCATCTTGAAATCGACATTGCCCCGGCGCCAATGGGCGAGCACGCCCGATACAGAGGCTCCCACCAGCTGGTTGGCGGAGGAGGCGACGGCAACAGTGGGCGGGACCCCGATGAAAATCAGAAGCGGCGTAAGGAGAAAACCGCCGCCGACGCCAAATACTCCCGAAAGGAACCCGACCGCCGCGCCAAGGCCGAGCAGCAAGAAAACGTCGAGCGACACCTCGGCAATCGGCAGATAGATGTCCATGGTTCTCGAGGTGCCGGCTTTCCTTCATCATCGCGCGCTGTTTGGCAGCGCCGCGCCTTCACAGGCAAATTACAACCGGTACGAACGTCAGGGGAAGCGCCAACCTTTCGCAGAGGCGCGGCCTAATCAGGGCCGCAGAAGTCCGCAAATCGCCTGCACTTCGCGCAGAATCGGGGTCGCGATCGCGCG
>Ga0306920_100004135_pt1 | contig 18581 bp, 19 predicted proteins | sample flu12Cox44000170_FD_204666 | JGI IMG/M metagenome (GOLD analysis project Ga0306920, IMG submission 204666) | Lab enrichment of tropical soil microbial communities from Luquillo Experimental Forest, Puerto Rico - flux4day.12C.oxic.44.000.170 (v2)... | ecosystem: Environmental > Terrestrial >... | reverse complement strand
AACATCCTCGTCAACAATGCCGGTATCTATCAATTTGCCCCCCTCGAAGCCACCACCGAGGAACTCTTCCATCGCCAGTTCAATCTCAACGTTCTCGGTCTGTTGCTCGTTACAAAGGAAGCGGTGAAATTCATGGGGCCTGAGGGCGGCAGCATCATCAACATCGGCTCCGGCGTAAGCAGCGTTCTGCCGCCCAACACCTCGATCTATTCCGCAACCAAAGCTGCCGTCGATGCCATCACCGGCACTCTCGCCAAGGAATTGGGCCCGCGCAAGATTCGCGTCAATTCCATCAACCCGGCATGATCGAAACCGAAGGTGTCGTCTCCGGCGGTTTCAGCGAAGGCGACTTCCGCAAGTGGGTTGAATCGCACTCGCCTCTCGGCCGCATCGGCCAAACCGACGACGTGTCGCCAACCGCCGTTTATCTCGCTTCCTCAGGCTCCAAGTACCTCACCGGCGAAACGGTTCGCGTAACCGGTGGCATTCTATAGCAGCCACTCACGAGTTCCAGCTAACACGCGAAATCTGCTTCCGCCGCGCTTCCCATTCCGTGCCGGAAAGGATCCTCGGCGCGACCTCGATCAGCCGCGGCGTCAGCTTGAACACGCTGGCCGCCGTCCACGGCCGCCCGTCCCGCGTTCGGTACTCCCGAACATTCAGCGCGTCAGCCATGCTCTTAAACGACACGTCCTGCACGATCATCTCGGTAAGAAACCGTAGCGTCTGCATCTCGAGCGGATCGTCTTCCAGGTGTCGGCAGTCCGTTGCCACCCGCAATCCGAACGGTATCTCCTCGAACCCGGGCTCGCCCTTGGGTTCCGGTGCCTCGCCCGACACTTCAACCTCGCGTTCCCACTCCAGCGCGACAAGGCTCCAACCTGCGTCGTGCATTTTCGACAGGTATTGCGCGGTTGGCAGGATAGTGACCTTCTCCCGCATACGATCGATCTTCTTCATGGCCGTGCCTCCGGAACCAACTCCTTCACGACGGCGGATACACACCCCGCCGCGCAAGGAAACTCGCAATTCCTTTGCCACGCCCTCGCTCGACCTAATCGCTAGAAAACAACTGGCCGGCGCGCTTTGCTGCTCAGGCTGCCCGGCGAAATTGTCCGTTGCCGGGACCTGATTGTCGCGCTTCCGGACACCCGAAACTTCATAGAAGCAGCCTCGAAATCGCGATCGCCTTCAATGCCGCGCTACTCCACTCGGAGCGCGTTCATGGGCGAAATCGACGCCGCCCGGTTTGCAGGAATCGTCGCCGCAACGAAAGAGCACAACGTCAGCGCCCCCGTTGCCACAGTCAAAGCCGGGGGATCCCACCACGAAACCCCGTATAACTGCGCCGAGAGGAACTTCCCAACCCCAATCGCCAGGGGCAATCCCAGAATCAGTCCAAGCACTACACGAGTAAACGCCCCCGCCAGCACGAGCTGCATCACTTTGCTGCGGTCAGCGCCGAGCGCCATCCGGATTCCAATCTCGTTCGTTTTTTGCGCCACCGCGTAGGCCGTTACGCCGTACAGTCCGACCGCGGCCAGCAGCAATGCAACGATTCCGAACAAGCCCGCGAGACTCGCAACCGCCCGTTGCTGGTCGAAGGTGAGTTCAACCTGCTGCTGCATCGTCCGGATGCTGTTGAACGTAAGATTCGGATCCAGCTCGCCAAGCATTTGCGAAAGCAGCGGCTCCAGTTCACCGGTGCTCAGACTGGTTTTCAGCATGATTCCGTGGATACGGTGCGACACCAGTTCGAGCCTCTTCATTGACTCTTGCGGGTAGGCCACGGTTTGCGCCAGCGGCACATAGAACATCGGGCGCGCCGGCTTGTCCAGTCCCCAACTCGCAAACTTTGCATCGCGTACGATGCCGACGATTCGATACGTTCCCGCGTTCTCCGGTAGGTCCAGTCCAAAGTGTTGCTCGAGAGGATCTGCACCATTCTTGAAAAAACGCTTCACAAATGCTTCGTTGGCGATCGCCACCGGAGCCGTCGTTTCATTGTCCGCTGCCGTAAATGCCCGACCGTGCAAAATGGTCATGCCGAGATTTTGAAGATAATTGGCGCTGACCCGGTCCCACGAGGCACCTAACTCTTCGCCTACTTGCGGCGGGGGATGTCCTGCGACCAAGACTTCCTCGCCCCAGTTGTCCGTGAGCGGGTTATAGAGCGCCAACCCGGCTCCCTCCACTCCCGGAATATGAACCAGTTCATCCTCAAGCTGGCGGTACAACGACGCCAATTGCGGCAGCGTGTACGTCGCCGGCGGATTGTTCAGGCTCACCAGGACACGCCCTTCGACCTTGTAACCGAAATCCTGATGCTCCAGTTTGTTGAGGCTCCGTCCCAGCATCGTCGCACCCGCCACCAGCACAACCGACACCGTCGCTTGCACAATCAGCAGAGCACTTCGAGCTGTCGAAGGACGGTCGCTGCTTCCCCGGCTCGATCCGTGTAGCGCCTCCGCCGGATCCGTGCGCGTCGCAAGCCACGCAGGCGCCGCACCGAAAATCATCCCCGTCGCTAGTGCCAGCGCGAAGGCAAAGCCCAGCGCCGCGAACGAAGGTGTCGCGCTAATCGGCAGGAAATGGGCGCTATGGAACGCCAAAGCCAATAGCAACCGCGCCGCTCCGATCGCCACGAGCAGCCCGATCAGTCCACCTCCAATCGCCAGCAGAACGCTTTCCAGAAGTGCCTGTGTAACGATCTGCCGCGCCGTTGCTCCGACCGCCATCCGCACCGCCGTTTGCGCGCGCCGCGTCACTCCGCGGGCCAGCAGCAGGTTGGCCACGTTCGAACACGCCGCCAGCAACACTAGCCCGCAAACCGAAAGCAGAATCTGCAGGCTCCGCCCATACTCTTGTTTCATCGCCGCGACTCCGGCCCCCGCCGGAATCACGTTGAGCACCTGCTTCGGCAGGTCATGGATCACGTCCGGCATCCAGTTCGCCGGGTATCCCGAATCGTACTGCAGCCATTGCCGTAGAATTCCGGTCAGCCGCGGCGACATTCCCTCGGTCGTCGCTCCCCGTCGCAATCGCCCGATCATCCGCAGCCACGCGGAAACAGGCTGGCGCAGTATGCTGCCGTCGGCATTGATCAGCGGTTCTTGTTGCAAAGGAACCCAGATGTCCGGCGGATCGCTTTCGAGCATTTCGCCAAAGAAGCCGGCGGGCGCTACCCCAGCCACCGTGAACGGTTGGCCCTCCACCACAAAAGAAGAACCGACGATCGACGGATCCGACCCGTAAACCGTCTGCCACAGGCGGTGGCTCAGCACCACCACCGGCGCAGCTCCGGGCCTGTCATCCTCTGGCGTAAATACGCGCCCGTAGAACGCGCCTACTCCCAGCGTCGAAAAATAATGCCCATCGACGTATTCCGAATGCAACGGCCTTGCGTTGTTTTCTGCGCCCTGCCGTCTTACGCTCATCCGCCCGCGCCCGGCCTGGAAGGCGGTTACCTCCTCGAATTCCGGCGTCTCCTTCTTCAGCCGTTCGAACAAGGGGAACGAGAACATCCCCCAGGTATCCTGCGTTCCGCCTTCCACGCAGCACTCATCGCCCTCACCCACCCGGTAAAGCATCCCCGCATCGGACACCGGCAACGACCGCAGCATCACCGCGTGGATCAGCGAAAATATCGCCGTGGTTCCTCCGATTCCGAGCGCCAGCGTCAGAATCGCCGCCGCTGTAAATACCGGAGCATGCCGGAATTGTCGTATTGCGTAACGCAGGTTGCCACCCAGGTCGTGCATGCATACCCCCACACAGTAGTACGGTACGCATTTCCGCGTCCGCAGGTTCCCAACGATTTGACACCCGCTCGAGTCTGTGCGGCGGCCCGCGGTTCTCCTCGCGAAACCGAGCAGTTCTGCTATCCTCGGGTGTCCCTGATTCCGTCAAATCCGGAGCCTACTTCATGCGACGTTTTCTCCTTACCCTTGCTGTGTTGTCTTGCCTTTTGAATTCCACGCTGCTGTCTGAGGAGCAACACAGCAACACGCACGGCCATTACCTCTTTGCTTGGGCGGGCGATACAGCGCTCAAAGGCAACGATTTCCTTGCGGTAATCGACGCGGACCCGGATTCGAAATCTTATGGACAGCTCGTCACGACTCTCGCAACCGACCAGCAAACCGTCCGGGTTCACCACACCGAATACGTCATGCCCTCAAGTGGCATGCTCTTTGCCAACGATCATGACGCCGGCCGGACATTCGTTTTTGACGTGCGCGATCCGCTGCACCCGAAGATCGTGACTTCCTTTACGGATTTGGCCGGTTACATGCATCCACATTCCTACGTGCGCTTACCCAATGGCCACGTGCTCGCGACCTTCCAGCACGCGCACCACGCCGATCGCGAGGGGCAAATGGGCGGCACCGGCGGACTCGTGGAAATTGATGACGCTGGGAATGCCGTCCGCTCCGGTAGTTCCGCGGATCCCGCGTTTCCCGGCGCCCTGTTGACGCCCTACAGCCTCGTCGTCCTTCCACAGATCGACCGCGTCGTTTCCACAAACTCCTCCATGCACTCCGAGAACATCTTCAGCGGCGTAACCTATCAGGTGTGGCGCCTCTCCGATCTGAAGCTGCTCAAGACTTCCTATCTGCAGGCCGACAAGAACCTGTATGCCCAGGTTAGCCCGGAGGAGCCGCGTCTCGGGCCTGATGGCGCCATTTATGTTCAAACCCTCGCTTGCGGTATTGAACGCATCACCGATGTTGATAAGGACCAGCCGAAATCGCAGCTGGTCTATACCTTTCCCGGCTCCTTCTGCGGCGTGCCGACTATCGTGCGGCACTATCTCATCCAAAGCGTGCCCGTGATGCACGGGGTCATTGTGCTCGACATTGCCAACGGCAACCAGCCCATCGAAGTTTCGCGCCTGAAGCTCAACGACGACTATTTCTCGCATTGGACCGGATGGGACGCGAAAACCCAGCGCCTGGTTGTCACCGGAAACCAGTCGCGCTTGTATTTGCTGAAACTCGACCAGACTAGCGGTTCCCTTACCATCGATGGGGCTTTCCACGACGCCGACGGCAAGCCCGGCTTCAACTTCGCCGATCGCGAGTGGCCCCATGGGTGGAAGGGTTCGGGCAACCCCCACGGGGTCGTCTTCTCGCGCTAGCACCCGCCCTCGACCCCTGTTCCAACGGTCGGTGAACTCTTAGTCTCCATCTCCCTTCTCGCTTCCGTCCTTGCCACGCCTTCACGCTATACTGGCTTGGTGAGGCAACTCTGCAAATCCGCCGCCCCGGATTCCGCCTCCCCCGAGCGGAAAATCCTGGCGCTCGACTATGGCCGCACCAAAATCGGCCTCGCTCTGGCCGGCTGCGAAGCCCGCATCGCCGAGCCTCACCACACGCTCGAGCGCGTCAATCGCAATGAAGATATGCGCCGCCTTCGCGAATTTGTCCGCGGTCACACGGTCCGCCAGATCGTTGTTGGCCTCCCGCTTCGCCTCGATGGCTCCCCCGGCGACATGGCCGATGAAGCCACCCGTTTCGCGGCACGTCTGCGCAAACAAACGGGTGTCCCGGTCGAACTCGTCGACGAGCGCCTCACGAGCTGGGAAGCCGAGCGCTTGCTCGAAGAAGAGCTTGGGCGCCGCATCACCCGCCGCGATACCGCCCACGGCCGAAAGAAAATTACTCGTGCCTCTGACGGCAAATACACCGTCGACGCCGTTGCCGCTATGGTCATCCTGCGGGAGTATCTGGCTCGCACTCCCGCTCTCAAGGAGCGCTCCTAATTGCGCATTTTCCTCTTAATCGTCGCCATTCTTCTCTTGGTTGCCTCGGCCGCAGCTGGCTATCTCTGGTATTCCCTCCAAAAGCCTTTCGGCCCTGTCCCTCCCGAAGGCATCTTCGTCGAAATACCACACGGTTCCTCGCAGCGCGCCGCCGCGCACATCCTTGCGCAAAACGGCGTCCTCCGTAGCTCCCTCGCCTTCGAACTCTACGCCCGCCGCCATCCCAAGCGCTCGCTACAAGCTGGTGAGTATTTCTTCGATCATCCTCTCACCGCGAAAGAAGTCTTCTGGAAGCTCGCGAATGGCGAAGTCTATGAGCAGCTCTTTACCGTCCGTGAAGGCGACACCATCTTCGACATTGCCAACAACCTCGAAGCGGCGAAATACATGCATGCGGCAGACTTCCTCGCCGCGGCCTCGGACGCCGCGCAAATTCAAGACATTGCTCCAGGTGCCAAAACGCTCGAAGGATTCCTCTTCCCCGCTACCTACAACCTTCCCCACCGCTTCACGGCCGCGGCTCTCACCAGTGTCATGGTCCGCAAATTCCGCGACGCCCTCCAGCAGATTGCGCCCGATCGCCTCGAACCGCTCACCCCTGGCACTCCGCTTCTCTCTATCGTCACTCTCGCTTCCCTCGTGGAGGCGGAAACTCCCAAGCCCGACGAGCGCTCGCTCGTTGCCGGCGTCTACACCAACCGGTTGCACAAAGAGATGCTGCTGCAATGCGATCCCACGGTGATTTACGCCCTCAAGAAGGTCGACAAATACAACCCCCCACTCACCTTCAAAGACCTGCGCTACGATTCTCCCTACAACACCTATGTCCACTCTGGCCTTCCTCCCGGGCCCATCGGCAATCCCGGCGAAGGTTCTCTCAAATCCGCCTTGAACCCCGCTCCAACCGATTTCCTCTATTTTGTCTCTAATACACAGGGTGGCCACTTCTTCGCCTCTACGCTGGCCGAACACAACAAAAATGTGGCCAAATACCATCGTCTGCTCAACGGCGAGCCCGCGGATCCTCCCGTCGTGGAGGTGCATCAAACTCATTCCGTCAGCCACGCCCACAAAGGCAAACGATGACCGACCACGACCAGCCTAAGACCAAAAAAGCCCTCATCCTCGAAGCAGCCCGTGACCTTGGCCACCAGAAATGGACCAGCGCTGAAATCGATCAGTTGCGCCGCAAGCTCATCGCCGATCACGGCGAAGCCGGCAAATCCGGCAACGATTACATCGCCGATGTCCTCAAGTCGATGGGCTGGAAGGTTCAACTCTCCGAGCGTGAAGAAGCCGAAGAACGCTTTGAGGAAGAGTTCGAAGACATCCTGCATTTCAAGACCCTTCAGGATGCCGAGGTAAGCCTCACGCGCCTCGACGAACTGGTTCGCCGTTTCCGTGCTCACGGCGAAAAGGCCGCCGTCGACCGCGTTCTCGAAATTGCCCGTCTCGGCAAGCGTCGCGCCGAGATGATTTCGCATAACCGCAAGGTGGAGTCGCAAAAGCGCGAGGAAAAAAAGGAAATTGCCGAATGGTTCCGCATCTGGCTCGAAACCCCCGACGCTTTCTTTGACTGGCTGGACGTGCGCAAAACCTCTCCCGAGTTCCGCGAAAAGTTCGGTCAATTCGACGCCGAGGAGTAGCAATGCACGCGGAAAATTCCGCTCCCGATTTGCCCACCTATTCCCTCGATGTCCAGGCGCTCGATCTCGGCTCCGGCACCAGGGCCGTCGGGCTTGAGCTTATCGAAACGGAAAGCCGTGAGCCCCTCGCTGGTGAGGACGCCGCCCGCATCTGGGCTGCGGTCTTCCCCGCCCTCGCCGCCAGGGAGCATTACGCAATTGATTTCTTCAGCCATCTCGACCGCGTGCGCGATTTTTGCTCGGCGCACAAAATTGACTTCCGCGAAGCCGCCGGGCGCTGCCTCGTTATCTCGCAACCCGTCGTCGAAACCCTGCGCCAGCTCATCGCACGCTTTGAAGCCGAAACCTTCGGTTTTCGCGCCGGACCCGCTACCCAATCCGAAGATCCTGCCCTCGAAGGCGAACTTTCGAAACGCGGCTTGGATGCGTACGAAGCCGCCTATCCCCGCTACTCCTTTTGTGCCATCTGCGAAGCGGCCGAGGGGTGGGTTACCGTCCTCAGCGAAACCCTCTGGCCCACCGAAATTATTCGCCGTGTGCGACCCGCGCTCCAGCCTTTCGATGTCTACATCGCTCGGCCACAATAAATCGCAAAACTACGCTAAAATAATAGGGCAGCGTAACATCGTGGGCTTTTCGCGCTCCCTGTGCTTGAGGGATTGCTCTCCGCTGTGGCCAGGCTAGGAATTCTCGCTCCTCGCCCGGGTGTAGCCAGCCGGGGCTAACTGGGTGCGGTCGGACCCTGACGCAATGCATCCAAAAGAGAGTGGACCTTCGAGTGTGACAACGAGCCTTCGCGTCACGGCACTGTTTTGGCCGTGCCGCAACTGGCGCAAAATCAATACGGCTTTTGAGCCGCTGAGGGCTGGCCTTTTGAGTTTTCGCGGAAATTCTCAGGCCCCCTGAACATCCCCTGCCGCAACTTTCGGCAGGTTATGGAGTTTCGTACTTCGTCGATGAATTTTGTGCGCAAATGCCTGGTTTGGGTGACGCTGCCGGCTCTCGCTTGCAGCTGCGGTGGCCGTTCTCCCGTCACCAAATCCACGACCGTGCCTCCCGCCACGCGCCCCGTTGCTCTCGAAGCCACCGAGGAGCAACTTCTCGACCGCTACAACGCCTTCGCCCGCAACTTGCAGTCCCTCAACGCGACCGCCGAACTCAAGCCCACCGCCGGGTCCGCCTACAGTGGCGTCATCAGCGAGTACCACGAAGTCAAGGCTTTCGTCCTGGCCGCTCGTCCCTACGACGTCCGCATGATTGGCCAGGTCCCCATCGTCGGCAAAACCGTCTTCGACATGGCCAGTGACGGCCAGACCTTTGAAGTCTCCATCCCGCCGAAAAACAAATTTCTTGTCGGGCCCGTCACCCTCGAACGTCCCAGCTCCAAGCCCATCGAAAATCTTCGCCCGCAGCATCTGGTCGAGGCCCTGCTATGGCCGGAAGTTCGCAAAGAGGAAGTCGTTTTGCCCGAAGAGTTCAACGATGAATCAGCCCGCTACTACGTCCTCACCGTTCTCCGCGGAGGCTATCAGTCCGAAATCCTGCGAAAGGTCTGGTTCGACCGTGCCGACCTCCACGTCGTTCGCCTGCAGTCCTACGGCCCTAAAGGTGCCCTGCTCTCCGATGTGCGCTACGCCAATTGGCAGCCTCTCGATGCCCCTTCTTCTCTCACCGAGTATCCCCGAAGCGTCCGCATCGACCGCCCTCGCGACGAGTACCGCCTGGAAATGACTTTCTCCAAAATTTCTCTGAATGAGCCTATCGCCGCTGATCGCTTTCATCTCGAACCGCCCGCTGGCGCAGAGGTCGTGCACCTGATGACCACCGGCACCGAGGACAAAAAGCTATGATGGGCGAATTTGTCTTCCGCAATCTTTTCCACCGCCCCATGCGCACCGTCATCGGCGTTCTGGCCGTGGGCTTTGAAGTGATGCTGATCGTCATTATCGTCGGCCTGACTTCCGGCATGCTCCAGGAAACCGCGAAACGCATCGAAGGCATTGGGGCAGACGTCATGATGCAGTCTCCATCGGCCCAGATCTTTCTTGCCTTCAGCGGCTCCCCAATGCCCATCAAGATTGCTGAAAAAATTGGCGAGCTGAAATACGTCCAGGCCGTGGCCCCCGCCCTCCTCCAGTTCAACTCTAGCGGAGGCGTCGAGGTCGTCTACGGCATCGACCCCGAGTCCTTCCGCGCCGTTTCGAGCGGTTTTGTCTTTCACCAGGGCCACGATCTCGAGCGCCCCGACGACCTGCTGGTCGACGACTGGGCCGCCAAGGCCAAGCATCTCAAGGTCGGCGATACCTACAATCTCCTGAGTCACGACTGGCACGTTGTCGGCATCGTTGAGCATGGCAAGGGCGCTCGTCTCTTCGTTCCTATCACCACCCTCCAGGACCTCGTCGGCGCTCACGACAAAGCTTCTATCTTCCTCATCAAGTGCACTCGCCCCGAGCATACCGACGACGTCATCGAGGAAATGAAAGCCACCTTTCCGAACTATCCCGTCCGGCCACTGAAAGATTTCATGTCGCTTATGACTTCCACCAACATCCCGGCGCTTCAAGCCTTCATCAATTCCATGATTGCCCTGGCCGTTTCCATCGGCCTTCTCGTCATTTTCCTCACCATGTACACCACCGTCCTGGAGCGCACCCGCGACATCGGCGTCCTCAAATCTCTCGGTGCCAGCCGCCTTCTGATCGTTCGATCGCTCCTCACCGAGACAACACTGCTCTGTTTTTTCGGCATTGCTGCGGGCGTTGGACTGAGTTACCTTGTCCGGGCAGGTTTTCTCGCCCTGTTCCCGACGCTTTCGATTTTGATTACGCCGGAATGGCTCATCCGGGCCGCTTTCATCGCCCTTATGGGCGCGGTACTGGGCGCGAGTTATCCGGCTTGGCTTGCCAGCCGGAAGGATCCGGTGGACGCACTAACCTACGATTAAAGGGGCGAAGGAACCTAGTCACGCATGGGAATCACAGTTAAAATACAAACGCGTCAAGCTTTCAACTCGATGGAGCCTGATCTGCACACCGTGGAGCCCATCCTTAAAACCGAGAACCTCTGGAAGCTCTACCATGCCGGAAAGGTTGAAGTTCCCGCACTCCGCGGCGTCAATTTTGACGTCCTTCCCGGTGAATCCGTCGCGGTCATGGGTCCGTCGGGTTGCGGCAAATCCTCGCTGCTTTACGTGATCGGCGGCCTGGCGCAAGCCTCCCGCGGCCGCGTTCTCGTCGACGGCAACGACCTCTCGGCTATGTCCGATCCCGAGCGCACCAAATTGCGCCGCCACAAAATCGGTTTCGTCTTCCAGCGCTTCAATCTTCTTCCCACTCTCACCGCCAAAGGAAACATCGCCATCGCGCAGTACATTCATGGCGACGGCTTCGATCCCCATCGCTTTGAGGTCGTCACGAAAATGCTCGGCATCGAGGAACGCCTCCATCACCGTCCCGCGGAATTGTCCGGCGGTGAACAGCAGCGCGTTGCCATCGCCCGCGCCATCATCAACGAGCCCAAAATCCTCCTTGCCGATGAACCCACGGGAAACCTCGACACAAAAAACTCCGAAATCGTTCTCGAGATGCTTCGCCGCTTGAACAAGGATCTCGGCCAGACCATCGTCATGATTACCCACAACCCCGAAGCCACAACCTACTTCGACCGCGTTGTCCACATGCGCGACGGTGTCATCGTCGACGGCATTCCGGCAGACTGATATGGCGGGCCTCGGCCAAATCCTCTACCGCACCTTTTTCTGGTCCTACGAACGCGGCAGTTGGCAATACGATTTGGCTGTCATCCTCATCGTCCTCTTCGTTCTCGCCACACCCGTGAAGTGGTTCCACGACCAGCCTCAAGTCGGCATGCCCGCGAATACCAGCCAGGTGGAATGCATCAAACTGCCCGGAGAAAACGAGACTTGCCGCGTCGACGCCCGCGCCCTCGCTCCACCCGAGCGCACGCCCCAACTTCAGAACGATCTGCACAACGCGTTGCAGAAGGCCAATCCCGACCTCGGCGATGGCCGCTTTGCGATATCGCGGATCGAAGCGTTGCGCGACGAAAGTGGCAACGTCGTGGCTTACCGGGTGGACATCCGCCACTAGAGTCGGAGTCCGCCGCTATCTGCCTTCGCGGCTTTCAGGAGCAGGTGAAAAAGGTCAACGCCGAAGCCGAACATCGTCGCGAGGCCGAAGATCGCGACTAGGGCGTATCGAATCGTACGCCACCTTACCTCGAAAGAGGTAACGGCAGTCTATGTTTATCGGACATACCGCCGTGGGATTGGCGCTGAAACACCTTGCGCCCCGAGCACCCTTGGGCGTGCTCCTCGTTGCCGTCAACTGGGCCGACATTCTCTGGACGTTGTTTCTATTGCTCGGATGGGAACACGCTCGGATTGTCCCGGGAGACACCAAATGGGCACCATTCAGTCTCTACGATTATCCCTGGTCCCATAGCCTGCTGGCCCTGGCCGTTTGGGCCACCATACTCGCACTGCTTTACCGCGCGGTGCGCAAGGATAATGCTGCTGCCGCGGCGATCTGGATCGGCGTGATCAGCCACTGGCTGCTCGACTGGATCTCGCATCGCCCCGACATGCCTCTCTATCCCGGTGGACCGAAATTCGGCCTGGGGCTCTGGAACTCCCTTCTGGGGACCTATGTGGTGGAACTGGCGATCTTCTTCGCAGGTGTCTCGATCTATGCTCAAGCGACAAAGCCCCGCGACCGCATCGGCTGGCACGGCTTTTGGATATATGTCGCGTTTTTGCTGTTCATCTATCTAGCCGATCGTTTCAGTGGCCCTCCCAAAAGCATGAGGGAAGTTGCGTGGACCGGCCTGATCGGCGTAGCCGTGCTGGTCGCTTGGGCTGACTGGTTTGATCACCACCGGCTTGCCGTTGTCGCCGGAACCAACGCCCCCGCCGTCCCCTGACCCCTCCCCGCATTTGCGCAGCATCACAGCGGTATTCGCCGCTCTCTGCTATCATGCCGAGCGCGGTGATTTGAGAGGGACGGAATGCCGGGCATCGCCAACTCGGTGGGACCTCGCACAAGGAGTACGGAGATGCTTAAGAACGACAATCGGACAACCAGGTGGACTTTAGCCACGATCGTGCTTTTACCGCTGTTGGCCTTGACGCTCGCGGCTCAGCAAGTCACTTCGCTGATCATTAGCGGACAGCAGGGCCAGGCAAAGGTTCTTCAGGTTCAGGGAACAAATTATGTCGAAGTGAATGGCCTTGCGCGGATCACCGGAGGCTCGCTCAGCTTCAGTGGCAATCAGGTTGTCCTGACCTTGCCCGGTTCCGCGGGTGACTCCTCTGCCGCCGGGGCTCCGCCGTCTGCCCCCGCCTCCTCCCAGGGCCTCTCTAGCGAGTTTCTCAATGCGGGCATCGAGGCCATGGCTCAGGTGCGCGAGTGGCACGCCGCGCTGAAAAACGCCGTCGAGCACAGCTATCCGCTCGGCGCGGACTGGTTGGGATCGTTCCGCGCTCAGGCGCAGCAGGCCTTGCGGTTGGCCGGCGTTGCCGCAAGCACCGACCAGGACAAGAGAGCTTTTCAGCTGCTCACAAACGGATTCAACATGATGAGCAAGCTCAGCGATAAGTATCTGCAGATGACCGCCAACCTGAACTACATCGCGCCCGACGCTATCAGCAACGATCCCTTGGATCAGAGGCTGGTCGCCTGCGGTCATTCGCTTGCTTCCATGGCCTCGACCAGGCAGTTTGTCGATGACGGCTCCTGCCAGTAATAATCGCGTCCCGCGACCGTCCGCTGCTGTTGTGCTACGATTCGAGCGGGCTAGTACGGGCTGAAGGTTCAGCCGCAGGGGATGCTTTGAAACGATTCCGGCTTGCAGTTTTCGCGATTTGCTGTTTCGTCTTCCTTTTTGAAAGCTCTGCGGCGCCAACGAAACAAGCCGCCGCGAAGCTTACTCTCGATCACGCGCTTTCTATGATGGATCGGGCCGCCCAGGATTTTAAGAGCCTCACCGCGGCCGTCGAACATATCAAGTACACCGCCGTGGTTAAAGACACTTCCACAGAAACCGGCGAAATCTTCGTCCGCAAAGATGCCAAGATGCGCATCGATTTTCAGTCCCCCGATCCGCGCACCATCCTGCGCAACGGCGACAATCTTTACATTTATACCCCGAAGATCAACCGCGTCGAGGAATACAACATCGGAAAAAACCGTGCCATGGCCGATCAGTATTTGGCCCTTGGATTCGGCACTCGCAGCGAAAATTTGACCAGGAACTATCAAGTCACCTTAAACGGCGAGGAAGAATTGGATGGTCGCAAGGTCGCCGTGCTCGACCTCGTTCCGAATTCCACGGAAGTCCGCAAGCAGATTGATCACATTCAGATTTGGGTCGACGAATCCTCTTGGCTCCCCATTCAGCAGAAGTTCTTCGAAGCCGGTTCCGGCGATTACTTCATGTCGCGCTACACCAACGTGATGAAGAATCTGAAACTCGGCGACGGCAAATTCAAGCCCGACTGGCCCAAAGGCACGAAGGTCGAGAAGCACGGCTGAGGCCGACTCAAGCGGACGCCGCTGCTTCTCTCTCCAGCAATTTCTGTTTGCGCGCCATCCCCCACCGATACCCCGCCAGGCTGCCGTCCATGCGAACCACCCGGTGGCAGGGCACCACGATCGAGACCGGATTCGTCGAGCAGGCCCGTGCGACTGCGCGTACCGAGCGCGGTTTCCCCAGCGCTCGCGCCACTTGCGTATATGTCCGCGTTGTGCCGCGAGGAATCTTCTGCAGTTCCTGCCACACTCGCCGTTGAAAAACCGTGGCCTGCACGTCCAGCGGAAGATCGAGGCTCGGCGGAGCGCCTTCCACCCGCCGCACGATTTCTCGCAGCCATCCTTCCTCCCCGGCCGCGCGGAAAAGTTCGGCCCGCGGATACTCGTCCCGTAATGACTCGACCAGCGTTCGCTCGCTCTCTCCCAGATACACCGCCGAAACACCCCGCTCCGTCGCCGCCACCAGGACCTTTCCTAGAGTTGTGTTCACAAGTGTGTACCCTATCCTCATACCCGCTCCTCCCTTTCGATACGAAGCCGGCGTCATCCCCAGCTGCGAATTAGTTTTCTCGTACAACCGGCTCGAGGAACCATACCCGCATTCGTACAGCGCCTCGGTAATATTTGCTCCCTCGCGTAACAGTTTCTTCAACCGCTCGAGCCTGAGTGCCTGCGAGAACTCGCGCGGCGACAAGCCCGTAATCCGGTGAAAGGCTCGCCGAAGCTTCGCCGCTGACGTCTTCAATTGCGCGGCGAGCGAACTGATCCCAACCGGTTCTTCCTCGCTCTCTCGAAGAATAGCCGTCGCCCGACGAATCAGACCCGTCGCTTCATCTTGCTCCTGCGGACGGCAACGGCGGCACGGCCGGTAGCCGAAGCTTTCGGCTTCCTCGTTCGTCCGGAAAAAAAGTGTGTTGCGCCGTAAAGGGCGCCGTGCCGGACACGAAGGCCGGCAATAGATTCGCGTTGAACGCACCCCAAACACGAAGGCGCCGTCACACGCCGAATCCCGCTGCTCGATCGCCTGCCAGAAATGATCGGCGGCTCGCGGAGTAATCGGTGGCGCCGCATTGCTACGTGAAGTGGTCGACATGGCGTTAGATTACCGCTCTCGGGAAACTCAATCTATCCGTTTTCGGACGGCGAACTCGCTACCGCGTCCGCTCCGGACGCCCGGTCTAGGCCTCGCCCGGCGCGGGTATCGCTTCATCGGCTTCGATGGTGTCCCTGTGCGGCGCTGTGATGACCAGCAGAACCGCGGCGAGAATGACCGCGCTCGCAAGTATAGTGCGCACAGAAAGCGGTTCCGCCGCCAGTAACCATCCGAGAAAAAGCGCTACCACAGGGTTCACGAACGCGTACGTCGCAACACGCGTCGCCGTGCTGTGCTTGAGAATGTATACGTATGCGGTGAACCCGAGTCCGGATCCGAATAACACCAGATACAGCAGGCCAAGCCACGAGCGCAGCGTCACCTGCGAGAAATGAAATCCGTGTACTTCTCCGGCCATGAGCGCGACAAGACAAAGAATCGAACCCCCGCACAGCGATTGCATCGCAACGCCCAGAAGCGGTGATGAAGGCATCGGATGATGTTTCGAATAAATCGACCCGATCGCCCACGCCAGCGACGCAAGTATCAAAGCCAGGGTTCCCACCGGGTTTACCCGTTCCGAACCCCCCAGGTGCTTCGGTCCAATCAAAAGAACCATCCCCGCAAACCCCAGAATGAAACCCGCGATCACCCGTGGCGCCGGATGTTTTCCTCCGGGGCGCAGCCAATCCACCAGCACCATCCACAGGGAAACCGTCGCCACCAAAAGCGCCGCGATCCCAGACGGCACAATTCTCTCCGCCCAAGAAACTGTCCCATTCCCCAGGAACAGCAGCAAGCAGCCGGTGATGGCCGTGGTGCGCCACTGCGGCAAAGTTGGTGTTTCGCCGCTCACTCGTCGAAAGATCGGGTAACATGCCAGGCCCACCGAAAGATGCCGCAACCCCGCCATCAGATACGGCGGTATGGACTCGACCGCCACGCGAATCGCGAAGTATGTCGAGCCCCAGATCACGTACACCACGGCGAAGGCGGCCACAAGGAGCCAGGCCGGTCCTGACCCCACCCTTGCGTCCAAGGCGCGCTGCCGGGAAGCGGTTTCGAGTGTGTCGCTGGCCATTTCCACCTCAAAACAGGAACGATGCGCGAAAGCGAAACGAGGGCACAAACCATAATGGCCTGTCGACCCTGGTTTCGGTTCGGAGGCGTAAACAAAGCGAACGGCGAAAGTGAAATCTTTCAACCGGTTATTAAATCTTAGGGCACTCACGCGCATTTCCACAGATTGACAAAATTCGTCTCAAAATGGCATGTTTCGATCCCTAACATTCCTCACGGCTTCGTGAGTTAGCAAGACAAGTTATAGAACTAGCGAACGGCTACAAGTGTCGATTCATCTCTACTGAGGGGTGAGATGGGTGCCAGGAACCACGCTTTAGCTTGGGAAAAGTTGCCAATTTCACCGGGACAGGCGCCTAAGCCCGATCGGGCGCCCATTTTCTCCGACCAACCTATGCCGCAGCCGGTCCCTGCGCTGCGGGTCATGCCCTTGCTCAAAACGCCTCAACCTCGCCGCTTCTTGTGCGTCCCGACTCATGCCGTCGGCGTCCACACCGAGCAGCGCGAAAGCCCCCGGGCTTCCCTGAAGTTGCCCCTGCAACTACGAAGCGTTTGCGGTGTGCACGAGCAGTATCCCATCACGCTGGTCACTCGTGATATCAGCTCCTCCGGTGTATTTTTCCTCTGCCCGAAACCGTTGGTCGTGGGGACTGAGATTCAGCTGGACATCGTCCTCGTAAGCCGGCCTCTCGGCTACGGAAACGTCGTGGTTTCCTCCCGTGCCCGCGTCTGCCGCACCGAATCCGCCAACATGCCCGGATGGTATGGCATCGCCGCCAGCTTTGAGGATTTCGCCTTCGATCGCGACGACCATGTCCCCGGTCGATTTCCGCTTGCCGATTGATCGAATTTCTCGAATCCGCCTCATCAAAATCTCGCGCAGGGATTTTGGGGTCCTGCGTGTCTCTCACCGGATGTTTGCAGATAGAGCTGACACCTTTCTGGTACCCTTGCCGGGATGCATCCGCTCAGAAAGCTGCGTGGCGTCCTTTTTGACTGGGACGGTACTCTCATTGATTCCTTCCACGCCGATTCGCAAGCCTATCTCGCCATGTTCCGCGAACTGGGTCTCCGTTGGGGACTGAAGGATCTGAAAAAACACTATTCGCCCGATTGGTACACCGTCTATCGCAGGGCGCGGATTCCGCCCGAGCGCTGGGACGACGCGGACCGCATCTGGCGCGCTTATTACGCGAAACATCCTTCCAAATTGATCCCCGCGACTCGTCGCGTCCTCAGACAATTGAGCCGTCATCACGAGCTTGGCCTGGTCACGAGCGGAGACCGCGACCGTGTCACTCGCCAACTCGAGGAATTTGCGCTTACGGCAATATTCCGCACCCGCGTCTGCGGTGGAGACACTCCCGAAAAAAAACCTCATCCGGCGCCGCTGCTGCTGGCATTGCGGAAAATGAGGCTCGCACCCGACGACTGCATTTACGTCGGTGACACTCCGGAAGATCTCGAAATGGCGGAGGCTGCAGGCGTGCGAGCCATCGCCGTGTTGGGACCTTTTCCGACCGCCCGCCGGTTACGCGCAGCCCGCCCTGAGTTTTTGCTCAAAGCCTTGGAGGACCTGCCGGAATTGTTGCGAAAGATATCCGCGAAACGCTGAATTGATGGCCGGAGCGGTTACGGCTTGGGTGCGGGAGGATCCGGAGCCGGTGCCGCAGGCTCCGGCGAGGCGATCTGCGCCTGCATCGGGGGGAAAGGCTTGAAGTTCGTCCACTTGATCGTCACACGAATCGGAACATCGCGATTCTTCGTTTTGTAAACGCCTTCGGCACGCGAGTAATTCGGAAACCAGTATTTGCCGTCAACGTTCTCGCGATACGTCTCGAATATCGTGAACGGCAGGCTCGGCGGATGCATCTCGCCGAGATCGGTGATCCACCTCCCGTATGTCTTCACCACTTCCAGGTATTTCTGGTCCACCCATATCACGCCGTCAAACAGCGGATGCTGCCGGTCCAGCGTCTTCGGCGACACCTGAAAAATGTAGCAGTCCACTTCATCCACCGTTTCCGTGTTCAGATACTGCACGTTGTATTTGGGCAGCAAACTCGGGGTAATCGGGAAAACGGGGATTCGTGTTAGTAACTGCACATCGTCCGGTTCGAACTGCAGATATTCGAGCGAAGTTTCCGGCGCCGAGACGGCCTTCTCGTAGAGCTTGCCGTCCCCCGCGCGGGCCGCGTCGTAGGTTGCGATATATTCTCCCGTGGGCCTGCCGTCAGAGCCCAATTCCTGAATGCGAATGGTTTTGCGGTACGAGTATTGCGGCCGCGTCGAAACGTAAAGCTGCTCCTTTTCCGAAAACGCCTTGATGATTTCCGCGGGCGGCAACGAGGGCGGCGCTTCCGGCTGCGGCACGCCCACGACTCGCTTCACATCGTGATCCGGGGGAGGGGCCAGCGGACCGGGCGCGTTTTCCTGGCCGATGGCCG
>Ga0306920_100004131_pt1 | contig 18589 bp, 14 predicted proteins | sample flu12Cox44000170_FD_204666 | JGI IMG/M metagenome (GOLD analysis project Ga0306920, IMG submission 204666) | Lab enrichment of tropical soil microbial communities from Luquillo Experimental Forest, Puerto Rico - flux4day.12C.oxic.44.000.170 (v2)... | ecosystem: Environmental > Terrestrial >... | reverse complement strand
CGATCGGCTTGAGTTTCGTCAGGCCTTCGATGGTGGTCTCGGGGCGCGGATGTTCGTCCTTGTCGACGATCACCGGTCCAGCCTTTCCGCCGGGCACTGAAATCGGGGTAATTTCCTCGGCAAAATAGCCGGACGCGATCGCCTTTCCTGCGCGCTGTTGCGAGCGGATCGCGAACGCGTCCTGATCGGCCCGGGATACCTGGAACTCCTCGGCGACATTCTCGCCGGTTTCAGGCATCGAATCGATGCCGTATTGCTCCTTCATCAGCGGATTGATGAACCGCCAGCCGATGGTGGTGTCGAAAATCTCCGCGCTGCGTGAAAACGCCTCTTGGGCCTTGCCCATCACGAACGGCGCCCGCGTCATCGATTCGACGCCGCCGGCAATGGCGAAATCGATCTCGCCGGCCCGGATCGCCCGGCCGGCCGCACCCACCGCATCAAGGCCTGAGGCGCAGAGGCGATTGAGCGTCTGTCCGGGAACCTGTTCGGGCAGACCCGCCAGCAAGAGCGCCATGCGTGCCACGTTGCGGTTGTCCTCGCCGGCCTGATTGGCGCAGCCGAAATAGACTTCATCGATATTGGACCAATCGACTTTCGGATGCCGTGCCATCAAGGCCTTGATCGGAGCGGCCGCCAGATCGTCGGTACGCGCCTTGGCGAGCGAACCGCCGAAGCGACCGATCGGGGTCCGCACGGCATCGCATACAAATACATCACCCATCGCTCTCTCCCTGGCATGCCGCGTTGAATTGAGGCAAGTTTTAGGAGCGCGTATGCGGCAGGTCAATTGATCAAGTTCATCCGGCGGCGCTTTCGCGCAAGACCCGTTATGCCGATAACTCTGGGGTCGCGCGCGAACGGCATCCGAGGAGGGGTGGAAAACACGCATGGCGCCGGCAAAGCCATAGGATCGGCGGCTGAAATTCTGTAGTTTGCGCGGCCAATGACGATCCACCCTCCAATCCCGCCGCCATCTGACGCCCAGCCTCCCGCCGAGGCGGCGCGTGTAACGCCGATGATGGAGCAATACCTTGAAATAAAGGCCGCCAATCCCGGATTATTGCTTTTTTACCGGATGGGCGATTTCTACGAATTGTTCTTCGAGGATGCAGAGATTGCCTCGCGCGCACTCGGTATCGTGCTCACCAGGCGCGGCAAGCATCAGGGCATGGATATCCCGATGTGCGGCGTGCCGGTGGAGCGTTCGGAGGATTATCTGCATCGCCTGATCGCGCAAGGTCATCGCGTCGCGGTCTGCGAGCAGACCGAGGATCCGGCCGCCGCGCGTGCCCGCGGAGCCAAGAGCGTGGTTCGCCGCGACGTGGTGCGGCTGGTGACGCCGGGTACGTTGACCGAAGACACATTGCTCGACGCGAAAGCCAACAACTATCTGCTGGCGATCGCGAGGACGCGAGGCTCGACCGGAGCCGATCGTCTCGGCCTTGCCTGGATCGATATTTCCACCTCTGAATTCATTGTCACGGAATGTTCGACATCTGAACTCGCCGCAACGCTTTCGCGCATCAATCCCAACGAGGTGATTGTCAGCGATGCGCTGCTTGGCGATCCCGATCTCGGCCCCGCCTTGCGCGAATCGCACGCGGTAACGCCACTGACCCGTGACGTCTTCGACAGTTCCACGGCCGAACGGCGGCTCTGCGACTATTTCGCCGTTGCCACCATGGACGGGCTCGCCGCGATGTCTCGGCTCGAGGCGTCGGCGGCGGCCGCTGCCGTCACCTATATCGACCGCACGCAAGTAGGAAAGCGTCCGCCGCTGTCGCCGCCTTCGCGTGAAGCCGCCGGCACCACCATGGCGATCGATCCGGCGACGCGTGCCAATCTCGAACTGACCCGAACATTGGCGGGCGAGCGGCGGGGATCGTTGCTCGATGCCATCGACTGCACCGTCACGCCGGCGGGATCGCGGCTGCTCGCGCAACGGCTTTCGGCGCCGCTCACCGACAGCACCGCTATCGCAAGGCGCCTGGACGCGGTGTCGGCTTTCGTCGCGGACGCAAGCCTCCGCGAGAATATTCGGCAAACGCTGCGCGCGGCACCCGACATGTCGCGCGCCATGGCACGCCTGTCGGTCGGGCGCGGGGGCCCGCGCGATCTGGCGGCGTTGCGCGACGGCATCCTTGCTGCCGACCGCGCGCTGGCTCAGCTCGCGCGCCTGGAGCAGCCCACCCATGAGATTGCAGCCGCGGTGGAAATGTTACGCTGCCCCTCGCGCGAAATTGCCCGCGAGTTCGAGCGTGCCCTTGCCGAGCAGTTGCCCCTGATCAAGCGCGATGGCGGGTTCGTTCGCGAAGGCTACGAGCCGGCACTGGATGAGGTGCGCAATCTGCGCGATGCCTCGCGTCTGGTCGTGGCGTCAATGCAGGCGCGATATGCCGAGGTGACCTCCATCAAGGCCCTGAAGATCCGGCACAACAACGTGCTGGGTTATTTTGTCGAGGTCACGGCGCAGCACGGCGAGAAGCTGATGGCGCCGCCGTTGAACGCGACCTTCATTCACCGGCAGACGCTTGCGGGCCAGGTCCGCTTTACGACGTCCGAACTCGGCGAGATCGAGGCGAAGATCGCCAATGCCGGCGACCGCGCGCTCGCGCTCGAACTGGAAATCTTTGACCGGCTCTGTTCGCTTGCCGTCGCGGCAAGCGACGATTTGCGCGCCGCCGCGCATGCCTTTGCGATTCTCGATGTCGCGAGCGCGATGGCGAAACTTGCCACCGACGACAATTACGTGCGGCCCGAGGTCGATGGCTCGCTCGGTTTTGCGGTGGAAGGCGGCCGCCATCCGGTAGTGGAGCAGGCGTTGAAACGCGACGGCCAGCCATTCATTGCCAACGCCTGCGATCTTTCGCCGGGGGGTGGCCAGAAATCGGGCCAGATCTGGCTGGTCACCGGCCCCAACATGGCGGGCAAATCCACCTTTCTGCGCCAGAATGCGCTGATAGCGCTGCTGGCCCAGATCGGCAGCTTCGTACCGGCATCGCGGGCGCGGATCGGCGTCGTCGACAGGCTGTTTTCCCGCGTCGGCGCCGCCGATGATCTGGCGCGCGGCCGCTCCACCTTCATGGTGGAGATGGTGGAAACTGCCGTCATCCTCAACCAGGCGAGTGAGCGTTCGCTGGTGATCCTGGACGAGATTGGCCGGGGCACCGCGACGTTCGACGGGCTTTCGATCGCCTGGGCCGCGATCGAGCACCTGCACGAGGCCAATCGTTGCCGCGCATTGTTCGCAACCCATTATCACGAACTCACCGCTCTCTCCTCGAAACTGCCGCGGATGTTCAATGCGACCGTCCGGGTCAAGGAATGGCAGGGCGACGTTGTGTTCCTTCATGAAGTGCTGCCGGGCTCGGCCGACCGCTCCTACGGCATTCAGGTTGCAAGGCTCGCTGGTCTTCCGCCGACGGTGATTGCGCGCGCCAAATCAGTGCTTGCGAAACTGGAAGCGCAGGACCGCGGCCAGACCGCGCGCGCGCTCGCCGACGATCTGCCGCTGTTTGCGGTGCCGTCGCGCGCTGCAGCCGAGCCCGCGATGCCCAGTGAGGCGGAAAAATTATTGGAAGCGGTGAAGGCTCTTCATCCGGATGAAATGTCGCCGCGCGACGCCCTGGAAGCGCTGTATCGCCTCAGGACGTTAATCGGTAGGGTGGCGACATGAAGTTCACCGCAACCGTGTTGATATGGCTCGCGCTGTAGCCGGACTTTGGCAGATCGTAATTTGCAGCGTGTTCATGTACATGTTCTTCGGCACCTGGCTGGCACCTATACTTCTAACCCTGATGCTATTGCCGTTCTTGCCGCTGGTTCTAACGCGGGAGCTCCTGATAAAGGATGTCTGGCGGCGGCTTGACCCAGTGGTACCCGCAGTGGCTGCACTCATCTCAATCGCGGTATCAGGCGGGATTTATTGGATGTTGTACGTCAATCAGATCCTGATGGATGATTAAATCTTCACGGCCGCCTTCCTTTTACCCAACCACCACAATCCGAGATTCCAGAGCACGCAGGTCGCAAGCGTGAGGCTGAGCGCGATCGCGGAACCGAGCCGCGGGGCGGCGAGATGAAGGACTGCAAAGGAGAGTCCAAATCCCATCAAACCCCAGCCGCCATTCGCGATCAGGGCAGCGGTAGCTGGCCCGCCGATGCGCGGATGCAGAATCACCATCATGCTGGTCAACACGATCGGAATCAGCGCGATGGTGCCGCTCAGCTCGGGGCCGATCCAGCCGGAAAGCGTCACGACCGTGGCCACCAGCGTCGCGACCAGACCGGCGCGGAGCGGCACGTCGTACCATCGCCGCGTGATCAGCGGCATCTTGGCGTGGCGAAAGCCTCGCATCAGCGGCAGGCAGACGGCAAAGGCGATCGCGTTCGCGATCAAGCCACTCGCAAGCGTCCAATGTACCGTTCGCTCGATCGCGGCGAGCAAAATCCAGACCGCCATCGCACCAGCAATACTGACAAAGGCGTTCTGGCGCTGCGCCAGCACCACATAGGTCAGCGAAAGGAACAAGGTCGCGGCATTGATCGCAAGGCTTGCCAGCGCGCCTTCGGCAATGAAAGCCGCGTCGTGATCGAGCGCGAGAAACACGTAAGACGGACCAGCCGAAATCGGCAATGTCGCGATCAATGCGCCGATCACCGGGCCCGATCGCTCGGTGGCGACCGATGCCGTCACCACAAGGATCGCCGCCACCGCCATGCGCAAGCCAAGCATTAGAATGAAGGCAAGATCGGGGGACATTTTATTTGATCTGTCGTCCCGGCCAAGCGAGCCCTTGCGAGCGCGAGCCGGGACCCATAGCCACACGCGGTCGCAATGTGGGAGGTTGGTGCAAATAGCCTTGGAGATTACGAGCAGTAGTGGTTACAGGTCCCCGCTCCAGTGCGCAATTGCGCACAAGGCGGGGACGACACCGAGCTAGGTTCGCTGCATCGTCACTGTGACCTTCGGACCGTTGCGGATGGTCTGATAAACCACGCAGTAGCGCTCGGTGAGTTTTAACAGCAGATCGAGCTTGTCCTGCGGCGCAGGCGTGTCGACGTCGAAGCGCAGGCGGATTTCCCGAAAGCCAACTGGCGCTTCCTTGTCGACGCCGAGCGTGCCGCGAAAATCGAGATCGCCTTCGGCGCTGACGATTCCCGTTTTCAATGGCACCTCAATCGCGGTCGCTACCGACTTCAGGGTGACGCCAGCGCAGGCGACCAGTGCTTCCAGCAACATGTCGCCCGAACACAATTCAAGACCGGAGCCGCCGGTCGCCGGATGCAGGCCTGCCACCGCAAGCGCGCGACCGGTTTCGACCTTGCAGGCGATCCCTTCGTTGTCGATCGAACCTTTCGCCTTCAAGGTGATGAGGGCGGCCTTCGGATCGGACTTGTACTTTTCCTTGATCGGCGCCTGCGTGGCGCGGAGTTGGGCGGCGTCCATTTTGAGTCTTCTCCCGGATGCAACAGGTGCTGCATGTAATGGCTTCAGGCGCGGATGTCACCACCACAACGCATCGCCCGGTGAATTAGATTTCGGATCGATGTCCGGCACGTTGCGGTCAAGCGAGCGATCGAGCGCGGTCAATACGCGCCGCTTGAAATTGTCGAACAGCGGCGAATGGCGGTCGCGCGGCCGCCCGAGATTGATCCTGATCTCGGCGAACAGACGGCCCGGCCGTGGCCGCATCACGAAAACGCGATCAGCCAGCACCACCGCTTCGTCGACGTCGTGGGTGACCAGCACCAGGGTCGGCCGCGTATCGGCCCAGAGATCGAGCAGGTGATCCTGCAAATCCCTCCGGGTGAAGGCGTCGAGCGCCGAGAACGGTTCGTCCAGGAGCAGCACTTCCGGCTGCGGCACCAACGCGCGCGCGATCGCGACGCGTTGCGCCTGGCCACCGGAAAGCTCCCGCGGCCATGCATTGGCCTTGTCGGTCAGCCCCACTCTCGTCAGCGCGCGCACGACCTTCGCGCGCCTGATATCGGCGCCCAGGTCGGAGAGCCCGAAGCCGATATTGTCGGCGACACTGAGCCACGGCAGCAGTCGCGGCTCCTGGAAGATGATGCCGATTTTCGCGTGTGGCGCCGAGATTGCGATCTCGTCGAGGGTCACCGCGCCTGACGTGGCGAGGTCGAGACCGGCGATGGCGCGCAACAGCGTCGACTTTCCGCAGCCGGAGCCGCCGATGATGGCGACGATTTCTCCGAGATTGATGTGGGCGGAAAAGCGCTCCAGCGCATGGACGCCGTTGGGATAGGTCTTTCCGATTGCGTCGAGCACGAGCATCAGGCGCTCTCGCTCTGGCGGCCGAAGGCATCCTGCCATCGCAAAAGCGGCGCCATCGCAATCACGATCAGCCAGTCGGTGATTTTTCCGAGAATGGCGAAAACCACGATAGCTGCCAGGATCTGTGCGGGTTTTCCGAGTTGCTGACCGTCGAGCAGGAGAAAGCCGAGTCCTTCCGATGCGCCCATCAGTTCGGCGGCGACAACAAACATCCAACCCAGTCCAAGGCCCACGCGTAACGCGACGACATACTCCGGCAACACCGCTGGCAACAGGATGCGCCGGATCATCGCCGGCCCGGAGAGGCGGAAGGTGCGGCCGACTTCGACGATCTTGCGGTCGACCGACAGGGTCGCCCCCATCACGCCGAGATAGACCGGAAAGAAGACGCCGACTGCGATCAGGGCGATTTTCGAGGTTTCGAAAATGCCGAGCCACAGGATGAAAAGGGGCACCCACGCCAGCGATGGGATCGCACGCAGCGCCTGCACCGTCGGATCGAGCAACCTTCGAGCCAACGCCCAATAGCCCGAGATCGCGCCCAGGATGGTGCCTGCGATCACGCCGAAGCCGAATCCCGCCATAACACGCTTCAGCGTCGCCGTGACGTGAAGGGTCAATTCGCCGCTGCGCGCAAGATCGAACAGTTCCGTGAATACCCGGGACGGCGGCGGCACCAGCCGCCCGCTGGACAGGCCGAGCCGGACGATGATCTCCCAGCCGAGCGCGGCGCCAAGGGGCACGAGCGCGCCCAGCAACGGTCGCGCGTAATTGCGAACCCGGCCCGCCGGTGCCGAGTGCAGCGTGATGTCAGGCTTGGAAGCCGAAAGGGTGTCGAGGGTCATCGCCGTCCAGGGTCATCGCCATAGCAAAACCGCGTCCGGCGGCCGATTGCAAGGCGGAGGTGGCAAGCTTACCGCTGTCCTCCCGGACAAGCGAGCAACGCGAGCGCGATCCGGGATCCATAGCCACTGAACCTTGTGTGACACGAAGCTGTGGCCGAGCTCCCTTCATCACCTCGCCCCGCGGTTATGGGTCCCGGGTCGCGTGGAGCCTGTCATCGGGCGGCGCTTTGCGCCGACCCGTTGGCTTGCCCGGGACGACGGAGGTCAATTCGTCGGCAGCGGAACCTGATCGTCGATAAGCGCATCGAGCGAGGCTTTCACGTCGACCCTGGCGTCGATGACGCCGGCCTGTTGCAGCGCCAGCCCCGCGGCAAGGATCGACTCCCGCTGCGGCGCACCGATCCGGCTGTGTGAAAGCTCGGTCCGTTCCCTGAGCTGCTTGTCGGCCACCGCGTCGGTAAGCCTGGTGACTGCAACGAACGACTTCTTCAACTCGTCATAGTTGGCGAGCGCATATTTGCGCGCCTCCTCGTAAGTGGCGAGCACGCGTCGCACGGCGTCGGGATGCTCCTGCAGGAACGGTTCGCGCACATTGAGGATTCCCCAGGTGTTGGCCTCCGCCTTGCGGAAGAACAGCCTGGCGCCGTCTTCGATTTCCGCCTGCGCCATCATCGGATCGAGCCCTGCCCATGCGTCGACGTCGCCGCGGATCAATGCGGTCTTGCCGTCGGCATGCTGCAGCAATACGGGGGTGATGTCCTTTTCGCTCAAGCCAGCGCCAAGCAGCGCCCGCACCAGGAAGATGTGCGGGTCGGTGCCGCGCGTCACCGCGACCCGTTTTCCCTTGAGGTCGGCCACGGTCTTGATCGCGGAGTCCTTGGTCGTGACCAGCGCGGTCCATTCCGGGCGCGAATAGACATAGATCGATTTGATCGGATTGCCGTTGATCCGGGCGACCAGCGCGGCGGAACCCGCGGTCGAGCCGAAATCAATCGATCCGGCATTGAGGAATTCCAGCGCCTTGTTGGAGCCGGCCGATTGCACCCAGACGATATTGATACCGTCCTTGGCGAATTCCTTTTCCAAAAGGCCCTTTTGCTTAAGGATCATCGAGACGGGATTGTAGGTCGCCCAATCCAGCCGTATTTCCTTGAGTGCGTCGGCCGCGAAGGCATTTGCCGGGATCAGCGCGGCACGGGCGATCATTGCGACCGCCACGAGCCTTAAAATGAAAGACATTGTTGAACTCTCCGTCAGGGGCGGGGTGATCAAAAGCAGATCGCGCAGGCAAGCGTCAACGCGACTTTCGCCCGTTCTCGCAGGGGTTGCGATAAACCATTTTGTTTCAATTGGTTAATTTGACGGCGGCTCGGAAAAATATCACCCTTTCACCGCCCAGGGGCGGCTCATACGTTATCCAAAATGGAGAGAACGAAGCATGAGCCTTTTGCCCTTTACGGAATGTCCGTGACAGCGTGCAAGCCGTCCGATATCGGGGTGGGCGATGGATAATGTCGTCACTCAAACCAGTGCCGCCTATTTGAAGTTCCAGCGGCACGGGCGGCAAATCCGATCAGGAACTTCAAATAGGATAGCGGCACTGTGAGTTATAGGTTTGCTAGTGACCAAAACTTTCCGAAGTTCGTGAACGGTGGCGCTGCGATGGATTACGAACTTCCGAAAGTGGTCACTAGCCCCGAGGCCGACGAACGTTTCGATACCGCGAGGATCACGACCGCGGTCGACGCGCTCGCCGAACAACATGCCGGACGTGAAGACGTCTTTCGTGCCGCGGTCGCCAAATTGCTGAAGGCCGAACTGATCGCCGCGCGCGACACGGCGCAGGCGGTGCTGTTGAAGGATCGGCACGGTCGGCGCTGCGCCGAACGGCTCTGTTTCGTGCAGGACGAAATCATCCGCATCCTGTTCGCCGCCGCCACCCGTCATCTGTATCATTCCCCGATTCCTTCGGGTGCCGAACGCATGGCGGTCGTCGCCACCGGCGGCTACGGCCGCGGCCTGATGGCGCCAGAGTCCGACATCGATCTGCTGTTCATCCTGCCCTACAAGCAAACCGCCTGGGGCGAGCAGGTTGCCGAGGCCATTCTCTATTGCCTGTGGGACATGGGATTGAAGGTCGGTCACGCCACGCGTTCGGTCGACGAATCGATCCGGCAGGCCCGTGGCGACATGACCATCCGTACCGCGATCCTCGAGACGCGATTTCTGACCGGGGACCAGCCACTCTACAACGAACTGGTGGCGCGGTTCGACAAGGACGTGGTGCAGGGATCTGCGGCCGAGTTCGTCACCGCCAAGCTTGCCGAGCGCGAGGAGCGGCACCGCCGCGCCGGCCAGTCGCGCTATCTGGTGGAACCCAACGTCAAGGACGGCAAGGGCGGCTTGCGCGACCTGCATACGCTGTTCTGGATCGCAAAATATGTCTACCGCGTGCGCGAAACCGATGAATTGCTCGAGCGCGGCGTGTTCGACGCGCAGGAATACCGTACCTTCCGCCGCTGCGCCGATTTCCTCTGGTCGGTCCGCTGCAATCTGCATTTCTTCGCCGGACGCGCCGAAGAGCGGCTGTCATTCGACATGCAGCGCGAGATCGCGATCCGGCTGGGCTACACCTCGCATCCCGGCATGCAGGATGTCGAACGCTTCATGAAGCATTACTTTCTCGTCGCCAAGGAGGTTGGCGACCTTACCGCGATCCTGTGCGCCAAGCTGGAAAACGAACAGGCCAAGGCGGTGCCGGTGCTCAGCCGCGTGATGGCGCGGTTTCGGCCGAGTGCCAGCCGGCGGCGGGTGCCGGAAAGCGACGATTTCATCGTCGATAACAACCGCATCAATCTTGCCGCGCCCGACGTCTTCAAACAGGACCCGGTCAATTTGATCCGGATCTTCCGTATCGCGCAGAAGCACAATCTGGCCTTCCATCCCGACGCGATGCGCAACGTCACGCGCTCGCTCAAACTGGTCAACACCGAGCTGCGCGACAATCCGGAAGCCAACCGGCTGTTCAGGGAAATCCTGACGTCGAATGACGCCGAAGTGGTGCTGCGGCGCATGAACGAAACCGGCGTGCTCGGACATTTCATCCGCGCCTTCGGCAGGATCGTGTCGATGATGCAATTCAACATGTATCACCATTATACGGTGGATGAGCACCTGATACGGTGTATCGGTTTCCTCCACGAGATCGAGCGCGGCGGCAACGACGAGTTCATCGTCGCCAGCGATTTGATGCGCAAGATCAGGCCCGAGCATCGTGCGGTGGTCTACGTTGCGACGCTGCTCCACGACATCGCCAAGGGCCGGCCCGAGGATCACTCGATTGCCGGGGCAAAAGTGGCGCGGCGGCTTTGTCCGCGGCTCGGCTTCAGCGCCGCCGACACCGAGCTCGTGGCGTGGCTGATCGAGGTGCATCTGACGATGTCCACGGTGGCGCAATCGCGTGACCTGTCGGACCGCAAGACCATCGAAAATTTCGCAGCCGTGGTCCAATCCGTCGAGCAAATGAAGCTTCTCACCATCCTGACCACCGCCGACATCCGGGGTGTCGGTCCCGGCGTGTGGAACGGCTGGAAAGCACAACTGTTGCGCACGCTTTATTATGAGACCGAGCCGGTACTGACCGGCGGGTTTTCGGAGGTCAACCGCGCCCAGCGCATTGCGCTCGCGCAGGCGGAATTCCGAGCCGCCCTCACCGATTGGTCCGAGCAGGAACTCAACACTTATGTGGCGCGGCACTACCCCGCCTACTGGCTCAAGGTTGAGTTGCCCCGCAAGATCAGGCACGCGCGCTTCCTGCGCGCCAGCGAACAGGCCGGCCACAAGCTTGCGGTCAATGTCGGTTTCGATGAGGCGCGCGGCGTCACCGAACTCACGATCCTGGCGATGGATCATCCGTGGCTGCTGTCGATCATCGCCGGCGCGTGCGCATCAGCCGGGGCCAACATCGTCGACGCGCAAATCTACACCACGACCGACGGCCGCGCGCTCGATACCATCGCGATCACGCGCGAATATGATCGCGATGACGACGAGGGGCGGCGCGCAACGCGGATCGGCGACATGATCGAGGACGTGCTCGAGGGCAAGCTGCGCCTGCCGGAAGTGGTGGCGCGCCGCGATGCGGTGCGCGGCAAGACCCGGCCTTTCGTGGTCGAGCCGGAAGTGACCGTCAACAATCAGTGGTCGGATCGCTATACGGTGATCGAAGTCTCCGGCCTCGACCGGCCGGGCCTGCTTTACGAGCTGACCACGGCGATTTCGAAGCTCAACCTCAATATCGCCTCGGCCCACGTCGCGACCTTCGGCGAGCGCGCGCGCGACGTCTTCTATGTCACCGACCTGTTGGGTGCCCAGATCACGGCGCCGACGCGACAGGCCGCGATTCGCAGCGCGCTGCTCCATCTGCTCTCAAGTGAGCAGGTTGCGGCATAACCGGGACGAGGGTCATCGGGATGTTGCGGGAATCTCGCCAAAGGTCTTGCCGGGTGCGAGCGGCTTGAGGCGGATCAGCCGGGAATCTTCCACCGCCGCCTGCCGGTGTTTGACCGCCTCGCGATAGATGGGGTCGCGGATCATCTCGACAAAGGCGGCGACGCTCGGATATTCCGCAATGAAACAATGATCCCAGCGTTCGTGCGAAGGTCCGATCAGCGTCAATTCAAAACCGCCCGTCCAGACGATCCTGCCGCCAAGGCGCGTAAATACGGGTCCGCTTTCGCGGCCATAGGCCGCGTAGGCTTCGGCACCCGTAGCGGTGCTTCCATCGGGATAGGCCGCGCGATCGCGCAAGCGCACCAGGTTGAGCATGTGGATAGGACCTGGGCGATCGTTATCGCGGAATTGCGCGAAGACTTCCTTGGTCGGATCTATGTAACCTGTCATCGTCGGTGCCTCGCTGGTAGATCGTTGCGTTCCCCTGTCTCGCCGGCATGCTAGCATGAGGAGGGCGATACGCTTGACATCGTGCAGTCCGGAAAAGCAAGTGGGGATGTAAAATGAGCGCGATTGCGAATGTCCTGGTGGCGCTGGTCGCAGCACTGCATGTGTATTTTCTGATCCTGGAAATGTTCCTTTGGACCAAACCGCTCGGCCTGAAGACCTTTCGAAATTCGCCCGAGAAGGCCGCCGATTCCGCGGTACTGGCCGCCAATCAGGGGCTTTATAACGGATTTCTCGCCGCCGGGCTGGTCTGGGGATTGCTCGAGCAGGCGAGCGGCTTCGCGCTGCAGATCAAAACCTTCTTCCTGCTTTGCGTGATCGTCGCCGGCTTGTTTGGCGCGGCGACCGTCAGCCGCAGGATCCTGCTGGTGCAGGCTGCGCCCGCGATGATCGCTCTTGTTCTGCTCTGGCTTGCGTGATGCAGGGGTTTCGAAGCGGCCGCATCGCCTTGCTTTGTCATATTCGTTCATCCACTATCGCCCTCGAGCGACAACCCTTCACGGTTGGACGCGATCATCGGCAAAATTCAAACCATCAGGTGAGGCAGCGACATGAGGGCCAGGCTTTTTCATCTCTTCGCCGGAATGATGATAGTGCTCGCACTGTCGGCATCACCTGCACCGGCGCAGAAGAAGTATGATCTGGGTGCCAGCGACACCGAGATCAAGCTCGGTCAGACCGTGCCGTTCAGCGGACCGGCCTCCGCCTACGCCACCATCGGCAAGACCCAGGCGGCGTATTTCAACATGATCAACGAGCAGGGCGGGGTGAACGGCCGCAAGATCAATCTGATCCAGTATGACGACGCCTATAGTCCGCCCAAGGCGGTGGAGCAGGTGCGCAAGCTGGTCGAGAGCGACGAGGTGCTCTTGACCTTCCAGATCATCGGCACGCCCTCGAACGCGGCCGTGCAGAAATACCTCAACGCAAAGAAAGTGCCGCAGCTTTTCGCCGCCACCGGCGCTTCCAAATTCACCGATCCGAAGAATTTCCCCTGGACGCTCGGTTTCAACCCGAACTATTTCGTCGAGGGCCGCATCTACGGCCAGTACATTCTCAAGGAATATCCGAACGCCAAGGTCGGCGTGCTTTACCAGAACGACGACCTCGGCCGGGATTATCTGAACGGCATCAAGGCCGGCCTCGGCAACAAGGCCGCCACCATGATCGTGGCGGAAGCCTCCTACGAAATCTCCGATCCGACGGTTGATTCGCAAATCCTCAAGCTGAAATCGGCCGGCGCCGATTTGCTGTTCAGCGCATCGACTCCGAAATTCGCGGCGCAGACCATCAAGAAGAACGCCGAACTTAACTGGAAGCCGGTGCACATCCTCGACATCAACGCCACCTCGGTCGGCGCGGTAATGCAGCCCGCAGGGCTCGAAGCTTCCAAGGGCGTGATCAGTGTCAATTACGGCAAGGACCCGCTCGATCCCACCTGGAAGAACGATCCCGGCATGAAGAAATACTTCGACTTCATGGCAAAGCATTATCCGGAAGGCGACAAGAATTCGAACTTCAATGCCTACGGCTACTCTACAGCACAGCTCATGGTTCATGTCCTCAAGCAGTGCGGCGACGATCTGACGCGGGAAAACGTGCTCAAGCAGGCGACCAACCTGAGGAACGTGCAGCTCGACCTCGCGCTGCCCGGAATGACCGCCAGTACCACGCCGAACGATTATCGGGTCAACAAGCAGCTGCAGATGATGAAGTTCAACGGCGAGCGCTGGGAACTGTTTGGCCCGATTCTGGAAGATACCGGGCCGGCCGGTTAGCGCGCCGCTTCCTTGCTGTCGCGATTCGCCCCACAGCAGGGACCGGCCTTGCCCAGTGCCTCAAATTCTGGAGCCCAAGCAGGGTCAAGGCAGGGTTAAGCGTGGATGAATGCCTTGCCGATCCCGCGGTTACGGAGACCGGCGAGCGCTTCCGATTAACCATCGTTTAAGACGGCTTTAAACCAGCCCCGTTACCGTGTCCGCATCAGCAGGATGTGGACGTTCGCCGATGGCGTGGGGACGAAAAAAGAGCGGCGGACGCAAGGAGCCGGTATTCGGCCTTGGCGCATCGCTTGCCGAATTGCGTCTTACGCTCAAGGACCGGATCGCCCCGGCCGAAGACGACAAGCCGAAGAAACAGGCTGCCAAACGCAAGATCGTCGAAGACGACGATGAAGACGAGGACGATGCACCGGTTGAGCGAAAGCCGCGTGCAAGCCGAAGCGCGCGCAAGCGAAGGTCGGGCCGGACGCGCCTCAGGGTGTTTCGCCTGGTCTATTGGGGCGTGGTTCTCGGCCTGTGGGGCGCGATCGCCGCAATCGGCGTCGTCGTGTGGGTCGGCGCGCATCTGCCGGCGATCCAGTCGCTCGAAATCCCGAAAAGGCCGCCGACGATCCAGATCACAGGCACCGATGGCAGCGTGCTGGCCGTTCGCGGTGAAATGCCCGGCGCCAATGTCGCCCTGAAGGAACTGCCGCCCTATCTGCCGAAGGCCTTCATCGCCATCGAGGACCGGCGATTCTATTCGCACCACGGCATCGACCCGATCGGCATCGCGCGTGCGGCGGTGGCCAACATCCTGCACCGCGGCGTTTCGCAGGGCGGATCGACCCTCACCCAGCAACTGGCCAAGAATCTGTTCCTGACCCAGGAGCGCACGTTTCAACGAAAATTGCAGGAAGTCGAACTCGCGCTCTGGCTGGAGCGCAAGCACTCCAAGGCCGAGATTCTCGAGCTTTATCTCAACCGGGTCTATTTCGGCTCCGGCGCTTACGGCGTCGAAGCTGCCGCCCAGCGCTACTTCGGCAAGTCCGCCAGGAACGTGACCTTGGCGGAAGCCGCGATGCTGGCAGGTCTCGTCAAGTCGCCCTCGCGCCTTGCGCCCAACCGCAACCCGGAAGGTGCCGAGCAGCGCGCGCAAACCGTGCTTGCCGCGATGGCGGAAGCCAAGTTCATCACCGAAGCTCAGGCGCAGGCCTCGATTGGGCATCCCTCCTACAATGTGAAGCCGGTCGGCGCAGGCACAATCAATTATGTCGCTGACTGGATCGGCGAGGTGCTCGACGACCTGATCGGCCAGGTCGACCAGAACATCGTGGTGGAGACCTCGATCGACCCGAAACTGCAGGCGGTGGCGGAAGCCGCCGTGATCGATGAGCTTGCCGCGAAAAGCGTGAAATTCAGCGTGACCCAAGGCGCGCTGGTGGCGATGACGCCGGACGGCGCGGTGCGTGCCATGGTCGGCGGCCGCAATTATGCCGAAAGCCAGTACAACCGCGCGGTGACCTCCAGGCGCCAGCCGGGCTCGGCGTTCAAGCCCTTTGTCTATCTCACCGCAATCGAATCCGGCCTTACGCCGGAAACCATCCGGCAGGACGCGCCGCTCGACATCAAAGGCTGGAAGCCCGAGAATTACACCCACGAGTATTTTGGCCCGGTGACGCTGACCCAGGCACTGGCGATGTCGCTCAACACGGTCGCGGTACGGCTTGGACTCGAAGTCGGACCCAAGAACATTGTGCGTACCGCGCACCGGCTCGGCATTTCATCGAAGCTGGACGCCAATGCGTCGATTGCGCTCGGGACCTCCGAGGTCTCGCTGGTCGAGCTGGTCGGCGCCTACGTGCCGTTTGCCAACGGGGGGCTCGCGGTCACCCCGCACGTCGTCAACAAGATCCGCACCGCCGAGGGCAAGGTTCTCTATATGCGGTCCGCCGATCAGCTTGGCCAGGTGATCGAACCGCGCCATGTCGCGATGATGAACACCATGATGCAGGAAACGCTCCTGAGCGGCACCGCGCGCAAGGCCGAGCTGCCGGGCTGGATGGCCGCCGGCAAAACCGGCACCAGCCAGGATTTCCGCGATGCCTGGTTCATCGGCTACACCGCCAATCTCGTCACCGGTGTCTGGCTCGGAAATGACGACAATTCGCCGACCAAAAAGGCGACCGGCGGCGGCTTGCCGGTGGAAATCTGGACCCGCTTCATGCGGGTGGCACACCAGGGCGTAACGGCCACGCCGTTGCCGGCTTCGCAACCGGCCGGTCTGCTGGCCAACATCGCGCAAGCCATGACCCAGGGCGCACTGGCCAACCCGGCGTCTCCGTCTGCTCCAGGCCGACCAGCGCCGACGCGCACGGCTGCACGTCCCGAAGCCGCGGGCGGTCTGGACGGCTGGTTGATCAATCGCCTGTTTGGGCGATAGGCGCTGCACTCAAAAAAGATGTAGGGGTCAGCTATTGAAGGGTTAGCTGTCCGACAAAGAAGCCTAATGGCAGGTCAGCTGAGTGCGATCGCTGATTTGGATACAGCCTATGAGGAAGCCGCGTCATAGGTCCGTTCGACATGGAATGATTTTGCCGTGATGCGCCACTTGCCGGCGATGCAATGCCATGAGAGATGGTCGAGATATTGCTGCGTGTCGATGCGGACCCTGACCTTGACGATGGCCTGCGTCGGCGAAGCGAAATCCACCAGCAGCACCTCCTGAAGCCTCGGCGCGTTCTTCGATCGCGGCGAAATCCTCGAGGCGAGGCGTTTGCGGTACTCCGCCGCGGGGATGATGTGCAATTCCCCGTCGCGGAGCCCGTGCAGTTGCGCGCTCGGCGCAAACACTTGATCGAAGCGCGAGACGTCGCAGTCATACATCAGCGTAAGATAGTGCTCGACGGCTTCGAGCAGGGAGGCAGAGGCAGGCTGTTCGCTCATGTTGGTTTGCTCCGTTCACGGTCATGATCTATCCCACGACCAGCCGGGGCGAGTCCTTGCGAAATCCGCCAACCCGGAGTTTCTTTACGCAATAACGTGCCCTGTCACGACGACCTGGATATGATTTATGCCAAAAGCCCAGCTAGATGCGATCGATCGCCGGCTTGTCAGCGAATTACAGGCCAATGCCCGGCTGAGCAATATCGAACTGGCCGAGAGAATTGGGTTGTCGCCTTCACCTTGCCTCAGGCGAGTGAAGCGCCTGGAGCGCGAGGGCTATATCGACGGCTATCGCGCATCGCTGCAGCGTAGCCGCGTCGGCCTCGGCTTCTCGGCCTTCCTTTCGGTGAAGATCAACGGTCACTCCAACAAGGAAGCATCATGCTTTGAAAGGGCGGTGGTTGAGATGCCGGAAGTGATCGCCTGCCACCTCGTCTCGGGCGATGCGCATTATTTTCTCGAAGTCGTCGTACCGGACCTCGCAGAATACCAGCGTTTCCTGGTCGACAAGCTCCTGGAGATGCCGATCGTGCGAGAGGTTCGCAGCAACATCGCTATCCAGACGTTGAAGGCAGGCGCACCGCTGCCGCTCGGCCATCTGAGCTGAGGTGACGCAGTTTCAGCGCGCCGGCCGACGTTAAAATCGTGATCGCGGGCGCCCTCAGCGGCCATCCGGAATGCGGACGCCAGCCCAACTGTCGCGCACCTGATGGTAGTGAACGCTCGGATCGTAGACCGGCGTCGGTAGCTGGAGCACCTGCGGCGACAGCCGCCCGGTCGTGCTCAGCACCGTATAGGACGCCACCACGCGGTCGTGCTGCGCAGTCACGAGCGCCAGGCGTGCGTTAACCAGCGCCTGTTGCTGATTCAGGACGTCCAATGTCGTGCGCTGGCCCACGGTTGCTTCCTGACGCACGCCATTCAGGGCGATCTCTGACGCCTCGACCTGGGACTGTGACGATGCGACCTGGGACTTGCTCGCCACCAGCTGACCCCACGCGGAGGCGAGGTCGGCGCGGGCCTGATCGCGCACCTGCTCGAGAGCGAGGCGCTGCTGCGCCAGTGTTTCCTTCGACTGGCGTATCAGCGAATATTCCGCGCCACCCTGATAGATCGGCACGTTCACCTGGGCGACCGCCGATGCACTGAACTGCCAAATCTGCGTAATGGTCTGTTGCCAGGTCTTTTGCACGGTGGCTTGCACCGAGACGGTCGGAAACAGCGCGCCCTCGTTGACCTTGACGTTGAGAAAACTAACGTCGATGCCGTGCATCGCCGAGGTTACGTTGGGGTTTTCCACCAGGGCGATCATGGTGGCCTCCTGCAGCGTCGCCGGGAAATAGCGGTCCACCGGAGAGGCGGGTGCGAGCTGGGAGGGTTCGTTGCCGATGATGCGGCGAAAATTTGCGCGCGTCGTGTTCAACGTGGCTTCGGCGGCAAGTTCCTGGGTCTGGCCTGCCGCAAGCTGCGCCTCCGATTGCGCCACGTCCGTTGGCGTGACCAGGCCGACGCTGTAGCGGTCGCGCGTCTGCTTCAGGGTCTGTTCGAGGACCCTCGTATTGCTGCGCTGAACCTCGAGGACCGCCGCATCGCGCAAATAGTCCATGTAGACGGTGGCTGCGGCGAGCAGAACCGACTGGTCCAGCAGGCGCAAGGCTTCGCGCACACCAAAGACCCGGCTTTCGGCGGCGCGGGTCTTGTTGGCGGTCTGATTGCCGTTGAAGAGGGTCTGGGTCGCAGTCAGGCTCGCGGCGTGAGGTCCCTGCGGACCCTCTTCGATT
>Ga0306920_100004130_pt1 | contig 18590 bp, 13 predicted proteins | sample flu12Cox44000170_FD_204666 | JGI IMG/M metagenome (GOLD analysis project Ga0306920, IMG submission 204666) | Lab enrichment of tropical soil microbial communities from Luquillo Experimental Forest, Puerto Rico - flux4day.12C.oxic.44.000.170 (v2)... | ecosystem: Environmental > Terrestrial >... | reverse complement strand
CTCGACGAGGCCCCCAGGGACGGGGCCCCCGCGCATGTCACCGTGCTTTACCCGTTCCTGCCGCCCGCTGAGATCAGCGAGCCGCTGCTCGCGTCGCTGGGCAGGCTGTTCGCCGGGTTCGCGGCGTTCGAGTTCACCCTGGATAGGGTCGGCTGGTTCGGCGAGGAGGTCGTCTGGCTCGGCCCGCGCGATCCCGCGCCGTTCAGCGCCCTGACCAGCGCGGCGTTCACCGCGTTTCCGTGCTGCCCGCCATATGGCGGGCAGCACGCCGTGGTGGTCCCGCACCTGACTATCGGCCATGTCGGCGGGCCGCAGGCGCTGCGCGCCGCCGCCGAGTCGGTCCGTCCCTGCCTCCCCATCGAGGCGACCGCCATGGAGGTCATCCTGATGGCCGGTCCCCGCCCTGGCACCCCGGGAACCCCGCCAGGCCAGTGGCGCGCCGTCGCCGCCTTTCCCCTCGGCTAGCGCCTGCCCGGCCGGCTGGCGGGGCCTGATCAATGCCCCTTATCCGACAGCGGCCCAACGACCGGCGAGGTGGGTGAGTCCGCGAGCAAGACCCTCGCGGAGGCCGAGCCCTAGGGCCCGCTGATGGCGCTGGCCACCGCGAGCATAGGCGGATCGCCGCCCCGCGCCCGCATGGTGAGGCACGACACCAGGCGGCCATAAGATCATGGCAGAGTGCCACATGGGGACGGCGCGCCAAATCCGAAACGCCAGGTTCACGCTGGTAGATCACCGAAGTGGGCCATGATCACGGGGGCGCTGCCGGTGGGGGGCGGCGTGACAAATCCCCCGACCCAGCCGGCCACGCTCCCCGCTTGATCATCGAGTGGACCGCTGACCTGTGCAGTCGGCGAGCTTAGACACCGCAGTTGCCTTTTGTTTGTGCGGCCTGTCACACTCATGCCTGCAAGCGGTGCCCCCGCCCCCACTTGTGGCTGTTCGTCGATGCCAGCGGTCCGGCTGTCCCGGTCACGGGGCCGGCTGGGCCTGCGGGTCTCCTGGGGGGGAGGTGGCGGCCCGGTGCGCATGCCCTTGCACGCCACAGGTTCGGTCAAGGTTCTTGCCACCCGGTGTTTGCGCTGGCGCAGCTGGCGCGGGTGCTGACAGTGACGGTGGGCATGGTCCTCGCCGTCGGCTTGTCAGCGTCCCCGGCCGCGGCGGTGACCGCCAGCATCACCTTGAAGCCGAGTTCTGGCCCGCCGACCTCGACGGTCACCGTGACCGGGACCGGGTTCAGCGCTAGCGAAACGGTGGCGGTGGACTTCAGCGGCGCATCCAGGCCGGCATCGACCCAGTCGTCCCTCCCACCTGAGAGCCGACCCCCTTCCTGCCCCGATATGACCGGTGTCCCGGCGGTGAATGGGGCCGATCGGCCCACACCCGCCCTGCCCGAAGGGGCCAGCCGGCCCCTGCCGCCGAAATCGGGCCGGGCCCACGCTGGGTCTACTGCTCTGCCACCCAGGCGCAGCCGAGAAAGGAAGTCAAATGATCCCTGGCGCGATCGCTAGAGTGCATAACGTTGCCTGTCTCCGGATAGGCATGGTCCTATCGGTGCCGTACCGGTTCATCATCAGGCGCCAGCGAAAGGCGCGCAGATACATCCCGCGCGCGTGCGCCGTGACGGCTGGCATTGCACTGGCCGCAGTGGGGGTAACCACGGCCAGCGCTTCGGCCGCAGCCCCCCAAGCAACGCGGGCGACCGCAGCGGGAACGTCGCACGCCTCGAGCAGTCCCGGCACTCAGTTGTGGGCCAAACGCTACGACGGCACCGGCAACAACAACGCCAACGCGGTAGCCGCCAGCCCCACCGGGCAAGAGGTGTTCGTCACCGGGTTCAGCACCGGAACCACCACAGGCGAGGACTACGCCACGATCGCCTACAACGCCGCCACCGGCGCCCAGCTGTGGGTCAAACGCTACAACGGCCCAGGCAATAACAACGACTACGCCAATTCGGTGGCGGTCAGCCCCAGCGGGGGAACGATATACGTTACCGGGTCCAGCTATGGCGGCCCGTTGAACTATGACTACGCCACGATCGCCTACAACGCCGCCACCGGCGCCCAGCTGTGGGTCAAACGCTACCTCGGCGCCGAGGACGGTGCCGACGCTACCGCGGTGGCGGTCAGCCCGACCGGGAGCACGGTGTATATCACCGGAGACAGCTATTCGCCCACCATTGGGGCCAATACCTATGCGACGATCGCCTACAACGCCGCCACCGGCGCCCAGCTCTGGGTGAAAAGCTACGACGGCCCAACCCACAACACCAGTGACGCCACCTCGATGGCGGTCAGCCCCACCGGGAACACCGTGTTCGTCACCGGGTACAGCTTTGTGAGCGGCACGAGCACGACCTTGGACTACGACACGGTCGCCTACAACGCCGCCACCGGCGCCCAGCAGTGGGCCAAGACCTACAACGGCCCCGGCAACTCCACCGACGAGGCCTATTCGCTGGCGGTCAGCCCGAGCGGGGGGACGGTGTTCGTTACCGGGCGGAGCACCGGGAGCCTGTCTGTTTATGACTATGCCACGGTCGCCTACAACGCCGCCACCGGCGCTCAGCAGTGGGCCAAGACCTACAACGGCCTTGGCAACATCGGCGGCGAGGCTCATTCGGTGGCGGTCAGCCCGAGCGGGAGCACCGTGTTCGTCACCGGGGAAGCCAACTCCGGTTCGGGAGACTACGCCACGGTCGCCTACAACGCCGCCACTGGCGCCCAGTTGTGGGTCAAGCTTTACAACGGAACTGCCAACAGCACCGACGACGCTCATTCGGTGGCGGTCAGCCCGACCGGGAGCACGGTGTACGTCACCGGGTACACCACCGCGACCACCACAGGCGAGGACTATGGCACGGTCGCCTACAACGCCGCCACCGGCGCTCAGCTGTGGGTCAAACGCTACAACGGCCCCATCGGCAGAAGCGACTTCGCCTATTCGATGGCCGTCAGCCCCACCAGCGGCACAGTGTTCGTCACCGGGAACAGCGGCAACGGCCCCTTCTATGGCTACGCCACGGCCGCCTACCAAGGCTGACTTTCTGCCCCGGGCACGGCCGCGCTGGGGTGACAGCCCTGCTGCCACCCCGCGCGATCGACCGGTCCAAGCTGGGCTACCATGCCGTGCAGGTTCGGCCAAAGGCCTTAAGGAGATGAACGTCGCTCCGGCCACATCGGCCGCTGCAGTCACAACCGCCACGCGATGACAGCCGGCCTCCCTGGATGATCATGGGAGTACCGCCAGTGGGGCAGCCAAAGCCCCATGATCTCGAAAATGATGAATGGGGCGTGCGCCCGGTATCGGGCTGATTATCCGGTTTGGCGGCCCTAGTCACCTGCGACCAGGGCGGCCACGGCGGCGCGCAATGGGCCGAGCCGCCCGGACGCGGCCTCGCGGGCCTGTGCGAGCGGGCGGCCGCCGCCGGCGGGCTCGACCACCTCCAGGTAGGCCTTGATCTTGGGCTCGGTGCCGCTGGGACGGATCACCACCCGGGCACCCGCCAGGTGATAGGTCAGCACGTCGGACGGGGGCAGGCCACCCGACCCGGCCACGGTGCTAGCCTCGACCCCGCCGCCCCGCCCCAAGTCGGTCACCGAGGTCACCGGCGCGCCGGCCAGGCTGCCCGGTGGGCTGCCCCGCAGCCGGGCCATGACCTCCGCAGGGGCCCGGGTGGGGAGTGTGACCTGCGCGGTCAGGTGCACCCCGTGGGCCGTCTCCAGCGCGTCCCAGCGGTCGAGCAGGGTCTGCCCGGCCGCTCGCGCCGTGGCCGCCAGCGAGAGCAGCGCCAGGGCCGCGCTCATGCCGTCCTTGTCCCGCACCGCGGTGGTCACCGCGTAGCCGAGCGCCTCCTCGTAGCCGAACACGAACCGGGCGCCGGGCACGCCGTCCGCTGCCCGGACGATCCACTTGAACCCGGTCAGCGTCTCCGCATAGCGGACCCCGGCCGCCGCGGCGATCTTGGACAGCATGGTGGACGAGACCACGGTCGTCGCGACCAGCCGTGCGTCTGGGTCCGGCCCCGGGTTCGCCTCCAGCAGGTAGGCGCCGAGCAGTGCGCCGACCTGGTCGCCGGTGAGCGGCCGCCAGCCGCCGGGTGCGGCCGGGTCGGGGACAGCGATGGCGAGCCGGTCGCCGTCCGGGTCGTTCGCGACGACCAGGTCCGCCCTGGTCTCCCTGGCCAGGTCCAGCGCGAGATCGAGGGCACCGGGCTCCTCCGGGTTGGGGAACGCCACGGTCGGGAACGCGGGGTCCGGCTCGGCCTGCGCGGCGACCACTTCCGGTGCCGGGAACCCGGCCCGTTCGAACGCGCGCAGCGCGAGCCCGCGCGCGACGCCATGCAGCGGGGTGTAAACCACCCGCAGCCCGGGGGAACCACCAGGGCCGGGTACCGCGGCCACGATGGCGTCCAGGTACGCCTGGGCCATCTCGTCGCCGAGCTTGCGGATCAGCGGGCTGTCCGCGGGCGCGACCGGAACTTCGGAGAGGTCGCCAAGTGCCGCGATGGCGGCGCCGATCTGCTTGTCCACCGGTGGGATGATCTGCGCGCCGTCCCCCAGGTAGAGCTTGTAGCCGTTGTCCGCGGGCGGGTTGTGGCTGGCCGTGATCATGATCCCGGCGGCCGCCCGCAGGTGCCTGACGGAGAAGGCGAGCAGCGGGGTCGGGCGCTGCGGCGGCAGCAGGTGGGCCCGGATCCCGGCCCCGGCGAGTACCCGCGCGGCCTCGTCGGCGAACTCACCGGACCGGTGCCTGGCGTCGCAGCCGATGACCACGCCGGCCTGCGCCGCATCCGGCCCGCCGTGCTCGGCCAGCCAGTGCGCCAGCGCGGCCGTGGCTGCCCGCACCACCGCCCGGTTCATCCGGTTGGGGCCGGCCCCGATCGCGCCGCGCAGGCCCGCGGTGCCGAACTCCAGCCGGGCAGCGAACCTGTCGGCAAGCTCCGCCGCGGCCGCCTCGCCGCCGTCGGCGAGCAGCCCGCGCAGTTCGGCGCGGTCCCGCTCGTCGGGGTCGCCGGCGATCCAGTGCTCGGCCTGAGCACGCAGATCGCCGCCGATCACGGCACGATCACGGGCAGCAGCCCGGCCAGCAGCGACCCCATCCGGCCCGCCGCCGCCTTGCCCGCGGCGACCACCTCCGCGTGGTCGAGCCCGTGCGGGGCCAGCCCGGCCGCCAGGTTGCTCACCAGCGAGATGGCGAGCACCTCCGCGCCCAGATGGCGCGCGGCGATGGCCTCGAGCACGGTGGACATGCCGACCAGGTCGGCGCCGAGCGTGCGGAGCGCCCGGATCTCGGCCGGCGTCTCGTAGTGCGGGCCGGGCAGCGCGGCATAGACGCCCTCGGCCAGCCCCTCGCCGGCCCCGGCGGCATCGCCGGCCCCGGCTCCGGCTCCAGCAGCCCCGGCCCCGGCTCCGGCTCCAGCGGCCTCGGCGGCCAGCGCGCGCAACCGGGGCGAGTAGAGGTCGGTGAGGTCGGTGAAACGCGGTGGATAGCCGTCCGGCGGCGGGGGCCCGCCCAGCGGCGAGCGCCCGGTGAGGTTGAGGTGGTCTCGGATCAGCACCGGCTGCCCGACCTGGTAGCCCTCCCTGATCCCGCCCGCGGCATTGGTGAGCACGACGACCCGGCACCCGGCCGCGACCGCGGTACGCACGCCGTGCACCACGGTCGCCGGGTCGTGCCCCTCGTACAGGTGAACCCGGCCGAGGAACACCAGTGCATGGACGTCGCCGGCCCGGACGGACCGGACGACGGGGGAGTGACCGCCCACCGTCGGCGGCGGGAAGCCGCCGAGCGCGTCGAGCGGCACCTCCGCGACGGTGGTGCCCAGAGCGTCGGCGGCCGGCGCCCACCCGGAGCCGAGCACCACGGCGACGTCGTGCCGCGGCTGGCCGGTCAGGTCGGCGAGCCTGGCGGCACTGTCCTGCGCGGCCTGGTACGGATCGGAGATCGCCGTCATGCCTTGATGTACGGCTTTCCGTCGGCGGCGGGCGGCCGCACCCGTCCCACCAGCCCGGCCACTGCGATGATCGTCGCCACGTACGGCGCCATCAGCAGGATGAACGAGGAGACCGGCACGCGCAGGACGGACAACTCGGTCTGTAGCTGGTAGCTGAAGCCGAACAGCAGCGCCGCCGCCACCGAGCCGAGCGGCGTCCAGCGGCCGAAGATCATGGCGGCGAGCGCGATGTAGCCGAAGCCCGAGCTGATGTTCGAGGTGAAGAAGCCGACCGACCCGACCGTCAGGTATGCCCCACCGATCCCGGCGATCAGCCCGCCGAGGATGACGTTGCGGTACCTCGTCCACTGCACCCTGATGCCGACCGTGTCGGCCGCGGTCGGATGCTCGCCGACCGCGCGCACTCGCAGCCCCCACCGGGTACGGAACAGGCCGATCTGGATGACAATGATCAGCGCGTAGGTGATGTACAGGAAGATGTTCGAGTCGAAGAAGACCGGGCCGATGATCGGGATGTTGCCGAGCACGGGGATCTTGAGCGTGCCGAAGGTGTTACCGGAGTTGAAAGTGTTTGCGTAGGGGACCATGACCCGGTCGTACAGGTAGTTGGTCAGCCCGAGCGCAATCACGTCGAGCACCACGCCGACGATGATCTGGTCCGTCAGGAACGTGATCGCGAACAGCGCGAGTATCACCCCCACCAGGCCGCCGGTCAGCGACCCACCGATGAGCCCGAGCCAGACGCCGCCGGTAACGCTGGCCACGGCTGCCGCGGCGAACGCGCCGGTGAGCAGTTGCCCCTCGATCGCGATGTTGATGACGCCGGATCGCTCGCACATGAGACCGGCCAGCGCGCCGAGGACCAGCGGGATCGACGCGGTCAAGGTCCCCTGCAGCAGGTCGATGACCTGGAGCGGGCCGACCGTGCTGCCGGCGTCCGCCCAGGCCAGCAGCGACAGCAGGAAGCACAGCAGCACGATCGCGATCGTGAGCCGCTTGCCCCAGCGAGGGAGGTCGACGAGCGCGCGCAGGATGCCCAGGCCGATCGAGATCGCGCCGAGCACGTAGGCCGTCAGCGCCCCGGGCACGTGGATACCGGGCAGTTTCGGCGTGGCGCCGGGCAATGACAGCGCGAACACGGCGTCGCCGCGGTGCGCGAAGAGGCCGAACACGAAGATGTTGATCAGGCCGAGCGCGATGAACGTGCCCGCGGCGAGATATCTGCGGTTTCCCGGCACCCGGCCGTGGACGGGGGTGGGGGCAGGGGCGGGGGCATCCAGCGTGGTGGTCATCCCGACCATCCCTTCGACGTGACGGCCTGCGGGCCGGCGCCGCTGGTGCTCCGCAGCCGGAACAGCAACCGGATCAGCGGTGGTGCGGCGACGAAGAGCACGATCAGAGCCTCAATGACGTTGGTGACATCGGCCGGGACTCCGGTGGCGGCCTCCATGACCGTTCCGCCGGCGTTCATCGCGCCGAACAGCAGCCCGGCGAGGACCACGCCGAGCGGCCTGGCCCGGCCGAGCAGCGCGACGGTGATGCCGTCGAAGCCGTACGTGCCGTAGCTGGTGGTCGTCAGTGGCGCCGTCTGGCCCTGCACGATCGTGGTCGCCGACAGGCCGGCCAGGCCGCCAGCGATCAGGAACGCGAGCACCCAGACCCGCTCCACGCGGATGCCGGCGCTGCGCGCCGCGCTCGGGTTGGCACCCACGGTCCGGAACTCAAAGCCCAGCGTGCTGCGCGATAGCAGCCAGGAGGTCGCGGCGGCGGCGGCCAGCGCGATCAGGAACCCGACGCCGACCTGCGGTGGTGGCCCGCCGACGTGCGGCAGCATCGCGTTCCCGTCGATGCTTGGCGCGACCGCGTTGCTCTGGTGTGGCGCCTGCATCAGTGACTGGCTGGACAGCATGAAGGCCAGCAGGTTGTACATGACGTAGTTGAGCATGATCGTGAGGATGACCTCGTGCGCGCCGGTCCGCGCCTTGATCTCGCCCACGATCCAGCCGATGACCGCGCCGCCGATGAACGCGCCGATGATCAAGACCACCGCGTGCAGCACGATCGGCAGATGCACCGCGAAACCGAGCCAGGTCGCGACGAGCGCGCCGCCGATCCACTGGCCCGCCGCGCCGATATTGAACATCCCGGCCCGGAAACATACCGCCACCGACAGCCCGGTCAGGATGAGCGGGGTGGCCTCGAACGCGGTCAGCGACAGCGGGAAGAAGATCGCCGCGATCGAGCCGCCGTGGAAGGCGGCCGAGACCGTCGCGGGGCTGAAAATCGCGCCCTCGAACAACGCCGAGTAGGCCTGCGAGACCGACGTCCAGGTTGCCGAGATCGCGGTACCTGGTGCGTAGCCGAACGAGTTCCAGGCGCGCAGCACCACCGGGTCACTCGCCACGATGAGCACGGCGCCGACCAGCAGCGCTACGAACACGGCCAGAATGGTGATGACGACCGAGTGTCCCTCGGTCACCGCCGTGATGATCGCGTTGCCGGTGAGCGGCTGCCGGCCACGCGGCTGGTCCGGTGCGGGCGGGCTCGCTTCCTCGGCAGTGGCGGTCGGTACGTAAGGCGCTGCAGACGGCTCGGCCTCGTGCTGGTCACTCATGGCTCGGCTCCTGGGCTGGCACTGGCGTCTCCGGTTCGCCGCCTGCGTCGGGGGCGCCCTCCACGCCGGCCGCGCCGCCGGTGTCAGTGGCGGTGGATCCATCCGGGGCGCTGCCGGCCATCAGCAGGCCGAGGTCCTGCTCGGGGATGGTGGGCGGGCAGAACGCGACGATCCGGCCCTCGTACATGACGGCGATACGGTCGGCCAGGGCGTAGATCTCGTCGAGTTCGGAGGAGACGATCATCACCGCCACGCCCTCGTCCCGCTGGGCGACCAGGCGTTTGTGCACGAACTCGATCGAGCCGACATCCAGGCCGCGGGTCGGCTGGCTGACGATCATCAGCTTGACGTCCCGGCTCATCTCCCGGGCAACCACGACCTTCTGCTGGTTGCCACCGGACAGCGTCCCGGCCGGCGTGGCGGTGGACTGGGTCCGCACGTCGTACTCCTCGACGCGCTTGACCGCCGATTCCTTGATCGCGTCGAGGTTCAGCGCGATACCGGAGGCATACGGCGGCTGGTCGTAGACATCGAGTATCAGGTTGTCGGCGACCGAGAAGTCAGCCACCAGGCCGTCCTCGGAACGGTCCTCGGGGACATAGCCGATGCCCGCGTGGAGCCGGCCGCGGGTCGAGGCGTGACCCAGGTCGGTGCCGTCAAGCAGTACCGAGCCGACCGAGGGCCGCAGGCCCATCAGCGCCTCGCACAGCTCGGTCTGGCCGTTCCCCTGGACGCCGGCCACACCCAGGATCTCGCCGGCCCGCACCTGGAAGGACACGTCGCGCACCGACTGCTCGCCGCGCTCCCCGGCCACGGTCAGGTCCTTGACGTCGAGCACCACGTCGCCAGGCTTGGCCGGTTCCTTGCTCACCCGCAGCTGGACCGACCGGCCGACCATCAGCGACGCGAGCTCCATCGTGGTGGCGGTCGGCGATCGCTCCCCGACGACCTTGCCGCGCCTGATGACCGTGACGTTGTCGGCGATCGTCTGCACCTCTTTGAGCTTGTGCGAGATGAAGATGATCGACCGCCCGCCCTCCCGCAGCTCGCGCATGATCCGGAACAGGTCCTCGGTCTCGCCGGGGGTCAGCACGGCGGTGGGCTCGTCGAGGACAAGAACCTGGGCGTCGCGGAGCAGCGCCTTGATGATCTCGACCCGCTGCTGCACGCCGACCGGCAGTTCTTCCACCATGGCGTCGGGATCCACGCGCAGGCCGAACCGCTCGGACAGGGCGAGCACCTCACGGCGGGCCCTGCGCCGGTCGAGCAGGCCGAAGGAGGGCAGGCCGAATGGTCCCTTGCGCACCGGCTCGCTGCCGAGCGTGACGTTCTCGGCCACGGTGAAGACCGGCACCAGCATGAAGTGCTGGTGCACCATGCCGACCTTGGCCCGGATCGCGTCCCTGGGCGAATTGATCACGACCGGCTTGTCGTCGAGCAGGATCTCGCCCTCGTCGGGCTGCATCAGCCCGTAGAGCACGTTCATCAGCGTGGTCTTGCCGGCGCCGTTTTCCCCGAGCAGGGCGCGGATCTCGCCGGGCTGAACGACCAGGTCGATCTGGTCGTTGGCGACCAGGCTCCCGAAGCGCTTCGTGATACCCCGCAACTCAAGTTTCACCGGCAGCCACCCTCCAGCCGATTCTGGTCAGTGCCCCCGGGCGCTGCCGGGGACACTGACCAGCTTGACGGTAACTTCTTGGCTGCTGCCCTGGCTACACAGGGGCCTTGGTCTGCGGCGTGATCTGGCCGGAGATGATCGCCGCCTTGACCGCCCCGAGCTCGGTCTGGAGCTTCGCGGGGACCTTGGTCGTCCAGAAGTGGTACGGCGCCAGCACGGCCCCGCCGTTGGCGAGCGTGCCGACGTAGCTGCCGCCGCTGTGGCCCCGGGCGGCAGCCAGCACGGAGAACTTCACCGCGGTGCTGATGCCCTTCTCCACGCTGGTGATGAAGTACTTGCAGTAGGTCGCGGCGCTGACGCAGCCGTCGGTGTCCACCCAGAACATGGCGATGTTCTTGCCGGAGCTGTCGGCGGTCTGGACCGCCTTGGCCGAGCCGAGCCCGACGCCGCCGGCCACCGGGAAGATGATGTCCGCGCCGTCGTGGATGAACGTGTTGGCGATGGTCTGGCCCGCGGTGATGTTGGTGAAGCTGCCGGCGAACGTGCCGTTCTGGCTCGGGTAGCTCCACCCCAGCACCTGGACGTGGGTGTGGTGCTTCTGGTTGTAGTACTGCACCCCGTCATAGAAGCCGTCCATGTAAATGGTGACCGTGCCGAACTTCATGCCGCCATAGGTGGCCACCTTGCCGGTCTTGGTCATCCCGGCCGCCAGGTAGCCGCCGAGGAACGCGTCCTGCGCGGTGTTGAACACCAGCTGGGTGATGTTGTTCTCGTGCGGGCCGGTCAGGCATTGGGAGGAGTAGGAGCAGTCAACGATGGCGAACTTCTGATGGGGGTTGGCCTTGGCCGCGGCCTCGGTCGACGCACCCATCAGGAAGCCGACGGTGACGATGATCCCGCACTTCTGGCTGATGAACGTGCTGATGTTCTTGGCGTAGTCGGCCGTGGTGGTCGACGGCAGGTACTTGACCGTGATGTTCGGGTTGGTGGCCGCGGCGGCCTGCATTCCTGCCCACGACGACTGGTTGAACGACTTGTCGTTGATGCCGCCGGTGTCGGTGACCATGCAGCCGGTGAACTTGGCACCTGAGCCTGAGCCCGAGCCCGAGCCGTTCGTAGTTGTCGTACTGGGCTTGGCGCACCCAGCGGCGAGCAAGGCCACCGCTGCTAGTGCTGCCGCGACCCGGAAAGCTTGTTTCACTTGCTACCTCCTAGTCCAGAGCGCCTGTCGCCCGCCCCGCCCCGACGGGGTCCCCACTGCCTCGTGCGGACTGCTGGCCCCCTCCTCCGCCCGGAGCGCCCACGGGTCAAAGATCCCAGGCGCCTGCTTCGGGATGATCGCAGGCTAGACCGGGGGGGCCGTCCGGGGAAGGCAGCGGGCAGTGATCGTCCGCGCCGTTGCCAAATCGCAACCGGAAGTTCAGCTGCGGCGGAGTACAACACCCTTTGCCAGCCACAGGCAGTGTCGCGCCAGCGAGGCGGAGCCCGCTGTTATCGTGACCGTCGGGAGGGGGTGCGATGGCTATCGACTGGCCGGCGCTGCGGTCCGCCGCGGCGCAGATGACGGAGCGGGCCTATGCGCCGTACTCGCGGCTGCGCGTGGGGGCCGCGGGCGTGACTGGCGACGGCCGCGTCGTGACCGGCTGCAACGTGGAGAACGCCTCGTACGGGCTCACCCTGTGCGCCGAATGCGGCCTGGTCTCCGCGCTGCACGCCAGCGGCGGTGGCACCCTGGCCGCGGTCAGCGTGGTGAGCGGCGACGGCCAGCGGCTGCTGCCCTGCGGGCGCTGCCGCCAGCTGCTCATGGAGGCGGGCGGGCCCAGCCTGCTTGTCGACACCGCCACCGGCCCTGCCGAGCTGGCCCGGCTGCTACCGTCGGCGTTCACCAGCGCGGACCTGCCGCGGCGGGAGGACGCCGGTGACTGAGGCAGGCGGTCACGTCCCGCCGGTGGCCAGCGACGGGCAGGTCCCCGCTGCAGTCGATTTGATTAGGGCAAAACGAGACGGCGTGCCACTGTCCGCCCATGAGATCGACTGGGTGATCGGGGCTTACCTGCGCGGCGAGGTGGCGGAGGAGCAGATGTCCGCCCTCCTCATGGCCATCTACTTCCGTGGCCTGGACCCTGCCGAGTTGCGCGCGTGGACCGGGGTGATGATCGACTCCGGGGAGCGCCTCGACCTGTCCGGGGTCGGCCTGCCGACCGTGGACAAGCACTCGACCGGGGGGGTCGGCGACAAGGTCTCGCTGATCCTCGCCCCTTTGGTGGCGGCGTGCGGCGCCGCGGTACCGCAACTGTCCGGCCGCGGCCTTGGGCACACCGGCGGCACCCTGGACAAGCTGGAAACCATTCCCGGGTGGCGGGCCGTCCTGTCCAACGAGGAGATGCTCGCCGTGCTGCGGCAGGCCGGCTGCGTCATCTGCGCCGCGGGCGCGGGCCTGGCCCCGGCGGACCGGCGGCTCTACGCGCTGCGGGACGTGACCGGCACCGTCGAGTCGATCCCGCTCATCTCCAGTTCGATCATGTCGAAGAAGATCGCCGAGGGCACCGGTGCCCTGGTGCTCGACGTCAAGGTGGGCAGCGGTGCGTTCATGCGCCGGGAAGACGATGCGCGGCTGCTGGCGCAGACCATGGTGGCGCTCGGTACCGAGTCCGGGGTCCGCACCACGGCGCTGCTGACCCGGATGGACACGCCGCTCGGCCGGGCCGTGGGGAACGCGATCGAGGTCGAGGAGTCGGTGGCCACCCTGGCCGGGTACGGGCCCTCCGACCTGGTCGAGGTGGTCCTCGCGCTGGCCAGGGAGATGCTGCGGCTCGTGGGCATCGACGCCGACCCGCAGGCGGCGCTGGCCGACGGGCGGGCGCTCGCCCGCTACCGCGAAATGATCACTGCACAGGGTGGGGACCCGGACGCCCCACTGGCGGTCGCCCGGCACATCCGGACGGCGCCCGCGCCCGCCGAGGGCTGGCTGCGGCGCCTGGACGCCCGCGCCGTGGGCAACGCTGCTTGGCGGCTCGGCGCGGGCCGGGCCCGCAAGGAGGACCCGGTCACCGCGGCCGCGGGCGTGCTGTGCCTGGCCAAACCGGGCGACTGGGTGCGTGAGGGGGAGCCGCTGCTCGAACTGCGCGCCGACGACGAGTCCCGGTTCGAGGCCGGGCTGGCCGCACTGGGCGACGCCTTCGAGATCGGCCAGGACCGCCCGGCGCTGCCCGCCCCGGTCATCGACCGGATAGGCGGGTAACGGCAGCCGCCTCGAGGTGTGAGAATAAACAAATGCCCAGCTTGGAAGAGATTCGCGCCGCGCCCAAGGTATTGCTGCACGACCACCTGGACGGTGGGCTTCGTGCGGCCACGGTGGTGGACCTGGCCCGCAGCATCGGATACGACCGCCTGCCCAGCCACGACGTGGACGAGGTCGCGGTCTGGCTGCAGCGGGGCGCCAACCGGGGCCACCTGAACCTGTACCTGGACGCGTTCCAGCACACGCTGGCGGTCATGCAGACGCGCGAGGCCCTGATCCGGGTGGCCGCCGAATGCGCGGAGGACCTGGCCGCCGACGGCGTGGTCTACGCAGAGGTCAGGTTCGCGCCGGAACTGCACGTGGCCAACGGGCTCAGCCTGGACGAGGTCGTCGAGGCCGTGCTGGAAGGGTTCCGCCTCGGCAGCGAGGGCCGGGGCATCACGATGTACGCCCTGCTCACCGCTATGCGCACCGCGGCCCGGTCGCTGGAGATCGCCGAACTCGCGGTCCGGTACCGGGACCGGGGCGTGGCCGGGTTCGACATCGCCGGTGCGGAGGCAGGCTGGCCGCCCAGCCGCCATCTCGACGCGTTCCAGTACGTGGCGCGGGAGAACTTCCACATCACGATCCACGCCGGCGAGGGCTTCGGGCTGCCGTCGATCTGGGAGGCGCTGCAGTGGTGCGGCGCCGAGCGCCTCGGGCACGGGGTGCGCATCGTGGACGACATCCGGGTCAGCCCGGAGGGCGCGGTCGAACTCGGGCGGCTGGCCAGCTACGTGCGGGACCGCCGGATCCCGCTGGAGCTGTGCCCCACCTCCAACGTGCAGACCGGCGCCGCTCCGTCGATCGAGGAGCACCCGATCCGGCTGCTCCGCCAGCTTTCCTTCCGCGTCACGGTGAACACCGACAACCGGCTGATGAGCGGGGTGACGCTGTCCTCGGAGTTCCACCGTCTCGTGGAAACGTTCGGCTACGGCTGGTCGGATATCGAGTGGCTGACGATCAACGCGATGAAGAGCGCCTTCGCGCAGTTCGACGAGCGGCTCCGGATCATCAACACGATCATCAAGCCGGGCTTCGCCACCGCCCGCGCGGCCAGCGACTCGGTGGTGCGGATTCCCGGCCTGGGTATGTAGCCAGGTATGCCCGCCGATGACCGCAACCCAAGCCCCGGCGTCGATGTCGTGTCCGGGACCACCGTCCAGGCGCCCGGCGCCATGACCGACACCGCCCTGGCGGGCGTGCCGGTGCCCCCGGCACCGGGGAGCGGTGCCGTACTCTCCGACGCCGCGCTGCGCCGCGCGCTGCACGGGCTGCCCGGCGTGGACCAGACCGGCGCGCAGGCACGCGCGGCCGCGCTGGCGACCCGGTCGATCAAGCGGGAGGCCAAGCTCTGGGCGCTGGACATGGCGGTCCGGATGGTGGACCTCACCACGCTGGAGGGCGCGGACACCCCGGGCAAGATCCGCGGGCTGTGCGCCAAGGCGCGCCAGCCGGACCCCGCCGACCCGGCCGTGCCGCCGGTCGCCGCGGTGTGCGTGTACCCGGACCTGGTTGCGACGGCGCGGGCCGAACTGGCTGGCAGCGCGGTCGCGGTGGCCTCGGTGGCCACGGCGTTCCCGTCCGGGCGCGCCTCGCTCGCGGTCAAGCTCGCCGACGTGGCGGAGGCGGTGGACGCCGGTGCCGACGAGGTGGACATGGTCATCGACCGCGGCGCGTTCCTGTCCGGCCGGTACGCCCAGGTCTACGAGGAGGTCCGCGCGGTCCGCGAGGCGTGCGGGAACGCGCACCTGAAGGTGATACTGGAGACCGGCGAACTGGTCACACTCGACAACGTGTCCCGTGCCTCCTGGCTGGTGATGCTGGCCGGCGCCGACTTCATCAAGACCTCCACGGGGAAGGTGCAGCCCGCCGCGACACCGCCGGTGGCCCTGGTGATGCTGTCGGCGGCGCGGGACTTCGCGGCGGCGACCGGCCGGCGGGTCGGCGTCAAGGTCGCGGGCGGGGTGCGCACCGCCAAGGACGCCATCCGCTACCTGGTACTGGTCCGAGAGACCGCCGGGCCGGAGTGGCTGACCCCTGACTACTTCCGCATCGGCGCGTCCAGCCTGCTCAACGACCTGCTGATGCAGCGCAGCAAGCAGCTCACCGGCGCCTACGCCGGCCCGGATTACTTCACGCTCGACTGACGGCGAGGCTGGCTCGCGCCGGGGTTGGGACCAGCCTCGCGGGCCGGCCGCCGCTGGTCAGCCAGAGATCATCCGGGCTCTCCTGTTGTCAGCGATCAGCAGGCCCGCACTGGTCGCCACCACGGCGGTGGGGAAGTCGAGGTCGGCGTGGCTGGCCGGGCCGCCGTCCCCGGTGAACCCGAAGACCCCGGTGCCGGCCACCGTGTAGATGCTCCCCGCGGTCATCGGCACGCCGTAGAACGTGCCGGTCTTGGCCGCGACCACGCGGACCCGGTTGTTGTCGGCGTCGGCCAGGATCAGGTTCCCCGCGCTGTCCACTGTGGCGTCGTAGGGCCAGTGCAGTTCGGCGCTGGTGCCCGGGCCGCCGTCGCCGCCGAACCCGGCGGTGCCGTCGCCGGCCACGGTGTAGATATGCCCGGCGGTCATCGCCTGGCCGTAGAACGTGCCGCTGCTGCCTGCGACCACGCGTATCCGCTCGTTGAACAGGTCGGCGATCAGCACGTTGCCCGCGCCGTCCGCGCTCACGCCCTCCGTGCCGTTCAGTTCGGCGCTGGTGCCCGGGCCGCCATCGCCGCCGAACCCGGCAGCCCCGGTGCCGGCGATCGTGTAGATGTCGCCCTTGGTCATGGCCCGGCCGTAGAACGTGCCGGTCTTGGCCGCGACTACGCGGACCCGGTTGTTGAACCCGTCGGAGATCACCAGGTTCCCGGCGGGGCCCACGGTGGCCCGTTCGGGGAAGTTGAGCTCGGCGCTGGTGGCGGGGCCGCCGTCGCCGGAGAACCCGGCGGTGCCGGTACCGGCCACGGTGTAGATGTGCCCGGTGGTCATGGGCTGGCCGTAGAAGGTGCCGCCCTTGACCGCGACCACCCGGATGCGGCTGTTGTAGGTGTCCGCGATCACTAGGTTGCCCGCCTGGTCTACGGCAACGCCGCCGGGGAACTCCAGCGCGGCCTTGGTGGCGGGGCCACCGTCACCGGAGAACCCGACCGTGCCGTTGCCGGCCACCGTGTACACGTTCCCTGCGGTCATCGCCTGGCCGTAGAACGTGCCGCTGCGGGCCGCCACCATCCGGATCCGCCCGTTCTGCTGGTCGGCGATCAGCATGTCGCCGGCCGGGTCCACGGTCATGCCGTCCGGGTTGTCGAACTCGGCGCGAAGGGCCGGCCCGCCGTCCCCGGAGAAGGCTTCGACCCCCATGTCGCCAGGCACGCCGCCGATCGTGTAGATGTCCCCGGTGATCATGGCCTGGCCGTAGAACGTGCCGGCGTGCGCGGCCACCAGGCGGATGACGCCGTTGCCCCAGTCGGCGATGGCCAGGTTCCCGGCCGAGTCCAGCGCCACGCCATGTGGGAGTTGCAGCTTCGCCGCGGTTCCGGGACCGCCGTCGCCGCCGAACCCGGCGGTGCCGTCGCCGGCCACGGTGTATATGTCGCCGGCCTGCATGGCCCGGCCATAGAACGTGCCGGAGGTGGCGGGCACGAAGCGGGCCCGCTCGTTGGTGTCGTCGGCGATGGCCAGGTCTCCGGATGCGTCCACCGCGACGTCTTCGGGGAAGCTAATGCTGGCCTTGACGGCCGGGCCGCCGTCGCCGCCGAAGGCATCCTTCCCGTTGCCGGCGATCGTGTAAATGTCGCCGGCCGTCATGGCCCGGCCGTAGAACGTGCCCGAGATGGCGGCGACCACCCGGAGGCGGTCGAGGGTGGAATCGGCGAACACCAGGTTCCCGTGCGCGTCCACCCGCACGCCACCGACATTCTGGCCCAGCTCAGCCTTGGTGGCGGGCCCGCCGTCGCCGAGGCCGCCCAGCTTCAGGCCGCCGCCGGCCACCGTGTACAGGTGCCCAGCGGTCATCGCCTGGCCGTAGAACGTGCCGCTCTTTGCGGCCACCACGTCGACCCGTGCCCAGGTTCTCGGCCGGCTGCCCCAGCCGGAGACGGCGATCACCAGGTTGCCGTGGGAGTCCGCGGCCACCCCGGCCGGGTTGTTCAACGGGGCGCTCAGCGCGGCCGCCCCGGGCTTGCCGAAGCCGTGGCTGCCGTTGCCGGCGACCGGATAGATATGCCCGGCGGTCATCGCCTGGCCGTAGAACGACCCGGTCTTTGCGGCGGCGACGCTGACCTGGAGGTGGTTCTGCTCGGCGATGAGCAGGTTGCCCGCGCCGTCGGCCGCGACCGCGCATGTGTCCAGGTTCGATCCGGTGGCCAGGCCGCCGCTGTCCGCGGGCCCGATCCCTGCGCCCGTGCCGGCCGGGGTCGTCAGCTGGTCATTCGCGGCCACCCGCCGCACCGCCGGGCCGTCGGCGACGTAGAGACTGCCGCCCAGCCTGGCCACGCCGCACGGCGCAAGCGCGACCTTGGTGGCTTTGCCCGGGCCGCCGACGCCACCGGCCACCGTGGTGATGGTGCCCGGTGCTGGCGCGGCGCGGGCTCCGTGCGGGGCCGCGGCCGCGCCCGCGCCGCTGGCCAGCGCCGTCCCCAGCGCCAGCGCTGCGGCCGCCCCCGTGACCAGCATCCGAGCTGATTTGGTGCGCCTGTTGATTACCGCAGGATGCATCGGGTATCCCCTTCGGCTCTGCGTTCCCGAATGCCGCCGAGCGCCCGCCGGTGACCCCCCTCGCGCGGCAGGCCCACTTGTAGGACGCGGCAGGAGCGGAACCGGACTACGCCCAGACCGATCCGGGCCATGAATCCATCGGTACCTCCCGGGCGCGGTAGCAGCGGCCGGGGGACCGGGGTGGCCCCGGTGGCCTTTCCGCCGGGACCGGGAACCGCAGCAGGCCCGGCGGGCGGGTGCGCGCCCGCGCCGGCGGGGTAGGTTAGCGTCGCAGCTATATGTGGAGGCCAGCGGCAGATGGTCAGTAATCCAGCTTCGCCGGTCGCGGCCGGGGAGGCCGGCGGGGACCTCCGGTCCAGCGCGGACTGGGAGTACGCGCCCGCGCCCGAGTCACGCGACATCGTTTCCATCCGCGG
>Ga0306920_100004129_pt1 | contig 18591 bp, 19 predicted proteins | sample flu12Cox44000170_FD_204666 | JGI IMG/M metagenome (GOLD analysis project Ga0306920, IMG submission 204666) | Lab enrichment of tropical soil microbial communities from Luquillo Experimental Forest, Puerto Rico - flux4day.12C.oxic.44.000.170 (v2)... | ecosystem: Environmental > Terrestrial >... | reverse complement strand
CTTCCTCGATATTGTGCGAAACGAACACCATCCCCAGGGTCGGAATTCGGCGGTCGTCCCACAGATCGAGCAGGTCGCCGCGCAAGGTTTCCGCGGTCAAGACATCGAGCGAGGAAAACGGCTCGTCGAGCAGCAGCACTTCGGGATCGACGACGAGCGCACGGGCGAAGCCGACGCGCTGCCGCATGCCCCCGGACAGCTCCTTTGGATAGGCATTCTCGAACCCGTCGAGACCGATCAGATCGATTGCATTGACCGCCCGATGACGCCTTTCGGCGGCTGAGACGCCGAGCGCCTCGAGGCCGAGCTCGACATTGCCGAGGACGGTCAACCAAGGGAACAGAGCATAGCTCTGGAACACCATGGCGATGCCGCGGACCGGCTGAGTAACCTTCAGGCCGCGATAGGCGATCGAGCCCTCGCTCGGTGCCACGAGGCCCGCGAGAAGCCGCAGAAAGGTTGACTTCCCCGACCCCGATTTGCCGAGGATCGCAACGATTTCGCCGTCGCGCAGGGCAAAATCGATATGGTCGAGCACGAGCCGCGCGAGATGGTCGGGAGTGCGATACGTCTTCGATACGGCCTCGGTGCGCAGCAAAGGGACGGTCATCAGCGATTCTTTCTCTGTAAATTCACCGAGGCCACTGAGCGACTGTACCACACGGCCGATTCCCTGCGTCGTCCGGGTCTCACAATTAATCGAGGCGCAGGCGCTCGGCAGCGAGATCGTAGAGGCGGCGCCACAGCAGCCGGTTGAAAGCGAGCACATACAGACAGAGAACGCCGATACCGAGCGCGATCCGGGCGCTGTCGCCTTCGGCGGTGGTACGGGCGATATAAGCGCCGATACCGGTCGCGGTCAGCGTTGTGTTCCCCCACTGGACGATTTCCGCGACGATGCTCGCATTCCACGAGCCGCCGGCGGCGGTGACCGCCCCGGTGACATAGGCCGGAAAGATCGCCGGCAGTATCACCCTTCGCCACCACAGCAACCGCCTCACCCCGAGATTCTGGGCCGCGCGCTGCAGTTCGACCGGCAATGCCGTGGCGCCAACGATGACATTGAACAGGATGTACCACTGCGTCCCCAGAATCATCAGCGGGCTGAGCCAGATCTCCGGGTTCAGCCGGAAACGCAAGATCAGGACCACCGCTGCCGGAAAGAACAGGTTTGCCGGAAAGGCGGCGGCGAACTGCACGATCGGTTGAACCCGATCAGCGAGGCGCGGCCTCAGCCCGACAGCAACGCCGATCGGAACCCAGATCAGCGAAGCGATAACGATCAGGATCAGCACTCGCGCCGCGGTGATGAGGCCGAGCAAGAACACCGATCCGATTTCGGCCGGGTCGACGCTCTTGCGGATGAACCCGACGATCCACAGAGCGGCCAGCGCCGCTACGCCCAAGAGAGCAATATCGAAGAAGCGTTCCAGGCCGGGGCGTGGCCGTCGCTCGACCGCAAGCCGCCGCCGCCGGGCGAGGGCAGCAATGGTGTCGTCAATGACGCGATTGACTGCGAGCACCCCTGTCTGGACCAGGTCGAACAGCCGAGCGCGTTGCAGAACGATCAGAAACCAGGGCCGAACGGTTTCTTGGTCGGCCGAAGGGTCGGCCCGGAACTTGCTCGACCAAGCGAGCAGCGGCCGGAACAGCAGCTGGTCGTAGAGCACGATCACGACAAACATGACAAGGACCGCGTAACCGATCGCCGCCAAATCGGATTGGCTGATTGCGGTGGCGATGTAGGAACCGACGCCGGGGAGCATGATCGTCTGGCCGGCTACGGTTATGGCCTCCGACGCGACCACAAAGAACCAGCCGCCCGAGACCGACATCATCATATTCCAGACCAGCGAGGGGATCGCGTGCGGCACTTCGAGCCGCCAGTACCTCTGCCACGGCGAGAGATGATACATCCGCGCCGCCTCGATGAGCTCGGCCGGTACGGTGCGCAGCGACTGGTAGACGCTGAACGTCATGTTCCAGGCCTGCGAGGTGAAAATCGCAAAAATCGCGGCGCATTCAACACCCAGCAGACGGCCCGGGAACAGCGCGATAAAGCCGGTCACGGTGATCGACAGGAAGCCGAGGATCGGCACTGACTGGAGGATGTCGAGCACTGGGATCATGATCTTTTCGGCCTGACGGGTTTTGGCTGCCACCGCCGCATAAACGAGGCTGAAGACAAGAGAGGCGACGAGCGCAGCGGCCATGCGCAGCACGGTTCGCAGGGCGTATGCCGGCAGCTGCCACGGATCGAGGCTGATCGGCAGGACCTCCCCGACCCGGTAGTGCGCGCTCATCGCCAGGCCGCCCCACGCGACAAGGGTGATCCCACCCAGCACAATTGGCAGCGCGACTAGATCCCAATAGTTCGGACGCAGGCGGGAGGGCCAGGCGATCAGGGGCAAGCCCCAGCGCTGTTCCATAACCCCTCTCAAAGAGGACGACCGGAGCGCGGCAGGTTTCCCGGTAAGCTAACAGCCCGGGAGTGATGGGGTCGATCTGATGATCGCGACCGTAAAATTGCCGCAGTATTATGACAATCTGCTCTCATGGCACGTTTTGAAATACGCGCCGGCTGGATCAGGAATACGCCGGCGGGTGATGCCGGGCCTACAACCTAAGCGAGATTTTGCTGCTGATTCGCTGCAGATAGCGCAAAGGGCGAAATTGCATACAATTTATGATTGCCGTTTGCACGGCCGAGGATTGTCTTTAGGGGTACCATCAGCTTATTTCTCTAAAGGTAGTTTGGAGGCGATTCTGACCATTCTCGACCTTGACCGGCTGCGCGCGGCACCGCTGTGTCGGGATCCGTTCGATTTCGTGATCGTCCAAGATTTCATCCGCCGCGACGAACTGGGCCTGGTGGTCGCCGATTTTCCCGACATTCGCGATCATGGCAGCTACCCGGCCGATACGCTCAACCATGGGCCTGCCTTTGCGCGTCTTCTTGCGGCGTTGACAGGGCCGATGCTTCAGGAAGCGATCGAGGAGAAGTTCGACATCGATCTCGATCGCCGCCCGACGATGGTGACGGTGCGCGGGCGGAGCGACGGCAAGGACGGCCGCATACACACCGATTCAGCGAGCAAAATTATTACGTTGCTGCTGTATCTGAACCCCGGCTGGGATCACGCCGAGGGCCGGTTGCGTTTACTGCGTGGGCCCGACGACCTCGACGATTTCGCGCGCGAGGTGGCGCCGGCCGCCGGGACGATGCTGGCTTTCCGCCGAGGCGAGCGGTCATTCCATGGGCATCGCCCGCATGTCGGCGAGCGCCGCGTGCTGCAGCTGAACTGGGTGACGGAGCCGGCGGTGGTCGAGCGCGAGCTACGTCGTCATCGGTGGTCGGCGCGCCTAAAAGCGCTCAACCCGTTCGCCGAATAGGGGTTCGGTCGGCAAACGCGGCGAAGTATCCGATGTATTGCGCTAATTGGCAGCTTTGGCGGCGCCGTGCGGGGCGACTACACCAACAAAGCGCCGCCCGACCGAAAAAAACTCGGCTCGATATTGTTCGCCCCGCGAAGGCTTCGAACTCGGCTAGCAGCTGACGCCCAACTGAGCGGTTTGGGGTTTTCTCGACTACTGTCGAACGCGGACCTCGCCGCGCACAATGCCGGACTCGCTGATGCCGGCACGGTTCGGCTTCAAGTTCTAGTTGAAGTCCGTCCTTCCCGGCTGAGCACCAGCGATCGCAAGGCATTCTAGGCGCTGTCTGCGGGACCTCGCGCATTCGGTTAGCGCGGCATGGTCGATCAAGTGATCGTTTGCAAACCACCCAGGTTTCGACCGGCAACCATTATATACCGTCAATTCATTGACTTACATAGTTTTGTGGCATTATCGACACGATGCGACGAAAACACCACCCGAAGGCCAAAGGTGTCTTGATCGGCCCAGGTCTTTCAATATCGTAGCGCGAGACCGGTCGGGTTCATTGGCCGGGCCTAATGCAACTTTTATGTCGCGGAGTAGCAATGGCCAGAACGCGGACCATCGGAAGGCAGGCGGCGCTAGGCGGTTTGACTGCCGCAATTGCGTCGTTGACCGGCCTTCCGGCGGCCGGCGCAGATGAGCTGGCCGATCTGCGCGCCAATCAGGAGCTGTTGCAGCGCCGCATCGACCAGCTCGCACAGGCGCAGCCACCGGCACCGGGCGGTACGCCCGGCGGCGGCATCGCGGGGGCGATGGGTTCCCAGGCTATTCCCGGTCAATCGATCGTTGGTGGCAGTTTCCCGCGCTCGTTCCTGATCCCGGGCACTGAGACCTCGATCCGTCTCGGCGGCTACGTCGACCTTACCGGCCTCTACTTCCTGAACGGGGCCTCCAGCGGCAACCCCGGCCGGCCCACGTCAAACGCCCTCCAAAACGGGAATCTTCCCGGTGTGCCGCTCAACGGCCCGATTATTGTCCCGGGCCTTCCTCCACAAGCACAATCAACCGCCACTTCGCGCGGCAATGGGGTGTTCGAGTTCAGTCCGGCGCAATCAAGAATCAACATAGAGACTCGCACCCCGACGGCCTGGGGGGAGGCGCGGACGTTTTTCGAGTTCGATTTTTCTGGGTGCAACAACTTTAGTTGCCAAACCTTGCAGCAGGCCGGCAGCGACAGCCTCCTACCTCGCCTCAGATTCGCCTACGGCACGTTGGGCGGGTTCCTAGCTGGCCAAGCGATCTCGAACTTCTCGGACGCTGATGCCGATACCGAATCAATGGAATTTGGCGGCTCGATGGGTTCGACCGGCGGCTACCGTGTCCCGCAAGTCCGGTACACCATCGCAGGCCCCTATAGTAGCGCCTGGTCAGTTTCGGCGGAGCAACCGACGAGTTCCGTCTTGACGCCAGCCGGGATCCTGTCGTCGGATTCGAACGTCGGCGCACTCCCGGGTGGCCCCGGGACCGCGACGATCCCCGCGACGTGCAATGGCGTTCCTTGCACCGGCGCGGGAGGTGCAATCAACGGCAACATCGGCAGGAGCATCGCGCCCGTCCTCACCGCCGCCTCCTATTGGGCGCAGCCTTGGGGACATGTCGATTTTGCCGCGATGCTCAACCCCCTCAACTACAATGACGGCAGGTACATCGATCGGACTTATCTCGGCTATGGCGCGCACATCGCCGGGGATGTGAAGCCCGGCTGGTTCGGGTGGAATAAGGACGATTTCCTGTTCAGCTTCGTCGTCGGCGAGGGAATTGGCAATTATGTAAGCGGCGGTGAAGCCACCATGATCCCGATGGCGACCAATTTCACCGTCGCCACCTCGTGCGCGACAGCTACGCCCACTTGTATCGGCGGGAATGCGGCGTCGAACGTCCTCTTCAAGCCGGTCTTCGGGTACAGCACAAACGGAGGCTATCAGCACTGGTGGACGCCGGAGTTGCGATCGACGATAGCGGCCGGCGTTGCTCAGCAAGACGTATCCTCACAGTTGATCGGGCCAACACAGGCGATCGCAGCGAACAAAGAGCTGTGGAGCGCCTTTATCAACCTGGTCTGGAACCCGGTCGCGTTCATCACGACGGGCGTTCAGTACGCGTACGGCAAGCGCATCGTGGTCTCGAACGCCAAAGGGAATGAGAACGTCCTCATCGGCAAATTCCGCGTGGCCTTCTAGTCTAAGTCAAGAGCAGCACCCGAAACGCGACACTCGCCGGTACTTCCATGGGATCTTCGTGTTTGGTCTGCGCGGCCGCTCATCAGAGGCCCGCGGCGACCTCGCGCACGATGCCGCGTAACCACGTAATCGCCGGCTCCTCGCCGTGATCACGGTGCCATAGTGCCATGATATCGAAAGGCGGCGAGGGATATGGCGGGTCGAAGAGCTTGAGCCGATACTGATCGGCAAACGCCGCGGCCAACCGGCGCGGCAGCGGCGCCGCCATGTCCGATTGGCTCACCACCGCTAGCGCAGCGTGAAAATGCGGCGTCATCAGCCTGATGACCCGATGCAGGCCGCGCGCCGCCAGCGCCCCCTCCAAGAGGCCGAGTTCGCTGCGCATGACCAGCCGTTCGAGCCCGTGGTCGCTGACATAACCGTCGACCGCATGCTCGTCCTCGCCGGTTGCGGAAATAATCAAGTGAGACAGCGAAGCGAGAAGTTCGAGCGTCAGCTCGCCTTGCGCTGCGGGATGCTCGCCACTGAGCACCCAGACGCGGGTCTCGCGGAACAGCGGCTCATGGACGAACGGCTCGGGTACCCGTCGGAAGCTGCCGATGCCGAGATCGATGCGTCCCGCGAGCAGCGCCTCGGCAACCCCCATATTGCTCGGGCGGATCCGGAGCTCGGCATTGGGCGCCAGTGCTCGCAGTCGCGCCATAAATCGAGGCATCAGCACGGTTCCGGCATATTCGGTGCAGGCGATCGTGAAGCGACGCTGGGTTCGAGCGGGATCGAATTCGGTTGGACCGAGCGCCAGCTGGAGCTGAAGCAGACCTTCTCTGAGGCGCGGAGCGATCTCGGCGGCGCGCACGGTCGGCCGCATCCCGTCCGGCATGCGCACAAAGAGTTCGTCGTTCAGCGCATAGCGCAGCCGACTGAGCGCATGGCTGATCGCCGACTGGCTAAGGCCGAGGCGTTCCCCTGCCCGCGTGACGCTGCGTTCCTCGATCAGGGTGTCGAATACCCGGAGGAGGTTCAGATCCAACGAGTTGAAATGAAGGTCATGCATGAGTGCGATGCGCAATTATCATTTGCGTGCAAACTCGCGTTGAATCATTCTAGATTTAAGGCCGTGGCAATCAACTGGAGAACGCTGGATGTCGAGCCCACTCAAATCAACCATTCTCGGTCTGGGGTTGTTGGCTGGTGTTGCCGCAACCGCGCACGCTCAATCGGTATCGGCCTTGCCGCCGACGAGCCCAACAACGGCGTCAACGGCAGCGGCCCCGGCATATTCTTCGGCCAAAATCTACCCCGATCCCGGCGGCAGCGTGAACATTGGCACCGAGCATTCCCAACCGGTCGCCTCGGTAAAAATTTCTCCTGATCCCGGCGGCGGCACGGGCTGGCAACATCAGCCTTATGCGGCGACCGCCGTCGACAAAGACCCGACGCGGCAACCGTATTCATCCCACTTCGGCCCGGCGCCGAACTAGAGATCGGCCGGCGCGCGCGAGCGCGCAGAGCAAGATTCGGTTGTGCGAAACCCGCCGGCTCGGAGTCGGCGGGTTACTCGCATCTGCAGTCGGTTCTTGATACCGGGCTTTGATCGGGAGCACATTGGACCGGCATCTTTTTCGCCGGGAGACTGCTGGTGGCGACGCAGTTTTACGACGTGCTCGAGGCGCGCGATCCAGCCGAGCGCGAGAAGGCATTGATGGCGACGCTGCCCCAAATCATCGCGGCGGCGAAAGACCGGTCGCCCGCGTACCATCATCTCCTCGCTGCCGTGCAACCCGAGGATATCGTCGACCGGCGCACCTTCGCCCAACTGCCGCTGACCCGCAAATCCGAACTCATCGACCTGCAGCGGCGGATCCCTCCGTTCGGCGGATTTGTCACAGCACCGGTCTCGTCGCTTCGTCGAGTGTTCATGTCGCCCGGGCCGATTTACGAGCCGGAGGGCAGTCGGCCGGATTATTGGCGGTTCGCGCGCGCCCTCTTTGCCGCAGGCTTTCGTGCCGGCGATCTCGTTCACAATAGTTTCTCATATCATCTGACCCCGGCTGGCGCGATGGTGGAAAGTGGCGCCGAGGCCCTCGGCTGTCCCGTCATCCCCGCCGGCACGGGCCAGACCGAACAGCAATTGCGGATAATCTCCGATCTGCGTCCCGTCGGCTATGTCGGGACACCCTCTTTTCTCAAGGTCTAGCTCGACCGGGCGGCGAACGAGGGCAGCGATGTTACCTCGTTGCGCCGCGCGCTGGTCGGCGCGGAAGCGCTGCCCTCCGCGTTGCGCTCGGAATTCCACACCCGGGGTCTGAACGTGCTGCAGTGCTATGGCACCGCGGACATCGGCATCATCTCCTATGAGACAATGGATCTAGACGGTAACGTTTGTGAAGGCATGGTGCTCGATGAGGGTATAATTTTCGAACTCGTGCTGCCCGGCACCGGAGAGCCGGTGTCGCCGGGAGAGATCGGGGAAGTCGTCGTGACGACTTTGACGCCCGAATATCCGCTGATCCGCTTCGCCACCGGCGATCTTTCTGCGATTCTGCCCGGACCCAGCCCTTGCGGACGAACCAATCATCGAATCAAAGGATGGCTCGGGCGCGCCGACCAGACCACCAAAGTCCGCGGGATGTTTGTGCATCCCGAACAGATCACCGATATCCTGGGGCGGCACAAATCGATCGTTCGCGCTCGCCTCGTCGTCGACCGGCCGGCTGCAGCCGACGAGATGACGCTGCTCGCCGAAATTGGTGCGCCCGCCGAGGATCCGGCGCGGATTGCCGAAACCCTTCAGGCCGTCACAAAGCTGCGCGGCACCGTCACACTTGTGCCGCGGGACAGCCTACCCGCCGATGGCAAGCTCATCGAGGATCGCCGAAAATTTAATTGAAATTCACCGAATGGTCACAATTTTTTCAAACCCGGGTCTCAATCGACTCCCCATATGATATGTGTAAGGTTCACCCTTACAGGTTTGTCCCCCAAACCTCGTACACGGTCGAAAACATTGACCGTGGCCGCGCGGCTCCGGAACTCCCCCTCCGGAGCCGCTTTTTTGCCCGTCAATCATCACCGCATTGACCGAACCCAGTTCCGATCTGATCGCCGAAAATCTTGCCTGTCGGCGCGGCGAGCGCATGATCTTCACGGGGGTGTCGTTTCGGCTTCCAGTCGGTGGTGCCCTGGTGTTGATGGGGGCGAATGGAAGCGGCAAGACGAGTCTATTGCGAATTCTGGCGACACTATTGCCGGCGGCGGCGGGCAGCCTTCTGTGGGGGAGCGCGTCGATCGAGGCGGACCTTACGGAATATCGGGCGCGACTGCGCTACGTCGGTCATCACGACGCCGTAAAGCCGGGGATGACGCCGCGCGAAACTTTGGTGTTCTCGGCGGCGCTGCAAGGTCTCAGGTGGCGTCTCGCGCAGCGTCTCGCCGCCACGGCGCTGGCTACGCTCGCGCTCGAAGGCGTGGCTGACTGGCCCTGCCGCTGGCTCTCGGCCGGCCAGCGGCGGCGGCTAGCACTCGCCCGCCTCCTCACGGCGCCAGCGCTGATATGGCTCCTCGATGAACCGACCACCGGGCTTGACCACGAAAGCCGACAGCGGTTCGAAACCGCGATTGCCGCGCACCGCGCGAACGGCGGGCGCGTCGCGGTGGCCAGCCATCAGGCGATCGACATTGCCGATGCCACCACCATCACGCTTGATGCATTCACTCCGTCGCCCGGCTTTGCCGTGTGCTGAGCATGGCGGCCTTCATCGGCCTCTTCCGGCACGATCTGCACCTCGCTGTGCGCCAAGGGGGCGATACTGGTCTCATCCTGGGGTTCTTCGTTCTCGCTGTGATCCTGTTTCCGTTCGGCGTTGGTCCCGAACCCGCGCTCTTGCAGCGCATCGGCGCGGGCATCGTCTGGGTCGCGGCGCTGCTCTCGGCTCTGTTGTCGCTCGACCGCCTATTCGAGGCGGATTATCAGGACGGCGAACTCGATCATCTGGCCTTATCGACTTTGCCGCTCGAGCTAGCCGTACTGGCGAAATGCGCTGCACATTGGGTGGCTACAGGACTGCCGCTGACGCTGATAAGCCCCTTTCTGGCGCTCCTCGTAGACCTCGATCCGCATGTAATTAGCATCGTGTTCTCGAGCCTTCTGATCGGTACTCCGGCGTTGAGCTTGATCGGCAGCGTCGCCGCCGCGTTGGCTTTGGGTGCGAGGCGTCAAGGCGTCGTCCTTTCCATTCTGGTTTTGCCGCTCTATGTGCCACCGCTGATATTTGGCGCTGGTGCCGCGGAAGCGAGTGCGACCGGTGCCGGCGCCCGCGCTTACCTCTTGATCCTCGGCGCGCTGAGCCTCGCGGCTCTGGCTCTTTGCCCTTGGGCGAGCGCAGCGGCGTTGCGCCAGGCTCTGGAATGATCCTCTATCCAGCGCCCCGCTGCGGCACTTCGCAGCTGACGAGGCGCGATATCCGCACTACATCTTAGGCGTGAGATGATCAATTGGCTGGCCAATCCGGCGCGGTTCATGCGGTTGAGCGCAAAGGCGCTGCCGTGGTGCGGTTGGACGGCCGTAGCCTTCCTGGCGGTAGGCCTCTATTGGTCATTGGTCGTGGCGCCGCCGGATTACCAACAAGGCGACACCGTTCGGATCATGTATGTTCATGTTCCGGCGGCTTGGTGGGCGCTCGGCGTCTACCTGTTCGTGGCGCTGGCAAGTGCCGTTGCGCTCGTCTGGCGGCACCCCCTTGCCCAAGTGGCGGCCCGAGAGGCCGCTCCGATCGGCGCCGCATTTACTTTTGTTTGCCTTGCCAGCGGGTCGCTTTGGGGACGCCCGATGTGGGGCACATGGTGGGTTTGGGACGCACGTCTTACTTCGGTGCTGATCCTTTTTTTTCTTTACCTCGGCTATATCGCACTGGCGAACGCCTTCGAGGACCCCTCGCGCGGGGGTAGGGCCGGCTCGGTCTTGGCCCTGGTCGGGGTCGTCAATCTGCCGATCATCAAGTTCTCCGTCGACTGGTGGAACACATTGCATCAACCGGCGAGCGTAATGCGGCTCGGGGGTCCCACGATCGCCTTTTCGATGCTTGCCCCGCTTCTGGTTATGGCCACAGGCTTTGGCCTGTTGTTCATAGCCTTGCTGATGCTGCGCATGAGGTCTGCCTTGAACGAGCGCAGAGCGATGGGGCTGCGCCTCAACGCTGGAGGGCCGCGGGCGCTTCGTTCGGAGCACAAGCAGCCGGTACCGGCGCGAACGGCGCCTCAGTCATGAATGGGATTAGTGGCCTTTTAGTGATGGGTGGATACGCGAGCTTTGTGTGGCCCGCGTATGGGATCGCGCTCGCGGTACTCGGCGGTGTCGCGGCTCTGGCCTGGCGGCGTTATCGTGCGAGCCTCCTCGCGCTCGACCGGCTTCAACAGCACCGCGCGGGGAGCCAATGACCCGCAGGCAGCAGAGGCTGGGCCTGCTTGCCCTGGGCATGGCCGCTTTCGCCGGGGCGACAGCGCTGGTGTTGACTGCATTCAACGACAACCTCGTGTTCTTTTACGGTCCGAGCGAGCTCAAGGCAAAAACCCTCGGGGTCGATCGCCGAGTGCGTATTGGGGGGCTCGTCGAGGCGCACAGCTTGTCGCGCGCTGCCGACGGCCAGGGCATTTCGTTCCGCATTACCGATGGCTCGGCGGACGTCTCGGTCGTCTATCAGGGTCCGCTGCCGGATCTCTTCCGCGAGGGTCAAGGCGCGGTGGCGGAGGGAAAGTTGCGACCCGACGGTGTGTTCGCAGCCTCGACCGTGCTCGCCAAACACGACGAGAACTATATGCCGCGAGAGGTCGTCGACGTGTTGAAGCAGAGCGGCCATTGGCGGGAAGGCGCAGACCTCAAGAACGCTGCCACCCCGGACAGTGTGGCGCGTTCGCGATGACCGGCGAGAGCGATCGCCTTCCGGCCAAAGCCGGCTGACCCCGATGCCCCGTAAGCTCATATTCCTGCTGCCGGCCGCGCTGTTCGTGGCGTTGCTGGCGGCCTTCGCCGCGGGTTTGAGACACGACCCGCATCTGCTGCCGTCTGCGCTGATCGATCGCCCGGTGCCTGATTTCTCCTTGCCTACTCTCTACGCGGGTGCCGATGGCCTGACCCGCAAGGACTTAGAAGGCCGGGTGACCATCGTAAACTTCTTCGCTTCATGGTGCGCCCCGTGCCGTGAGGAGCAACCCCAACTGATGGCGCTGGCCCATCGGCAGGGAGTGACCCTGGACGGCATCGCCTATAAGGACAAACCCGAAGATTCGCGGCGTTTTCTCGATCGCCTCGGCAATCCTTACTCCCATATCGGGATCGATAGCGACGGCACTACCGCGATCGATTTCGGGGTTTACGGCGTGCCTGAGACCTATGTTATCGATGCCAGCGGCCGCATCCGTTACCGCCATGTCGGCCCGCTGACCACCGAGGACGTTAAAGACAAAATTCTACCGGTCATCGAGCGTGTTACGGCCAGCGGCAGCTCGCCCGCGATATCCGGCCGTTCGGGATAACAAAGGCTCGGAGTTACGACTCCGGCTCGCGGTCTTCGCTAGAGACCGCTGCAAGAAAGCCAGGGAGGTCGCGCCAGCCATAGGCGATGGCTTCGACCGATGCGCCTCCCACGGGCAGCGGCCTATGACTGACCTGACGAGCTGCCAACCGCTCGTAAAAAAAGCGGGCCGGGTTATCGCGCAACACCCAAACGATTGCGGAGCGTCGGCCCGCCGCGACGAGGCGCCGGAAAAGCGCGATCAACAGTCGTCTTCCGATGCCCTGATTTTGCCAATCCGGGGCGACGTAAAGGGTGAACACCTCGCCGGCAAAAGAACGGTCACCCCGGTTTGGCCCGCAGCTGCCGAAACCGCGGATGATGCCGCCAGCATCTACCGCGACACGGACATCGCGCGGCTCCCGCAGGATTACCGCACGCCAACCTGCCTCGCGGCGCCGCTCCGACAGCCCAACCAGATAGGAGGCGGAGAGCACACCGGCGTAGGTCGTCCGCCAGGTCTCTACATCGAGGCGGGCGATAGGACACGCATCTAACGCTCGTGCCGGCCTTATCGTGATCTCACCCATGGTCGATATTGTGCCCGCTTTCGCCGGCCGTGGGGAGAGCGATCAGGGGTGGAGCAGCATCCGCCTGACGCGATCCGTTACCGCGTGGCGTTTTCGCATCGGCCCGATTATCGTATGTGGCCATGAAAAGGTCTCCGCCTAGCTGCGTCAGCTTTTTGATTCCGCTGATGCTTTTGATGCCGGCAACGAGTGAGGCCGCCGATGCGAAGAAGTCCGGCCATCTCGCGCGGCCTGCTGCGGCGAACCCGACAGAGCGGTTGGGAAGCAGCGATGCCTGGACGGCCTTCACTTATAGAGAGCGATCTGGTAAGGTCTGCTACGTCGCTGGCGCACCGCAGAAAAGCGAGCCCGCGAGCGCAAAACGCAGGCCTCCGGTCGCGATGGTCACCCATCGGCCGGGCGAGAAGGCGGCTAATGTCGTCAGCTTTGACGCAGGATACCCGCTCAAGGAAGGCAGCGACGTCTCCCTCGACATAGGGGGTGAGAAATTCGATCTGTTCACGAGGGATGACAGCGCCTGGGCTCGCACTTCCGAGCTCGACAAGACGATCGTCGAGACAATGGCAAAAGGCAAACAAGCTGTGGTCAAAGCCACGCCACAGAAAGGGCCCGCGACCACCGACACCTATTCGCTCGCCGGGTTCGCGCAGGCGCTTGCGATTATCGACAAAGCTTGCGAGATCAAGCGCTAGGCAAGGCCGCGTGCCATATCTAGCAAGCCATGCCGACGGCCACCGTTCTGGAAACCCGGCGCCGTAACCTCGTCGGGCTTAGCCGCGAGGCTCTCGTCGCCGAATTGGCGGCGTTTGGGGCCGAACCGTTTCGCGCGCGCCAGCTCTGGCACTGGATCTATCATCGCGGCGTCACCGATTTCGCGGCGATGACGTCGCTGTCGAAGCCGTTTCGCGACAAGCTGGGAGCGAGCTACGAGCTGGGCCGGCCAAGTATATCCCGCCTGCTCACCTCGGTCGACGGGACCGGCAAGTGGCTGCTGCGCTTCCCTGATGGCGAGGAGGTCGAGACGGTCCACATCCCTGAGGAAAACCGTGGCACGTTGTGCATCTCCACGCAGGTCGGCTGCACCCTGACCTGTTCGTTTTGCCACACCGGCACGCAGCGCTTGGTTCGCAATTTGACATCCGCGGAAATCGTCGACCAGGTCATGATTGCGCGAGATGCGCTCGGAGAGTGGCCGTCACGGCAGTACGACCGACAAATCACGAACATCGTGCTGATGGGGATGGGCGAACCGCTCTACAATTACGACAACGTCGCGGAGGCGTTGAAGATCATCAAGGACCCTGAAGGGTTATCGGTTTCGCGCCGCAAGATCACGCTGTCGACTTCGGGGGTTGTGCCGATGATCCCCCGCTGCGGCAGAGAGCTCGGCGTTAATCTCGCTGTCTCGCTGCATGCGGTGCACGATGACATTCGCGACCGCCTGGTGCCCCTCAACCGCAGATATCCGATCGCCGAGCTGCTCGACGCCTGTCGGAACTACCCGGGAGCGAGCAACGCCCGACGGATCACTTTCGAGTATGTGATGCTCAAAGGCATCAACGACAGCTCGAGCGATGCCCACGAGCTGGTGCGGTTGCTGGTGGGAATTCCCGCTAAAGTCAATCTGATCCCGTTCAACCCATGGCCGGGCGCTCCTTACGAGTGCTCTTCGGAGGCAGTAATCAAGTCATTTTCCGACATCGTGTTCGCGGCCGGCTTTTCGGCGCCGGTGCGCACGCCGCGCGGGCGCGACATCCTCGCCGCGTGCGGCCAGCTCAAATCTGCGAGCGTCAAGCTGGGCAGGGCCGGGCGCTCGCCGGTCCACGCTGCCTGACCTCTATTGCCGCGTCGCGGTCGGCTCTCCGGGGTGCTGTATATGATCTTCGGCTCTGCGCTCGCAGTCTACGGGGTGCTGGTCGGCAGCCTCTATGTGTTTCAGCGCCACCTGCTCTATTTCCCTGGCGGTGGCCGGCCGCTTCTTGGAGAACTCGCGACATTCGGGGTCCGCGAAGTCGGGGTGACGACAGCCGACGGGTTGTCCCTGCTTTCCTGGTACCTGCCACCCCGCGCCGGCCATCCCGCGATTGCGTATTTTCACGGCAATGGCGGCCATATCGGCTACCGCGCCGAGCGCCTGCGTTGGTTTGCTCGCCACGGCTACGGGGTGCTGATGCTTGAATATCGCGGCTACGGCGGGAACCCAGGCGCGCCGAGCGAGGCCGGCTTCTATGCCGATGGGGCAGCGGCGCTCAATTTTCTTGCAAGCTGCGGCATCACGCAGAACCGCATCGTCCTCTACGGCGAGTCGCTAGGATCGGGGGTTGCCGTGCGATTGGCCGCGCAGCGGGAGTTCGCTGGCCTGATCCTGGAAGCGCCGTTCACCAGCGTGGCCGAAGTGGCGCAATACCATTATTCCTTCATGCCGGCGGCGGCGATGGTGTGGGACCGTTTCGACTCGCTCTCCTGGATCGGCAAGGTCAGAGCCCCGATCCTGTTTTTGCACGGCGAGCGCGATCGGGTCGTACCGATACGCTTCGGTCGCGTGCTGTTCGATGCAGCGCCGGAACCGAAGGAGTTTTGGACTGCCCGAGAGGCGGGTCACGAAACCCTTGCCCAATTCGGCGCTCTCGATGCCGTGCTCAGCTTTCTGGAGCGGCGCGTCGATTGAAAGCACGTGCGAACCGGAGGAGGCGATGACCGAAGCGGTGAAAAAGGTAGTGCTGGCCTATTCCGGCGGGCTCGACACATCGGTGATCCTGCGCTGGCTTCAGGAAACCTATTGCTGTGAGGTCGTCACCTTCACCGCCGATCTGGGCCAAGGCGAGGAACTCGAACCGGCGCGGAAGAAGGCCGAGATGCTCGGGGTCCGCGAGATCTTCGTCGACGATCTCCGAGAAGAGTTCGTGCGGGATTTTGTCTTCCCGATGTTCCGCGCCAATGCGCTTTACGAAGGCGCCTATCTCCTCGGGACCTCGATCGCGCGGCCACTGATCGCCAAGCGCCAGATAGAGATCGCTCGCCAGGTCGGGGCCGACACCGTCGCCCATGGCGCCACCGGCAAGGGCAATGACCAGGTCCGTTTCGAGCTCAGCTATTACGCGCTCGCGCCCGACATCAAGGTCATCGCACCGTGGCGCGTGTGGGATTTGACCTCGCGTACTCGGCTTCTCGATTATGCCGAAAAACGCCAGATCCCGGTCGCCCGGGACAAGCACGGCGAAGCCCCGTTCTCGATCGACGCCAACCTCTTGCACATCTCGGCCGAGGGCAAAATGCTTGAGGACCCGTGGGTCGAGCCTGAGGAATTCGTCTTCAGCCGCACCGTCGCCCCCGAGGCGGCACCGGACGAGCCGCTATATGTCGAGATTACTTTCGCCCGCGGCGATCCGGTCGCGGTCGATGGCGAGGCGCTAACCCCGGCGGCGCTCTTGACGCGGCTGAACGAGTTGGGCGGAAGGCACGGGATCGGCCGGCTCGATCTCGTCGAGAACCGCTTTGTCGGCATGAAGTCGCGTGGCGTCTACGAGACGCCGGGCGGCACGATCCTGCAGGCCGCCCATCGCGGGATTGAGAGCCTGACGCTCGACCGCGGTGCGGCGCATCTCAAGGACGAGCTGATGCCGCGCTATGCGGAGCTGATTTACAACGGCTTCTGGTTCTCGCCCGAGCGCGAAATGCTGCAGGCGCTCCTCGATAAGAGCCAAGAGCATGTCGAGGGCGTGGTGCGGCTCAAGCTCTACAAGGGCTCGGCCCGTGTCGTCGGCCGGAAGTCACCCAACAGCCTTTACAGCCTCGGCCACGTCACTTTCGAAGAAGACGCCGTCTACGATCAGCGCGACGCTGAGGGCTTCATCAGGCTTAACGCGCTGCGCTTGCGCCTCGCCGCCCGCCAACGCTGAATCTCCGCTCGATCAGCGCGCTCCTCGCTGCGCTTCGAGCCAGCTGATCATGATCCGATTGAAGACGTCCGGGCGCTCGACATTTGGAAAATGGCGGGCGTTCGGGATTTCCTCGTAGCGGCCGCCTGGAACCAGCTCCGCGAGGCGTCGATTTTCGCTAGGCGGGGTGCCGGGATCGTCGGCGCCACACACCACCAGCGCCGGCACGCGCAGCGACGACAATCGCCCGGTGAAGTCGAAATTCATGATTGCCGCCGAACAGCCGAGATAACCCGCCGGTGTCGTCGCCGCGACGGTATCGCGGATCTGTTTCCAGCGTCCGGGATTGCGTGGCCTGAAAGCATCGGTGAACCAGCGCTCCACCGTCGCATCGGCGAGCGGCTCGAGCGAGTTCGCCCGGCGCACGGTACTCATACGCTCCTCCCACATTGCAGCCGCAGTCGAGGGGCTGGCCGGCAGCGTGTCGCACCACATTGCGGAAATCAGCTTGTCGCCGTGGTCGAGCGCGAACGCCTGGCCGATCATGCCGCCGATCGACAGGCCGATGTAGTGGACGCGCGCGAGCGAGAGGCCGTCGAGCACTACGGCGACATCGTCCGCCAGCGCCTTCATCGTATATTCGCCGGCGACCGGGTCGCTGCCGCCGTGACCGCGCATGTCGAGGCGCAGCACGCGAAATCCCTCTTGCAGCAGCGCCGGCACCTGCTCGGTCCAGCTGCCGCCATCGGAGGCCAGCGAGTGCGTGATGCAGACGACCGGACCGTTCTCGGGCCCGATGAGATCGTAATAGAGGCGGCGTTCCCTAAGTCCCAGCGGCAACAGCATGGCATATCCTCCTTTTCGCGTTACGGGATGACCACCGGAACCCCGGCAATCAGCGAGTGAGCGTTGTACAGAACCGCATACAGCAACAGACCGGCGATGACGCGCAACAAGCTGATGTCGCGCCAGCGCAAGCGGGTGCGGCCGGTGACGAGCGCGGCAAAGGGCAGGTTTGAGGTTACCTCGGCGAGCCGTGACCAGTTGCTGCCGAGCGCAAGCCGCTTTTTGCGGTCGATCAAGAGCGTACCGCCGAGCGAGAGCGCGGCAAAGGCGCCGAAGAACAACAGCGAGCGCAGATCGCCGTTGGCAATCATATGGCTGACCGCCCACAGGCCGATGGCCCACATCACCGGATGACGCGTCACACGCAGGATACCGGGCGCGGGATCGTCCGCCCTGGCCGCTCGTTCCATACCGACTGCGGTCGGGTTGGGCGTCGTATAGCCCGCAACCAGCAGAATTGTCGCCAGGGGCATGGCGACGATCGGAACGAGCGCCATCCACATCTGACGCGGCCACAAGAGAATCGTGGGTGCGTGAGCATACGCCATGAGAAACCACGCGAGGGTCACCAATGCCGTCAGCGAGTAGACCGCGAGAAAACCGCGCTCGCCGAGCTGATCGCGCAATGACCCCCGCAAACCGGTGCTCGACAGCAGCACATGGCTGCCGCAGAAGGCGATCCCGGCAATTACCAGCGAGATGAGGCCATGGCTCACTGTGCGTCTCTTCTCACGGGCAGGCGGCCGATCTCTGGCGCGATCTTCTCGATAAGCTGCTGCGGGTCGCCGGTAACGCGCACCGCCTTGTTGCGGCTGGTGAGCCCCTTAATGATCGAGAAATCCCGGCGCGGTATGCGCCATACCCGCGCGAGCAACTGTAACAGCGCCTCGTTTGCTCGCCCGGCTTCCGCCGATGCGGTAACCGCTACCCTCAGCACGCGCCCACCCTCGGCGGCCACGCCAATCGCGACCAGACGATCGGCTTTGGCCCGGGGGACGAGACGGATCGCCACTCGCAGACCGTTGCCCGCGATGGTGACCGGGCCGTCAGACAAGGTATTCGAACATCAAGTCGCGCAGGAACCAGAGCAAGAGGATCAGGATTACCGGCGAGATGTCGAGGCCGCCGAGATCCGGGAGTACCCGAC
>Ga0306920_100004128_pt1 | contig 18594 bp, 16 predicted proteins | sample flu12Cox44000170_FD_204666 | JGI IMG/M metagenome (GOLD analysis project Ga0306920, IMG submission 204666) | Lab enrichment of tropical soil microbial communities from Luquillo Experimental Forest, Puerto Rico - flux4day.12C.oxic.44.000.170 (v2)... | ecosystem: Environmental > Terrestrial >... | reverse complement strand
CGCGTAACGTAGCGCGCCGCGCCGTTCAGGCCCGGCGCGCTAAGCACGCCCAGATTCGGCGATGTCGGCGGTACCGAGGTAAGGCTGCTTTTCGATTGTGCAACTAACCGCCAATCCCGCTGCACGCAGCACAACGGACCGGCGGCAACGCCGCCAGTCCGTGGATGCCAGCCCGCAACGGTCATCCCGTGAGATTCTCTTCCAGCCGCTGAAACACGCGCTGCGTCGCGCCGCGCGCATGGAGCGCGAATAGCAGCAGCGAGCGGCCCGTCACCTGGTAGATGTCACCGGCCTCGAATTCGGGTAGTTCGTCGCGCACGGGCATGTTCGTGTCGATGAGGCAGCGCCACTGATCGTTGCCCGGCACCGAAGGCAGCGTGAATTCCACCACGTCGTGGTACGCGTTGAGCACGATGAGCATGGTCGCGTCCGAGGCGAGGCGCATGATGCCGCTCGTCTGCGAGCGCCCATCGATCAGCATGCCGAAGCAACGCATGGCGGGGTCGTCCCATTGCCCGGTCTCGAGCGGCACGCCCGCGGGAGTGAGCCATTCGACGTCGGTCACGTCGAGCGCGGCGTTGTGCTCGCCGATGAGAAAGCGGTTGCGCCGCAGCACCGGCAGCGCATGGCGCAGTGTGGTGAGCTTGCGCACGAAGTCGGCGAGCGCGCGGCCCGCGTCGTCGATGCCTTCCCAGTCCACCCAGCTCACGTCGTTGTCCTGGCAGTACGCGTTGTTGTTGCCGCGTTGCGTGCGGCCGAACTCGTCGCCGGCGAGCAGCATCGGCGTGCCCTGCGAGAGCAGCAGCGTCGCGAGGAAGTTGCGCTTCTGGCGCTCGCGCAGCGCGTGGATCCCGGGGTCGTCGGTCGGGCCTTCCGCACCGCAGTTCCACGAGAGGTTGTCGCCGTGGCCGTCGCGGTTGCCTTCGCCGTTGGCTTCGTTGTGGCGCTCGTTGTACGAAACGAGGTCGTGCAGCGTGAAGCCGTCGTGCGCGGTGACGAAGTTCACACTCGACCACGGCCGCCGGCCGCGCCGGTTGAAACTGTCGCCCGATGCGCACAGGCGCGTGGCGAGATCGGGAGCCTTGCCTTCGTCGCCTTTCCACCACGCGCGCGTGGTGTCGCGAAAGCGGTCGTTCCATTCGGCCCAGCCAGGCGGGAAGCCGCCCACCTGGTAGCCGCCCGGGCCGCAGTCCCATGGCTCGGCAATCAGCTTCACGCTCGCGAGGATCGGGTCCTGACGGCAGCTGTCGAGAAAGCCGCCGCCTTCGTCGAAGCCGTAGGGCTCGCGTCCGAGGATCGTCGCGAGGTCGAAGCGAAAGCCGTCCACGCCCATTTCGATCACCCAGTAACGCAGGCTGTCGGTGACCATCTGCAGCACGCGCGGGTGCGAGAGATTGAGCGTATTGCCCGTGCCGGTGTCGTTGATGTGGTAGCGCTTGTCGTCAGGTAGCCGGTAGTACGAAGCATTGTCGATGCCGCGAAACGAGAGCGTCGGGCCCAGTTCGCTGCCTTCGGCCGTGTGGTTGTAGACGACGTCGAGTATCACTTCGAGCCCGGCCTGGTGAAAGCGGTCCACCATGTTCTTGAACTCGTCGATCGAGCCGTGCGCGCCCACCGAGTAGCGCGGGTCCGGCGCGAAGAAGCCGATCGTGTTGTAGCCCCAGTAATTCGTGAGGCCGCGTTCGAGCAGGTGCGAATCGTTCACGAAGGTATGCACCGGCAGCAGCTCGACGGTGGTGACGCCGAGCCCGCGGATGTATTCCAGCACCGGTGTTTGCGCGAGGCCAGCGAACGTGCCGCGCTCCTCGGGCGACACCTCGGGGTGGCGGATCGTGTAGCCGCGCACATGCGTCTCGTAGAGGATCGTGCGTTCGCGCGGCACGCGCTCGCGCAGCGGGTGATGCCACGTGAAGCCCTGATCGACCACGCGGCAGCGCGGCACGTAGCGCGCGCTGTCACGCGTGTCGAACGAGAGATCGCCGTCGGGGCTGCCGATCGTGTAGCCGAACACGGCCGGATGCCAGCGCAGCGCGCCCACGTGCGCCTTTGCATAGGGGTCGAGCAGCAGCTTGTTCGGATTGAAGCGATGGCCGGCCTGCGGCTCGTAGGGTCCATGCACGCGATACCCGTAGATCGCGCCCGGCTCGAGTTCGGGCAGGTACACGTGCCACACCTCGTCGGTGTATTCGGGCAGCACGATGCGTTCGCGTTCGCGCAGCCCGCTCTTGTCGAAGAGGCACAACTCGACTCTCGCTGCGTGCGCGGAGAAGAGCGCGAAGTTTACGCCGCGGCCGTTCCAGGTGGCGCCCAGCGGAAAAGGCTGACCTTCTACGATGCGGGTGGCGGTTTTCTTCTTCATGGGCTCGTCGGTTGGGGGCGCGGGGGCGCGCACGTCCAACGCCACGGCGCGCGATGGCGGGGCTTCTATCAAGCAAGCTTTGGGCCTAAGGCGCGCGCCAAAGCGCGCGAAGCCGGAGGAAGGGAAGGAGAGGGCCGCGAGAAGGGCTGGATGTGCGAGGCGTGGCGGCAACCTCGAGAGCCATGCGTCGCCGCGCGGACCGTGCCGCGCGCTGGTGCATGAAGCTGCGGTACGCGCCGCGAGCGTGTAGCTTTGGCGCAGCGCGTGCGCAGTTTTACCGATACGCCTTTCGTGCGTTCGTGATTTCGCGTGTGCGGCTTACTTCACCGTCTGCACGACTTCGAAGCCTTCGAACTCGGGATGGCTCAGATACACCGGACGGTTCCCGCCACCTGCGTTGCCCGCGTTTCGATGCGCTGCGCGAAATGCGTCCGAGCGCGTCCAGTCGTCGAAGTGCGCGTGGCTGGCCCAGATCGTGTGGCTCGCGTAGAGCACGTGGTCGTCGCGCTGCGGCCCCTTGAGCAGATGAAATTCGATGAAGCCGGGCACTTCCTTCAAGTGCGTGTCGCGCGTGGCCCAGACTTCCTCGAATGCGGCCTCGGAGCCCAATGCGACCTTGAAGCGGTTCATGGCGATATACATGCGGCGTTCCTCTTCGTGAGCGAAAACCTCGATAAGCGCAGCGGTGGGACAGATAGCATGACCCTGCCTTCCGCCGGTCCGATTGCCGATTATAAGAGGCCGCCAGGGCGCTCGCGCCGGGCGCGCGCCGCGCTCGCAAAATCAGGCGACGCGCAACACCCTGACATCCGGCTCACACCATGGCCGCCGCGTGCTGCACCGCAGGCAAGGTTTGCCGATTTTCGATAACACACCGAATAATGACCCAATAGCATGGAGCCACTCACCCGAGGCGGCCAGTGGCCGGCCGCCCGGGCCATCCACAGGGAGAGAACCATGCAGCGCGAGTCGAACGCACGTCCCGCGGCAGTTGGCAACGCAGTTGGCAAGTCAGCCGCGCCAGCGCTCAATCAAACGCTCGGCACGTGGCAGTTATGGGGCATTGCAGTCGGCCTCGTGATTTCCGGCGAATATTTCGGCTGGAGTTATGGCTGGGCCAGCGCCGGCACGCTCGGCTTCGTCGTCACGGCGCTCTTCGTCGCGGCGATGTACACCACCTTCATTTTCAGCTTCACCGAACTCACCACCTCCATCCCCCATGCGGGTGGTCCGTTCGCCTACGCGCGCCGCGCGTTCGGGCCCACGGGCGGCTATCTCGCGGGTGCGGCCACGCTGGTCGAGTTCGTGTTCGCGCCGCCCGCCATCGCACTCGCGATCGGTGCGTACCTGCACGTCCAGTTCCCCGGGCTCGAGCCCAAACATGCGGCCATGGGCGCGTATCTCCTGTTCATGGCGCTCAATATCGTGGGCGTGCAGATTGCCGCGACCTTCGAACTGATCGTCACGCTGCTCGCCATTTTCGAACTGCTCGTGTTCATGGGCGTGGTGTCGCCAGGCTTCGCGTGGAGCCATTTCCTGAAAGGCGGCTGGTCGGGCAACGATCACTTTTCGCTCGGCTCGTTTCATGGCATGTTCGCCGCCATTCCGTTCGCCATCTGGTTCTTCCTCGCGATCGAGGGCGTCGCCATGGCCGCGGAAGAAGCGAAGAACCCGCGCCGCTCGATCCCCATCGCCTATGTTGCCGGCATTCTCACGCTCGTTGCGCTGGCCGTGGGCGTGATGGTGTTCGCGGGCGGCGCGGGCGACTGGACCCAACTTTCCAATATCAACGACCCGCTGCCGCAGGCCATGAAATTCATCGTGGGCGAGCATAGCGGCTGGATGCACATGCTCGTGTGGCTCGGCCTCTTCGGTCTCGTAGCCTCGTTTCACGGCATCATTCTCGGCTACTCGCGGCAGATCTTCGCGCTGGCTCGCGAAGGCTATCTGCCCGCATGGCTCGCGAAAATTCACCCGCGCTTCAAGACGCCGTATCGCGCGATTCTCGCCGGCGGCGTGGTGGGCATTGCCGCGATTTACAGCGACGAGCTGATCCAGTTCGGCGGCCAGACGCTCACGGCCAACATCGTCACGATGTCCGTGTTCGGCGCGATCGTGATGTACATTGTCAGCATGGCGGCGCTCTTCAAGCTGCGCCGCGTGCAGCCGGCCATGGACCGGCCGTTCCGCGCGCCCCTGTACCCGTATTTCCCGGCGTTTGCGCTCGTGGCCGCGCTGGTTTGTCTTGCCACGATGGTGTATTTCAATACGCTCGTCGCGGGCGTGTTCGTGGTGTTTCTCGCGCTCGGCTACGGCTATTTCCTCGCCACGCGCGCCCAGCGCGAAGACATGCCGGGCGAGGCGCTGCTCGAGGAGTGATCCGCAAGATTTGCAGGAGTCCAATGCATGAGCTATACGGAGACGATCGGCGCGCGCACCTACCGCTTCGCTGACCTCAAGACACTGCTGGCGAAGGCGAGCCCGCTGCGCTCCGGCGACCAGCTCGCGGGCGTGGCGGCGGCGAGCGAGGAGGAGCGCGTTGCCGCGAAAATGGCGCTGGCCGCCGTGCCCCTCAAGGCGTTTCTCGCCGAGCCGCTGATTCCCTACGAGGACGACGAGGTCACGCGCCTCATCGTGGACGATCACGACGCGGTGGCGTTCTGCGCAGTCGCGCACCTCACGGTGGGCGACTTTCGCGACTGGCTGCTTTCGGGCGCGGCAAGCACCGAGGCGCTCGAACGCCTGGCCCCCGGCCTCACGCCCGAGATGGTCGCGGCGGTGTCGAAGCTCATGCGCAATCAGGACCTGATCGCCGTGGCGAGAAAGCGCCCGGTGGTCACGCGCTTTCGCAACACCGTGGGGCTGCCCGGCCGCATGTCGGTGCGTTTGCAGCCGAACCATCCCACCGACGACGTGAAGGGCATCGCCGCCTCGATGCTTGACGGCCTGATGTATGGCTGCGGCGACGCGATGATCGGCATCAATCCGGCAACGGACAGTCTTGCGGCCATCGTGAAGCTGCTTGCGATGATCGACGGCTTTCGCGAGCGCTACCGCGTGCCCACGCAGTCCTGCGTGCTCACGCACGTGACCAGCACGATCGCGGCGATCGAAAAGGGCGCGCCCGTCGATCTCGTGTTCCAGTCGATTGCGGGCACGGAGAAGGCGAACGCGAGCTTCGGCATTTCGCTGGCGCTTTTGAAGGAGGCGCGCGAGGCTGCGCTCTCGCTCAGGCGCGGCACGGTCGGCAATAACGTCATGTACTTCGAGACGGGCCAGGGCAGCGCGCTCTCGGCGAACGCGCACCACGGCGTGGACCAGCAAACGTGCGAGGTGCGCGCCTATGCGGTCGCGCGCAAGTTCGAGCCGTTTCTCGTCAATACCGTGGTGGGCTTCATCGGCCCCGAGTATTTGTACGATGGAAAGCAGATCATCCGCGCGGGTCTCGAAGACCACTTCTGCGGCAAGCTGCTGGGCGTGCCGATGGGTTGCGACATCTGCTACACGAATCACGCGGAAGCCGACCAGGACGACATGGACACGCTGCTCACGCTGCTGGGCGCGGCGGGCATCAATTTCATCATGGGCATTCCGGGGGCCGACGACGTGATGCTCAACTATCAGAGCACCTCGTTTCACGACGCGCTCTATGTGCGCGATCTGCTCGGCCTGCGCCGCGCGCCGGAGTTCGAGGAGTGGCTGGAGACGATGGAAATCGTCGATGCGAAGGGCGCGCTGTTGCCCGGCTCGGCGCGCGTGCCGCTGCTCGCGGGTGCGCACGAATGGATGGGGATCGACGCATGAGCGACGCCGTCGAAAAGAACCCGTGGGGCGGGCTGAAGGCGTTCACGAACGCGCGCATTGCGCTTGGGCGCGCGGGCAACGGCCTGCCGACTGCGCCGCTGCTCGCGTTCAATCTCTCGCACGCGCAGGCGCGCGACGCCGTGCATCAGCCGCTCGACGCCGATGCCTTGCGGCGTGCGCTCGAAGCCGAGGGCTTCGCCACGCTGGGCGTGGAGAGCGCGGCGCCTGACCGGGAGCATTACTTGCGCAGGCCGGATCTGGGGCGGCGCTTGTCGGAGGCGAGCCGCGCTGCGTTGGCCGAGGCCGCCGCGGCGTTGCCGGGCGGCGAGCCGCCCGAAGTCGTGTTCGTGATCGGCGACGGGCTTTCGGCGTTCGCCGCAGCAAAACAGGCCGTGCCGCTCCTGCTCGCCGTGCGCGAGCGTCTTGCGGACTGGCGCATCGGCCCGGTGGTCGTCGCGCGCCAGGCTCGCGTGGCGCTTGGCGACGAGATCGGCGAACTGCTCGGCGCGAAGCTCGTGGCGATGCTGATTGGCGAGCGGCCCGGGCTCAGCTCGCCCGATAGCCTGGGCGTCTATCTCACCTACGCGCCGAAGGTGGGCTGCCATGATGCGCAGCGCAACTGCATCTCGAACGTGCGGCCCGAAGGCCTGCCGTATGAGGCGGCCGCGCACAAGCTGCATTACCTCCTCACGCATGCTCGGCGGCTGGGCCTGACCGGCGTCGGCCTCAAGGACGATAGCGACACGACGTTGCCCGGCAGCGCGGGGGCCCATATCGCATCGGCGTGAACCGCGTCATGCGGCGGGCATCGCCGTCGTCAGAGCAAAACAGGCCGCGCACCGCGGCGGTGCGCCGCGCCGCGTGTGCAGCGGTTGAGCAGTCCTGTGACAGCCCGTTGCGCCGCCATGGAGCAGCGCGGCGCCCGGACTGGCCGTTTGGCGTGCTGTTCGCGCTGGCGCGACTCTTGCGTCATTCGACGATCGATGGAAGCAAGCGTGTGCTGGGAGACAACAATGAACGCGATCGCCGAGAGGACTGAGCCCACGGCCGAGGAGACGCAGCGCAACGCCCGAGGCGCGACCGCGCCCGCTGGTCGGCCCGTGGTGAGCGTCGCGCACGATGCAGACGAGCAGGCGCGCAATCTCGTGGGCTGGCGGCAGACCTACGATCAGCTCGCGGCGGGCCGCTTTGTCGGCACCCTGACCGAGTTGCCGCTCGACACCATGAAGGTGTTTCGCGAGACCACGAGTCATACGCTGCGCCAGGCGTGCGAGGTGCGGGGCGACGCTTACTGGTTCGGCATACCGGTCGCGCGTGAAGGCCACGCGCGTATCGACGCGCAGCCTATCGCGGCGGATTCGTTCGCGCTGCGCCCCGGCAACGTCGAGTTCGAGCTGCTCACACCGGCGCAATTCTCGATCTACGGCGTGGTCGTGCGTGGCGACGTGCTGCGCCACTATGCGGCTTCTGTCGAGGGCATGCCGCTTGAAGCGCGTCTGCCGTGCGCGCCCATCGTGCAGGCCGGCGCAGCGAGCCTGCAGCGCCTTTGCGCGCTGCTTGCCAGGCGTCTCGACGACGGCGGCGAGGCACACGCCCACGCGCCGAACGGCCCGCTTTCGGATTTCGAGCGCAACGAAGTGCAGGCGGAAGTGCTCGCCGCACTGTTCGACGTCTGCGCGGGCAGCGGCGAGGCGGCGGCCGAGCCCGCGTCGCGGCGCCGCCGGATCGTCGCGCAGGCGCGCGACTACGTGCTCGCCCATCGCGCGCGGCCGGTCGGCGTGCCCGAGCTTTGCGAGCAGTTGCACGTGAGCCGCCGCACGCTCCAGTACTGCTTTCAGGACGTGCTCGGCATGGCGCCCGCGACCTATCTGCGCGCGCTGCGTCTGAACGGCGCGCGGCGTGACCTGTGCGGACGCGCAGCCGGTTCGGTGCAGGACGTCGCGGCCGCCTGGGGCTTCTGGCATCTGAGCCAGTTCGCCACCGACTACCGGCGCATGTTCGGCATGCGGCCTTCGGAGGCGCTGCGCGGAGCCGAGGGTCTCTGATCCAGCGCGCGGCCTGGCGGGTCAGTCGCTCGCCAGTTGCTTGTGATAGAACGTCGTGCCGCAGAATGCGCCGTCCGGCATCAGCGCATAGTTCGGTACGGCGCCCACGCGCTGCCATCCCGCGCGCACATAGAGCCGTTCGGCCGCGCCGCCCGTCACGGTGTCGAGCACGAGCACCGACTTGCCGGCCGCCCGCGCCGCCTCGTCGATCGACTGCATGAGGCGCAGCCCCACGCCGCGCCCGCGCGCGGCGCGGTGCACCAGCACCTTGGCGACATCGGCGCGATGCGGCTGGTTTTCGGGCTGCGACGTCACGAGTTGTGCGGTCCCCACGACGCGCTGCTGCGCGTCCTCGACCGCGAGCAGAATGCGTTCGCCTCGCGCCACGCCTTGCGCGACCTCGCGCCAGAACGCGAGCGCCGTGTCGCGCGAAATCGGCAGCATGAAGCTCACTGAGGCGCCGCCCTCCACGCAATCGATGAGCACCTCTGCGAGCGCGGGCACGCAGGCCTGTGCCTGTTCGGCGGTGAGGCGGCGCACCTTGATCTCTTCGGTCATGGGAATTCGAGCCCGGTTAGTGAGTGATGCTGCTGAGCGCGACGAGGTAACGCGCCGGTTTGCTCGTGGGATTGCGATAGACAATCGGGCAGTCGAGGCGCATGGCGAGGCAGTCTCCCGTTTCGAGCCGCCACAGCCGCTCCCCGACCGTCATCTCCATCGCGCCTTCCATGATCCACACCTGCTGATGGATTTCCGCGTCGCGCAGGCTCGTGTCGTAGGCCACGCGCTGGCCGGGCGGAAAGTGCACTTCCACGAGCTGGATGGGCGACCAGGCGGGCGGCGAGAGATTGCGCCGCACGTAGCCCGATTCGGGGTCGGTCCAAACCGCCTGGTCGTGCGCCGCGGCGTGCGGGGAAGGGGCTTGCTGCGTTTTGTTGCCCGGCGCCTCGAAGAGCGACGCGAGCGAAACACCAAGCGCCGTGGCCAGTTTGTCGAGCACGACAGCCGTGGGACTGCTCTCGCCGCGTTCGATCAGCGAAATGTTCGAACGGCTCACCGAACTGCGCTCGGCAAGCGCTTCGAGCGACCAGCCCTTGGCGTCGCGCAGTTCGCGCAGGCGGCGGGCGATGTTCGCGTGGATATCCATGTCGTCCAGTTTAGTGGATTTTGTCTTCCAGTAAACTAGACGTCGACGCGTTCGGAGTCAACGTTTATGCGCATCAAACGTGTCGTCGCGGCGCGACAAATTATGTGTCCCCTTATCGGATTTCGACCGCGCTTTCCAGCTCGCAAACGTTTGCGAAATCAAGCGCAGCCGAACCCTTGATTTTCGTCAACTGACGACCTGACCGCCGCTGCTAGCTTCCCGCTATCTCACAAAGACAAAACAGTGCGGTTCGGGGCGCAACATGCAACACCACACGCTGGACCTGGAAATCGGGCAGCTACTTTCTGGGCCGCCGCTTGCGTGCGGGCCCGACGTGCCGATACGCGAAGCGGCGCGCATGATGAGCGAGCGGCGCTATAGCGCCATCGTGATTACCGAAACGGGGCGGCCCGTCGGCATCTGGACCGAGCACGACGCGCTGGCGCTGGGCGAAGACGCCGCAGCGCTCGCGCTGCCCATTCGCCACGCGATGAGTCATCCGGTGCGCGCGCTGCCCGCGAGCACGCGCCTGCGCGACGCCGCCCTGCGCTTCAAGCGCGAGGGCATACGCCACTGTCTCGTCGTGGACGGGGCGGGCCGCTCGCTAGGTATCGTCACGCAAACCGACCTGGTCATGAACCAGGGGCTCGAGTGCTTCCTGCGTTTGAAGACGGTCGGCTCGGTGAACGCCGCGATGCCGCTCGTGCTCGATGCGCGCACGCCCATGCACGAGGCCATGCAGCGCATGCGTGCGCGGCGCCTGAGCGCTCTGGTCGTGATCTACCCGGAAGGCGACTACGGGATCGTGACCGAGCGCGACGTGGTGCGCCTCGCGGCCACCAGCGCGCTCGACGGGACGGTCGGTGCGCGCGCGAGCCGGCCTCTGCGTTCGCTTTTGCATTCGCAAAGCCTGTACGCGGCGCGCCAGTATCTCCTCGAGCACCGCATGCGCCACGTGGGCGTGATCGGCGAAGACGGTAGTCTCGCGGGCCTGCTCGACCTTTCGCATATCCTGCACGACATCGAAGACGAATTCGTGCGCGAACTGCAGACGGCGCTGCGCGAGCGCGACGACGCGCTGCTCGCTTCGCGCGCGAACCTGCGCCTCGCGGACCAGGTGGTGGAGTCGACGCTCGACGGCGTCATGATCACCGATCTCGATGGCACCATCGAGCGCGTGAATCCCGCCTTTACGCGGCTCACCGGCTATGCGGAGCACGAGGCGCTCGGGCGCAACGCGAGCCTGCTCAACTCGGGCCGCCAGGGTCCGGCGTTCTACAGCGCGCTCTGGCGTAGTCTCCGGCAAAACGGCCACTGGAAGGGCGAAATCTGGAACCGCCGCAAGGACGGCGCGCTTTACCTGGAATACCTGACGATTTCCAGCATCTGCGACCCCAGTGGCCGGTGCACGCACTATGCCGCGATCTTCGCCGACATCACGCAGCGCCGCGAGACCGAAGAGCGCCTGAGCTATCTGGCGACGCACGACGCCCTGACGGGCCTGCCCAACCGCACGCTCTTCACCGAGCGCCTCACGCTTTCGCTCGCGCGGGCCCGCCGTTCGGGCAAGCGCGTCGCGGTGATGTTCCTCGACCTCGACCGCTTCAAGCTCATCAACGACACGATGGGCCATGGCGTGGGCGACGAGGCGCTCACCGTGATCGCGGCGCGTCTGCGCGAAGCCGTGCGCGAGACGGATACGGTGGCGCGTCTCGGCGGCGACGAGTTCACGCTGCTGATCGAGGACATCGAAGACATTCGCCACGTAGGGCAGATCGCCCAGGGGTTGCTCGCGCGCGTGGCCGCGGCGATGCAGATTGGCGAGCAACTCCTGTTCGTCACGCCGAGCATCGGCATCAGCATGTATCCCGACGATGCACGCGATCCGCGGCAACTGCTCATGCAGGCCGACCGCGCGATGTACGAGGCCAAGGACGCGGGCAAGAACAACTTCCGCTTCTTCGCCGCGCCGATGACTTCTTCGGCGATGGAGCGCATCGTGCTCGAAAGCGAGCTGCATCATGCGCTGGAGGCCGACGAACTCGTGCTTCACTATCAGCCCGAGTTTGACGTGGCGAGCGGCGCGCTCGTCAATATCGAGGCGCTCGTGCGCTGGCAGCATCCGCGCCGCGGCCTCGTGCCGCCCGACCAGTTCATTCCGATTGCCGAGGAATCCTCACTGATCGTGCCGCTCGGCGCATGGGTGTTGCGCGAGGCCTGCCGGCAGGCGCGCGAGTGGCTGGACGAGGGTTTCGACTTCGGGCGCATCAGCGTCAATTTATCGGCGCGGCAATGCCTGCACGACGGTTTCCTGCATCAGGTTACGACCATTCTGAGCGAAACGGGTTTGCCGGCCACGCGTCTGCAGCTCGAACTCGTGGAGAGCATGGCGATGATGACAGGCCGTGGCGGAATCGAGGCGCTGCTGGAGGAGCTTGCCGCGCGCGGCATCAGCCTCGCGATCGACGACTTCGGCACCGGTTATTCGTCGTTCAAGTATCTGCAGTCCTTGCCGGTCGATACGCTCAAGGTGGACCGCTCGTTCCTCGCGGATCTGGCCGCGCCGGGTCCGGGCACGCCGCCGCGCGTGAAGCAGAACGTCGCGCGTGACCGCTCTATCGTGCGCGCGATCGTCGCGATGGCGCGCTCGCTTGGCGTGACGGTCGTGGCCGAAGGCGTCGAGACGCCGCGGCAACTCGAGTTTCTGCGCGAGATCGGTTGCGATCGCGCACAAGGTTTTCTGCTCGCGCGTCCCGCGCCGGCCGAGTTGATGCCGCGCGCACTCGAAGTGTGCGAGGCCGGTTGAAGGCCGCATCTTCCATTTCCCCTTTAGCCGACGTATCTGGAGAATTCCGTGAGCACCAGTGACGAGATGCTGCTGCATTCGATGACCGCGCTAGTGAGCGCGCATGGCAAGGCCATCTCGCGCTTCGGCGCGAGCGTGGTGGTGATGACGAAGTTCGTCGAGGCGGTGCTGCCGCAACTGTCGGCGGCGCAGGTCGAGCGCACGATCCAGGCGTTTCGCGCGCACGTCGGCGAAGCGATGGCCGTGGCCGACGACGTGCTGCTGCCCGGCGAGTACCGGACCACGCTGATCGAACAGGCGAATGTGCTGCTGTCCCGGATGGGCGGCGACGCCACCGTATTTCCACTGACGCCCTGAAGCAGGAAGAAGGCAATGCGTAATCTGACGATTCGAAAAGGGCTGCTGCTCGTGCTTTGCACGTTCGCGGCGATGCTGGTGGTGGGGGCGGCGGTAGGTGTCCTGATGATTGGCCGCGCTGACGACTCGGCGCGTTTCATTCACGAAGTCGCGCGCCAGGATGGGCTCGCGCTCGCTTTGCGCGAGGACGCGGCGCTCGCGCAAACCGCGTTGGCGCGTGGCTATCAAGCCGCGAAAGAGAATGGCGATGCCGCGGCGCGCGAGGCGGCGCAAAAGCGGGCGCTGCAGGACGCGCACGATCTCTTCGACCAGGCCGCGCAGCACGGCGCCGCGCTGCGCGCGAGCGCGCCGTTCGACGCCGAGGCGGCCCGGCAGCGCGACGCGTTGCTCGGCGCCTCGCGCGCGCTTGCCGATTCGCTGCAGCGCGCTGCCACGGCGCTGGCAGCGGGCGATACCGCGACCTATGCGGCGCTTGCCGCCGGCGATGTCGCGAGCGCGAACACGCAGTTCTCCGCGACCGTGGCCGCCTTGCGCGCGAACGCCGATGCCGTCACGCGCGCGACGCTCGAGCGGGGCGAGCGCGAGCACGACTGGGTGATGGCGATGGTGGCGGTGGGCCTCGTGGGCGCGCTGGCGCTCGTCGTCGCGACCCATGTGGCGCTGCGCCGCCTCGTGACCGCGCCGCTCGCCGAGGCGGTCGAAGTGCTGAACCAGATCGCCGCAAACGATCTCGCGGTCCACATAGAAGGTGGCGGGCGCAACGAAGTCGGGCAGTTGCTGGGTGCGATGCGGCGCATGCAGGGCGGCCTGAGCCACACGGTGCGCAGCGTGCGCTCCAGTTGCGATGCGATCAATACGGGCGCACGGGAAATCGCGGCGGGCAATCTCGATCTGTCGAGCCGCACGGAGCAGCAGTCCGCCTCGCTGGAGCAGACGGCATCGAGCATGGAGCAGCTCACGTCGAGCGTGCGCCAGAACGCCCAGCATGCGAACGCCGCGAGCGCGCTCGCCACGGGCGCGGCCGAGGTCGCGCAGCGCGGCGGGCGTGTGGTCGAGCAGGTGATCGACACGATGGAGGAAATCAGCCGCAGCTCGGGCAAGATCGCGGACATCACGGGCATCATCGACGGCATTGCGTTCCAGACCAATATCCTCGCGCTCAACGCTTCGGTCGAGGCGGCGCGCGCGGGCGAGCAGGGGCGCGGCTTCGCCGTTGTCGCGGGCGAGGTGCGCATGCTCGCGCAGCGCAGCGCCTCGGCGGCGCGCGAGATCAAGACGCTGATCGACGCCTCGGTGCACGACGTGCGCAACGGCCGCTCGCTCGTGGGCGAAGCCGGCGCCACGATGGCCGAGATCGTCGCCTCGGTGGACAAGGTGTCGGGCCTCATGAAGGAGATCGCCTCGGCCACCGTGGAGCAGAGCGCCGGCATCGAGCAGGTCGAGACGGCGGTGAGCCAGATGGATCAGGTGACGCAGCAGAATGCGGCGCTCGTGGAAGAGGCGGCCGCCGCGGCCGAGTCGCTCGAGCAGCAGGCGAGCCAGATGGCCGAGGCCGTGGCGACGTTCCGCCTGAGCGAGGCGGCGCTCGACACGCCGCCGGTGGCGCAGGCCGCGGTTCAAGCGATGCGGGGGGCGAGCGCGCCGCCTGTGCATGCGATGCCTGCGGCGGCATGAGCCACGTTGACGGTGGCGCAAATGACGTATAAGGTCGTCTTTTGCGACATGCAGTGACGGGAGGCGGAGATGCACCGCATCGGCTACCTGCTCAGCGATGGCTTTCAGGTGATGGCGATCGCCACGCAAAGCGTTTTCGAATGGGCGAATTTCGTGGCGGGTTCGCCGTTCTATGCCATCGAAAACTACTCGGTGGAAGGCGGCGAGGTGCGCTCCTCGCTCGGCATGAACGTGAGCACGCTGCGCACGCCCACTCCCGCGCGCAGCCGCGTGGACACCTGGATCGTGGCGGGCGTGACGGATCCGCTCAGCGTGAGCGCTGCACCCGCGGCGCTCGCGTTCCTGCGCCGCGCGAGCGGCCGCGCGCGCCGCGTGGCGGGCATCTGCACGGGCGGCTTCGTGCTGGCCGAGGCGGGCCTGCTCGACGGGCGGCGCGCGACCACGCACTGGTTCTTCGCGCGCGACATGCAGCAGCGCTTTCCCGATGTGCGCGTGGAGGACGACCGCATCTATATCGTCGATGGGCCGATCTGGACCTCGGCGGGCATGACGGCGGGGCTCGATCTCGCGCTTGCCATGGTCGAGCGCGATCTCGGCGCGGAGGCGGCGCGCTCGGTCGCGCACAAGCTCGTCATGCATCAGCGCCGCTCGGGCGGCCAGTCGCAGCATTCGGAAATGCTCGCGCTCGCGCCGAAATCCGACCGCATCCAGAACGCGCTCGACTACGCTCGCCGCAATCTGAGCCATGCGCTCACGGTGGAGCAGCTTGCCGAAGCGGTGCACCTGAGCCCGCGCCAGTTCAGCCGCGTGTTCACGGCGGAGACGGGGCAATCGCCCGCGCGCGCCGTGGAAGGCCTGCGGCTGGAGGCGGCGCGGCTCATGATCGAGCAGAGCACGCATCCGCTCGACGTGATCGCGCGCGAGACCGGCTTTCGCGACCGGCGGCATATGCGCGAGGCGTTCGTGCGCGGCTTTGGCGTGCCGCCGCAGGCGGTGCGGCGCGACGTGCGCACGGCGGATTAGGCGGGGAAAGCGCCGTTCGCCAGCGAAGTGCGCTGCTACGATCCGGCTTTCGCAGTGCGTTTGGCCTTCGCGGTGACGGCGCCGAAGTGGGCGCGATATTGCTGCGGCGTGGTGCCCAGTTTGCGCCTGAATGCCACGCGCAAATGGTCGGCGTCTCGCATGCCGCATTGAAAGGCAACGGTCTTCAACGGCACCGAGCTGTTCTCGAGCATCACGCGGGCCGCGTCGATGCGTGCGCTCTCAACGAACTCGGCCGGCGTCACGTTGGTGTCGCGCACGAAGATTCTCGCGAAGTTGCGCTTGCTCATCTTCGCGACGGATGCGAGCACATCCACGCTCAAATCTTCATGCAGATGCCCGAGCACATATTGCTGCACCTGGGCAATCGGCGACGACGCTTCCGCATACGGCGTGAGATACGGGCTGAACTGCGACTGTCCCCCCGCGCGCTGCACGAACACAACGAGGCGCCGCGCGACGTTCAGCGCGACTTCGGGCCCATGGTCCTGCGCCAGCAGGTAGAGCGAAAGATCGATGCCCGCCGTCACGCCTGCCGAGGTATAGAGGTTGCCGTCCTGAATGAAGATCCGGTCGAATTCGACGTTCGCCGTCGGGCACATCGCGGCGAGGGCGGCGGCGTCGTTCCAGTGCGTAGTCACCGTGCGGGCGCCCAGCAAATCTGCACGGCCTAGCGTGAGCGCGCCATTGCAGATGGACCCGAAGCGCCGGGCGCGCAGGCAGGCATCGCGCAGCCAGGCGTGCACGGCATCAGGAAGCGGCTGCTGCACGAGCGAGGGGCCGCCCGCCACGAGGAGCAAATCGTAATGGCCGTCTGCCTCCTCGAAGTAGCGGTCCGCGCCGATGCGCACGCCGCTGGAACAGGGCACGGCATTGCGTTCGGTTGCGATCAGTTCCAGCGTGTACTGGGCCTCGGGCGGCAGCAAGCGGTTCGCCTCCGAGAAAACATCGGTTGGCCCGAACACGTCGAGTGCCTGGACGCCCGGGAAGACAAGAAGTGCAACGCTGAGCATGGGTGGGCAGAAGAGCGGAGTCAGGGAGCGGAGCCTTGCTGGCGCTGCGCGAGGATGTGGGCCCCGGCGCCGCGAAGGTTCTCCATGAAGAACGTTGCGGCCACAAGGAATGCGACGGCGGTGCGGCGATCGAAGCGGAGCGGCATCAGGCGTGATTCCCTGGTGTGATGCTTCGCCGGCAGGCCGAGTCGGCGCGCAGTGTCCCTCATTCTACTGAAGTTGGCGCGCAGGCCGCTGGCACGTTCCCTGCATGACCTTCTTCCACCACGCGATATCAATCGCCCAGGGAGGTCGACACGATGAACCACGAGTCCGACAAGTCCAAACAGCCCGAAGATGCGCCGGAACCGCGCGGCAAGGGTCTGCCCAGGCCGGTTGGGGACGCCGTGCCCGCGCCCACCGAACCGGGTCTCGACCAGCCGTTGCCGCCGAAAACGCGACACGATCCGCCATCGGAGGAAGCGGGCGCGAATCCAGACGGGGAGGCGCCCCGCAACGACATCTCCCGGCCGCTCGGCGATGCGCTGCCCACGCCGGCCGAGCCCGGCCTCGACCAGCCTCTGCCGCCGAAAAGACGCTCGTGAAATCCGCAGTGAAGACGTAAGGCGTTGGTAGTTCCCTGTATTAGGATGCAGGGCGACGCGTGCCCTCGTCGGCACGGCCTGGTCTTTGCAAAACGGAGAAGACGCGATGAATGAGCTTCGGGGCCTGCAGTGTTTCGTGACGCTCGCCGAAGAACTGAACATCAGCCGCGCCGCGGAGCGGCTGCACGTCGCTCAGCCGGCCCTGAGCCAGCAGATACGCGCGCTGGAGGACCGCATGGGCACGCAACTGATCGACCGCACGCGGCGCCCGCTGCGTTTGACGGAGGCGGGCCAGTATCTGGCCACCGAGGCGCGGCAGATTCTCGGCTCGCTCGCCGAGGTCACGCTCGGTACGCTGGAGATCGGTGTCGGGCGGCGCGGCTGGCTCAGTATCGGCTTTACGCGCTCGTCGATGTACAGCGTTTTGCCGCCCGCGCTCAAGGCGTTCCATCAAGCGTATCCGCAGGTCGAACTCAAGCTGTTCGAAATGCTGACCGACGAGCAGACCGACGCGCTGCGCGACATGCGCATCCATATCGGCATCGGGCGGCAGCCCCTGTCCACGCCGGGCTACACGACCTTGCCGCTGCTGCGCGAGCGGCTCGTGGTCTTGATGGCGTCGGATCATCCGCTCGCCAGGCGCAAGACGGTGCGAATCGACGAACTCGCCGATACGCCGTTGATTCTCTACCCGAAGCACCAGAACGCGCAGTTCAAGCGCACGGTGCAGGCGCTTTACCGCGACGCCGGGGTGACACCCTTCGTTGCTCACCAGGCCTACGAGATCCAGACCGCCATTGCGCTCGTGGCGGCGGGTCTCGGCGTGACCGTGGTGGGCGAATCGGTGGCGCGGCACGGCCGCGCGGACGTCGTGGCGCGCCACCTCGCGGGCCCCGGCGCCTCGCAGCGCACGGTGCTGGCCGCGACGTTCCGCAGCGACGACGCCTCGTCGCATCTGCGCGCGTTTCTCGAATGCCTGCCGGAGCCGATCGAGTGAGCGGATTAACTGCGCCGCCTGCCGGCACACTATAAGCGCACGCTTATAGAAGCATAAGTATCGCGTCTTGGACTCAGCGCTTCCCGCTTCTTATTATCGAAAGTCAGGCGCCCCGCCCGGTGGGGCGCCGCTCGCAGCGGCAATTGCTGCGGGCCGATAAGAATGCAGCGACGGCACCGCCCGTCGCCATCAGGCGGAGACAGCATGAATCACTTTGACGAAGCAGCGACCATGCGGAAAGTTTACCGGCGGCTCGTGCCGCTCCTTTTCGCCATGATGTTCTTCAACTATCTCGACCGGATCAATATCGGTTTCGCCGCGCTCGACATGAACGCGGACATGGGTTTCGATCCGGCCGTGTTCGGCTTCGCGGGCAGCATTTTCTTTGTCGGCTACATGCTGCTGGAAGTGCCGAGCAATCTGCTCTTGCACCGCGTGGGCGCGCGCCGCTGGATCGCCCGCATTCTCATCACGTGGGGGGCCGTTGCGGCTGCAACGGCTTTCGTTTTCAACGCGAAGAGCTTCTACGTGCTGCGCTTCTTGCTCGGGGTGATGGAAGCGGGCTTTCTGCCGGGTATTGCCGTCTATCTGACCTACTGGTTTCCGGAGCGCTACCGCGCCCGCGCCGTGGGCGGGTACATCATCGCGGGATCGTTCTCGGCCGTGCTTGGCGGCCCGCTCTCGACCACGCTGATGACCTATGCGAACGGCGTGCTCGGCATGCACGGCTGGCAGTGGATGTTCATTCTCGAAGGCGTGCCCGCCAT
>Ga0306920_100004127_pt1 | contig 18601 bp, 15 predicted proteins | sample flu12Cox44000170_FD_204666 | JGI IMG/M metagenome (GOLD analysis project Ga0306920, IMG submission 204666) | Lab enrichment of tropical soil microbial communities from Luquillo Experimental Forest, Puerto Rico - flux4day.12C.oxic.44.000.170 (v2)... | ecosystem: Environmental > Terrestrial >... | reverse complement strand
CGGAAGTGATGAAAAACCTCGCCTGGCTTGGCATCGAGTACTTGATTCCCATCGGGGGAGACGACACTCTCAGTTACGGGGTGCGGCTCTACCAGGAGGGGGTTCGCGTTGTCGCCATTCCCAAGACCATGGACAACGACGTTCCCGGCACCGACTACTGTATCGGCTTCAGCACCTGCGTTACCCGAACAATTCAGATGACCAACGCGCTCCGTACTTCTGCGGGTTCTCACGAGCGCTTCATGGTTCTTGAAGTCTTTGGGCGCTATGCCGGCTTCACCGCCATGCTCCCTACCATGGCCGGAGCCGCCAATCGCTGCGTGATCCCCGAGCATAAGTTCAACATCGACCAACTCACCGAATTGCTCGTTCACGATCGCAACCGCAACCCCAGCCGGTACTCCATCGTGCTCGTCTCGGAGGGTGCGATGTTCGAGGGAGGCGAAATGGTCTTTCAAAAGAGCGCTGCCGACGCCTTTGGTCACAAGAAACTCGGGGGCATCGGGGACCTGGTTTCCGAGGAGTTGACGCTGCTTTCTCCCAAGTACAACAACGGCAAGAAAATTGAGTGCATTAATCAAAAGCTCGGCTATCTCGTTCGTTGCGGCGATCCCGATGCGATCGATTCCATCGTTCCCATGGCCTACGGCAACCTTGCTCTCGACCTGCTCCTCAATCGCATCCACGGCAGGCTGGTCGTTCTCAAGAACGGCCGCTATGACAACATGCCGATCGACACGGTCACCTCGACGAAGAAAATCGTCAACGTAAAAGAGCACTACAGTACCGAGCGCCTGCGCCCCGTCTACCAAAGCTTTGAAATGAAGCCGCTATTCCTGACCACCAGCGATCTGGGGTGAGCGCCGAGCGCCCCCTTGCGCTTGACTGCATTCTCCTTCATCCTAGTGCGGTGCCGCCGGGAACGACTCTAGTTCGTTGCGGTTTGCCTCCGCCCACAAAATTCGCCTTTTGAGGTCTTCATGGCGACTCTTTCCGCACCCGTCGTTAGCGAGCATTATCGCGCTCTGATCGTGGACTCCAACCCGGAGATCAATCAACTGCTCGCAAACCTCTTCGATCCCACCGATTGGACCATCCGTTACGCCGCCGACAACAAGGATGCTCTGAAGCTGGCCCATGAAAGATCCTATGATCTCATCATCACGAGTCAGAAAACCTCAGGCCGGGAAGACGTCGAACTTCTGCGACGCTTGCGTCTCGTTCGCCCGCACACTCGGCTCGTCATCCTGACCGACGAATTCGTTCCCGGTGATGTCTTGAACTCCATCCGTGAGCATGCTTTCAGCTATTTCGCGCGCCCCTTCTCTACCGAGAAGCTGGCAGAGATTATTCGTCTTTCGATGGTCGAACCCTGCTGGGATGACGGCATTGAGATTCTTTCAGCTACTCCGGAATGGATCCGGCTTTTAGTGCGCTGCGACATTGTTGCCGCAAATCGTTTGCTTCAATTCTATCGCGAAGCCTCGGGCCTCCCGGATGCCGAGACCGAAGAAGTTGCTGTTGCCTTACGCGAACTTCTCGTTAATGCCATGGAGCACGGCGGCAGGTTCGACCCGCATCAGTACGTCGAGGTCGGTTACGTGCGCACCAAACGTGTCGTGATGTGCCGCATCAAGGACCCCGGTGAAGGGTTCTCGCTTGAGGAGTTACAACACACCGCCCTGGCGAATCCTCCCGACGATCCCTTTCACCACATGGCTGAGCGGGAAGCGCGCGGGATGCGCCCCGGTGGCTTTGGCATCCTCATGGCCAAAAAGCTTGTCGATGAACTGCTGTACAACGAGCAGGGCAACGAGGTTCTGCTGGTGAAGTATCTGGGCAAGCCCGGCGAGCCCACGAAGAGCTAGGATTCGAACACCGTTCGCTGTCCGCGGCCTTCCGTTCACTCCCGCGGGCTGAAAGAGTAAGGGCGGAGCAACTCGAGAAGGCTCTGCCCGTCCGTTCAACTTGGTCGAAACAAAACTGCTAATTCAGCCGGAATGTGACCGTCACATTCAACTGCACAGGCACTGGTTCGTCGTTCAGATACGTCGGCTCATACTTCCAGCGACTTACCGCATCGAGCGCCGCCTGGATCAAAAGCGGCGGTCCCGAAACGGCTTTCATTTCTACGACATTGCCGTGCTCGTCGAGGACCGCGTCGATAATCACCGTTCCCGAAATGTGCGCTTGTCTTGCTAATGTGGGGTACACGGGTTCCACGCGGAAAGTCGCTTTCGGTTCTCTGACTCGGCCCCCTACCCGTATCGGTGCTTTCGGTCGGTTATCCTTCGGCGCAATGGGCGCCGCCGGAGCAGCCGTGCTCACTCCACCGATCACCCCCCCCATCACTCCGCCCATTGATCCCCCGGCGACTCCGCCAGGAACGCCTCCCGCAACTCCGTTGCCGTCGACATCAGGCGGCAGCGGTGACTCTTTAATGTCCGCAATGGTTTTAGGTATTACGGTTGGTGCCACCAGTTTCCCAGCGTTCTCAAATACTTTGCGCGGCGGCATCACTTTCACGACCGTCGGCGCAGCCGGTGGTGGTGGCGGCGGTGGTGGCGGAGCGACCAGAAACGTCTGTGCAAACTGTTTCAGGTTGATCGAATCGGTGAAATAGAGTCCTGCAAAAACCGGAGCTGCCAGGATCGAGACGTTGATAAGCAATGAAATCAGAAAATCCACGGGGCGGGAAGTCCCTGCCATGCGGTTGTACTCGAGGACGGAAGATTGGAACGAACCCTCTTCCCGAATGATCCTAGTCGGCCGTGCAACCCGCGCTGACCCTCGGCCTGCCTTCCGGGGCTCCAAAACTAGGGTTTCAGAATGTTCAGTCTTCTTCACCTCTGATTCGAGAGGAACTTCAGTAGGGATGGACGGAGCCATAGCCTTTGCCTCCAGGCACAGGAAACGCACGTGCCGTGCCAGCTAGAGCCCTGGTATGTTGTTCCGTGAATTAGAGTTAGCAGGGCGTTCTCGAGCCTTTGCGTCAACTCGCGCAAGTCTTTGCCCCACAATTGCGTATGGTTGCTCAGCCCGGGACCAGGTATCGTTTCAGCAAAAAGTAAAACACCACCGCTCCCGCGATCGCCACGGCCGCCGCCAGTCTCGGCCGGCTTGGCTCCTTCTTATCTTCCAGCACGTCGCCGATCGACGAGCTCAGAAAGTACAATTGCGCTCCCGTTGCGAGGCTTGCAACCACTTCGACCATCGCGAATTGCCGGTAAAGTGAAAACAAAAACGTCGCGCCACATGTGACCGCCGACAACAGAACGACAACGATCGCAATCACATGTTTTTTCATCCATTCCTCCACAAGCGACGTTCTTTACCATGTATCGCTGCCCGTCGGCTACTCATCAAACAGAAAACGGTTCGCTTGAGGTGAACTCATGCAGTCTCGTCAGCTCGGAAAACTTGGGCCGCGGCTCTCCGCAATCGGTTTGGGCTGCATGGGGATGTCGGAATTCTATGGTCCGGGTAACGATATCGAATCGATCGCTACGATTCATCGCGCCCTCGAAATGGGTATCAACGTTCTGGATACAGCTGATGTTTATGGCTACGGCGATAACGAGCTTTTAGTCGGCAAGGCGATCCGGGGGCGCCGCGAGCAGGTTTTCCTGGCCACGAAGTTCGCCATCGTCCGTGATCGGGCGAATCCTCACACGCGCGGCGTCAGCGGCAAGCCCGAGTACGTTCGCGCTGCCTGCGAGGCGAGTCTCAAGCGGCTCGGCGTCGAAGCGATCGATCTTTATTACCAGCACCGCGTGGATCCCAACACGCCCATCGAGGACACCGTGGGCACAATGGCCGATCTTGTGCGCGCGGGCAAAGTCCGCTTTCTCGGCCTTTCCGAGGCTTCGTCGGCGACCATTCGCCGGGCACACGCTATTCATCCGATCGCAGCGCTGCAAACTGAATACTCGCTGTGGACGCGCGACCCCGAAGACGAAATCCTTCGCACGACGCGCGAACTCGGTATCGTTTTCGTTGCCTACAGCCCGCTCGGCCGCGGATTTCTTACCGGACAGATCAAGCGCTTCGAAGATCTCGCCGAGGATGACTACCGCCGTTCCTCACCGCGCTTCCAAGGGGAAAACTTCCACAAAAATCTCGATCTCCTCGCGCGCGTCGAGCTCCTGGCACGCGAAAAACGGTGCACGCCAAGCCAACTGGCCCTCGCGTGGCTTCTTGCTCAAGGCAACGACATCCTTCCTATTCCCGGCACCAAGCGTAGAAAATATTTGGAGGAAAATCTTGGCGCACTCGACGTGCAATTGACGCCCGCCGACCTGAAAGGCATTGAAGAGATCGCTCCCAAAGGTGTTGCCTCCGGCCTGCGCTATCCGGAAGCCGTGATGAACCTCGTCAACGGTTGATTCGCTTTTGTCGGCTGGGTCTGATTTCCCGCGCCATCTTGAATACGGCTGGTACCTGCCTCCTGCCTGTTCGTTCGTCGCCGGGAAGTGTCCGTATCAACGCTTCTTGCTCGACCGGTCTTCTTCTTCTTTGGTTTGCGTGATGTCGCTTGCCAATCCGGCAACGCGGCACACCCGGCCGTGCTCGTCCCGGATGACGAACGCCCGCGCGTGGATCCAGCGCTCTTCTCCGTCCGGCCGCCTTATCCGGTACCGGACCTCGCACTTTCCCTCTTCCGGCCATGCGGCTCGCAGTTCGAGAATCTTTTTTGCTCTCTCCTTGTCTTCCGGATGAACCGCGGCCAGCCACGCTTTCGAGTCTTTGAATAGAATCTCCGAAGACCGCCCCCAAATCGCCTCAAACGCCGGGTTTACATACAGGACCTTCTGTTCAACCGCATCAAACAGCCAGAATACATCTGGAATGGTCTCGGCCAGCTTGCCTAGCAACTCCCTCGTCTCGGCCAGTGATCGACCCTCCGCTGCCCGCTTGGCCGTTTCTTCATTCAGCGTCCCGAGCGCTTGATTAAGGTCTTGGGTTTTCTTATCTAATATCGACCGCAGCAAGCCATGAATGCTTAGCAATTCCTCCTTATCACTCCGCGCTTGTTTCACCGCCGCCGCTACGATCAGACTCGTCGTTCCTACGATGGCCACCAGACTTCCAAGGGCTAGCGGTGGCTGTGTTCCGCTGGCGTACGGTCCGTACCCATGCAGGGTTCCCCAGGTTGCAAATCCGAAAAACATAAGGTTTGCGCCGGCGGTTTCCAGCGGACAGAACCGGAACGCCGCCCACATCAGAAAGGGAAAACACATAAACGCATGCTCGTGCCCGCGGAACACTGCAAGGCTGGCAGGCCCGAACACCAGCACGGAAACCACGCTCAGTCCTGCCAGCAGTCCCCCGAGTTCCAGCGTCTCGAGTGGTTGCAGGCTGTTATGGCGATTACCGAGCAGGATGATCAGAAATGGGGCGAGTACGAGCGCCCCCAACATGTCTCCCAGCCACCACGTGAGCAAAACCGGCCCGAAGTCCCCCCACCGGGCCAAGCCATCCTGGCAGAGCACGGAAACGCCGACTGTTGCACTAATACCTGTCGCCAGTAATCCCGCAAAAACCGCGTAGCGGATGACGAACTCCGGCCGGAGAAACGCCTTGCTTCCATCAGCGTATCTTTTGACCAGAAACGCTCCGGTCAGTCCTTCGAGCAGATTTCCCGCCGCGATTTCCAGTGAATTGACCATCGCACCCGTCGTGCTGAAGTTCACGAGGAATGCCCCCGCCACGATCGCCGGCCACACCCGGTACCCGCCAAGAAGGAATGCCGCGATCGAGATTCCTGTGGGTGCCCAAAGCACGGTGGCACTTGGATGCATCGATGCGAATTGCAGCCCGAACTTTCCTGCAAGGAAATAGCTGCCCGAGACGAGTACGAGAAGACCTACATAGCGCACCCCGGACCAGGTGGCCTCTGGGGCGCTAAGCGCCACCTGCTGTTTTGCCTGGTCTGCCGTACCCTCTATTCGCTCGAAGAGCGGCATCGCTCCTCCCCCAACCGGCTTCTGCTCGAAAAGAATCGACCTTCGCTCGCGAAGACGAGAAAGTGAAATTTGGCCCAATGATTAAACCCGGACGAAAGTATTGTCAAGCAATCAGCTCAATTTTCCGTCCGCTTCACGAAATTGCCGAAAGGTTTTCAACGCGGCCAGAATCCGATTATGCTAGGCCGTCGTGACCTCGCACGCTTTTGAAGGCCCTGCGGCTCCTTCTACGCTGCTCTGGGACGGTTTGCCGCAAGCGCCCTCGTTTCGGTCGCCGGGTCTATGGCCGTCTATTACGGTCAGAAGCGATGCAGAGCCTCATCGAGGAAGCCCCTATCCGCACCACGCGCCGAGCACCACGAACGACCGACTGCAATTTGCTGCGGAAATCTGATCGCTTCCCCTATCGGCTATTCAGCGCCGCACTCAATTCACTCCGCGTCTGAATCACCCGCAGAATCGCGTCGCGCGTCACCATCCCAATGATGCTGACCGTGCCTTCCTCGCCGTGACTCACTACCGGCATCTGATTCACATCCGCCGCGATCAGCCGCTCGAGCAGGCGTTGCAGTGGCTCTTCGGGCGATGCCCACAAGATGTTCTCGCGCGGCACCATCACGGCCTGCACGGAATTGATGTGCCACTCATCGCGCGGCACCCGGTTCAGCGCCGCCACATTCATCAGGCCCACCAAACGGTCGTCCATCGTCACGATATGAATCCTTCGACCCGTTCTCAGCACCTCGTTGCTGTACTCATCGAGGCTCATATTGCCAGGCACTGTTGGCACATCGCGGCTCATCACGTCTGCGGCACGCAGCCCGCTGAGCGTTTCTTGAATCGTCACCTGCGCCACGCTCGCCTGCGCCGCATTCAGCAGGAACCAGCCGATGAAGCCCAGCCAAATTCCTCCCCACCTCCCGTTGATTGCCGACCACACTCCAAAAATGATCATGCCGTACGCGATAATCTTGCCGCTTGCCCCCGCGACTCGCGTGGCGCGCGCATAGTCCTTGGTTGCCCCCCACACCATCGCTCGAAAGATCCGGCCTCCATCGAGCGGGAATCCAGGGAGCAGGTTAAATGCCGCCAGCAGAATATTGGTTTCATACAGGTGGGTTGAAAGGGCGCCCAGCATCTGGCTGTAAGGAAAAATCCTTGTCAGCAGGTAAAACAAGCCTGCAAGGAATCCGCTCGCCAGCGGACCCGCAATGGCGATGTTGAATTCCTGAATGGCCTTCGTGGGTTCGCGTCCGATCCGCGCGAGTCCGCCAAAAATAAACAGCGTGATCGACAGAACTTTAATCTTGTACCCTTGCGCAACCACACTATGGGCCAGTTCGTGAAATACGACGGAAGCAAAAAACAATGTGCTCGTCAGGATCCCGAGGGCCCAGTGCTCCGTCGTGGTCCATTGCGGGTGCTCTTGCGTAAATTGCATCGCCAGCGAGAGCGTGATCAGCCCAAAAATCAGGATCCAGCTCAGGTCCAGATAAATAGGTATGCCGAAAATCCGGCCAATTCGGATTCCCTGCGGTTCGGACATGCAAAACCTCGTGATGCCTATTCCGCTCTAGACTACCGCTGAATACCCGCCGCACCAAACCTCGCCGTGCCGTCGCTGCCTTTCGGGCTGGTTTTTCTGCACGCCGTCTTTAGGCCACGCCGGGCCTCTCTCTGCGGCAGGCGGCTGTTCTTAGGTTATCCGGAGGGAGGGCCGCTCGTTCGAGACTCGCTCTACCAGCAGCGCGTCTGTGCGTACACGGCGTGTCTTCTACCCCACGGTTTCACAACCCGACATGCGGGCTAACCCACGTATTTGCAGTCCCCTGTGATTGGCCGGCGATGTGCCATTTCTCTGGGCGTAAGCCACCGAGGAAAGAGCACACCATGGAGCGAATCGCAACGGCAAATCTGAGCGGATCCAACAACCCGATCGTCAAACCCGCACTCATCGCTCTGGCCGCAACGCTTTCCGCCGCGTCCGCCTACCCGCAGAACTCCAGCAAACCCGCCGCAGAATCCAAGGCACGCTCCGAGCGTCGCATCGTCGTCAGCATCCCCGATCGCAAGCTCGCGCTCCTCGAAAACAATCACGTCGTGAAAATATACGATGTCGCCGTCGGCGCTGCGGTTCGCCCCAGCCCGCGCGGCGAGTTCCAGATTGCCCGGCGCCTCGAAAACCCCACCTACTACAAGCCCGGCGTCGTTATCGGCCCAGGCGCAGGCAATCCACTCGGGACCCGCTGGGTGGGCCTGAATGTCAAGGGCTTCGGCATTCACGGCACCAACCGCCCCGATTCCATTGGCCACGACGCTTCTCACGGTTGCATTCGTCTCCGCAATCGCGACATCGAGGAGCTGTTTGCCCGCGTGAAGGTGGGTGACCGCGTCTCCCTGATCGCGGAACACACCGACGAGGTTGCCCAGATTTTTGGTCCCGCACCCGCCTCTTCCAGCGCCCCGGCCCTGGTGGCAAGGAACGAATCCCGGCCTTCGTCCGCAGACGAGCAGAGCGATGACCGCTGAACCAGTTTCCCAGTCCGCAAAGGAGAAACCCTAATGGACACGATGTTTGGATGCGCAAGTCTGGTGATTACGACCGTGGTGGCGTTGTTTATGGCCCTGGCCCTTCAAGGCCTCCTCTTACGCGCCATGGTTGCCCTGATGCAGCCGGCAACGGCCGACCGGCGCGCCCCAAAACCAGGGCTTGATCAGGGCGCGAGGCTCGTCGCCCGGGCCTTTGAGAGGGCGCGCTAAGGCGGCCGACGAATTTCCTGGTTCCGGCAAGCCATTCCTGCAAGGTCCCCGATGTCAGCCGTTCCAGGAATAGGAGAGAAAGGACAAAACCATGCTCGCTTTGAAATTCTTCCTGATGGTTCTCGGTCTAGGCCTGTTCGGCGGCGCGGGAATCATCGTGGCGTACGACGTCTACATGGCTGCAAGACTCCGCTGGCTGCTTGAGCAATCCAGCGGCCAGGGAGGGGCGGAAGGAATAACGCCAAAACCCGACCGCCCTTTCGGCCCAGTGCGTTGGAAGCTGGCGCAAACTCTCGCTCTGGCGGGAGTTCTGCCGGTACTCCTCGCGATCAGCATTTCCGTAGTTCCCGACGGCTACGCGGGCATTCGCGTCAGCCAGCTTTCCGGCGTGCACCCCGCTACGTTGTATCCGGGCGCGCATTTTCTGACTCCGTTCATTGACACCATTGTCCTCTACGACACTCGCGAGCAGGTCTATACAACCTCTGCCTCTGCCGGACCCAAAGCCATTGGCGAGGTCCTCGCCGTCCAGGCTCGCGAAGGCTTAAACATCGGTCTCGCTGTCAGCGTTCGTTACCGACTGGATCCCAGCCGCCTCAGCTCCATTCATCAGAATCTGCCCCAACCAGTCGGCGAGCAGGTCGTGGCTCCCGTTGTCTCGTCCATCTACCGCCAACTCGCGCCCAATTATGAGACTCGGGAAATCTTCGCCGTAAAACGCGAAGAACTGCGCACGCAGGCGGCCGACGCGATCAAGGCCCGCCTGGCCACCGACGGCATTGTCGTTCGCGAAGTCCTCCTGCGCGACATTCAACTCCCAGCTGAGTATGCCAGGGGACTCGAGGGACTCCTCCTCAAGGAGCAGGAGAACGACCGTCTCGGCACCGAGCAACAAATCAAGCAGAAGGAGGTCCGCATCGCCGAACTCGAAGCCGATGCGCAGAAAGCTCGCGAGGTCAAGCAAGCCGAGGCGCAAGCCCAGGTCCGCGTTCTGCAAGCCAAGGCAGAAGCCGACGCCATGCAATACACTTTGCCGCTGAAGCAGAAACAGATCGAACAGAGCAAGCTCGAAGCCGAAGCACGCAAGGAAGCTACCTTGCAGAACGCCGAAGCCGCCGCTCAGGCCAAAGTCATCGACAGCAAAGCCGAGGTCGAGCGCCAGCGCAACCTGGCCGACGCCGAAGCCAATCGCATCCGTGTAACGGCCGCCGCCGATTCCGAGCGCATGAAGTACGAAGCCAGCGTCCTCAAGCAAAATCCCATGCTCATCCAGAAGATCATTGCCGAACGCCTTTCCGACAAGCTGCAAATTATGATGGTTCCGATGGACGGCAAAAACTTTTTCGCTACCGACGTGATGCGCTCCGCCTTCCAGAACAACCTGAATAACAGCGGTTCCGTGTCCCCGGAGAACCCGGACGAGTCCGACGATCGGGCGCCCGTGGCCGCGACAGCCTCGCAGCGCAAGCCTGCAAAGCGGCCCTAACCATGAATTCCGGGAAACGGCTAGAGCAAGAGCTGCTTCCCGCGAGCGCCGGCCCCCCACGAGGGCGGCGCGGTTCGTTTCGCGAAAGGAGAAGCCATGGGCAGAAAGACAAGCACCGCCGCGCTTGACACCTCGAGCCAACGGCCTCTCCAAACTTCGCGTCGCGTTCCGCGCCGTCCGGCCGGCGAAATCGCGATTTCCCAGGAGGATCGTATGAACGGCACAAATCAAAAACGCGAACCCCGAAACTTTCGCACAATTCTGCCGGTCATCTTGCGCATCACTTGCAGCCTGATTCTCTGGACGCTCGGCGCAACCATGACCATCTCCGCGGCTCAGGCCGGCGAGCGTCACGAGGTCACGAACTTTCCCATCGACCGGGCACACCTCGAAGCTCTTCAACGCTGGGTGAATTCCGGCCACGACGAATGGTGCCGCGACCCGGAATTTGTGGCCTCCGCCGCCATCCGTCGAATCTCTCCCGAATTCTCCGACTCTGGAATGGCCCTCGTCTCACTTCCCCTCGAGACAGAACACGCCCGCGTGACCAGGGTGGTCTACACCTACCATTCGCTCGACGGCCGTACCACCTACCGCGTTACAGTTCGCCGCTTTCGCTGGCTCCTGCCGACCGCAGGGACGTTTCACCAAATGATCTGGGTGCCTGAACGCGCCGAGGCCATCACCCGCGACACCCTCGAAAAGCCTGTCGCCCAAAAGTTCCACTAAACAGAAAAAAACAACCCTCTCCTGACCAGCCGGGCGGCACTGACCACGTCGCCCGGCATCTATCCTTCCAGGAACAGTGTTAGCATTCCAGCGGCTGCGTGAGGTGACGATTGCGGCGGATGATTCGGGCAACGCTTCTTGTTTTCATGATCAACACAATACCTTCCGCGAGACATTCATCCGCACAGAGCGCCGAGGAAAAACCGTCGCCTTGCGAATCACTCCGCTCGGAAAAGGCCAAAGTCTATGGATTCCATTTGGCGCAACTCAACGAAACCCAAATGGAAGAAAAGGCCAAAGAAATCGACGCCTTCTGGAAGCGGGTTCAGGCCGACGGTCCGGCCGGAACGGCCTGCGTTCGAACGATGCTCGAGCAGGAAAAGGCCGATCACAATTTCCAGTTCGATGCTGCCTCGATGCTGTACCAGGCGGATCACTCTCCTGCCACCCTCACCCTCGTTCGCGACTCGATTGCCCAGGCCGATTTTCAGGATTCCGACCCGGCTAGTTACCTCTCCCTGGCTCTCGAACTCGGGCAATCGGGCGTCGACATCCAGGTACTCGCGGCCAGATTTCTACGCTATCCCGACGCCGTCATTCACGTTCCCGAACATGCTCTCGACCTCGATTCCGATACCGCCGCGCTCTTTCTCTACGGCAGCATGGAGCCGGTCCTCGCGAGCAAAGCCTTGATCGAACAATTAAAGGCCCCAGAACTCAATGTTCGCTCGGCCGCCGCTCACCTTCTTGCGGAACAAATGACCGAAGAGAGCTTTCGCGCCCTCAGCCAGTGGGATGGCTTCCCCAAGATCGACGAGGAGTTTCGCCGTAACGATATTCAGGCCATCATGAAATTCAAGGCCCCGAACCCCGACGATTTTGCACATCCCAAGTGGACCCGCGAACAGGTTCTCCGCGTCATCGCCGGCCTTCCTCACACTCACAAGGAATTCGACGACGTAATGGCCACCAAGGGAGCGGCTTTCGATCAGCGGGTTCGCGAAAAGAAGCCATCCCAGGAGGAACTTTCCAAAATCGTCGCCGAGAGCGAACCCATCTACGGCATTGCGGACCGCAATGCCTTCATCGCCAGCGCCGTCGCGACCCTGAAGCCCGAAGACTTCGTCACGATCCGCGAAGCCAGGCGCAAATCACTTTTCAACGTTTCCGACGAAAGCCTCTCCGAATACCTGGCCTTCACTCAGGTTATGATCGGCCTCCTCAACCGCCTGGACCTCTACAAGGAGTACCGCTCTCGCTGACGTGCTATGATGGCCTCAGAACGCTGTGTGGCCCATACCCGAGAGTCCCTTCTTCCGCAAATCTTGCTCGCCTGCCCTGATTCTTCTGACTTTCCTTCTTCTTGGGCAATCTGCCGCTGCCGCCGACACCAACTCCCTCGACGACGCGATCCTAGTGTTGGTGGACCGCGTTGCCGCCATCCCGGATCTTCACGGCCCGTTGCGCCTCGAATTCGCTACAGGAGATGGCGTGGCCGCCAGCCCCGGAAAGACCTGGCAGGAATCGTTCAAGAAAGAATTGGAAGCGCGGCACTTGGGCCTGACCGAAGAGCCGTCCGCTCCCCCCTTGCGGGTTGCGCTTACCGCTACGCCCACGCAGTGGATTCTTGTGGCCAGCGTCCGCTCGAGCGACCACGACGAAGTCCGGCTCGTCTCTCTCCCCCGCGCCTCGATCCGTCTCCCGGCCATGCCCGCTGCTCCGCTGCGAATCGAGCGACAACTCGTTTTTGAAAGCCCTGAACGGATCCTGGACGCATCCTCTTTGTGGAACGGCTCCGAGGGCGGCATCGTACTTCTCGCTTATCGAAACGGACAGCTAACCGCCCTTCAGACCGACCGAGCCGGCGCTGTGAAGCAATTGATTCCCATTCTCGCCGCGGATCCCCAGCCTTCCCGCGACCCTCGTGGCGAGCTAAGCGCCCAGGGGACCGATGTCGAAGTGCTTCTTCCCGCCAAAACTTGCAGTTTTGGCTGGGCCTCTCACAGCGAAGTGAAATGCCGCGTTGTCAAGCCGGTATGGCGGGCCACCACCGTGCTGACTCCACCCTGCGATCCTGCCGGTTGGAAAATCGTCACTGACGGCCGCGACTGGGCGGTACCGGAAATGTTCCAGGTCGTGCCGGATAGCTCCGCCCGCGAAGGCAGCGCCGCGATTCTTAGTGAACTTCCTGGCCCGATCTTGAATGTAAATGCGGAGCAGAATCCGGCCAGCGCGCTCGTGGTCACACGCAATCTTCATTCGGGGGACTATGAGGTCTACAGGATTACGCTCGCTTGCGGTAACTAGCTTCACCCTGCTCGTACTTGTCTTGCCGCGGGCCGTCCGCGGCGGGAACCGCCCGAAATACGGTGGAACGCTTCGTGTGGAATTGCACGTGGCCAGTGTCTCGCTCGATCCCCGCGACTGGAGAGTTGGTTCCACCGCCGCCGCCGAGGACGAACGCCTTGCCACCCTGATCTACGATCGTCTGGTGACGCTCGACGATTACGGCCGATTCCAACCAGCGCTCGCCGCCGAGTGGTCTCACGACGCCGCCGAAAAAAATTGGCAGTTTAAGCTTCGCCCCGGCGTGAAGTTTTCGAATGGCTCTTTGCTGACCTCCTCCGACGTAGCCAAAGCTCTACAGGGCCTCTTGCCGCCACCTCTACAAATAATCCCGGGCGACAACAATCTCACAATCCGGTCCTCCCGTCCGGTTCCCGATCTGCTCGAGCAACTTGCCTCCGGCCGCTATTTCGTCTTCCGCAAGAATCCCGACGGCACTCTTCTTGGCACCGGTCCTTTTTATCTCGCGGAAAATATTCCTGCTCAACCCGCGGAAGCCAATCCCGCCGCGCTGAAGCCCGCGCATCTGAAATTCCGCGCTAATGAAGAAGCCTGGGCCGGCCGTCCCTTCGTTGACACCGTGGAAGTCACCCTCGGTGCGCCTGGCCTCCGCCAGATTCTCGACTTACAGGTGGGCCGAGCGGATCTCGTCGAAATTGCCCCTGACCTCGTCCGCAAGGCTCGCCAGGACAACCTCCGCGTCTGGCGTTCCGCCCCCGCCACGCTTCTCGCCCTCCGCTTCGACAATTCTCAACACGCCGCGTCGGATGACCGCCTTCGCGAGGCGATCGACCTCGCCCTGGACCGCGACACCATGGCCAACGTGTTGCTTCAAAGGGAAGCACAACCCGCCACCGCGCTTCTGCCACAATGGTTAACAGGGTATGCTTTTATTTTTGGGAGTCCCATGAATCTGAATCGTGCCAGGGAAATTCGTGCCGCACTTCCTAGCAACGAAGCGGGCACCGCGGAGCCTCTGCGTTTGCGTGTCGATGCCCCGGGGGATGTGATGAAATTGCTCGGCGAACGCGTCGCCGTAAACGCCCGTCAGGCGAATCTCGCGGTACAGGTTACGCCGCATGCGGCCCAGGCGAATCCACCTGCTTCTCCGAACCCTGGTTCTGTTGCCGCTGGCCTTCATCTGGTCGCTTGGCACTATGATTCGCTCTCTCCGCGGGCCGAACTCGAGGCTCTCGTGAGCCAGCTCTACCAGAAGGACGCCTTTGACACCTTTCCGGCCTACGCCGACCCTGACAAACTTTACGCCGAGGAGCGCCGCCTACTCGAACAGCGCCGGTTGCTCCCGCTGATCGCTTTGCCGGACTATGTTGGTATCGGCCCAGCCGTGCGCAACTGGAGCCCGGCTCCTTGGGGCGAGTGGCGCCTTGCCGACGTTTGGCTCGAAGCGAGCGAGAGCACAACCTCAGGCGCCCCCGGCGAATCCTCGGGGACTTCTGCGAAAGATCGCGCACCGGGAGTTCGTCCATGAGTTTCCGCAACAAAATTTTCCTGATTTTTCTTGTCACGGTGCTGGCCTCGGTTTCCCTCGTGGCATACGGCGTGACGCACTACACCCAAAATGCCTTCGAATCCATGGATTCCCAGCGAACCGAAGCACTCGTCGCCCAATTCAAAAAAGAATATGCCCAGCGGGGTGAAATAGTGGCTCAGCAGGTGGAGAACATCACGAACTCCGACCAGACCGTGCACATGGCCCTGGACCTCGCTCGACCCAACAGCGACACCTCGATTTGGGTGCATGACGCGAATGGCGCTGCGCAAACCTACAATCTGGACTTCGTCGAATTCGTCAATTCCGATGGGATTGTGATCTCCTCGGCGCAGTATCCCGCCCGCGTTGGCTACAAAAACGACTGGGTCACCGCCACGAGAAATTGGGAAAACGTCAGCCCTTTTCTCACCCGTGAGGAGTTGCCGGATGGTGTGGCCCTCTCGCTTACGGCTGTCCGCACTTCCACCGTTGGCGAGAAGGCTCTCTTCATCATTGGTGGCCGCCGCCTCGACCAGAATTTCCTCGCTTCCCTTGTTCTTCCCACCGGCATGCGCGCGCTGCTCTATCGCAATCTTGAGCCTAACTTCTCTCCCGCCGCCCTCAGCGATGCGAACGGCGCCATTCCGCAGGCCGATCAGTTTCAATCGCTCATCGAGCAGATTCAGAGACAGAAAGGGGCCGAGACGGTCGTAAAGACCATCGAATGGAGCAACGACCCGGCCAGCGCCGAAACTTTTCATGCCATGCCCCTCACGGGCCGCAACAACGAACTTCTTGGTGTTCTTCTGCTTGGCAGCCCCAGCAAGGAGCTCGTCCTCCTGAAGCGTCAAATCCTGAAAACCGCCGCGTTGGTCGCCGTCGCTGCCATCCTGATCGGTTTGCTCTTGACCTGGTGGGTCTCGCGCCGCATCACTCGCCCGGTTGAGGAATTGGCCGACGGCGCGCGCGACGTTGCTTCCGGGCGTTGGGACACGCAAATCGACGTAAAGGGCACGGATGAAATCGGTCAATTGGCCACCGCGTTCAACGACATGACCCGCACGCTCGCTTCACAAAAGGAAAAGCTGGTTCAGACCGAGCGTGTGGCTGCATGGCGCGAACTGGCCCGCCGCCTCGCACACGAGCTCCGCAATCCGCTCTTCCCGTTGCAGATCACGGTCGAAAACCTGCAGCGTGCCCGCCAGCTCGCTCCGGCGCAGTTCCAGGAAGTCTTCAACGAAGCCACCGCCACTCTGAAAGCTGAACTCGCTAACCTCAATACCATCATCGGCCGCTTCAGTGATTTCTCGAAAATGCCTGCTCCGCAACTGACCCAGGTCAATGTCAACGAGACCCTGCGAAACGCGGTCCGTCTGTTCGAGCCACAATTTACCGCTGTGGGCAAGCCCCCCATCACCACCGAGTACTTCCTCGCGGACGCTCTCCCCGAAATTGACGCGGACCCCGACCTGCTCCACCGCGCCTTTCAAAATCTCGTTCTTAACGCGCTTGACGCGATGCCCGCCGGCGGCACGCTCATGCTCCGCAGCAGCAACGGCGAAGACTCCGTCCGCATTGAAATCTCCGATACGGGCAAAGGCTTGACGCCCGAAGAATGCTCGCGCCTCTTCACGCCGTATTACACGACCAAGCAACAGGGAACTGGTCTCGGCCTCGCGATTATCCAATCCATTGTTGCCGATCACCACGGCACGATTTCCGTCACCAGTGAGGAAGGCCGCGGCGCCACGTTCCGCATTGAGCTTCCGAAGCAGCAGCCGGGTGCCGCGGTGAAGCCGAAATCCGATGCCCCCTCCCGTTTGCCAGAGTCTGAGCGCGCCGCCGCCGCGACGGATTGATCGTGCCTCGCAAGGCTCATCTTCTGCTGGTCGACGATGACGCCAACACCCTGGCGTCTCTGTCCCGTGCCTTCCGCCTGGCCGGTCATGATGCCACCGTCTGCGACAACGCCCTGCGTGCGGCCGATCTGATTCGCAACCACCGTTTCGACCTCATCCTCTCCGACGTCGTCATGCCCGGCAAAACCGGCCTCGAGCTTCTCGAAGAACTCAAGAAATCCGGAGTCCAGACTCCGATCGTTCTCATCTCCGGTCAGGCTAATATCGAAATGGCTGTCAAAGCCACGCGGCTCGGCGCTTTGGACTTCCTCGAAAAACCGCTCTCCACCGACAAACTCCTCCTCACCGTCGAAAACGCCCTCAAACTCTCCCGCCTCGAAGACGAAAACCGTGAGCTCCGCCACCGCCTCGGTAAACACGAACTCATCGGCACCGGCCCCGCCATCGGCAAACTCCTGGCGCAGATCGAAAAGGTCGCCGCCAGCGAAACCCGTGTCTGCATCCTCGGCGAAACCGGCACCGGGAAAGAACTCGTCGCCCGCGGCATCCACGAAAAATCTCCCCGCCGCGAAAACGCTTTTGTCACCCTCAACTGCGCTGCCGTCCCCGCCGAACTGATCGAGTCAGAACTTTTCGGCCACGAGAAAGGCGCCTTTACTGGTGCGGGGGCACGTCACCTCGGCAAGTTTGAACAAGCCGAGGGTGGCACCCTGTTCCTCGACGAAATTGGCGACATGCCCGTCGCCATGCAAGCCAAACTACTCCGTGTTCTCGAAGAAGGCGAAATCGAGCGTGTCGGTGGCGAGCGACCCCTAAAGGTCAACGTCCGTGTCATCGTGGCCACGCACCGCAACCTCGAAGATCTTGTCAAAAAAAACGAGTTTCGCCGCGATCTCTTCCACCGCGTCTATGTATTCCCGCTGGTCTTGCCGCCGCTGCGTGAACGTCTTGAGGATTTCCCGGTTCTCCTCGCCCACTTTGCCTGTCAAGTCGCCAAGCAAAACGGCTGGAAAGAAAAGCTCTTTTCAAGCGAAGCCATCGCCGAACTCCGTCGCTACTCCTGGCCCGGCAACGTTCGCGAGCTTCGCAACATCGTCGAGCGCCTCGTGCTGCTTGCCTCCGAGGACACCGTAAGTGCCGAAGATGTGCGCCTCGCTCTTCCCACGGGCGAAATGCCGCCGCTCGCCGGGAACGATGGGAAGTCTGATGCGGGACAGGGAACTCTCGAGCAACGCACCGAAGCCTTCGAACGGGAAGTACTTCTCGTCGAAATCCGACGCCACAATTTCCACATGACCAACGTGGCGCGCGCTCTCGGCCTCGAGCGCAGCCACCTCTACAAGAAGTGCCAGCAGCTCGGCATCGACCTCCCATCCCTCCGCAAGCCCGAATAAATCGCCTGTCGAATCCGGAGCCGGTAAGCCACAGTTGCCGCTCGGAATATTTGTCGCGCGTTTCGACGGAAATGGCCGCGTGCCATCCTGAGCCAGCCGGCCGCGGACACCGGCGAGCGAAGGACCTCAGCCACAGAATTCTCGCCGCGGGAAAGCTACCGTAGCACGATTATTTAGTTGTACTTACAGGTGATATCGATTTTGCTTGACAAATTACATATTGCTATGTACATTTCGCATATCGCAATATCGAGGAAAGGCAGGCCCTTCCCATGACTCTCGGCGACAAGCTCCGCTCCCTACGCGCCATCGAAGGGTCGCTCCGCGGTCTTGGCCGCCCCATGACGCAATCCGAAGTCGTTCAGGCCATGAAGCAGGAACTCGGCCGTGGGCTCAGCCAGGCTTACCTTTCGCAGATCGAAAACGGCGCCCGGCCCCATTTGACGAATACGTCGCGCGAATTGCTTGCTCGCTTCTTCCGTGTTTATCCGGGCTTTCTGGTCGACGACCCGCAAGGCTTTTCGCGCGAACTGCAATCCGAGCTTCGTATGGCAGACGCCACGGTAGAC